>Ga0210033_1003839_pt1 | contig 11877 bp, 7 predicted proteins | sample CryGeymeta201501_FD_185465 | JGI IMG/M metagenome (GOLD analysis project Ga0210033, IMG submission 185465) | Groundwater microbial communities from Crystal Geyser aquifers in Utah, USA - Crystal Geyser metaG 2015-01 (SPAdes) (version 2) | ecosystem: Environmental > Aquatic > Deep subsurface >... | reverse complement strand
CATCGCCGCGTGGCCATGGGCGTGCTGGTCCAACCCTTCGTGGCCGACGTCGTCGGCAGCGGCGTCGCCATCACCAAGAACCCCTACGACGAGGGTCGCCCCGCCGTGTTCCTGAACATCCAGGCTGGCGCCCGCGTGACCGACGCGCAGGGGGACGAGATCCCCGAGCAGTACCTGGTCTACACCTGGATGAACCCCTTCGAGGCCCAGCTCATTTCACGCTCGTCACTGACCCACGGGCGACCGATCCTGTCCGAGGCCGACGCCGTGGCCCTGGCGCAGATCCTGAAGCGCATCGACGACGCCATGGCGCCCCATTATCAAGGCGGCGCCAACGCCGTGGACGTGGAGTTCCTGGTCACCAGCGGCGCGCATCGCTTCGTGATCGTGCAGGCCCGCCCCTACACCGTCGAGTACACGCAGGGGCAGCGCTACCGCTACGAGTGATGCGGCGCGGCTGGGCGCAGCCCGCGTTTCGATGTACACGGGCGACATGGAATCGTCGCTGCACGAGCTCGCCCACCAGCTGTTTCACGGAGACCTCTCCGCGGAGGATCTGACCCGTCGCTGTCTGGCGCGGCGGGATCCGCGCCTGGGCGCCTACAAGAGCGTGGACGACGAGCGCAGCCTCGCCCTCGCGCGCGCCGCCGACGCCGCCTTCGCGGCCGGGGTCTCGCCGGGTCCGCTCACGGGCATCCCGATCTCGATCAAGGACCTCTATGGCGTGCCGGGTTATCCGATCTTCGCCGGCTCGAGCGCACGCCTGCCCGAGGAATTCGAGGAGCCGGGTCCCATCGTCGAGGCGCTGCTCTCGCAGCTCGCGGTGATCGTGGGCAAGACGCATACGGTCGAGTTCGCCTTCGGTGGTCTGGGCACGAATCCCCACTGGCCCACGCCGCTGAACCCTTGGTCCAAGGAGCCGCGCGTGCCCGGAGGCTCCAGCGCGGGCGCGGGCGTCAGCCTGGTCGAGGGCTCGGCGCTCCTGGCGCTGGGGACCGACACCGCCGGCAGCGTGCGCATCCCAGCCAGCTTCACCGGCAACGTCGGCTTGAAGACCAGCTTCGGGCGCTGGTCCACCGAGGGCGTCGTGCCTCTGAGCAGCACGCTCGACACCACGGGCGTGCTGACGCGCACCGTGGGTGACGCGCTCTGGGCCTTCGGCGCCCTCGATCCGAATTGGGGCGAGCCCGAGGCCTTGTTGCACGAGCTGCCGGACGTGGACGCGTCGGAGCTGACGTTCGGGGTGCCCTCCAGGTTCTTCTTCGACGATTGCGATCCGGGCGTGGCCAAGGCCGTGGAGCAGGCGCTGGCCAAGCTCGGAGGCGCGGGCGCCCAGCTGGTCGAGCTCTCCCTGCCCGAGGTGGACCCCGCCTACGCGCTCTTCCGCCAGGGCGGTCCCGCCAGCGTCGAGCTCCACCATTTCCTCACCACACGCCTGCCCGCGTGGCTGGAGAAGCTCGACCCCAACGTGCGTGCGCGCCTGGGCGACGCGGGGAAGCTCCCGGCGCACGACTACCTCTCGCGGCTCGAGCAGCTCACGGAGCTCTCGGCCCAAGCCGCCTCGCGCCTCGCTTCCGTCGACGCGCTGATCACGCCCACCGTGGCCATCACACCGCCGACGCTGGCCGAGGTCGCGACGCCTCAGGGCTACGCGAAGAAGAACCTGCTCGCGCTGCGCAATACGGCGGTCATCAGCTACCTCGGCTTCTGCGCGCTCAGCCTGCCGTGCGGACGCGACGCCGCGGGCATGCCCGTGGGTCTGCAGATCGTGCTGCCGTCGGGCGAAGAGGAGCGCCTCCTCGCGATCGGTCTCAGTGTGGAGCGCGTCCTCGGCGACGGCCCCGCCCTGCTCGGTGAGTACAAGGCACCCAGGGCGTGAGCGAGGGCGAAGGCCCGAAGCTGGACGACTCCTCGACGCCGACCCTGCGGCGCCTGCGCGCGCTCTTCCTCTTCTTGATCGTCCTCGGATTCGCCGACGCCGCACGTCGGGCGTGGCTGTGCGACGACGCCTTCATCTCCTTTCGCTACGCCGAGCATCTGGCTGCGGGCCGAGGCTTGGTCTTCAACCCCGGCGAGTACGTGCAGGGCTTCACCAACCCGCTGCTCACGCTGATGCTCGCGGCCCTGGTGAAGCTCGGCCTGCCCATGGAGGGGAGCGCCATCGGCGTCGGTCTCGCCGCCTTCGCGGGCACGCTCGCGCTGCTGGTGCGACACGCCAAGCGTGCGTCGAGCTTGCCCTTGGCGGCCCTGGGCCTGGTCGCCATGGTGCACGCGCGCGACTTCGCGACTTCGGGGCTCGAGACCTCGCTCTTCGTCCTGCTCGTGCTCGCCAGCGTGCTCCTGGCCGAGGAGACGCGGGAACCGAAGCGTGCCTTCGCCGTCGGTGTACTCGCGTCTTTGGCCGCGCTCACGCGTCTCGACGGTCTGCTCGTGTACGGCCTCGTGGGTCTGATGGCGCTCGTGCGCGGTGTCCGTGAGCGTCGCATGCGGCCGGTCTTCGCCATGGCGCTACCGGCGCTGCTGCTGCTCCTGCCCTGGCTCGTCTTCGCCCAGCTCTACTACGGCGACATCCTGCCCAACACCTTCTACGCCAAGAGCGCGTCGCATCCCTGGCCACTGCAGGGCTTGCACTACGTGGGCCTCTTCCTGTTCGCCTACGCGCCCCTGGCCCTCGGCCTGCTGGCGCTGCTGCGCGCTCGGCGTCGTCCGCATCTGCGCCTCTGGCTCGTGGTCACGCTGTCGTGGTTCGCCTACGTCTCCTGGGTCGGCGGCGACTTCATGTTCGCGCGCTTCTGTCTGCCCGTGGCGCCGCTGCTGCTCCTCGGCCTCGAGGATCGTCTGAGCCAGCTCGAGCCACTGCGCCTCGCGGCGCTCGCGGGCCTGATGATGGCGGGGCTCTTGCTCATCGCCCCGACCGACTGGGCCGCCGAGCAGGACTTGAGCATCGGCGACGAGCGCGCCTTCTACCAGAGCCCGGTCTGTGATCTGGAGACCTCCGAGGTGACGGGCCGCGTCGTCCGCCCCATCCTCGAGGGCACGAACGCACGCGTCGCCATCGTCGGCTCGCAGGCTCGCCTCGCCTACTACGCGCGCCTGCCCTACGCGCTCGAGGCCTCGACCGGCCTGACCGATCGCGAGATCGCCCATCGATCGTTGGCGCATCGCGGTCGCGTCGGGCACGAGAAGGGCGTCACGCGCAGCTACCTGGAGCAGCGCGACATGAACCTCATCTTCGACTACTGCCAGGAGTCCTTGCCGCACACCGACTACGACGGGGCGGACTTCGGTCAGGGCGTGACGGGCTACGTCTACGCCTACGACGCGCCGCTGATGGACACGCTGCGTGCACGCGGCGTACGCATCCCCTCCTTCGAAGACTACCTCGACGCCTACCTCGCGCGCATCGACCGGGTCCCCGACGCTCAGGTCGCTCGCGACTACGAGGAGTTCCGGCTCTACTACTTCACGCACACGCACGACGAAGCGCGCGAGGCCCTCTTCCGCGCGCGTCTCTCGTCAAGCGCGCTTTAGACTTCGCGCTCGCGCACGGCGAACCAGGCCAAGAGGCCGAGGGCGAGCGTGACGCCAGCCGCCAGCGCCGTCAGCGGTTGGCCCACGGCGCCGTAGACGATCATCCAGCTCGAGAGCGCGAGGAAGAGCACAGGCGTGAGCGGGTAACCCCAGGCGCGATAGGGGCGCTCGAGTCCGGGTTCGCGCCAGCGCAGGACGAAGACGCCCGCGGCGGTCACGGCGGCGAGGATCGAGAGCGTCAGGCCCGCCCACTCGAGCAAGGCGTCGAAGCTCGAGCTGATGGCGAAGACGACGGCGAGTGACGTCTGCAGCGCGGTCGCCGCGATGGGCCCGCCGCCCGGTCGCCGCACGCTCAGCCAGCGGAGTCGTGGGTAGTGCGAGCCCACGGCCTCGTAGATCCGTGGTCCGGTCATGGTCAGCGCCCCGACCGCGCTCCAGAGACCCAGCGCGACCAACCCGGCGACGTAGCGTCCGGCGCTCGGTCCCCAGAGATGGGTGGCGGCGATCTCCGCCACTTCGACCTTCCCGCTCAGCAGCTCGCGCGGGGCCGCGTCGAGGAAGAGCGTGTTCAGCGCCACGTAGAGCAGAGTCACGAGCAGGGTGCCCAACAGCAACGCCCGAGGCAGGGTGCGCCCGGGCTGACGCGTCTCGCCGGCGACGTAGGCCGCCGCGTTCCAGCCCTCGTAGCTGTAGGAGATGAAGACGAGGCCCACGGCCATCTGGGGTGAGAGCAGCGCCTGCTTCAGATCGCGCGCACCCGGCTGGGCCAAGAAGCCTCCGCGCACGCTGAGCGCGCCAGCGACGAGCAGGATCAGGATCAGGGCGAGCTTCAACAGCGTGGCGAGGTTCTGACCGACGGTGCCGCGCGAGACCCGCATGGAGTGGAGCACTGCGCTCGAGAGCAGAAGCAGGAGACCGAGAACGAGCTCGGGCGGCAGCAAGGCAGGCAGGTAGTGACCGAGGCCCGACGCCCCCAACCAGGGCCAGGCGCGCACGGCGTAGTGTCCGAAGGCCAGCGCCGACGCGGCCACGGGCGCGGCGAAGCCGACCACCAGCGAGACGAAGGCCGCCACGAAGCCCAAGGCCGGATGGTAGATGCGCCGAAGCAGGGCGTACTCGCCGCCGTTCTCGGGCAACGCCGCCGTGAGCTCCCCAAAACAGAGCGCGCCCGAGAGCGCGGCCACGCCACCGAGGGCCCAGCCCCAGAGCACCGCGGGGCCGTTGCCGATGTCGCGCACCAGAAAGCCCGTGGTGGTGAAGACCCCGGTGCCCACCATGGATGCGACCACCAGCGCGGCGGTCGTGCCAAGCCCGAAGGCGCGAGCTGAGGAGGTCATGACACGGGATGCTAGCGCACTGGGAAGCTGCGCTCCGGGTGCTTCGAATCGTAGACCACCCAGATCCGCGAGGGCGGAGAGGAGCTGCCCGCGCCACGCCCCGTTGACGCTGGCGATGGTGAAGCCCACGGCCGAGAGCACCGTGAACAGCGGGCCTATGAAGAGCCCGCTCTCACCATTCAGGTCGACCCCGCCCGGTGCCCCGTCGCGCGGGGCTTGCGATGGCGCGGGTTCTCGTTCCTCCACGTCGTGAGCATAGTCGATGGGCATCACGGCGCACAGGACGCCGCCCGACGGTGCGCTCGGAGGAGGTCATGAAGAGGGGTGCTATCCTTCTCCGGCGTCCGGCGCCCACGTGGAGATGAAAGCCAGTGGAACAAGCCCGGCCGTCACGGCGTTCCTCCCATGATGCGACACAAGCTCCCCCTCCCCGCGCTGCTCGGCGCCGTGGCTCTGGCCTTCACCTCGGTGGCCAGCGCCGACCCGCCCGCACCCGGCGCGTCCTCCAATTCGGTGGCGAGCGCTCAACAGCTCGGCGACGCCTTCAGCCGCGTGGCCGAGAGCATCTCGCCCTCCGTGGTCTCGATCCACGTGGAGATCGAGCAGGCGAGCCTGCCGCAGCAGGGTCTTCCCTTCCCCTTCGGCCCACAGCAGCCACGCGGTGGAGTCGTCCACGGCGGCGGATCGGGTGTCATCTTCACGTCGGACGGCGACATCCTGACCAACCGCCACGTGGTCGGCGACGCCCGGCGCATCGAGGTGCTCCTTCGTGACGGGCGCACCATGCCCGCGCGCCTGGTGGGTGTGGACGAGGCCACGGATCTGGCCGTGATCCACGTCGACGCCACGGGCCTGACGCCGGCGTCCTTCGCCAGCTCCGACGACGCGCGCGTGGGTCAGTGGGTGGTCGCCGTCGGCTCGCCCTTCGGCCTGGACTACACGGTCACCGCGGGTGTGCTCAGCGCCAAGAGCCGCGGAGGACTCGGCGCCAACGAGATCGAGGACTACCTGCAGACCGACGCCAGCATCAACCCTGGCAACTCGGGCGGTCCCTTGGTCGATCTCGACGGCCACGTGCTGGGCATCAACACCATGATCATCGGCCGCGGCACGGGCATCGGCTTCGCCGTCCCCTCGGACATCGCCGGGCGCGTCGCGGAACAGCTGCGCGCACACGGAGTCGTTCGTCGCGCGTGGCTCGGCGTCGGCTTCCAGGAGGTCACGCCCGAGCTCGCGTCGACCTTCGGCGTGCCCGCCCACGGCGGCGCCCTGGTGAACACGGTGGAGCCCAACAGCCCCTCCGTGCGTGCGGGCCTGCGCCCCGGCGATGTGGTGGTCGGCGTGGCTTCGCGTGAGGTGCATGATGGACGTGACCTCTTCGCCGAGGTCTTGAATCATGACGTCGGTGAGACCCTCGAGGTGCGCATTCGGCGCGATAGCCGGGCCCAGACCCTCTCGATCACCACCAGCGAGCGCCCAGGCAGCGAAGCCGAGGCACGCCGAGCCATGCCCGTGCGCCCCCAGCTGCCCCAGGAGCAGAGCCCCTTCGGTCTGCGCATGGATCCGCTGACGCCCATGGTGCGCCGGCAGATGAACTACGACGGACCCGGCGAAGTGTATCTCAGCGGAGTCGATGAGAGCTCCGCCGCGGAGCGCGCAGGGCTGCGGCCCGGTGACGTCGTGATCGAGGCGGATCGCCGGCCTGTGCACAACAAGGCGGACTTCACCCGCGCCGCGCGCGACGGCCGCGTCGTGCTCTACGTCGGTCGCCAGGAGCGCCGCTTCTATACCGTGCTCAACCGCGCCAGAACCGCTCGCACCCGACACTGAGCTGGCGCTGTTGCCTGCGCCCACGAAGGCCAAGGCGCTGTACCGACCGACGTGAGCGACCGCGCTGTAGACATCTGTGTGCGCGACTGAGCGCTGCGATTGACCAGATGAAATCTCTTAGTGACTGAGTCATGGCGAATTGATCTGCCGATTGGACAAGCGCCTCAATTCGGATCTACGCTGAACTCAACGCAAGGGGTGTGAGTATGACATGTGAGAATATGTGTGGGGTGGGGTCCTACCGCTTTTGGTTGTGGCCACATTCGGCGTGACGATTGCCGCTTGCTCAGTTGACGTGGGCAGCGAGGGCGTCGCAGGTCGGACCGAAGCTCTGAAGGGCGGCGACCAAGATCGTGGTGTGGAAGGTGACGCCACCGTGAGCGTGAACCGCGGCTGCACCGGAACTCTGATCGCGCCGACCGTCGTGCTCACTGCCGGTCATTGCCTGAGCGACATCGTACCCGAGCTCGAACCCTGGGATCATTGGGAGCCTTCACAGGGAACCGTGGGCTTCGGTTTCCACCTGGCTTCGCCGGATCACGAAGTGAAGTACTGCGCCATCAACGCACCATCCCGCGGTGCTGATGGACGTGGAAGAGGCGCCGATATCTTGATGTTGCGCTTGAATCAGCGCATTCCAGCCGAGGTCGCCAGCCCATCGCCTGTGCTGACGGAGGCCCTGCCCGGAGGCGTTGAGGCTTGGAATCGCTTCTGGCCGGGACAGCCCGCTATCGCGAGGGGGTTTGGCAACGGTCGGGATCGACAGATCGCCCTCGTTCAGGTCGAGAGTATGGTTGATCCCTCGATCGATCTGGAATTTCGGATAACGGCCCGGGATAGCGACGGGGATGGAAGGCCCGACGTTCCCAGTTGCGCACCGGACCTCACCGATCCGCGTGGCACAGTGTGCTTTCTGGTGGAACTTGGAGACTCGGGTGGGCCCACGTTCTGGACTGACGACACCGGCCTCTTCGGAGCGCCCGACGTCGAGTATGTCATCGGCATCCATCGCAACACGGCGGGCCAGGAGCAGGCCACCTGGTGGCCGGACAACACCTTCAACCGTGCCGCGAAGGGCCCGTGGATCCGCCACACGATCGATCCCGACGGCGACGGGCAGCTCCTCGGCGAGCTCGCATCCACACCACCCACGACGGGTGATAGCGATGGCGACGGGATCCCGGATGAGGGGATCGACCTCGACCTCGCTGACAACTGCCCCATGGATGCCAATGCCGACCAGCTCGACTCAGACTGCGATGGCGTCGGCGACGTCTGTGACAACTGCATCACTGTCGCCAACAGCGACCAAGGCGACTGCGACGGCGATCGCGTGGGCAACCCATGCCAGCCCGGTGTCGATCTTGGTTCTGACGGCGACTACTGCACCGACAACTGCCCTGGCGTCACCAACCCCTTGCAGGAGAACTGCAACCTGGACGCGGAGCTCGCAGCTGGCGTGCCCCTGGTTGGTGACGCCTGCGATCCGATCCCCTGCGGCGAGACGCGCCTCGAGACCACGCGCACGCCCGAGTCGCCCATCCCGACCCGTCCGGGCCAGACAGTGCGCAGAAACCTGGTCCAAGTCGATCCACGCGCGAGCCGATTCGAGCAAGCCTTCACCGGCTTCCGCTTCTGCTCCTGTGCAGCCGCCGAGGATGACAGCGTAAGGACTCGCAACCGGTGCAAGTTTAATCAGGCGGGCGGTACCGGCCGCTGCGTCATCAACGACATTCTACGCTACCACACACTGGATGAGTTGAGCGGCGCGCCCTGGGCCGAGGTGTCCATGGACTATCCCGCGCCCTTCATCAGGTCCGGCACTGACCGCCGCCATGAAGTGCTCCTCACCTACAGCCGACCTCCGAACGGCGTGTTCCGAACTCAACTCGAATCTCCTTGGGACCAAGAGTCCGACCGCACGCGTTGGCAGAGTGTCTTCGGCTTCGATCCCACTGGCTCGCTGCCCGGCGTGCTCTGGACGCACGGCACCCGTAGTTTCAGCGCAATCCCTTGGCCCGCCAACGTCGAGGAACTGGCCAGTCACTATTGGAGCGGCGACATCCCCGAGCCGGCCGTCTCCCTCGATCCCTTCCCCTGTCTGCGCTACGTCGGACCTTGGCTCTCCAATGGCGGCTGTCCCTTCTGCGAACCGGCTTTCCCTGCGCCTTTCGTCGGCCTGGGCGGAATACTCGGCGGTCTGCCCTGTGGCACGCCCTTCGACCCACCCATCATCGCCATTCCCGACCTGCCCTTCCTCCTCTCGGATATCGTGCCCTTCGATCCGGCGCCCTTCTTCACCCAGCCTGATGTGCGCTTCATCGCAGCCAGTGAATCCACGGAATGGCTGCCCGCCACTGGAGCGCGCCTGATCGGGCTCAGGCTCGACCGCAGTCTGGCGGTCGTGCTCGTCGAGACCGGCCACGGCATCGACCTCGCTGGACCCCAAGGCTGTCCCAGCCCGAACGGCTGCGACACGGGTGGGCCCTTCAACCCGATCCCCGGCCTGGCTTCGGCTGGCATGCTCGCCGAGCCCACAGCCTTCGTGCTCTCCGCTCGCCGCGAGCTCTTATGGGCACTGGGCGGTGACATGGACAGCGTCGAGGGCATGATCGAGATGCGCGATCTGAACCGCGACGACGCCTCTCGTGTGTCGGCTCCCCTCGGCCACGTGCTGGCTGCGACTTATCGCGCCGAAGACGAGGCCCTCTATGTCCTGGACGAAGTGCGCCATGGCAGAGGAAGGCACGCCCGCCGCGACGTGCGCTTGCTGCGCGTCGTCGCGAACCTCACGAACCAGGCTGAAGTCCAGGTCGAAGCGAGCTGGCGAAGAGCCTCGAACAACCAGCGCTTCGCCTTGGTGGCGGCGCCGGGCGCGGGCCTCTGGGTCGTCGCCTCGCCGGATAGCATGCGCGGCGCTGGGGCTCATGTGGCCCTCTTGCTCCGGCCTGTGGTCGAAGACGACACGGATGAAGATGAGCCTGGGCACGACGACCACGGCCATGGCCGCGAAGGCGATCGCGAGCCCAGCTGGCACCTGGCCGGCTGGCAGTTCGGCCCGGGCTTGTTAGCCGAGGTGCAGCCGCGCGCCGACGCTCGCGGCCTCTCCTACATCGTCGAGGGCCGCGACGGGCAAGAGGCGGTCGGCCTGCGCTTCGCCGACCTACGCGGTCTCGCTGAAGAAGTGCGAGACCACGACGAGGACGAGGACCACGACCGCCGTGATCGTGGACGTCATCATGGCCGCGTTCGTGGAGATGACCACAGCGACCACGCGCTGAGGCGATGCTTCTGACACCCAGCGCCCGAGGCTGTGTGCTCCACCTCTTGCTGGCGCTGCTCGTCTGCGTCGGCGGATGCAGCTGTGGCTACCACGCGCATACAGCCGACGGAGCGGTCGACGCGCCGACCGACGCACCCTCCGACGTGATGACGGACGCGCCCGTGGACGCCCCGCGGGACGCACCTCGCGACACCAGGACGGACGCTTCCGACCCAGATGTCGCCTTCCTCGGCTGCGATCCCGGCTGGCATCCGCTGCCGTCTATCCCCGACGATCTCGAGGTGCTCTACGCCGACAACCCGAGCTGCCTGCTGAACGTCGCGTGGGTCTCCTGCGGACCTGGCTGCCAGCGCCTCGCGGACGATCCGCGCTTCGAGAGATCGGTCGATCCCAACTCGAGCTGGGTAGATGGCGGGCGTGCCTTCTTCACCATGGCGGAGGGCTTGACCATCCCCACCCGTCATCCGGGCCGCATCGTGGTCGTGGCGAGCACAGACGGTATGGTGCACGGTGCCTGGTTGGACAGCGCGAATCTGTTCAGGGACCCCAACCTCACGGGCATCGATGGAATCGGAGGCGCGGGCGGTCAGTTCGGCGCGAGCATCACGACCGGCCTCGGGACCACCGACGGAAACTTCAGCACCTATCATGCACTGATCTACCAAGCGCCTCTGGCCAGCATGACTGGGCCCATTGAACCCACGCTTCAGCTCGACACGCTGCCGCCGGGTAGCGCTCTGCAATACATCAAGGCCTCGGCCACGACCTTGACAGCCGAGGTGCAGCCCCTGGCCAAGATGCTCGTTGTCGAAGACGGACGCGAGCATTGGCTCGGCGGCCCTGGCAGCGCCACGCCCCACATCCCTGCCGGATCGGTGCTGGTCGGCCGTGAGGTTTTCTGGCTCGATTGGGGTGCACGTAGTGTGCGCATCGCTCACGGGAACTTCGACATGGAGTCCGAAGTCTTTCTCGAGATTGCGGACGCCGACACCCTGGGCCTCGCTAGCGATGGTACTGACCTCGCATGGATCCAAGCCTACGAGCCCAACGCCATACGTAACGTCTACGCGCGGACGGAACTGTGGACCGCGCCGTTCACCGCCGATCCGGCCAGCCTCAGTCCGCGCATGGTCGCTTCTCTCTCCAACCCCAGCAACAGGGCCATGTTGGGCGACGGATACTACGCAGTGCTCAGCAGCACGGGCACCAAGCTCTTCTCTCGTGTGTACTCGCTGGCCGATGGATCCGTGCAGCAGTGGGACAACCCCGACGCTCTCATTCTCTTTCCGGACGAGCTGTGGGTTCAAGGCTCCGAGGTGGCCTACTCCGCTGTCCTACGGTCTCCACGCAGAGGCACTATCATTCGCCTGTCGACCGACGAGGCCTACCATTCGGGTATTACAGACCCGCTGTGATGTTTCTGAGCGCGCACGCTGCCGTCACTCGCCTTCTCGTAGCGCTGCTCGTCTTCGTCGGCGGATGCACATGTGGCGAAGGCAGCCAGCCAGCCGACGGCGCGGCCTCGTCCAAGTAATCCGCAATCTGCATGCGTTGGTCCGACAAGCGTCCATGACGGCGAAGCCTCACGACGCTCTCTTTCGCGCCACCTTCTCCCAGCTGGAGCACCCGCGGGCTACGCTCGCGGCATTGCTGCCTGTCACCGTTGCTCGGCACATGGATTGGCCGAGCTTGCAGCTCGTGCCAGGCAGCTTCATCAGCGACGAGCTTCAAGAGGGCATCACGGACCTGCTCTACACGGTGCGCCTCAGCGACCTGAGTCATCCCCTCATCAGCGTATCCACGTGTTTTCAAGGCACTTGGCATAAGATGGAGAGTGTGGGGTGTGTGCGTAGAATGTCGACGTAGGCCTTGATGAGAGGCTTTAGACGACCGCCA
>Ga0210033_1003827_pt1 | contig 11909 bp, 12 predicted proteins | sample CryGeymeta201501_FD_185465 | JGI IMG/M metagenome (GOLD analysis project Ga0210033, IMG submission 185465) | Groundwater microbial communities from Crystal Geyser aquifers in Utah, USA - Crystal Geyser metaG 2015-01 (SPAdes) (version 2) | ecosystem: Environmental > Aquatic > Deep subsurface >... | reverse complement strand
GTTGCCGGGCGCGCATCGTCGCGCTGGTTCAGCTGCTGGTGGACGTCGGTCGTGAGCGCGGCGTGGATCCATTCCTGCTGGCGGCGATGGCGCTCCGGGAGAGTGGATTGAACCCCTACGCGCTCGGTGGAGCCGGAGAGCGTGGCATCGTCCAGCTCCACCCGAGGGGCGTGGGTAGCCGCGTGCGCTTCGTGCGCAGCGAGTCCTACCGTCGCAGCTGCCGTCGCCGAGCCGACTCGTGTCAGCGCGAAGTCGTGGACGCGGGCGCCCGCCTGCTCGCGCGAGCCATGCACAGCTGCGACTCGGTGGTCGAGGCGCTCGGAGCCTACAACGGCGGCGAGTGCCGGGAGACCGAGTACGGTCATCGGATCCTGGAGGAGCGCGCCGGCCTGGTTCGTCTGGCCAAGGCCTCACCCCTCGAGACGGCCCACCTCGTAGACTAGCGTCCGCGTTTCGAGCTAGCTCGAACGCTTCGCCTCGCGCACCAGGCGCTCGAGCCCTTCGGACGTGGCCAGGGCGATCACCTCGACCCGCTCGGTCGCGCGCGGGCCGCCCGTCACACCGTCTGCGCATAGCAGCGCGACCGTGCGCCCGGCCACCTTCAGCCCCTCGACCACCAGCGTCCCGTTGCCTCCGGCGATGGCGGCGCGAAATAGCTGGTCCGCCGCCGTGTCGCCGTAGGGACCGACATGGTGCTCGCCCGATTGGACCACGTCGCGCAGCACGCCCGGGCTCTTGACCGGGATCCAGAGGTTGCGCACGGCCTCCGCCGAGACGCCCGGGCCGCGGCCATCCCATCCCTTGAGCACGTCTCGACGAATGGCCAGGAGCACGGCGCCGCGGGCCAGGGCGCAGGTGGCCTCGGTGGCGATGGCCACCAACTCGTCGCGGGTGCTCGCGTCGCGCAGGGCGGTCAGGGTCGGACCGAGCTGCGGCAGGGTCACCGAGGCCTCGGGGGCTGCGGGTGGCGGTCGGCTCTCGGAGAGAGGCCCCCAGCTGTCGAGGGGATGGGGTTCCGGGGGAGGCGCCGAGCTCCTGCGGTTCTCCCAGGCGGGGCGCTCGAGGACGGGCACCACGTCGTGTTCCGGCTCCCCGAACGGGTCCTTCCGTGAAGCGCCGGCAGAGTCCGCGCGGGTCTGGGGAGCGCTGGCGCGGGTCTTGGGAGCGCTGGCGCCGGTCTTCGCTGCCGCTTGGGTCGGGGGCGCCGGGGTCGGAGGAGTCGGCGCGGGCTTGTACTCGGCGGTGCGCCTGCCCGAGAAGGTGCGCTGGTTCTCGTGCGGGCGCTCGAAGGTGCGCTGGGGCGGCACCGCGGGGGTGGGCACGGCCTTGCGTCGCACCAGGGGCATGACGGGCTCGGGCGCGCTCGGCGCCTGGTTGACGCTCCCGGCTGGGGCGCGTCGCCGCACCAACTCGAGCACGGGCTCCTCGCTGCTGACGCGCGAGCGCTGCGCGCGGTTGGTCATTGGATGCCGCTGCTCGATGGCGTGCAGAAGCTCGAGATGTCGGGCGACGCGCGGCAGGATCTCGCGACCCGTGACGCGGGTCAGCTCCCTGAGCGCGTGCTTGTCCCAGGGGTCGAGCATCGCCACCACCAGCGCTTGACCGTCGACGGCGATGGGCAGGGCGTGGAGCGACCGCGCCATCTCGCCGGGGACCAAGGCCGAGATATCCTTCGGCGTTGCGTCCATCTCCTCGCGGCTGGCGAGTGGTCCCGCGCCCTCGGCCACGAAGAAGCCCGCGAGCGCGTCCTCCGAAACGACCGAGGTGACGAGCGCACGCACGAAGCGAGTGCCGGTCCCGACGTCGGCCGGCTTTGCCTCCGCGACCTCGCTCGAGGTCACGACGCCGGCAGCGATGAGCCGCTCGCCGAGTTGCTCGATCATAGGTCTCTCGTACAGGTGGCCCGGTGGCGGGTCAAGCCACGCTCTCGCCTCCTTTCGTCCAAACGCGCGCCCGCTCGCGCAGGCTGGTAGGCTGCTGCGGTGAGCCTCGTCCTACACATCGAAGATGACCCTCGAAGCCGTCGCCTGGTGGAGAAACTGCTCGTCGCAGCAGGACACGAGGTGATGGAGACATCCAGCGGTCTCGAAGGCGTTCGCATGGCCAGCGAACGCCGCCCGGACCTCGTGCTCGTCGACATCAACATCCCTGACCTCGATGGCTACGAGGTGACGTTGCGCCTGCGCGGTATCCCCGCGCTCGAGAACGTGCCCGTGGTCGCGATCACGGCCGAGGGCGACCGTCAGACCAGCCTCGCGGTCGGAGCCGACGGCTACATCGGCAAGCCCATCGACGCGCGTCGCTTCGTGCGCACGGTCGAACGCTACCTGGCTGGGCATCGTGACGCCGTGGACGAGAGCGGGGAGATCCTGCTGCGCGCGCGCACGCAGAAGATCGTCGAGCGCCTGGAGAAGAAGGTGGTCGAACTCTCCGACGCCAACCGCAAGCTGCAAGAGATGGCCTCGCTCCGGCGCGAGTTCCTGCGCAACACGAGCCACGAGCTGGCGACGCCGCTGACGCCCGTGGTCGGCTACCTGAAGCTGCTCCTCGCCGGGGAGTTCGGGCCGCTCGAAGAGTCCCAGCGGACCTGTCTGCAGTCGGTTCAGAGCTCCGCGGATCGCTTGCGAGCGGTCGTCGACACGCTGCTCGACGTCAGCGCCTTCGAGAGCGGCCGCATGGAGTACTTCCCGCGCGACTACGACTTCCTGGACGTCGCGCGCGACGCCCTGACGCGCGTCGGTGCGGCCGCCGCCGATCGCGGCATCTCCCTGGAGCTGGAGCCCGCGGCGCTGGGCATGCCGGCCGCGGGAGACGCCGACATGTTGCTTCGCTCGATGCTCCACCTGCTCGACAACGCCATCAAGTTCAGCGCCAAGGGCGGACGCATCGCCGTGGCCGTGCGCAGCTACGGACAGGGCGAAGAGCTGCACTACGCGCTCCTGGTGGCGGACGATGGGCCAGGCATCCCCGCTTCGCGTCGCGAGCTCGTGCACGAGATCTTCTACCAGGTGGACGGCTCCGTGACGCGTGCTCACGGCGGCATCGGTCTTGGGCTGGCCTTCGCGCGTCACGTCGCGCGCGCTCACGGTGGCGACGTCCGCGTCGAGAGCCCGCCCGTGCTTGAGGTCGCCGGCGCCCTGCTGACGGGCACCCTCGTCTGCCTCGAGGTCGCGCCCCACATCGAGCCTGCCTGACGCGTGATCTACCTCGACCATCACGCGGCCTCTCCGCCGAACGAAGAGGTGCTCGACGCCATGGACCGCGCCGCGCGCGAGGCCTGGGGCAATCCATCGAGCACGCACGCTGTCGGTCGCCGCGCCCATGCGCTTCTGGAGCGAGGACGTGATCAGGTGGCCGCGGCCTTCGGGGCGCGAGCCCGGGACGTCATCTTCACCTCGGGCGGCACCGAGGCGTGCAACCTGGGTGTGCTGGGCCTCGCCTCCGAAGCGCGGGGCATCCTCACCAACGCCATCGAGCATCCGGCCGTGTCGGCGGCCGTCGAGCGACTCGAGGTCAGGGGCTTGCCTGTGGTGCGGCTGTCCGCGCGCGCCGACCTCGCGCCCGACCTCACCGCCATGCAGCGGGCGTTGCCGGAGCCAGGCTGGTTGGTGGTCTGGCAATGGGTGAACCACGAGACGGGAGCGGTGCAGGCCATCGAGGGCTACGCCGCCGCCTGCCGAGCGGCGGGTGCGCGCCTCTTCGTCGACGCGACCCAGGGTGTGGGCAAGCTGCCGCTCGGCGCGACACTGTCCGGAGCCCACGCCTTCGCCATCGCGGGCAGCAAGCTCTCCGGTCCCGCGGCTTCGGGCGCGCTCGTGCTCGGCAACGGCGTCGAACCGACTCCGCAGCTGGTCGGCGGCGGTCAGGAGAGTGGGCGACGGGGCGGCTCCCCCAACGTGTCCTCCGCCGTCGGACTGGGTCTGGCCTGCGCAGCCTTGGCGGCGCGACTCGAAGCGATGCCGCGCGTCGAGCTCCTGCGCGACCGACTCGAGGCCCACCTCGTCAGCCTCGGTGGCGTCGTGAATGGCGCCGAGGGGCCGCGCGTGTCGACGGTCGTGAACGTCTCCCTGCCGAGCTGGCGCAGTGACCACCTGGTGGCCGCGCTCGACGTGGAGGGCCTCGCCTGTTCGAGCGGCGCCGCCTGTTCGAGTGGGCTCGGCCAGAGCTCGCCCGTCCTCGGCGCGCTCTATCCCGACGACGGCTGGCGCGCGAGCCACGCCCTGCGGCTGAGCCTCGGTCCCACGACGACCGAAGCCGAGGTCGAGCAGGCGATGGTGATCCTGAGCAAGGTCGTCGCACGTGCATCACGCCCCTGAGGCGCCTCGACGCAGTCGAGCTTCGATCATGGAAGTTCGATCGGCACGCGCTTGTTCCAACAAGCGCGCGTAACTACTCGGCTATCGAGCGAACGATCGCCTGGAAGCGGGCTTCGCGGGAAACGAATGTCCGAGGCCCGAACTGGCTGTCGGTTCAGTGGACTTGACGCCCTTCGGACCGGCCGCAAGCTGCCCCTGTGACCGACCCCAAGCGCGTGCTGCTGGCCATGAGCGGTGGGGTGGACTCCTCCGTGGCCGGTGGCTTGTTGCGCGCCCAAGGTCATGAGGTCGTCGGCGTCACGCTGCACCTCTGGGACGCCGAGGGCGAGGCCAAGGTCGGACGCTGCTGCGCGCCGGAGGATCGACGCGACGCCCGGCAGAGCGCGGACGCCCTCGGGATTCCGCACTACGTGCTCGACGAACGGCAGGCGTTCGCGCGGGATGTGGTCGAGCCCTTCGTGCGCGAATACCAGGCCGGGCGAACCCCGAGTCCCTGCGTGCACTGCAATCGAACGGTGAAGCTCACCTACCTCTTCCAGGTGGCCGACCGCTTCGGCTGCAGCCACGTCGCGACCGGTCACTACGCGCGCGTAGTCCGCGGCCCCGACGGTCACGCTCTGCTGCGCGGTCGCGATCGCCAGAAGGACCAGAGCTACTTCCTCTTCGGTCTCGACCCCAAGGCTCTCTCGCGCCTGGTCTTCCCTCTGGGTGAGATGGTCAAGGACGAGTCGCGACACGCCGCGCGCGAGATGGGTCTGCCCAACGCCGACAAGCCCGACAGCCAGGAGCTCTGCTTCGTGCCCGACGGAGACATCGCGGGCTTCATCGAGCGCCGCAGCGGCCGCGCCGAGGCGGGAGAGATCGTGGACGAAGACGGCGCGGTCCTGGGCCAGCACGCTGGCGTGGCAGGGTTCACCGTTGGCCAGAGGCGAGGCCTGGGTCTCGGCGGTGGCCCCGTTCGCTACGTGCTGCGCGTGCTCGCGAACGAGAACCGCGTCGTGGTCGGCCCCGAGGGCGGCCTGTCGGGGAACGAGTTCGAGGCCAGGGACGCGCGCTGGCTGAACGCTCCGCGCGAGGACGAGTTCGAGGCCGAGGTGCGCATCCGTTATCGACATGCCCCGGCCCGCGCTCGCGTTCGCCGCACGGCGGACGGCTTCTCGGCGCGCTTCGTCGAGCCACAGCGCGCGATCACCCCAGGACAGGCCGCCGTGGTGTATCGTGGGGAAGAGGTGCTCGGTGGCGGCTTCATCGTTTGAGCGAGGTTCATTCTGCTTCGCGCTGTGCGCGCTGGGGATGGTCTCGCTCGGCTGCTCGGCCGGTGTGGGTGAGGGCGAGGTCACGGGCGTGGTCTTCGCGCCAGGATGCGGGCTCAACGGCGAAGCCTTCGATCTTCAGCCCAACTTCTTCGCGGCCGACCCGACCTTGGACTTCCTCGACATCCGCCTGCAGCGAGGCAGCGACTTCGAAGACGTCAGCGACGGCGTGGACATCTCCGTTCGCTCGGCCTCCGAGGTCACGGCGAATCTCGGCGTGGCCATCGCGCTCGAAGACCCCCTCGTCCTGCCCAGGACGCCCCCTGCGGATCGCCCTCTGGTGGCCATGAGCGTCTACCTCAATCGCACCTGTCCCATCGACCGTCGGGCGATCCCTGTCGCTTATGAGGCGGTCTCCGGAGACATCACCTTCACGGCCATCTACGCTCCCGAGCTGCCGTCGACCGGCCTCGAGATCTCGGGCAGCTTCAGCGACGTCCGCTTCGAGGATCCGTCGGATCCCAACAATCGCAACGCGACCTTGTCGGGCCACTTCACCTTCATCTTCAATCGTGGCCGGCCGGCGCAGCGCTTCCCCTGAGGGCCGGAGCCGCCGGACCTCCAAACGTGGTGCCCCGTCCGGGGCGGACGCGAGTGGAGTGGTGCGGGCGGTGAACTCGGCGGCCGACGCGGTGATCGACACCGAGCTCGGCGTCGTGCTCGCTGCGGGAGCGCTCCCGGGTGAGGAGGTCAGGCTGCGCGGGGTGCGCAAGGAAGGGCGCGTCCTCCGAGGTCAGGTCGAAGAGCTGCGCCTCGCCAGCGCCGAGCGGGTCGAGCCTCCGTGTCCCCACGCCAGCTCCTGCGGGGGGTGTCCGCTCTCGATCGCGACGCCGACCATGGAGCGTCGCATCAAGCAGGATCTCCTGGAGCGCGCGCTCGCGGACTTCGCTCCCAGGCCTGCGGTCGAGTGGGTGGATGCGCCCTCGCGCGACGGCTACCGCACGCGCGCACGGCTGCATTTTCGGGCCGAGCGCGTCGGCTATCGTGCGCGTCGCGGCGCCGGCCTGGTGGACGTGACGTCGTGCCGCGTCCTGGTCCCCACTCTGGCCGCGGCGCTCGATCAGCTGCGCGAACAGGCAAACCACTTCCGTGGCAGCGGCGAGATCTCGCTCGCGTTGGGCGCCGGAGGGGGCGCCGTCGTCGCCATCGAGACCAGGCAGATGCAGCCGCCCGCCTTCTACGCGGCGCTCGAGCGGATGGCGACGGAGCCGGGCATCGCTGGGATCTCGGCCCGTGTCGAGGGCACGGCGGCCGCGCGCTTCGGTCAGGTCGAGCCCGTGGTCGAGGGGGCCGACGGCAAGAACCTGCGCCTCGCCAGCGGCGGCTTCGCCCAGGCCCAGGAGGCCATCAATCAACAGCTCGTGCGCTACGTGGCGGCCCAGGCGGACGTCGCGGGCAAGCGCGTGCTGGAGCTCTACTCGGGCGCGGGGAACATGAGCGTGCTGCTCGCCGCCGGCGCCGCGCGCTTCGAGTCCGTGGAGAGCTCGCCCTCGGCCGTCGAGGCGGCGCGAGAGAACCTTCGCTCCCGCGAGCTCCCGGGCAAGCTCGTCTGCGGTCGCGCCGAGGGTCACGCCAAGGGCGCGACCATCGACGTCCTGGTGCTGGATCCCCCACGAGAAGGCGCGCTCGCTGCCCTCGAGGCGGCGCTCATGCGTCGACCCGCCAAGGTGGTCTACGTCTCGTGTCAGCCGAGCACGCTCGGGCGCGACCTCGGCCTGCTCCAGCGCGCGGGCTATGCCCTGGTCGCGGTCTCGGCCTTCGACATGTTTCCCCAGACCGCGCATCTCGAGAGCGTCGTCACTCTCACGCGCACAATTTAGGCACTTTCGTGGCTTCGGCGGTTGCGGCGGGGCGAGCCTTGGTCTAGTTTCCGCCCGCCATGCGCTGCCCCTACTGCGGCATCCTCGAAAACAAGGTCATCGACTCGCGCCTCTCCCAGGCAGGCGAGGTGACGCGTCGGCGACGTGAATGCGAAGGCTGCGAGCGGCGCTACACGACCTACGAGCGAGTCGAGCAGGCGCTGCCCTTGGTGGTCAAGAAGGACGGCAGCCGCCAGCCCTTCAGCCGCGACAAGGTGCTCGCGGGCTTGCGACGCGCGTGCGTGAAGCGGCCCGTGTCGGGGGAAGCGCTCGAGCGCCTGACGGACGGAGTGCTCCGCGCCATCTCCGAGCGGGGCGACCCGGAGATCCCCTCCTCGGTCGTGGGGCGCGAGACCCTGGCCGCGTTGAAGCCCGTGGATCAGGTCGCCTACGTGCGCTTCGCCAGCGTCTACCGCGAGTTCCAGAGCGCCGAGGAGTTCTTGAGTGAGCTCTCCCGCATGCTCGAGAGAGGCACGCGGAGCGAGACGTGAACGCCGACGATCGGCGCTTCATGCGACTCGCCCTGCGCCAGGCGCGCAAGGGACGCACGAGCCCAAATCCGCACGTGGGGGCCGTCGTGGTTCGCGACGGCGAGCGCCTCGCCGTTGGACATCACGTGCGCGCGGGAGAGGCCCACGCCGAGGTGATGGCGCTGAAGGCCGCGGGGCAGGGTGCCAGCGGAGCGACGCTCTACGTCACGCTCGAGCCGTGCAACCATCACGGCCGCACGCCTCCGTGCACGGAAGCTGTCATCGCGGCGGGCATCGCGCGCGTCGTGGTCGGCTGCGAGGATCCCTCGCCGCATACCGAAGGCTCGGCAGCACGGCTGCGGGCCGCGGGGATCGAGGTGTTGGTGGGCGTGGAGCGCGAGGCCGCGCAGGAGGTCATCGCCGACTTCGCCAAGCACCACGTCAGCGGGCTGCCCTTCGTGCACGTGAAGTCCGCCGTGACTCTGGACGGACGCGTCGCGACGCGGAGCGGCGACACGCGCTGGATCACCGGGGAGACCTCGCGTCGCGCGGTTCACCGCATGCGCGCGCGCGCCGACGCCATCCTCGTGGCGTCCGGCACCGCGCTCGCGGACGACCCCGCCTTGAACGTGCGCTCCGTGCGCGGGCTTTCGCCGCGTCGCGTGCTGCTCGACTCGGCCTTGCGCGTCCCGCCCACCGCGCAGCTCTTCGCGCGCGATGGCACTCCGGCGCCGCGGGTCTATCACGCCCAAGACGCCCCAGCCGCGAGTCGCCGCGCCCTCGAGGCCGTCGGCGCCGAGTGCGTGAGCGTTCCACGGGATGCGGGGCGTCTCTCCCTCTCCGCCGTGCTCGAGGATCTCGGCCGCCGGGAGACCATGCGGCTGATGGTCGAAGCGGGCCCGGCGCTCCTCGGGAGCCTGCTGGACGCCGACCTCGTCGACGAGCTCAGCGTGTTCGTGGCGCCGCTGCTGATCGGCGACGAAGGCGCCATTCCCATGGCCCGCGGCCGCGCCCTCGAGCGCCTGGCCGACGCCGTGCGCCTCGAGCCGCTGCGCATCCGGCGCTACGGCGACGATGTCTGTTTCGAGGGGCGCCCGACGAGGCCCCGAACATGATTCCGCGGTGCGCCAAGCGACCGCTGGAAATGCAGCAGCCTGGAGGCTATGTCAGGCTCTGCTTGACTCGTTCTCAACGACGACAACCCAGGACGAAGGAGCGGTGATGCGAACCGAATCGATCGAGCGCGTCCAGAAGGCGCTAGCGGAGATCCGCGCGGGCCGGATGGTCGTCCTCGTTGACGATGAAGACCGCGAGAACGAGGGCGACCTCGTGATGGCGGCGGCCTGTGTCACACCGGAGGCCGTGAACTTCATGGTTCGGCACGCGCGCGGGCTCGTCTGCCTCAGCCTGACCGAGGAGCGCGTCACCCACCTCGACCTGCCGATGATGGTCGACGACAACCGCTCCACTCGCTCCACCGCCTTCACCATCTCGATCGAGGCGCGTCATGGCGTGAGCACGGGCATCAGCGCCGCGGATCGCTGCCGCACGATCCAGGCGGCGGTCGCCGTCGACGCCCACGCCCACGACCTGGTCAGCCCAGGGCACGTCTTCCCGCTCAAGGCGTGCGCCGGGGGCGTGCTCCAGCGCACCGGACATACCGAAGGATCCGTCGATCTCGCGCGCCTCGCGGGCTTCGAAGGCGCGGGCGTGATCTGCGAGATCATGCGCGAAGACGGCACGATGGCTCGCCAGCAGGACCTGGTCGCCTTCTCGGAGGAGCACAGCCTGACCTTGGTCTCCATCGCCGACCTGGTGGAGTATCGTCTGGCTCACGAGCGCTTGGTGCAGCCGATTCGGGCGGAGGCCGTGACGCTCTCGACCGGCGGGCGGTGGCTGGCCCATGTGTACGAAGTGAAGAGCGACGGTCGGCACTTCCTCGCGCTGACCCACGGCACGTTGAACGGAGAGCCGACGCTGGTCCGCGTGCACTCCGCCAACATCCTGGGCGACGTCTTCGGCGTGCGCCCGCCCGACGGTGGCGATCTGCGCGACGCGCTCGAAGCCATCGAGGCCGAAGGCACGGGCGTAGTGCTCTACCTGCCCAAGATCGGCAACCTCGCGGACGACCTGGCCATGCACATCGGTCAGCCCGTCGAGCGCCAGCAACCCGCCGAGCGCGGCGCGGTCTTGCGCGAATACGGTCTCGGCGCCCAGGTCCTGGCGGACCTCGGGCTCTCACGCATTCGCCTCCTCAGCCGCCACGTGCGTCGCTTGCCGAGCCTGGATGGCTATGGCTTGAACGTCGTCGAACAGCTTCCCCTTCGGTCGGATAGGCCGGCTGAAGCGTCCGCTCCGCCATCTCATCAGCCCGCCGCCACGTCGGAGACCCCATGACCCCCACCACCCTCGAGGGAGATTTTCGCGTCGCCCCGGGCACGCGCTTCGCGATCGTCGCCTCGCGCTTCAATCACTTCATCGTCGACCGCCTGGTCGAAGGCGCGCTCGACGCTCTGGCGCGCCACGGCGTGGCCGAAGCCGACGTGACCCTCGTCCGCGTCCCCGGCGCCTGGGAGATCCCATGGGCCACCGCGCGACTCGCGCGCAGCGGAAGCTACTCGGCGGTCATCGCCCTCGGCGCCGTGATCCGCGGAGCGACTCCCCACTTCGACTACATCGCCGGCGAGGCCACTTCGGGCCTGGCGCAGGTCATGCGCGAGACGGGCGTGCCCATCGGCTTTGGCGTGATCACGACCGACACCATCGAGCAGGCCATCGAGCGCGCCGGCACCAAGGCGGGCAACAAGGGCTGGGATGCCGCCATGGCCGCCCTCGAGATGGTCGGACTCGACGCCGCGTTGCGCGGAGTGGAGAAGAGCTGATGGGAGCGCGGCGCACGGGGCGCGAGCGGGCGCTGCAGATGCTCTACGCCATGGACGTCGCGGACGTCGATGCCGAGGGCGAGATCGCGCTCTACTGGGGCCATCTGGCGGAGGATCCCCAGGACGACGACAGCTTCGCCGACGCGCTGGTGCGGACCTACGGTCGGCGCAGCGAACACATCGACGGCATGATCCGAGAGGTCAGCCATCACTGGCGTCTCGAGCGCATGTCCAAGGTGGACCGCAACGTGCTTCGTCTGGCCACGGCGGAGCTGCTCGAGATGGACGACGTGCCGCGGCGCGTGACGCTGAACGAAGCCGTCGAGCTCGCCAAGCGCTTCGGCAGCGAAGGCAGCGCCGGGTTCGTGAACGGGATCCTGGATCGCATCGCGTCGGATCTGGGCAAGGACTGATCGAGGGCACGCCTCGGGTCGCTCATGGATCTTCATTTTCGACTTCCGGAGCTTCACGACGTCGAGCACGCGCGCGGCGAAGCGCTCAGCCTCGGCATCTACGCGGACGACCGTCCTCCGCGGGGCGTCGCCGGGCTGCTCGATTGGCGGCTATGCGGTCGACTCTCGCGGCTGATGAAGCGCGACGTGTTCCGTGGCGAGCTTGGCGAGTGCGTCTTGCTCCCGACCGACGGCCGCCTCGCCTTCGAGAAGCTCTTCCTGCACGGGCTGGGCGAACGCGCCGCGTTCGAGCTCGAGACCTCGGAGGACGTCGTCGACACCATGCTGCGGACGCTGGCCCATGTCGGCGCTCGGTCCTCGGTGCTGGAGCTGCCAGGGCGGCTGAAGCTCGCGCGCCACGAGGCCATGAGCCAGCTCCTCCGGATCTCCGACAGCTACCCGGAGCTGGACGAGCTCACGCTGGTGGAGACCGCGGACGCCCAGCGCCTGCTGACCGGCGTGGTCGAGGGAGAACGTCGTCGCGCCCGAGCGCTGGCGACGCGCCTGGACGACTAGCGCTTCTTCTTGGGCGCGGCCTTCTTCTTGGGCGCGGCCTTCTTCTTGGGCGCGGCCTTCTTCTTGGGCGCGGCCTTCTTCTTGGGCGCGGCCTTCTTCTT
>Ga0210033_1003820_pt1 | contig 11919 bp, 8 predicted proteins | sample CryGeymeta201501_FD_185465 | JGI IMG/M metagenome (GOLD analysis project Ga0210033, IMG submission 185465) | Groundwater microbial communities from Crystal Geyser aquifers in Utah, USA - Crystal Geyser metaG 2015-01 (SPAdes) (version 2) | ecosystem: Environmental > Aquatic > Deep subsurface >... | reverse complement strand
TTACCCAGATCCGGAAATTATGTTGAGCATGTCGTTACATCAATAGCCGAAAACCCAGATTACGCAAGGCTCCAATGCCATGCCGCACAAAACAGTCCACATAATCGAGCAGTCTACATAATCGGCCAAAGCCGCCCTTCGCGTACGGCAGCTTTAGCGAAGGTAATTTCGCAACCAGTGTTACTGCAAGTGCCAATAACCGACGTTCTCATATACTTTCCGTTGAGCGAGTTATTTACCGAAATCTGCTAGCATCACGCCTCTGGCGTCCATGTTTATCGGCATGGTCGGCCAATAATAAGAAATTCAGGGACGTCTGATGGCAAAAGCAGCACCGAAAAAGAACGACTCTTCCGCCAATATCGGTTTCGAGGCCAAGCTGTGGCTTGCCGCCGACAAGCTACGCAACAACATGGATGCGGCGGAATACAAGCACGTTGTCCTTGGCCTGATCTTCCTCAAGTACATTTCGGATGCCTTCGAGGAAATGCGCGCCAAGCTCGTCGAAGGCAAGGGCGACTACGCCGGAGCCGACCCCGAAGATGCGGACGAATACCGCGCCGAGAATGTTTTCTGGGTGCCCAAGGAGGCGCGCTGGTCGCACCTAATGGCTTCGGCCAAGCTGCCTACCATCGGCAAGGTGGTGGATGACGCGATGGTCGCCCTCGAACGCGACAATCCGCGCCTTAAAGGTGTGTTGCCTAAAGATTACGCCCGTCCCGCGCTCGACAAGCATCGCCTCGGCGAACTAATCGACCTTATAGGCACGATCACCCTGATAGCCACCGCCACAGAGGGCGCGGATGCCAAATCCCACCGCTCTGTTGATCTGCTCGGACGCGTTTACGAATATTTCCTCACCCGCTTTGCCAGCGCCGAAGGCAAGAACGGCGGACAGTTTTACACCCCCAGTTGCGTCGTGCGCACCATCGTCGAAATGCTCGCCCCCTACAAAGGCCGCATCTATGACCCCGCCTGCGGTTCCGGCGGCATGTTTGTACAGTCGGAAAAATTCGTGCTCGAACACGGTGGTCGCATCGGCGACCTCAGCATCTACGGCCAGGAGAGCAACGCCACCACGCGCCGCCTTGCCATCATGAATCTGGCCATTCGCGGCATCGAAGCAGACTTCGGCCCCGAGCAGGCCGACACTTTCAGGCGCGATCTGCACAAAGACCTCAAGGCCCAGTTTGTCATCGCCAATCCGCCGTTCAACGACTCCGACTGGTTCCGCAAGGATGACGACGTGCGCTGGCAATACGGCGTGCCGCCCAAAGGCAACGCCAACTTCGCCTGGGTGCAGCACTTCATCCATCACCTTGCACCGGATGGTCATGCCGGCTTTGTGCTTGCCAACGGCAGCATGTCCTCCAATCAGTCCGGCGAAGGCGAAATCCGCAAAGCCATCATCGAAGCGGATATGGTGGACTGCATGGTCGCGCTGCCCGGCCAACTTTTCTATTCCACGCAAATTCCCGTTTGCCTGTGGTTCCTCACCCGAAACAAGAATGACGGCAAACGCCGTGATCGCCGCAAAGAGACTTTATTCATTGACGCCCGCAAACTCGGCACACTGATCGACCGCGTCCACCGCGAACTGACCGACGAAGACATTGCCAGAATCGCCAGCACCTATCACGCCTGGCGCGGCGATGTGCTCCCCTCGCCCGCAAGCGGGAGAGGGGTTGGGGGAGAGGGGTATCACGACACCCCCGGCTTCTGCAAATCCGCCGCCACCGCCGAAATCGCCACCCACGGTTACGTATTAACCCCCGGCCGTTATGTCGGTGCCGAAGAAATCGAAGAGGACAGCGAACCCTTCGAGGAAAAAATGGCACGGCTGGTCGCCGAACTGAGCGGGCAATTCGCCGAGTCAGAGAAACTGGAGCAGGCCATCAAAGCCAACCTGAAAGGGCTCGGCCATGCCTTCTAAACCACGCAAACCCAACCAGACTGAATCAAAAGAGCCGCGCTTATCCCGTGGTCGAACCCGCCCCGAGGCCATCTTCCCGGTCGCTCCGCTTGCTGCGTCATTGCCCGAGAGCTACGCCGCCACGCTGCAGGAGATAAAGAACCACCTCCGCCACGCCCGCCTTCGCGCCGTCCTGGCTGCCAACCCCATCGTCATCGAAGCCTACTGGCAGACCGGGCAGATCATCCTCGCCCGCCAGCAGGAAGCCGCTTGGGGAGCCAGAGTCATCGACCGCCTTGCCGCCGACCTTAAAGAAGCCTTTCCGGACATGAGCGGCCTTTCGCCGCGCAACCTGTTGGCCATGAAGGTATTCGCACGGGAATTTCCCGATGGCCCAATTGCGCAACAAGCTGTTGCGCAATTGCCTTGGGGGCATGTTCTACAGATTATGCAGCGGGTCAAAGACCCCGCCGCTCGCGACTACTACATCCGCGAGGCCATCACCCACGGCTGGAGTCGCAGCATCCTTGAGATGAACATCCGGCGGCAACTCCATCTCCGCGCGGGCAAGGCACAGAACAACTTCGCGCTCACCATGCCCCCCGCTGACTCCGACATGGCAGCGCAGCTTTTCAAAGACCCCTATCTCTTCGATTTTCTCGGCACCGCCGATCCCCGCCGCGAGGCCGAGGTGGAGCAGGCTCTCGTCGATCACATCCAGAAATTCCTTCTGGAACTTGGCAGCGGCTTTGCCTTTGTCGGGCGGCAGGTTCGGCTCGAAGTTGGCGACGAAGACTACCCGCTCGACCTCCTCTTTTACCACCTGCGGCTCCGCCGCTATGTCGTCATCGAGCTGAAAGCCCGCGCCTTCACCCCCGGCGATGTCGGCCAGCTCAATCTCTACCTCTCCGCAGTGGACGACCTGCTGCGCCACCCCGACGACCAGCCCACCATCGGCCTCCTGCTCTGCCGGAAGAAGAACAAGCTCGTCGCCGAATACGCCCTGCGCGGTCTGGATCAATCCATCGCCGTCGCCGCCTGGCAGACCCAGCTTACCGAAACCTTGCCGCAAGAACTCAAAGGCAGCCTGCCGACGGTAGAAGAGATCGAAGCGGAATTGGCCGGGGATATGGGGACAATGGAAGGAGAACAAAATGATTGAACTTGATAGCAGCATCGCCATCGTCGATGCCCCCTTCGATGTGGAAGAAACCGACCAACCTTTTGGTGAGCGCTGGGGCGGCGAAATCATGACCCTGACCCAAGAACATCTGGCCGCTTTGCAGGATGGCAAGGTGGTGGCAGTGGATGTGATGAACGAGTATGTCGTGTTTTTGCGCTTGCAGGCCGAACGTGAACATGAGTGAACGCACAAAAACCGTAGGTCGGGTTTTAACCCGACAAGCGACTCCGGCGCATGGCGATATTGGGTTACGCGAAGAAGCCGCTCTTGTCCCCGGACGGGGGAACTCAACCTACGGAGGTATGACGGGTGAATGGAAAGATATAACGCTCGGCGATTTCGTAGCGCTCCAGCGTGGACACGATCTAACAGAACCAGAACGCAGGCCCGGCCACGTTCCAGTGATAGGTTCCGCAGGACAAAATGGTTTTCACGATACCGCCTTGGCAAAAGGCCCCGGTATCGTTATAGGGCGAAGTGGTGCGTCGTTCGGACAAGTTCATTTTTGTGCGACTGATTACTGGCCGCATAACACCGGACTTTATGTCACTGACTTCAAAGGAAACGATCCTCGCTTCGCTTACTATTTTCTCAAAGCACTCGACTTTGATCGATACAACTCCGGCAGTGCGCAGCCGTCGTTGAATCGCAATTTCATCTACCCGATTCCGATTTGCGTGCCGGAACCTGACGAACAAAAAGCCATCGCGCACATACTCGGCACGCTGGATGACAAGATTGAGTTGAACCGGCGGATGAACGCGACGCTGGAAGCAATGGCGCGGGCGCTGTTTCAGAGCTGGTTCGTGGATTTCGACCCCGTCCGCGCCAAACTCGATGGCCGCAAACCCGCTGACCTAGATGCTGCCACCGCCGCGCTTTTTCCTGCACACTTTCAGGACACACTACTCGGGCACATACCGCAAGGGTGGGAAGTTTGCCCGCTTGCTGACAAGATCGAACTCCTCAGCGGCGGCACCCCGAAGACAGGGGAACCCGATTATTGGGACGGTGACATCCCGTGGTTTTCAGTGAAGGATGCACCGACAGAAACGGATGTTTGGGTAATTCACACGGAGAAGAGTGTCACCGAGCTTGGAATCAGCAACAGTGCGGCACAAATCTTTCCAGAAAAAACTACGATCATTACTGCACGCGGCACAGTCGGGAAGCTCGCCCTCACCGGCACACCGATAGCGATGAATCAATCTTGCTATGGCGTGCGTGGCATCACAGGTTACGGCGACTACTTTACCTATTACTCCCTCCGCGCCGCCACAACTCAACTCCAGCAGCGAACGCACGGCACCGTCTTCGACACGATCACGCGCCAAACTTTTGAGACGCTCGACTGTATTTTTCCGCCACCCAAACTTACTGCCGCTTTCGATCTCGCAGTCGAACCGTTGCTTGAGCAAATTCGCGCTAATCTTCACCAATCCTGCACCCTCGCCATTATTCGCGATGCGCTGTTGCCCCAGCTACTATCCGGAGAAATTCGTGTGACCAATGTCAGAAACGAGGTCGCCAGTGTCTAGCCTAACGAGCCTGGAAAAAAGGCGATTCGAGGATATGTTTGGAATGGCGAGCGGCTATGTGTTGGATTTCAGCGACCGGACATTTGCCCAGTTCTTTAAGGAAAATGCCGGGATCAATATTTACGATGACCGCTATAAATATAACGGCGGATCGAAGGCAAAGCGTTTGCGTGCTTTTTGGGAGATGGATGAAGATGCCGATGTGGGCATGGCTCTCAAAGCCTTGCTTGACCTCTGGCGGTATCAGAACGAATCAGGGAAAAATGATCGCGCAGATAAGACTTACGCAGAATGTCTGAAGACCGTCGCCCGTCTTACGGGCAAAGCAGTCGCAGCGGAAGAAACCGAAGAGGAGTTTCTAAAGAAGGACTTCGGCGCGATCTCGATAGCTGGTCTGGATATTGACTCTACTATTGCGCCCATCCTCGAATCTCGGATCAGGGAAGCAATGGAATGTCATCATGTTGGCGCATCACTTGCCTCAATTTTTATGTGCGGCAGCGTGCTGGAAGGCATTCTTTTGAATGTTGCGCTAAAAAATCCGGCAGCATTCAACCAAGCGCAGAGCAGCCCGAAAAACAAGGATGCGCAAAAGGTAAAGCCATTCCATGACTGGACACTTGCCAACCTGATTGATGTGACACACGAAGTTGGTTTGCTGCGCTTGGATGTAAAAAAGTTTAGTCATGTCATGCGCGATTTCCGCAATTACATTCATCCATACGAGCAGATGGCTTCAAAATTCGACCCTGATAAACACACAGCCGAAATCTGCCTGCAAGTTCTACGGGCTGCTATTGTCGGGCTAAAGGCGGTCAAATGAAAAATCTTGAACGACTTAATTCGAAATTCAGTATTTCACTCACGCCCGATGAGGATGGTTTTATTGGGCGTGAATGTCCAGTTGCGGAGTGCGAGAGTTATTTCAAGCTTCAGCCAGGCACCGGATTAACAGGCAAAGATCTTCAGTGCCATTGCCCGTACTGCGGACATGAAGACGCACCGGATAAATTCTTTACTCAAGCGCAGATTGAGTATGCAAAATCAATTGTGCTAAGCCAGGTTACTGGTGCGCTGATTAAGGATTTGAAGACGCTCGAGTTTAATCACCGACCGAGCGGTGGGTTTGGGATTGGCATTAGCATGAAGGTGACCGGGCATCCGACACCGATTCGCCATTACCGCGAAAAGCAGCTTGAGACAGAGGTAGTGTGCGACACATGCACACTACGCTACATGATTTATGGAGTGTTTGGCTTCTGCCCCGACTGCGGAACCCATAATTCACTCCAGATTTTGGGCAAGAACTTGGAGCTGGTTGATAAGCTGCTCTCCGTTGCCGAGGTACAGGAGAGCTTAGTGGCGCAGGTTCTAATTGAGAATGCGTTGGAGGACTGTGTTTCGTCGTTTGATGGTTTTGGCCGCGAAACATGCCGTGTATTTTCATTGCGGGCAGCTACGCCAGCGAAGGCCGCTGAAATCCGGTTTCAAAATATTGCGGGTGCTAGGCAGCGAGTGCAGGAGCAGTTCGGCGTGGATTTTGCGGATGGACTTAACGATTCGGAGTGGGCTCTTGTGATCCGCTGTTTTCAGAAGCGCCATTTATTGGCGCACAAAATGGGCGTAGTGGACGAGGAATACATTCAGGCCACGGGCGACCATACTGCCGTCTTGGGGCGGAAGAGCCAGGTTGATTCCATAGAAGTCCGTGCGCTTGTTGCAGTGCTGCATACTCTTGGTGAGCGGTTGTCTGCATCTTTGAAGTATGAATCATGAAACGGGCGATTACTCGTTTACTCGCCATCATACGCGACGCACTGCTACCTAAGCTCGTTTTAGGCGAGTTGCGAGTTCGGGTAACTGAAAAGGTTACCAAGGAGATTTAACAACATGGCATCAACGGAAACACTGACCAGCTTGGCTATGCTGAAGGTCAACATTGACCAAGGGAAAGACTATTTGGACTACCTGCAACCATTCATTCTGCAGGTGCTCGTTGACAACAGGCCTGATCCGGTGACTGATCAAGTTGTACGTGATTACCTCCGAAGTCAATTCGGCCTTGAGATTCCCTCGCGCTCTGTCCAGGTCATATTGAAGCGCCTTTCACGGGCACACCCGCTAAAGCGAGAAGAGGGTGTATATCACATCGCTGGCGCCCTACCAGACCCAGGCATCACTCCAGAGAAGAGCAAGGCGAATCGGCACATTCAGGCGGTTGTGACCGGCTTACTTGAATTCGCCAGAGGTGGCGGTTCGTGTATTGCCACCGAAGATGAAGCGGTCACCGCCATCTGCGGATTTCTCTCCGAGTTCAATATCCCGTGCCTGCGAGCGTACTTGCGTGGCACGGCTATTCCGACGGTCGAAGGCAAGCAGCAAGTCCACATCGTACTTGTCAGCGAGTATGTCCTGCATCTACAGCACAGCGATCCGGAACGATTTGAGAGCTTTATGATCCTGGTTCAGGGGCATATGCTCGCGAATGCGTTGCTGTGCCCCGATCTTCAGAACGCACCGAAAACATACAAGGGTGTGACGTTCTACCTTGATACCCCTCTTTTGGTGCAACGGCTAGGGCTCGAAGGAGATCCGAAGAAGCGAGCGGTCGAGGAGTTAATCGCGCTGGTGGGGAATCTCGGGGGGATTGTCGCCACGTTTACCCATTCCCGTGACGAACTTGATCGTGTCCTCAAAGGTGCAGCGGATTACGTCGTTGCACCGAATGGTCGCGGAGCCATTATCCGGGAGGCGCGAAGGAACGGCACGACGAAATCGGACCTTCTGCTCTTGGCGGGCAAAATCGACGAGCTGCTTGCGGATGCGGGGATCGAAGTCAGGAGCACACCCTGCTACATCGCAAACGCGAATTTCCAGATCGACGAGACTGCATTTGGGAAAATTCTGGAAGACGATGTTAACTACTTCAACCCTCGGGCGAGGGAAGACGACATCAACTCGGTTCGCAGCATCTACGTGTTGCGAACCAACACAACGCCAACCTCAGTTGAAAAGTGCAAAGCCGTGCTGGTTAGCAGCAACACAGGGTTTGCGCGGGCAGCATACGAGTACGGGCAACGACACGAGGAGTCTCGCGAAGTCCCAAGCGTAATCACGGACTTCAGCCTTGCGAACATGGCTTGGCTGAAGGCACCCATGGGCGCGCCGTCCATACCTATGACAGAGCTGTTGGCCTACTCGTATGCCGCGCTTCAGCCGTCAAAGGCACTCCTAGATAAGTACCTGACCGAGATCGAAAAACTACAGAAACAGGGCAAGATATCGGAGCGGGACCACCAGCTACTTCGGAGCAGCACGATTGCACAAGAAGAGCTAATGCGGCTTACATTGGGCGACGAGGCCGCTCTCACGGAAGAGACGGTAACCGAAACCCTGCGCCGGGTATCCAGCGACATCAAAAAGGAGGAGAGCGAGAAGGTCAATGAAGAGAAGGAATCGCACAGAAAAACCAAAGAACAACTTGTCGCTGAGGCAACCGCCAGAGATGCTTTGCAAAAACGCATCTACTGGCAATCAAGAAGGAAATCACAATATTGCGCATGGAGTGTTACCTGTTTGATGGTAGGTCTTCTTGTTCTCGGTGTGGTTGCAGGTCTAGGTTTGAAAGCAGCGAATCCAACAGTTGGGTGGTCACTATTAGTGGGCTCACTGTTCCTAGCGATAGCTACGCTCGCAAACGCGATCTACGGAGCAACTGTGCAGCAGGCGCAAGCGATGATTCAATCGTGGTGCCTAACGTATTTCCTGCGTCAGGAATCCAAAGCTACTGGCATTGATTTTGGTGCAGGCGGGTGAATATGTCTCTCACGGAATCCATCGTCGAAGATGCAGCCCTGACCTGGTTCGGGGAGTTGGGCTATACCATCGCCCACGGGCCGCACATGGCTCCTGGCGAACCGGCGGCGGAGCGGGATACGTTTGGTGATGTGGTGCTGGTTGGTCGCTTGCGCGATTCGATCTGGCGCTTGAACCCGGCCATACCGGAAGAGGCACGCGAGGATGCGTTGCGCAAGGTGTTGCGCGTCGGCACGCCTTCGCTGACGCAAACCAACCGCGTATTTCACGCGATGTTGCGCGACGGCGTGCCGGTGGAATATCGGCGCGAGGATGGCAGCATCGCGGGCGATCATGCGCGGCTGGTGGATTACGACAACGCCGGCAATAACGACTGGCTGGCGGTGAACCAGCTCACGGTGATCGAGGGGCAAAACAACCGGCGGCCTGACATCGTGGTGTTCGTCAACGGCCTGCCGCTGGCGGTGGTCGAACTGAAAAATGCGGCGGACGAAGATGCGACGATCTGGTCGGCGTTCAATCAACTGCAAACCTACAAGCAGCAAATCGGCAGCCTGTTCAACTACAACGAGCTGATGGTGGTGTCCGACGGTACGAATGCGCGCATCGGTTCTCTGACGGCGAGCCAGGAATGGTTCAAGGTTTGGCGCACAGTCGATGGCGAGGGCGACGCGCCCAAGACGGCGCTGGAGCTGGATGTTCTGGTGCGCGGGGTGTTCGAGCCGAGACGCTTTCTCGATCTGCTCCAGCATTTCATCGTGTTTGAGGAAGATACCGACAGCGACCGGCTACACAAGATTATCGCGGGCTATCACCAGTTCCACGCGGTGAACGCCGCCGTGGAAGAAACCGTGCGTGCAAGCGGCATGGCGGAAGAAAACTTGCTGCGCCAGGATCAGGGCAGTTATTGGACGGGCAGGATGCACGGCGGCAAGCCAGGCGACCGCCGCGCCGGGGTGGTGTGGCACACGCAGGGCTCGGGCAAGAGTTTTTCCATGCTGTTCTACGCCGCACGCGTGGTGCGCCATCCGGCGATGAAGAATCCGACGCTGGTGGTGCTGACCGACCGCAACGACCTGGACGACCAGCTCTTCGGCCAGTTCCAGCGCTGCCAGGAGTTGCTGCGCCAGATGCCGGTGCAGGCGGAAAGCCGCGAACGTTTGCGCGAACTGCTGCAAGTCGCCAGCGGCGGCGTGGTGTTCACCACGATACAAAAGTTCATGCCGGAAAAAGGCGAAAAGATGGCGGAGCTTTCGCCGCGCCGCAACATCGTGGTGATCGCCGACGAGGCGCACCGCAGCCAATACGATTTGATAGATGGCTTGGCGCGCAACCTGCGCGATGCGTTGCCGAATGCGTCATTTATCGGCTTCACCGGCACACCTATCGAAAAGAACGATGCCAACACGCGGGCGATCTTCGGCGATTACATCAGCATCTACGACATCCAGCGCGCGGTGGCGGACAAGGCGACGGTGCCGATTTATTACGAGAGCCGCATTTCCAAGCTGGGGCTGAACGAGGCTGCACTGCCGGAGATCGACGAAGAGTTCGACGAAATCACCGAGGGCGAAGAAGACGCCAAGAAGCAGAAACTGAAAACCAAATGGGCCGCGCTGGAAGCCTTGGTGGGCGACCCGAAGCGCATTGCTCTGGTGGCCGCAGACTTGGTGCAGCATTACGAGCGCCGCCTTGAAGCGATGGATGGCAAGGCGATGGTGGTATGCATGAGCCGCCGCATTTGCGTTGACCTTTACAACGCCATTATCAAGTTGCGGCCTGATTGGGCGAGTGCCAAGGACGACGACATCGAGGTCGAAAAGAAACAGGCATGTGTCGCCAAGATTGTGATGACCGGCAGCGCCGACGATGGCCCGGACTGGCAGCCGCACATCCGCAACAAGCAGCGCCGCCGCGACCTGGCGACGCGTTTCAAGGACAGCAAGGACCCGTTCCGCATCGTGATCGTGCGCGATATGTGGCTGACCGGCTTCGATGCGCCGTGCCTGCACACGATGTATGCCGACAAGCCGATGCGCGGCCACGGCCTGATGCAGGCCATCGCGCGTGTGAACCGCGTGTTCCGCGACAAACCCGGCGGGTTGGTGGTGGACTATCTGGGGCTTGCCGATCAGTTGAAGCACGCGCTTTCCATTTACACCGAGAGCGGTGGGCAGGGCAGTCCAAGCATCGATAATGCGCAGGCGATTGCGATGATGCAGGAGAAGCACGAAGTCGCTTGCGCCATCATGCACGGCTTTAGCTGGGACAAATGGACGACCGGCACGTCAGCCGAGCGCCTTGGTTTGATCCCTGCAGGGCAGGAACATGTGTTGCAGCAGGAAGACGGCAAGCAGCGCTTCGTGCAGGTGGTAACCGACCTCTCTCGCGTGTTTGCACTCTGCGCGGCGACGGATGAGGCTATCGAATTGCGCGACGATATTGCCTTCTTTCAGGCGATCAAGGCACAGCTCGTTAAGTCATCCGGCACGCAACGACCGCCGGAGGAGATTGATGCGGCAGTCCGCCAGCTTGTCTCCAAGGCGATCATGGCGGAGGAAGGCATCATTGATGTATTCACGGCCGCAGGCTTGAAAAAGCCAGACATCAGCATTCTTTCAGACCAGTTCCTGGCCGAAGTGCGCGGGCTCAAGCACAAAAATGTAGCCGCCGAGTTGCTGGCGAAGCTGCTCAAGGACGAAATCAAGAAGCGCTCTTTGCGCAATCTTGTCCAGAGCCGCGCATTCTCCGAAATGCTCAAGAGCACGCTCAACGCCTATCAAAACCGCGCCATTGCCACGCAGGAGGTCATCGAAGAGCTGATCAAGCTGGCCAAGGAGATGGATGCGGCAACCAAGCGCGGCGAGAACCTGGGGCTGAACGAAGACGAGATCGCTTTCTACGATGCGCTTGCCGCGAATGAAAGTGCAGTGCTGGCGATGGGCAACGACGAACTGAAAGTGATTGCCGCCGAACTGGTAACCCAAGTGCGCAAGAGCGTGACCATCGACTGGGCGGTGCGCGAAAGCGCGCGCGCCAGAATCAAGGTGATGGTGAAGCGCATCCTGAAAAAGCACGGCTTCCCGCCTGACTTGCAGGAAGAGGCGACCAAAACGGTGCTGGCGCAGGCGGAGCTGCTGTCGGCTTTGTGGGCCGCATAGGTGTAGATGCCCGCTTTGGAGAAAACTGACCGTCTCTTAAGGGTCGATTGTGTGAGTTCGCCAAAGTCCGGTTTGCGGCGACGAATTCGTTAAGAGCCATGACCGGATAGGCCGAATTTCTGTCCGTCACATCCTCGCCCTGTCAGATCAAGTCTGAATTACTACAATTTATGCTCTGTTCCCAATCACGGATCCATATCGCTTGGCAATAATCAAATTTACCTTCTCTACCAGGTCGGCACGCTTGAACCTCAGGTGCAGATTGCCGTTCTTGTACGCCTTGGCCGCAAAATATTCGTCCTCGTAGAA
>Ga0210033_1003813_pt1 | contig 11931 bp, 6 predicted proteins | sample CryGeymeta201501_FD_185465 | JGI IMG/M metagenome (GOLD analysis project Ga0210033, IMG submission 185465) | Groundwater microbial communities from Crystal Geyser aquifers in Utah, USA - Crystal Geyser metaG 2015-01 (SPAdes) (version 2) | ecosystem: Environmental > Aquatic > Deep subsurface >... | reverse complement strand
TGGAAACCACCGAGCCATCGCTGTTTTTCAATTTCAGCGCCGGTGCCGCAGAGCGGTTTGTCGCGGCTCTAAAGCAGCGCATGCATAGGTAGGCGAAGAACTCGGTTGGCGGTGAGGCGCGACCGAACCCGAACCCCAACAGGTTCACTACCGCAGGCCGGGGCTCGCGCGATACTCGGCGCCTCGATGTTGGGGTTCGGCTGCGCCTCACCACCAACCTATTCCTCACCACCAACCTATTCCTCACCACCAACCTATCCCTCACTACCAACCGATTCCAAACTACCCACCTGATCTTGCAAGCCGCTGCGGTGTTATTGCAACAGCATCGCCGGATCGCCGAGCAAATTACTGCCTTGCTGGGTCTCCACGGAGCGTTGACCTTTGGCAGCCAGGCGACGACGGGCGTCGCGCACGGCGTCACCGATACGCACCCCGCGTTGGTAACCGGACATCAATTCCGGGCCCAACTGGCTGTGATTGGAAATATCGGTCAGTGCCGAAGCGCCGAATACCGCAGCGGCGCCATAACTACCCTGCAGCAGCAATGCCTGCCCTAGCGAGTTGGCGGACGGCGAGACAAAATAAGTATTCCAGCAACCCCACTGCAGCACGCTCGGCACCGCCGGGCTACCCGCCAACAAGCTGACATCACCGACATTGATGAGCGGATCGAAAGTCCACTGACCCGGCGCCGAGTGACCAACGTAACTGACCAACGACGGCCCGCTGCGCCAAGTCTGCAACAGCAATTGGCGGGCGGCCGAAACGCCCAAATTGTCCACATCCGCTGGCGTCAACGACCAAGTACCGGGCAATTGCGCCGCAAACCCATCACTCATGTTGGAAAAACTGTTGCCGGTGTCGCTGGCGCCAGACACCAGCAACGCTGATCGGCTGGCCGTCGGCACTTCGGCGGCAACGATCTTGTCCACCAGGCGATTGATCTCATCGACCGTGCGCACTGGCAGGCGACCGAGCGCGAGATCGGGCACCCCGTCATCATCGGTATCGGCGAATACCGAATCCAACGGCGCGTAACTCACCACGGCACTGGTGGGGCGGTAAAAGGTCGGCACATAGCTGACCGAGCCGATCCCCAAATAATTGTGATAGTCGTAGGTGTCGCCACCAACCAGCAGCACGTAGCGGGTGCCGCGACCTGCGGCCGCAAAGCGCAGATAAGCGCGGATCGCTTCCGGGTCGGGCTCACCATTGCCAAACTGTGCGTAGATATCGGCCACGTTCACCACATCGGTAGTCAGCCCCTGCGACTGGCGCAACGACAACAACGGCGCCAAATGATCGGCAAACAACGCGTGGCTGATGACCAGATAGTTGGCATTGCCAGATTGGATATCCACCGGTGTCGGCAGGATCTCGATACGCGGACGCGCCAGCGCCGCTGCATCAGCGACAAAAACATCGTCGCCGCTGTTGACGGTCGGCACAAAAACATCCCAATCCGCACCCGCCGACTGACTACGGGCGTCGGCCAGAAAACGCCATTGACTGCCGCTACGCGCATAGGCAACGACATCGCTACTGGTCAAGGCCCGCACGCGCAGACTGCTGGCGTTGGAAACTTGCGCGACCTCCTCGAAACCATCGGCCAGCAAGCCGGTGCTGATCGCGCCCGGCGGCGACTGCACTGGGTCGTTGGCGACCGCACCGAATTGCACCGATTGTCCAAGCCAACTTCCGGATTCGGCCACTGCGAGACGCGGATAGTTGAGGCGGATAGCTTCCAGATTCACCACATCGAAGGCGAATCCGGTGTCGCCGGTAGCTTCGACTCGGACTTCGAAATCGGTACTGAGCGGAGCAAGACGCAGGCGATCCGACAATTCAATCTGACTGATGCCATCGGCACGCGCTTCAGCCACCATCTGACCGGCGACTTCCATGCGTACATGATGATCGAGCCCGAGGCCGGGCCAGTCGGTCACCCCGATCACGTTGCCACTGAGTTCGGCGTCGATGGCAATGTCGGCCACGGCAGATAGCGACAAATGCAAGGTCTTGCCGACCGGCGCATTGGCGTAGGCCAGTAGGCGGTCGGCATACCAGGGGTCGGCAGTCGGCGAGGCAAAATTGTAGGCGTTCTCCGGCGCATAGTCGGCGCTGGCCATCGCCCAGGCTGGCCGCGAGGGTCCAGGCGCGCGCGCGTCGGTCGCGATGTTCAGGGCCAGAGCCGCCGATTGAACCAGCATATAAGCGGCTTCAGCACCGTACAGAGAATTGCGGGGCTCACCATAAAAATCGACATAACTTCCTGGACCAAAGTTGCCCGATGCGCTCACCACGCGACGCGGCACCGGCAGTTGCTGGCGAACGATGGCGATTTCGCTATCGGCCAAGCCTTGCATATCGATTCCTGCCGCGAGCAGATCTTCGTAGCGCAACCGCTGAAAACCCAAGCGATCCACCATGATGCGAGCGCCGATCTGGCCACCAGCGGCCAATTTGGCCGCTACCCGCTGCGCCGCTGCGTGGTTGCTGGTGGCCAACGCTGACCAGTCGATGGCCTGGGTCTGCGGCGGCGCGCCGACCGGCTGGTTCAGCCGATACGGTCCATGCATTTCACGATTGCCGTAGCGGTCGTACTCAGCCAGCCAATACTGACCACTGGCGGCGATACTGAGCGGCGTCTGATAGCTGGTGGGCTCGGCCGCATTGCCACGCTCACTGGCGGTAAACGCAGTCTGCAAAGGTCGATCAGCTGCCGCATCGGCAAACCAGCGAAACGCCACCGTATTGACTTCGGCGGCCGTGGCCCAACGCGCATCGATGCCGCCATGGTCAGCACGCAAATCGACATAGGCGAGCGATACCGGCAGCAAGGCACATTGAAATCCGGGCAGGATGCCGGGTGGCGTGCCGGTGTAAGCCACCGCACTGCCGATATCGCCGGGTAACGCGCCGTAATTGTCCAGCGCCGTGGTCGTGCGACCCGCCAGCCCGCCGCTGAAGGTCACTGTGCCGGTAGCCAGCGTCGGCCCGAGCAAGACGCGACCACCACCGCCGCCACCGCCGGGGCCATGGCGCGCGCCCGGAAACGCGCCCGGTGCCTGGGTAATCCAGGCATCAGAGCCGGCTGCACCCAGCACATTCAAGGTTATCCCGGTGGCATCACTGGCGCCGACCGTTTCGTTATCGCGCAAGACAATCGTGCCACCAGCACCACCACCGCCACCACCATCGTTGGCGGGTGCCGGACCCTGGGCGCCGTTGGCCGAGATCGTGCCGCTACCACCAAACTGGCCGGTCTGCACAATGACCAAGCCGCCCCCCGCACCGCCGCTGGATTGCTGCGCGGTGGAATTGTTGCGGGCGCCGGCACCGCCGCCACCGCCCACCACAATGCGGTCGAGCGCGGTACCGCCGGGCGCAAAAGCACCCCCGCCGTAGCCGCCAGTGGTCGCATTCGAGTTCCAGGCATTGCCACCCAAACCGCCTACGCCACCGTTGGCGCCACCGCCGCCACCGCTATTTTCGTCATTCGCATTTGAGTTGCTATCGGTGCCACCACCGCCTGCACTACCCGGGGCGCCACGGGCGGCGCCACCTTTGTTGTAGCCTTCGTCAACGCTAAAAGTGACCAGAGCACCGGTCTCCTGGTTGTAGAGATACCGCGTCGAGCCGGCGATGCCTTCGCCTTTCGCACCATGGGCACCATTGTCGACGTTTTGCCGAAAGGTGGTATCCGTACCGTCACCATCCCCAGCCATGGCCCGGCCGCCGCCGCCGCGAAAACCACGACCGGTCACATCAATGGCATTGCCGCCCGGATTGAACAAGCCAACGACGTCCAAGGCTACAATGCCGCCGGTCAAGCCATTCCAGTACGGCGCGGTCAGTGTCCCGGCGAGTGTCGCCTTGTTGTATTGCGGCACCCGGATCACCTGGAAACTGCCGCGCCCACGGTTTCTCGCACGCGCGTTGTTCCGATAGGCATTGATCAGCCCAGGACCCGGGTTACGGCCACGAATCGGCACCTGATTGGCGCTACACCCGACCCCGCCATTGGTGCCTACGGCGCCCAGTGCGGTGACGTACTCGTAGCGTCCCGAGCTCTGATAATTGGTGACACCGCCGGGAATCCCGTTGACGTTGTCCCCATACCCAGAGTCATCGGCACTATCGATGGTGGCATCCTGCATCTGGATCACCAGCAGCAGATCCCCCGCAGCAATCGGCGTGGTCGCGCCCACCGCGGCACCGACGGTGATGCAACGGGCGCCGATTGCCGGACTATTGGTACCGGGATAGTAGGTATTCAAAATCCCCGAAAGCGCAAACGCATCGCCGTCTTTGCCCGGGGTAGCGCAGTCGGCATCCAAGGTTTGTGCGCCGCTCTCTGAGCACGCCAAGGCCAAGGCCAGCACCGCGGCCAGCGACGCCGGAGCCCGATTGCTACGTAGGTGAATGAGCCGTGCCATAAGCCTGGAACTCCGGAGATTCGTCAACCAGCCGATAGAGGAAGGCAAGGATAAAGCCACGAACTGCACGAGTCCGGCCAATCAGGTTAATTTGTGTGTGCGGGTCGGCCAAGCCGGGGAAGCCAATGAGCCTGGTAGCGACACCTGTTTTGGCGACCAGGCGATTGAGGCGAAGGACGTGACGACTGGCGTCGCCCCTACCGAGGCGGGTCATCCCAAGGGCCTTGCCAAGGCCCAAGCATCGCGACGCCAAGCGTCGCACCTACCAAGACGTAGCGCTTTTGCACGGACGCATTGCCCGTACAATACGCGCCGCTGGCCCCTTGGGCGGCATCACCCTTTGCAAAACGGAAACCGCCATGAAGATTCTGGTCGCCTACAAACGCGTGATTGATTACAACGTACGGGTGCAGGTCAAGCCCGATGGCAGCGGGGTGATGACCGAGGGCGTCAAGCTTTCGGCCAACCCGTTCGACGACATCGCGCTGGAAGAAGCGCTCCGGCTGCGTGAGAAGGGCATCGCCAGCGAAGTGATCGTGGTGACCATCGCCCCGGCCGACGCCCAGGCGCATCTGCGCAATGGTCTGGCAATGGGCGCCAACCGTGCCATCCATGTGGTCAGCGAGCAGGCGGTGGCGCCACTGACGGCAGCGCGGGTGTTGCTGAAATTGATCGAGACCGAACAACCCGGATTGGTGTTGCTCGGCAAACAGGCGATCGACGACGATGCCAGTCAGACCGGGCCCATGCTCGCCGCTTTGTGGGATCGACCGCAGGCCACATTTGCCTCCAAAGTGGAAGTGAGCGCCAGCAGCGCCCGCGTCACCCGCGAGATCGATGCCGGCCTGGAAATACTGGAAGTGGATTTGCCAGCGGTGGTCACCGTGGACTTGCGACTGAACGAGCCGCGCTTCATCAAACTGCCCGACATCATGAAAGCCAAGAGCAAACCGATGCAGACCATCGCCATCGATACGCTGGCGATCGACGCCAGCAATCATCACACCACCACCCGCTTTGCCCCGCCCGCGCAACGGCAAAAAGGCGTGCTGGTCAAAGATGTCCCCGAACTGGTCGCCGCGCTCAAAGCGCGCGGCCTGCTGTAAGGAAAACCAAGCCATGAGCAAGATCCTGATCATCGCCGAACATCGCAGCGGCAAACTCAACTCCAGCACCGCCAAGTGCGTGACCGCGGCCCGCGCCATGCAGGCACAAGCCATCGACATCGCCGTATTTTCCAGCGATCCGGCCGCAGTAGCGGCGCAGGCGGCCAAGCTCGATGGTGTCAGCCGGGTGCTCAGCCTCGACCACCCTGCCAACGACCCAGCGCTGGCGGCGACCCTGGCACCGCAGGTGGTGGCACTGGCCGCTGGCTACACGCACGTGCTGGCACCGTCCACGACCTTTGGCAAGGATCTGTTGCCACGGGTGGCGGCACTACTCGGGGAATCGATGGCCTCGGACCTGATGAAAGTAATCGATGCCTATACCTTTGAGCGGCCGATTTACGCCGGCAATGCCATCACCACGGTGCAGGCCGCCGCCGACCGCAAACTGATCGCCAGCGTGCGCCTGGCGTCATTCGCCGCCACCGGTGAACAAAGCGGCAGTGCGCCGATCGAAGCGGTCAAGCTCGATGTTCCGCTGCCAACGCATACGCGCTTTATCGAATTGCAGGCCGGCGCCCAGGATCGGCCCGATCTGCAAAGCGCCGCACGCGTCGTCTCCGGCGGCCGCGCACTCGGATCAGCGGAGGCGTTTTCGATTATCTACGCCCTCGCCGACAAACTCGGCGCCGCCGTCGGTGCCTCGCGCGCGGCGGTCGATGCCGGTTACGTGGCGAGCGACCTGCAAGTCGGCCAGACCGGCAAAATCATCGCCCCGGGGCTGTACATCGCCATCGGCATTTCCGGCGCCATCCAGCACCTCACCGGCATCAAGGATGCGGGCACCATCGTCGCCATCAACAAAGACGGCGAAGCGCCGATTTTTGAAGTCGCCGACATCGGACTGGTCGGCGACCTGTTCAAACTGGTACCGGAGCTCACCGCCGCACTGGATTGAGCCGCGACCAGCGGGCATTTGTTGGAGCGCTGCTTGCGTCGCGATTGTTCGGCAATTTCGACAATCGCGACGCAAGCGGCGCTCCCACAAAAGGCCTCGGTCCGTGGATCAGCGCAGCGCATCCACCATTCATCGCGGCTTATGGTGGATGCGCGGTACTTATCCCCCCTACAACCGGCATGACACCAAGGTCGGGCTGGTTCGCTGGAACGCGTTGCGCTAGCTTTGCCCTTTGGATTTTAGGGATGACAGCCGCATGACCGACCTGCTTTGGCAACCGAACCCGGACCGCATCGAGCGCAGCAATTTGCGCCGTTTCATTCACCATGTGCGGACGCAGGTGGACGGCCAGGTAAACAACTACCCGGCGTTGTATGACTTTTCGATCAAGGCACCGGAAAAGTTCTGGACCGCGGTGTGGGATTTTTGCGGCATTCGCGCCAGCGGTGAACGCGAGCCGGTGCTGGTCGATGGCGCGCAAATGCCGGGCGCCCGGTTTTTTCCCCAGGTCACCCTGAACTTCGCCGAGAACCTGCTGCGTTTTCGCGATGAACGTACTGCGCTGGCGTTCCGCAGCGAAGTCGGCCACGCCCGCGAACTGAGTTACGCCGAACTTTACGATCAGGTTTCGCTGTTGGCGCAGGCGCTCCGTAACGCCGGGATCGGCGTCGGCGATCGGGTCGCCGGCTTGGTGCCGAATATCCCCGACACGGTCATCGCCATGCTCGCAACCACCAGTCTCGGCGCGGTCTGGTCGAGCTGCTCGCCGGATTTCGGCATCGATGGCGTGGTCGATCGTTTTGGCCAGATTGAACCCAAAGTGCTGTTCACCGCCGATGCCTATGTGTACGGCGGCAAGACCCACGACTGCCTGGCAAAAGTCGCCAGCATCCAGCAACGCCTGCCCAGCGTGCAGCAACTGATTGTGTTGCCTTACTTGGATCAAAATCCGGATTTGACCGGCCTGCAACACGCGCAACTGCTCGCCGACTTCACCCGCGACTACCAACCCACCAGCATCGCGTTCGTGCGCCTGCCTTGGTCGCAACCGCTGTATATCCTGTACTCGAGCGGCACCACCGGCGTGCCCAAATGCATCGTCCACGGCGCGGGCGGCACTTTGATCCAGCACCTGAAAGAACTGGTGCTGCATACCGATGTCAAACGCGAAGATAGACTTTTTTACTACACCACCTGCGGCTGGATGATGTGGAACTGGCTGGTCTCCGGCCTCGCCGTCGGCGCCACCGTCTGCCTGTTCGACGGCTCGCCGTTTTATCCGGACGGCGCGGTGTTGTGGAATCTGGTCGATGAACTTGGCATCAGCATTTTCGGCACCAGCGCCAAATATCTTTCCGCCATCGAAAAAGCCGGCATCGTGCCGGCCGACAGCCACAAGCTGCTCAATCTGAAAACGCTGCTATCCACCGGGTCGCCACTGGCCCCGGAAAGCTTTGATTACGTTTACCGCGCGATCAAACCGCAGTTGTTGCTCGGCTCGATCTCCGGTGGCACCGACATCGTTTCCTGCTTCGCGTTGGCCTGCCCGCTGTTGCCGGTATATCGCGGCGAACTGCAAACCCGCGGCCTCGGCATGAAAGTCGCGATCCTCGATGACGACGCCAGGCCGGTGCGCGAGACACCGGGAGAACTCGCCTGCACGGCGCCGTTTCCGTCGATGCCAGTGGGATTTTTCAACGATGCCGACGGCAGCAAATACCACGCCGCCTATTTCGAGCGTTTCGACAATATCTGGTGCCACGGCGATTGGGCGACACTGACCCAACACGATGGCATCGTCATCCACGGCCGCTCCGACGCCACCCTCAACCCCGGCGGCGTGCGCATCGGCACGGCGGAGATTTATCGCCAGGTCGAGCGCATCGAAGAAGTACTGGAATCGATCGCCATCGGCCAGGACTTCAACCACGATGTCCGGGTAATTCTGTTTGTAAGGCTGCGCCCAAACCTGGTGCTGGACGACGCCCTGCGCACGCGCATCCAGCGCGAAATTCGCGAACACACGACGCCGCGCCACGTACCCGCGAAAATCATCCAGGTAGCCGACATCCCGCGCACGCTGTCCGGCAAGATGGTGGAACTCGCGGTACGCAATGTCGTCCACGGCCGCCCGGTGCGCAACGCCGATGCCCTGGCCAATCCGCAAGCACTCGAGCTGTATCGCGATCTGCCCGAGCTGGCGAGCTGACTCAACCCACAATGCGATCACGGATCGGCGGTGGTGGGATGTTGGGTTCCGGCTGCGCCTCACCGCCAACCGATTTCTTGGTGGGATGTCTGGGTGGGATGTTGGGGTTCGGCTGCGTCTCACCGCCAACCTATGCTGGGGACGATGGGGCAATCAGCAGCGACCCTCAGTCAGCCGGGAAGGGCGGCAAAAAACCGCTCGACCTCTTCGATGTGGTGGGTGATCGGCAGCGGTGGCAGCGACTTCAGAAACACCTTGCCGTAGCCCGATTGGGTCAGCCGCGGATCGCCAAGGACCAACACGCCGCGATCGGTGACATCGCGGATCAGTCGGCCAACGCCTTGCTTGAGCGCGATCACTGCCGCTGGAATCTGGATGTCGGCAAACGGATTGCCACCGGCTTCGCGGGAGCGCCGAATGCGCGCATCGAGCACCGGATCGTCGGGCGCGGCAAACGGCAATTTGTCGATCACCACCACCGAGAGCGCATCACCCCGCACATCGACGCCCTCCCAGAAACTGGCAGCACCGAGCAACACGCCATTGCCGGAAGCGCGGAACGCTTCCAGCAACGCCGTGCGCGGCGCCGTGCCCTGCACAAACAGCGGCCACGGCTCCTTGCCCAGCAGCAGCGCAGCGGCCTGCAAAGCCCGATGCGAGGTGAACAGCAAAAACGCCCGACCGTTGGACGCCTTCAGTACCGGTAGCACCGCTGCCAGCAAAGCGGCGGTGTGCAGCCCTGAGTTCGGCGCCGGCAGATCGGCAGGCAAATAGCACAAGGTTTGCCGGGCAAAATCAAATGGGCTGGGCAGCGACAATGTGCGCGCAGCATCGAGCCCCATCGCCCGCGTAAAGTGCTCGAAGCGACCACCCACCGACAGCGTCGCCGAAGTAAAAATCCAGGCCGCGCGCTGACGCTGACGAAACTCGCGCAGCGGCACGGCGACATCCAGTGGCGTCGCCGTCACCGTCAGGCTGCGCTCGGTCAGTTCGTACCAGAGCACATGATCTTCGGGCGCGGCTTCCAGATACAGGCCGAGGCGCTTGCGCAGGATTTCGGCGCGGTCGGTGATCGAACGCAGACCTTCGCTGGCTTCGGCCACCGTGTTCAATGCGGCGATCAGCGCTTCGACCGCGGCGCCGAGCGCTTGCAATACTTCAGCGACCCGCGGCTGGTCGCGCAGCGGCGGCCACGCCCCGCGTCGCGGTGCCTGGTCCACCGCCAGTCGCAATTCGCGAAGCAAGTGCTCGATGCCCGGCCCGACTTGTTGCAATGCGGCGCGCGTACCAGCGGCACCGGCGCTTTCACGCAGCGCATCGGTAACCAGCTCCTGCCACTGGCGGGTATTGATCGATTCGCCAAAGAACTGCCCGGCCAGTTCCGGAATCTGGTGGGCTTCGTCGAGAACAAACACTTCGGCACCCGGCAGAATTTCGCCAAATCCTTCACGCTTGATCGCCAGATCAGCAAACAGCAAATGATGGTTGACCACCACCAGATCGGCCTCCTGCGCCGCCCGCCGCGCCTTGACGACAAAACAATCCTGGAAAAACGGACATTCCGCACCCAGACAATTGTCGGCCGTCGAGGTCACCCGCGGCCACAGCGCGGCGTCTTCGGTCACGCTGTCGAGTTCGCTGATATCGCCATGCTGGCTGCGGTGCGCCCAGGCGTTGATCTGCACCAATTGATCGGCGTCGCGACGCGATGCCAGAAAACCATCGCTGCGGGTTTGCTCCAGCCGATACCAACATAAATAATTGGCGCGACCCTTGAGCAACGCGGTTTTCAGCGAGCGCCCAAGCGCCCGGCGCACGCGCGGCAGATCGCGGTGAAAGAGTTGGTCCTGCAAGGCCTTGGTGCCGGTGGAAACAATGATGCGCCGGCCGGAAAGAATCGTCGGCACCAGATAGGCAAAAGTCTTGCCGGTACCGGTACCGGCCTCGACCACCAACTCGGCGTCATCGTTGATCGCCTCGGTGACCGCGTCGGCCATGCGTTGCTGCACGTCGCGCGGCTCAAAGCCGTCGATCGCTAGCGCCAGCGCACCGCCAGCGGCCAAAGGAGAAGATTCGAAGTCCACCACCACGCGCTCACCACCGGATCCACCGAATCTGGCATTCTACGGGCAACCACGGCCGCGGCCGCTGGCGGACTGCTATCCGGGAATCAGCGTGTCGGCCACATGTTGCACGTACACTTGGTACTCCTCGGCATTCAGCCGCATGGTTTTTTGTTGCAGCATCAATTGCAGGATGCCGACATAGGCCGCATACGCCAGCCGTGCACGATTCAAGGCATCGCGCCGAGACATGCCGAGGGCGCGATAGCCGGTCAACAGATAATTGATCCGGCGCGTGGAAACGCGTTCGATCACCGGTTGCACCAAGTCATGGTCCATGGCCTTGAGCAACTGGCTGTAAATCACATGCGAACGCAGCTCCCGGCTGGTGCGCACGAACAGTTGTTGCAAGCGTTCGTGGGCATCGGCAATTGCCTCGATCTGGTCGAAAACGGTTTCCTGATCGAGCTTTTCCCAGCGTTCCAGCGCGGCCTTGAGCAACGCCTCGCGCGACGGAAAATGCCAGTAGAAACTACCCTTGGTGACGCTCAGCCGGCGCGCCAGCGGCTCCACCGCCACCGCCGCGAGTCCCTGCTCGGCGATCAGATCGAGCGCAGCACGTTCCCAATCGGCCGCAGAAAGTCGTGCGCGATCACTTTTCGCTGGTTGGGCGGCGGCGCGCTTGACCGGCGCGGTCGCCGCAGATCGGGCCGGAACAGCCGTCATGCCGGTGTGCTCACAAAACTCGCTCACAAAACTCAAGGGCGCGCAGATTATCACCAAAGCCCAGCCAGACCATACGCCAGCGTATTGACAACTCGCTGCGCGCGCTCCGATACTTCGCCGTATGGTCGTGGCTCGTCGCCACCTCGTCGCCACCTCGTCGCTGCTGTCCTTGCCCCATTGCCCTATGAGGATTTCACCATGTTGAACCTGATCCCGGTGGTTTCGCTGCTGATCGCCACACTGCTCGTTGCCTATTGGCGGCGCGGCCTGCTGACCTGGACCGTGGTCGCCGCCGCAGCACTGATCGCCAGTGCTTTTATTCCCGGCATTGCGGCCATGGCGGTGCAGATTCCGGCACTCGGATTTGCCCTGCTCGCCGTGCTGTTGAATGTCAAACCGCTGCGCCGTGCGCTGATCAGCAACCCAT
>Ga0210033_1003809_pt1 | contig 11939 bp, 12 predicted proteins | sample CryGeymeta201501_FD_185465 | JGI IMG/M metagenome (GOLD analysis project Ga0210033, IMG submission 185465) | Groundwater microbial communities from Crystal Geyser aquifers in Utah, USA - Crystal Geyser metaG 2015-01 (SPAdes) (version 2) | ecosystem: Environmental > Aquatic > Deep subsurface >... | reverse complement strand
TTAGGGTTTGAGATGATGGCGAGCAGGTTTGCGAGGTAGTTTGGGTGGCTGTGAGGCGTTCATAGCTTGGCTATGGACACCGAACAGACGCACAAAATGACCGCAAAGCTGCCGCCAGCGCTCAAACAGGTGCGCAGCACCGCCTAATGGATAATTTCGGTTCATGGGACTGCCCCTGTTTGAAACAGCGCAGTTGCTGCGTGACACGGGCTTCAATTGCTAGTTTTTGTATAGCTGCTTGCGCTTGTTATATAAGGGCTGGAGGCATATTTCTTATATAAAAGCAATGACACATGCAAGAAGACATTTTGATCAACTGGTCGCCGCAAGAAACCCGGGTGGCGGTGGTGGAAAACGGCGCACTGCAAGAGCTGCATGTGGAGCGCACGCTGGAGCGAGGGCTGGTCAGCAACGTCTATCTGGGCAAGGTGGCGCGGGTCTTGCCGGGCATGCAGTCGGCGTTCATTGACATTGGCCTGGAGCGCACCGCGTTTTTGCATGTGGCCGATGTCTGGCATCCGCCCGCAGAGGGTGAAACCATTTCCGCCGCGCGTAACCTGGCCAGCCAGATACCGATTGAAAAACAGGTGTTTGAGGGGCAGAGCCTGATGGTGCAGGTGATCAAAGACCCGATTGGCACCAAAGGCGCGCGCTTGTCCACACAAATCAGCATTGCCGGGCGCATGCTGGTGTTTTTGCCGCAGGACGACCACATTGGCGTGTCGCAAAAAATCCCGCAAGTGCAGCGCGATGCCTTGCGCTCGCATCTGCAAACCCTGGTGGGCGACGAGGGCGGCGGTTTTATTTTGCGCACCAACGGCGAAGATGCCACCGAGCAGGAACTGGCTGATGACGTGGCCTATCTGCGCAAGGCCTGGAAGCGTATCCGCGAGGCTTCGACCAAGTTGCCGCCGCGCTCGCTGTTGCATCAGGATTTGAGTCTGGCGCAGCGGGTGCTGCGTGACCTGACCACCGAGCAGACGCAAAGCATCAAGGTGGATTCGGGCGAACAATTTGCCATGATGAAAGCCTTTGGCCAAGAATTTATGCCAGCCGCCGCGCTGAAACTTCAGCAGTACAAGGGCGAGCGCCCAATTTTTGACCTGTTTTCTATTGATGAAGAAATTGCCAAGGCCTTGGGCCGCAGGGTCGATTTGAAATCGGGCGGCTACCTGATCGTCGACCAGACCGAAGCCCTGACCACGGTGGATGTGAACACCGGTGCTTATGTCGGTGCGCGCAATTTTGACGACACCATTTTTAAGACCAACCTGGAAGCGGCGCAAGCCATTGCGCGGCAGCTGCGTCTGCGCAACCTGGGCGGCATCATCATTGTGGACTTCATCGACATGATGCCCGATGAGCACCGTGAGGCGGTGCTGGCCGAGATACGCAAACAGTTGGCGCGCGACCATGTCAAAACCATGTGCGGCGGGTTTTCCCAGCTGGGGCTGGTGGAGATGACGCGCAAGCGCACGCGTGAATCGCTGGCGCACATGTTGTGCGAACCCTGCCCGCTGTGCCAGGGCAGGGGCATCGTCAAAACCCCGCGCAGCGTGGCTTACGACATCTTGCGGGAGATTTTGCGCGAGGCGCGCCAGTTCAACCCGAAAGAGTTTCGCGTGGTGGCCTCGCCTAAAGTGATTGAGCTGTTTCTGGACGAAGAAAGCCAGCACCTGGCGGGTTTGAGTGAGTTCATCGGCAAGCCGGTGTCGCTGCAAAGCGAGAGCGCCATGGGGCAGGAACAGTACGATATTGTGTTGTTGTAGGGGCGCGTGATGAGCTTGCAAGCCCTGACCGCCAACGCCTGGCCGATCCCGATTCTGGTCTACCACCAGATCGATGTGGCGCCGCCCAAGGGCTCGCCGTTCAGAAGCCTGTATGTGGCTCCAGCAGCGTTTGCGCGGCAGATGCGCGCACTTCAATTGCTGGGTTACCAGGGGCTGTCAATGTCGGCGCTGCTGCCTTATTTGCGGGGTGAGCGGCGAGGCAAGGTGGTGGGCATCACCTTTGATGACGGCTACGTCAACAACCTGCAGCACGCGCTGCCGGTGTTGCAACGGTTTGGATTTTCATCGACTTGCTATTGCGTCAGCCAGCGCCTGGGTCGTACCAACGATTGGGATGCTGAAGTGGGTATTGCCCCCGCCGCGCTAATGAACGCGTCGCAGCTGCGCCAGTGGGTGGCTGGTGGGCAAGAGGTGGGGGTGCATACGCGGCATCACGTTAACTTGACCGAATGTGACGAGGCGTTGGCTTTGGAAGAAATTTCACTCTCAAAAACAGAGCTATCCGCGCAGACTGCAAAGGCGCTGGAGGCGTTTTGTTATCCCTATGGCAAGTTCACCGGAAAGCACGCCGAGATGGTTCGCACAGCGGGTTATGCGTCTGCCACCACCACGGCGCGTGGGCGCGTGCGGGCTGGTCTGGACTTGCTGCAACTGCCGCGCGTGCCGGTGGTGCGGTCGACCACACTGCCGGTGTTCTGGCTGAAAGTGGCCACCGGTTATGAAGACCGGCGTGAAGCTGCATGACGATGGCAGCTGTGCATCTCGCCGCAGGTGAACCCGCGCCGGCCCGGCGCTTGCGCGTGGCGGTGCTGAACCGGCGCTTTATGGCCACCGGTGGCGGTGCCGAACGCTACTCGATCGCACTGGTGGAGCATCTGGCCGCGCAACACGAGATGCATGTGTTTGCCCAGGAGCTGGATCACCAATGGCCGGGTGTAACCTACCACCGGGTGTCGTGCCCCACGCGCAAGCCACGCTGGGTCAATCAGTTGTGGTACGCCACGGTCACCTGGTGGGCCACGCGCAAAGGGTTTGATGTGGTGCATTCGCACGAGAACACCTGGCACGGCAATGTGCAAACCATGCATGTGCTGCCGGTGCGGTTCAATTTGCTCAACGGTTTGTCTGGTTGGCGCCTGGGCTTGCGCTGGCTGAAAATTGTGACTAGCCCCCGGCTGCTGGTGTATTTGGCTTTGGAAGGTGCCCGGTTCTCACTGAAGCGGCCTCGGGTTGTGGTGCTGGCCTCGCAAACCTTGGTGGCACAGGTGCTGCAGGCGTATCCGCACTGCCAATCGGCCATTCAGGTCATTACACCGGGTGTGGAACGGGTGCCCGGCGCAGCCAGTGCCCAAGAAAAATTGGCGGCCCGGGCGTTGCTGGGTTTGCCTCCATCGGCTTATTGTTTGTTATTTGTGGGCAACGACTACCGAAAAAAAGGTCTTGAGACACTGCTTGCCGCCCTGGTGCAGTTGCCGCCTGACTGCTGTCTGGCGGTGGTGGGCAACGCCGAGCAATTGCCCGCATTCAAGGCGCAGGCCAAGGCGCTGGGACTGCTAGAGCGGGTGTTTTTTCTGGGGCCGCTGCGCGATGTGGGCCCCGCCTATGTGGCCGCCGACTGCCTGGCCCATCCGACGCTGGAAGATACCTTTGCCATGGTGGTCTTGGAAGCCATGGCGCATGGCTTGCCGGTGGTGGTTAGCAGCGCACGCTATTGCGGTATTGCGGCGCTGTTGCGCGCTGGGCAAGATGCGCTGGTGTTGGAAGATCCACATGATCCAGCGGCAATGGCTTTCGCCCTGCTACGAGTGAAGCAAGAGCCTGCATTGGAGACAAGTTTGCGCGCTGCCGGGCTGGCATTTGCCCAAGACCATCAGTGGGCTGCTTTGGCGCAGCGGCAGTCAGCCCTCTACCAACAATTGGCAATCCAAAAGTTATAAGCAAAATCGGCCTCCAGCCCTTATAAAATGGGCGGAGATTGCTATCAATTTATTGGACTGTCGTGCAGCCCCAGACGGTAGAGGCGGGCGTACAAACCGTCCATCTGCAGCAACTGGGCGTGGGTGCCGGATTCGGCGATGCGGCCGTGGTCCAGCACCACAATGCGGTCGGCATGGTGCACGGTCGACAGGCGGTGGGCAATCACCAGTGTGGTGCGGTGGGTCATTAACCGCTCCAGTGCTTCTTGCACGCTGCGTTCAGACTCGGTGTCCAACGCCGAGGTGGCCTCATCCAATATCAAAATTGGCGCATCTTTGTAGAGCGCACGCGCAATCGCCAGGCGCTGACGCTGCCCACCCGATAGTTGGGTGGCGTTGTGGCCTACCAGCGTGTTCAGACCCTTGGGAAGAGCCTGCACAAAGGTGTCCAGGTTGGCTGACACCAGACACTGCATCACCCGTTGCTGGTCAATGGGCAAGCCCAGTGCTACGTTGGCGGCGACGGTGTCGTTGAGCATCACCACCTGCTGGCTGACGAGCGAAAACTGTGCCCGCAAGGCGGGCAATTGCCAGTCGCGCAATTCATGGCCGTCCAGCCGGATTTGTCCGGACTGGATGTCGACAAAACGTGTCAATACATTCACCAGCGTCGATTTACCTGATCCAGAGGCTCCGACCAAGGCCACCGTTTCACCCGGTTGAATGGTCAAGGTATCAATGCTCAAAGCGGGGCTTTGCCCTGATGGATAGTGCACTATTAGCTCTGAAAAAGAGAGCATTCCAGTGGCCCGTGGGGTGGCAAAACTACCGCTGGATTCATCGGGGGTTTGCTCGATCAAGGCCAAGGCACGCTCCAGCGCCACCAGGCCCCGGGTGATGGGGCTGGAGACCTCCGAGAGTTGACGCACCGGCGCAATGATCATCAGCATGGCGGTGACGAAGGCCACAAAACCGCCCACCGACGTGCCACTGCTGGCGCTTTGAATCAGGGCGACCGAGATCACAGCGGACAGCGCTACGGCAGCCAGCATTTGCGTCATGGGGGTCATGGCAGCTCCGGCCACGGTCGATTTCATGGCCAGGTGGCGCAGCGATTCGCTCAGTTTGTTAAAACGCGTGGCTTGCGTGGCTTGGGCTGCATACAGGCGAATGTCCCGGTGTGCCAACACGTTTTCTTCCACCACGTAAGCCAGTTGGTCGGTGGCCTCTTGATTGGCTTGGGTGAGCTTGTGCACGCGCCGGGTTAGCACTTTCATGACCCAGGCTACGGCGGGAAAGATGGCCGCAACGATCAGGGTGAGCTTCCAGTTCAGGTAAAACAGGTAGGCGGTGAGCGCCAGCAGCGTCAGGCCGTTGCGCGTCAGACTGAGCATGGCATTAACCAGCATGGTGGCTCCGGTTTGTACCTCATACACCACAGTGTTGGACAGGGCGCTGGAACTTTGTTGGGAAAACAGCCGCAGTTCTGCAGCCAGAATTTTGGCAAACATCGCCTGGCGCATCAGCTGCAGCCCGTGGTGCGTGATGCGTGTCAATCCGATTTGAGCCACATAGCCGGCCAGGCCGCGCACGCCAAACAGCAACAAAAGGGAGGCGGGCACTTCCCATATTTCCAGCTGACCCTGCTGGAATCCGCGGTCTAGCAGGGGTTTGAGCAGAGCCGGGATCATGGGCTCCGTGGCGGCTCCGACGATGGCGCTCAGGGCGACCATCAGCCAGATGCCTTGCAAGGTGCCAAAGTAAGGTGTGAAGCGCCGGATGCGTTGCAGCATACTGAGCGCAGCTTCTGAATTGCTGGATTTTGAGTTGATCAGGGTTGCTTTTGTAGTCATGCCAAGGCCTTGCTTGGCGTGGCAGGCCATGTGGCCTTATGCCGGTTTGAAGTTCTGATACCCCGCGCCAGTAGCACCCCCAGGGTAACGCAGAAAAAATCGCCAATCAGCGCGTCATAGAGCGATGAGTTGAACATGCAACCCACCACCATGACCGCTACAACCGACAGTGTGGCACGCCGCACAGGCATCTCAAACCGCAAGGCATCACGCACCAGGCTTGCCACCAGCGCAAGCAGCAGCAAAGTGCCGACTACGCCCAACTCGACACCCCACAATAAAAATTCCTGGTGCGGGTTGCTGGCAAGTCCCGTGCCAAAGACCTGGTCGGCAGATTGGCCTTCAATGTGCTTAACTGATGATGTCCAACTGCCGACCCCATGGCCAATAAGCGGTTGCTGTGCCATGGCCTGGATGGATCTGCGCCAGGCGTGCAAGCGAAAGCCGGATGAGGTTTCACTGCTACCTTGGGCAGCGTAACTTTGGCTCTCCTGGAGCATTTGAGCGGTGCGGTGCTGCAATTTGTCTGAGCCAAGGTAAGCACCTGATAACACGACGAGGGGGATCACGACCAATGAAAGCAGGCGCAATTTTTTTGGCACTTCCCACACCAAGGCCAGAACCAGAACTGCGATGGAGGCCAGGTAGCCGGTTCGCCCCTCTTGTAAAAACAAGTTGTTAGCAAGGGCAGCTATGGCCAAAAAACCAGCCACCCAGCGCAGGCCTGGCCAGCTTAAACGCAGATGCCACAACACGGCTGCTGCTGCAGAAAAAATCAGGGTTTGATCGAGGTAGGTGGAATACACCACCGAGTTGAATGCGGTGTTGATTGCACTGCTGGCCCAGGGCACTCTGAAGCCTGCTGCCATGACCCATGAACTCGAAATAAAAATGCCCTGGCTTATAAAAAAAACTGCCAAGGCAATCCGCGCCTCACGCGCGTTCCTGATCAAGATCACCAGCAGGGCGAGCTCAAGCAACTTACTGTGTTTGGCAAATGCCAGCAGGGCAATGTCTGAGGGGGCTTCAGTCCATGTCATGCTGAGTGCAAAGCTGGCAAGAATCAGCAAAATAATGCGAACCGCCCAAAGTTTGTCCAGCGCTTCGTCTGTTGAACCTGTGAACAGATGCTTTCCAAGACAGACCAGGCAAGCAACAAATAGAACCAATTTGCCTAGGCTGACCCACGCCATGGGTAGACTCACTGAAGCCGCCACGATACAAAAAGCAAAAATACGAAGGCCTGTGGCCGTGCGAGTCAAATTGGTCATAAGTTGGATTAAGAACTTCACGACTTTACCGCACTGGCATCGATGTCTGACCTGGGGGGGAAGCTCATCTATGATGGCCATCCTATTTTGCTTTTTGCTACCCATGCGTATTTCTGCCATTGTCATTACCCATAACGAACAGGCCAATATTGGTGACTGTCTTAAAAGCCTGGATTTTGCGGATGAAATCATTGTGGTGGACTCTGCAAGTTCGGATAAGTCTGCAGATATTGCACGTGGTTTGGGGGCGCAGGTTCTTGTCACGGACGATTGGCCCGGCTTTGGGCCACAAAAGAACCGCGCGTTGGCACTGGCTAGGGGGCGGTGGGTGTTGTCGTTGGATGCCGATGAGCGGGTAACACCCGCTTTGCGTGATGAAATTCTGTCAGCTATTTCACGAGCAAGCGGCCCGCGTGTCTACAGGTTTGCGCGACAGTCCAGGTATTGTGGGCAATTCATGCGCTATTCAGGCTGGTCACCAGATTGGGTCTTGCGTCTGTTTCAAAGAGGCACAGCCAGGTTTTCAGACGATTTGGTGCATGAAAAACTGGTGTTTACCGGTGCGGTGGGCGATTTGAAGTCACCTTTGATGCACTACAGTTTTCCAGACTTTGAATCGGTCTTGGATAAAGCCAACCGCTATTCCACCGCCGGTGCCCAAGCCCTGCGCGCCAAGGGCAGGCGTGCCAGCCTGTGGGGCGCTATCGGGCACGGTGTCTGGGCGTTTTTTCGGACGTATGTGTTGCAACGGGGTTTTATGGATGGGCAATTGGGCTTGGCGCTGGCTATTTCCAATGCAGAGGGAACCTACTACCGGTATGCCAAGCGTTGGTTGATGTTGCGGCAAGAGCAATCGTCTTGATATGCGTGTGTCTGTTTCTTTTGTGGTACTGACTTACAACCGTGTGGACGCACTGATCCCGGTGTTGCAGTCGTTGGCTTTGCAATGTAATGAACGCCATGAAGTGGTGATTGCAGATGATGGTTCCAACACACTGGCAGTGGCAACGCTGCGCCAGCAACTGCCAGCCTTTCGCTGCGCAGTGAAACATGTCTGGCATCCAGATATTGGTTTCACGGCTTCACGGGCCAGAAATTTGGCTGCCATGGTGAGCCAAGGCGATTACCTGGTATTTCTGGATGGCGATTGCGTGCCCAATGCCAGATTTGTCCGGGCGCATGAGGCGCTGGCGCAAAAGGGGTTCTTTGTCAATGGCAATCGGGTGTTGTTGAGCGAGCGTCTTAGCCATCAAGTCACTTCTGGGCACGTGGACTTGATGCAGGCCGGTATGTACGACTGGATACATTGGCGGTTCAGGGGAGATGTCAACAAGCTGGCGCATTTGGTTTATTGGCCGCAAGCGCCTGGTAGGTGTGAGTCCGAATTTCGCTGGAAGCAAATTCGAAGCTGCAACTTTGCACTCTGGAAGCATGATTTTGAAGTGGTCAATGGTTTTGATGAATCTTTTGAAGGTTGGGGGCATGAGGATGCTGACCTGGTGCTTCGATTGCATCACCATGGCCTGTGTCGAAAAAACGGTTTTCTCAGCACCGAGGTTTATCATCTATGGCATCGACAAAACAGCCGTCATGCGCAAGACGTGAACCACCAGCGTGTCGTAGACCGCATCCAGACTGGCATCGTGCGTGCCACCAAAGGTATCCGCGATAATCTGCATGCAGATGGTGCGGTGATCACCCGCCTGAACTGAGCAACCGGCCAAGAGGCAAACTATTTCATGATGCGTTTTTTATCAAATTTATGGATCGCCTGTGCACTTGCACTGTGTTCGCAAGTCAGCTTGGCTCAATTCCGGATTGAGGTCGCAGGGGTCGGGTTGACCCAGGTTCCGGTCACGGTTGCACCTTTCCGTGGGCAGGACGCACTGACTCAAAAAATCTCAGACATTGTTTTGGCTGACCTTGAACGCAGTGGTCAGTTTCGGTCGATTTTGTCTCCTGTGAGCAGTTTGGACGAGAGTACCAAGCCGGAGCTGTCGGCGTTGCGTCAGGCTGGCGCAGATGCGTTGGCTGCAGGCAGCGTGAGCAAATTGGCCGATGGTAGGTTTGATGTGCGTTTTCGTTTATGGGACGTGGTCAATGGCCAGGATTTGGGCGGGCAAGGTTTTGCGGTCAATGCCTTAGACTTGCGTGTGGCTGCGCATCGAGTGGCTGATTACATCTATGAGAAATTAACGGGAGACAAAGGCGTTTTTTCCACCCGGATTGCGTATATCACCAAAGTTGGCGCGCGCTATCAATTGTGGGTGGCGGATGCCGATGGTGAAAATGCGCAGTCGGCACTGGCAAGCCCTGAGCCCATCATTTCACCAGCCTGGTCGCCAGACGGAAACCAGTTGGCCTATGTGTCTTTTGAGTCACGCAAACCTGTCATTTACGTACACAACGTCAGCACCGGCAAGCGCAGGTTAATCGCTAATTTCAAGGGCTCCAACAGTGCGCCTGCCTGGTCACCAGATGGCAAAACACTGGCCGTGACGTTGAGCCGTGATGGTGGTTCACAGTTGTTTTTGCTAAGTGCTTCTGGGGGCGAGCCGCGTCGTCTGATCCAGTCAAACAGCATTGACACGGAACCCGCCTTTTCACCTGATGGACAAAGTATTTTCTTTGTCAGTGACCGCGGTGGTTCACCCCAAATCTACAAAGTGTCTGTAACTGGTTTGGGAGTGCAGCGTGTCACATTTACTGGTACTTACAACATTTCTCCAGCGATCAGCTCAGACGGCCGATGGATGGCTTATATTTCACGGATGGGTGGGGCTTTCAAATTGCATGTGATGGAAATGGCAAGTGGCACAAGCACGGCTATTACAGAAACATCAGCCGATGAAAGTCCTGGCTTTTCCCCCAACAGCAAATTACTGTTGTTTGCCACACAGCTACAAGGTCGTGAAGCTTTGATGACCAGTACGCTGGATGGCAAAGTCAAAGCCCGTTTGAATGGCCAGGGTGGCGATATTCGTGAACCACACTGGGGTCCTTTTTTTAAACCTTGAGTTTTGGGAGTATTGAGATGAAGCATTTGGTAGCCATGTGTTTTGCGGTAGTTTTTTTGACAGCTTGTGGTACTTCTGTACCGTTAAATGATGTTCCTGTGGTTGATGTAACTGCCAACTCCGTGCAAGGTTCGGATGCCAATGGGACAGGTGTCAATGGCACCGGCGTGACACCGGTTGATCTAGGTAAGACCACTGCGTCAGCCGATGCGTCAGCTGAGTCGCGAACGGTTTACTTTGATTACGACAGTTTTGTGATCAAGCCTGAATTCCAGTCATTAATTGCAGCGCAGGTGCGTGTCGCCAAGGCACAACCGACCCGCAAACTGGCCATTGAAGGCCATACCGATGAAACCGGTGGTCGTGAATACAACCTGGCATTGGGGCAAAAACGTGCAGACGCGGTTCGCAATGCAATGGCAATTTTGGGCGTCCCTCAATCTCAAATGGAGTCGGTGAGTTTTGGCAAGGAAAAACCAGCTGTGACTGGCAAGGATGAAGCGGCGTACGCTAAAAATCGCCGAGCCGAAATTCGTTATCAGTGAGCTTTAGGCGCATGAAGTTGCTCAAAACTTTCGTTTTTGTCTGTTGCAGCCTTTTGACTGCAACCGCATCCCACGCCGGCTTGTTTGAGGATGATGAAGCACGCAAAGCGATTCTGGATTTGCGCCAAAAGGTGGAAACAGTTCAACAAGAATTAGGGCAAAGCCGCAAGTTGGCATCTGAAGATAACGCAACCCTTGGCAATAGTTTGCTTGATTTGCAGCGCCAGATTGAACTTCTTAAAACAGAAATTTCAACACTTCGTGGCTCCAATGAAACTTTGCTGCGTGAACTCTCCGACGTACAACGAAGTCAAAAAGATCAGGCGCAACTGGTCGGTGACCGTTTGGCTCGGTTTGAACCGGTCAAAGTTCAAGTGGATGGCATTGAATTTTTGGCTGAGCCCGATGAAAAGCGTGATTTTGAGGGCGCGTTGGCAAGTTTTAGAAAAGGTGACTTTGTCACTGCTCAAAACCTGTTTGTAAGTTTTGTGGGGCGCTATCCGGCAAGCAAATACGTGTCATCAGCCTTATTTTGGTTGGGCAATGCGCAATACGCCAGCCGTGATTACAAAGAAGCCATCATCAATTTCAGGGCTTTGATTGCGCGTGATCCTGAACACATGCGAACACCAGAAGCGGTTTTGTCCGTGGCCAACTGTCAGTTGGAGTTGAAAGACAGCAAAGGTGCGCGCAAAACCCTGACGGATCTTGTCAAGGCATACCCTCAGTCTGAAGCTGCAGTAGCCGCCAAGGAACGTTTGTCCACTTTGAAATGACAGAGCGTCGCTTTGGGGGCATCGAGCGCTTGTTTGGCGTTGAGGCTGCCCAGCGTATTTTCAATGCACATGTGGCGGTGGTTGGCGTTGGCGGCGTGGGGTCTTGGGTGGCCGAGTCTTTGGCCAGAAGTGGTGTCGGGCACTTGAGTCTGATTGATTTTGATCAGGTGGCAGAGTCCAATATCAACCGGCAAATCCACGCGACCCAAGCCAGCCTGGGCATGGCAAAGGTGCATGCCATGCGTGACCGCATTCATGCTTTTTTCCCCGAATGTGAAGTTCATTGCGTAGAAGCTTTTGCCGAGCCAGAGAACTGGCCTGGCTTGTTGCCTGCAGGTGTGAATGCGGTGGTGGATGCGTGTGATCAGACTCGCGCCAAGACTGTCATGGCTGCATGGGCGTTGGAAACAGCTTGCATCTACGTTGCGGTTGGTGCGGCTGGTGGCAAACGGCAGGCCCACTTGGTTGCAGTTGAAGACATTGCCACCGTGACGCACGACCCGCTGTTATCCAAGCTTCGGTATGCCTTGCGAAAAGAGCATGGCGCAGCACGCGATGGAAAGAAGATAGGCATCACCGGCGTCTTCAGCCGTGAAGCCGTGGCCCCCCCTGATGCATCCTGCGGCTTGATCGGCGATGGAACTTTGAATTGTCACGGTTTTGGATCTGTGGTGACCGTGACAGCGACGTTTGGTCAATGTGCAGCAGGTGTTATTTTGAATAAATTGGCAGCAGCGGGCTAAGACTGGCTGGAAAAATGTTTATAATTTA
>Ga0210033_1003803_pt1 | contig 11943 bp, 14 predicted proteins | sample CryGeymeta201501_FD_185465 | JGI IMG/M metagenome (GOLD analysis project Ga0210033, IMG submission 185465) | Groundwater microbial communities from Crystal Geyser aquifers in Utah, USA - Crystal Geyser metaG 2015-01 (SPAdes) (version 2) | ecosystem: Environmental > Aquatic > Deep subsurface >... | reverse complement strand
AAAAGAACGGCAGCATGCCGTACATCAGCAAATAGAAATGAATCGCCGCCGGATACAGCGGCCAGGCCGTGGGCGTGCCGATCACGCCGTAACGCGCGCTCAATTCGAACAGCCACCACAGCATGGCAAACAGGGTTTGTACTGCGCCTCCAAAGAACATGACGCGGTGCGGGGCAGCAGTAAAATTCTTTAACATGGCAGGGTCGTCATCAATAAGTTAGTGTTGGCGAAGCAAGTAAAAAGCAATCTCACACGGGTGTAACAGCAAACACGGCCGGGTCGTCGCCATGCTCCAGCAATATCCTGCGCACCCTGACTTGCCAAAGTTGGCCGAATTCGCGAGCCTCCTCCGGCGTAGCACTGCCGGATAAACAAGCGGACATCAATCCGGGCAGGCGCGGCGATGCCGGAACAAGCTGCGGATTGGCAGTCACATTCACGGACTGCATGGTATCCAGCCGGGTGTAGCGTATTTCAGCCTGCAAATCCGCCACAGAAAAATACAGTTTCTTCCTTCTGTCAAAACGCCCACCGATGCCCTTGAAGCCATTATCAGACATTGCACCCGTCAACATGCTCACGACATTCGCGATCACTCCGGTGACCCCACTGGTGCTGTCCTGGCTGAACTCCACGCGAATATCACCGCGCACCGGCAGCGTATCCGGATACAGGAAAGAGAGCGCCCGATAGGTTGACCAATAGGCGCAGGCAACGGTCGGGCAGGAGTGGCCAGCCAATCGTACCGCATCAAAGTAGCCATAGCGCATCACGCCTTCTTCAGTTGCACCGAGGAATTCGGCCAAGGGATCGTACAAGCTGATTCGCGGCACGGCATCAAAGAAATCGGGATGGTTCATGGCGTTCTGCATCCTTATTGTCCAGGTGTGCGGTTAATAACGTGGCTGCGAATTGTAGCAGCAAGCTGCAACAGAAAGATGATCAGTGCCGCGATAGAGAACAGCAGGCCGCTGCGCCAACCCAACCCCGCCAGCAGTCCGCCAAGCAGAAACAGCATGGCACGATAACCTCCACCCGCGCCAAGCTTTTGCCGTACTTGCGCGTGCCAATTCGTCTGCATACCCGGATGGATCCAGATGGGCAGTAGCTGACTCACCGCGCCAGTCACCAAAGGCAGCAGAAAAACAAGAATAAAGGCAAGGGTCGAATCCATCGGGTTCAGGATGCCGTACGCATGCAATGCGCCAGACAACAGCATGGCAACCAATCCGATATATGCCGCCGCCAGTGACGGTGCCGCACCGTGGAGCTGGAAAATCTCCCGCGAGTAAAGCGTAGTCCACGCCCGTCCCAATTGCAGCAATGGCACCATCCACAGCACGATACCCGGATACGCCAGCGGCTTGAACCAGGCCGCACCTAGCGCGACCAATAGTGTGCCGCCCAACGCCCATTTCAGATGCTGACGCAATCTTGCAGCAGCCTGCTGATCAGGTCTGCCAACGACGGTGGGCATCAGTACTTGCAGCGTGGCGACTGCAGTCAGTCCGATGAACCCCAACGTATTGAGGTGTAAATGCAGGCGCTTCAGCGCCTGGTGCTGCTCCGGCCACCACGCCATGGCGATTACCGCCGCGAGCGCCAATATCAGGCAGACAATTGCGGCGAGATACCAGTCCAAACAGGGATGAGGTTTCCCCACAGCCCTGACCGCGCGACGGATGATCCATACTGCGAATACAGCGGCAGCAGCAAATGCCGGATAGGCGGCAAAAAGGTAGACCTGATTCGATTCAGCAAAGGAAAAGAACACCAGCGCGCCCGCAAGCAGAAACACCAGCGGGATCAGACGCACTCCGATACGCGGCGTGGCACTGCGGGAGAGTACCGGCACAAAATGGGTCATCGCACCCACAATCAGCGGCATAACACCCACCGCCAGGGCAAGATGAATCGGTGCGGCTGGCGGCAACACCTGAAGCAGGGACAATACGGCAGCGCCCACAAAACTCGCCACCGCCAGCAGTGCCAACATGACTAGCATACCGGTCTCACCCGTGGCAGCGCCCGACGCATATCGGACAAAGCCGTGTTGGCACAATGGCGGGGTATTTTGTGAGCCATATTGAAAGGTTTCTCCGCCTGTTTAAGACAGGTTGGAATACATGTATTGATTTTGAATGTTTTATTCTACAATGCAACGCCACCAGCATGATAGTTATCGTGCCACTACCCACAGACAGAACAAGGATATGACGATGAAAACCATTATCGAATTTATGACCGTCTCACATAAAACCTGCGACGAAGAATTCGCCCACGCAGAGGAAGCTGTGCTGAACGGAAACTGGGAGGAAGCCGCAACCGCTTTTGCACATTTTCATGATGCCATGATTCGGCACTTTCGTATGGAGGAAGAGATTCTTTTCCCGGCATTGCAATCCGCCGGAGGTCCTGCCGGCCCGGTGCAGATCATGCTGATGGAACATGCACAAATGAAGGACCTGTTTGAGCAGATGGCTGCTGCATTAACTGAAAAAGACACTCAAGATTATGGCGGCATATCGGAAACGTTGCTCATTGTCATGCAGCAACATAACCATAAGGAAGAGCAAATTCTCTATCCCATTGCAGACCATATCCTGGCGGCGCAACGGGAAGCACTGCTTGGCCGCATGCATTCACTCTGAAAAGTATTCTCCATGGGATCGGCCATAAAACTCGATGTACGCGGATTACCGCCCCCGGAACCATTCGTGAACGTCATGCAAGCACTGCAAACTTTGCCCGCAGGGGCAGCGTTGCATGTACAAATTTACCGCGAACCCTATCCACTTTATGATGCACTGCGCGAGGCGGGCTATACTTGGCGAACATCCGCCCTTGCGGATGGCGACTTTCAAATCGAGATCGTGCGCGCCCCATGAGAATGACCTCGCTCAGCACGGATCAGTCACCGCCGCTCTCGATCCCGTTGAGCTTCTTTGCCGTGGCACCGCTCTTTCTGGTGCTGGCTGCCGTATTACTGGCATTTGCTGGCGGCAATCCTTTTACCGATCCGCATGATCCAGCCCTCCGCGCCGCGACCCATTGCGTCACACTTGGGTTCATGACCTCGGTGATGTTCGGCGCAACACAGCAAATATTGCCGGTTTTGGTCGGCAGCAAAATGCCTGCCTCCCGTCTGGTGGCGATATTCTCACTGCTCCCGCTGCTGATTGGCACGTTGTCATTGTGTGCCGGGTTCATTCTGGGCAAACCGGCGTTACTCAACCTTGCCTGGCCGTTACTGGGCATTGCCTTTCTGATATTTATCGTCGCCAGTCTCGTCAGTCTAATGCGTGCTACCGCACGCAATGACACCAGAACCGCAATCTTGCTGTCCGTCCTCTCACTCGCCATCGCCATCACCATGGGCGTGTTGCTGGCTCATGGGTACGCCATCGGGGCAGGTCTCCCCTACTTTGAAATGATCACGGCCCATGTCAAATTATCGCTGGGTGGATGGGTAATGCTCCTGACCATCGGTGTGTCATATCAGGTCGTGCCGATGTTTCAGCTCACGCCTGGCTACCCAAAATGGTTGTCCGCCGTATTAGCCCCGGCCATTTTTACCGTTTTGCTTTCCAGTGCCGCATTGCTCTGGGTCGATCCCTATCCGTACCGGATTGCCGGCGGGTTGGAATCGCTGTTCTGGCTGCTGGCTATCGGTTTCGCCGCAGTCACCCTCAGACTGCAACAGCAGCGACGTCGTCGGGTCGCGGATGCCACCTTAAGTTTCTTCCGACTGGGCATGATCTCAATTTTGCTTGCCGCATTGTTTTCGATGGCGGCACTGTTCTATCCTGCGTCAGGTATTTACCTGAGGACCCTGTCTGTACTTGCTTTTTTGATGGGCTTCACGATGTCGGTGATCAATGGCATGTTGTACAAAATCATCCCCTTCCTGGTCTGGTTCCACCTGTTTCGCGGCGGAATAAAAAGCGGTGTTCCGAACATGAAACAAATCATTCCTGAAACCTGGATGTGGTGGCATTACCGGCTGCACGCGGGCACACTGCTGGCGGCGATGAGTGCACCGTTCTGGATGGTGGCTGCGTGGGGAATCATGCTGGGGCTGCTACTTCAGGGAATATTGCTCGGGGCTGGTGTATTCACTGCCATCTCGGTATACCGCAAAAATGTCAGGCTTATCAATTTGGCACAAACATAAATCCTATTCCACACAATCTCTTGCATCTTTGAGTGTTTTTGGCAAGGCATTGTCACCCAAGAGTAACAGTCGCCTATAATTCGCGCATCCATTCCATAAAAAACTCCATGCAACTCAACCTGTCCACCGACATCGCGCTACGCACCCTGATCTACCTTGCGCAAAAGGAAGCACCCGCCACCATTGCGGAAATTGCCGGGGCTTTCGACATCGCCAAAACCCACCTGATGAAAGTGGTGATGGCCCTGGTCGCACAGGGGCTGGTAATCAGCGAACGCGGACGCAACGGCGGGATCCGCCTAGCGCGTGAAGCAAGGGAGATTTATGTCGGTGAAGTAGTACAACTGATGGAAAATAGCCTGGCGCTGGTGTACTGCATGAAAGAGGATGCAAGCAATGACGACTGCCCGCTCCTGCCCGGCTGCCGTTTGCGCAAACTGTTCTTCAAAGCCCAGAAATCCTTTATCGCTTCGCTGGATGAAAGCACACTGGCAGATTTGTTACCGATCAAGGTCAGGCCAAAGATATGAACTTCCGCGACTGCTGCAAATCATTCAGGCCACATCCCCTGCGCGCCGCTTTCGGGGAAAAACTGCGGAGTGGCTTGGCCGGTGGGTTGGCGATTTTTCTGTTGGCCTGGGCCCTGCACTTTTTGCCGCAACCGCAGTTTCCGCTACTGCTACTGGGATCGATGGCGGCCTCGGCGGTGTTGCTCTACGCCGTTCCGCACAGCCCACTCGCGCAGCCGTGGAACCTGGTCGGAGGCCATCTGTTCTCGGCGATTTGCGGGTGGTTAAGCATGGCGTACATCAGTGATCCGCTGCTGGCGGCGGGTGTCGCTGTCGGGGCAGCCATCTTACTGATGTATGTGCTGAACTGTCTGCACCCGCCCGGTGCCGCCACCGCACTGACACTGGTGCTGGGTGCAAGCCAGTTTCAGCAAATGGGCTTGCCATGGACAGCATTGATCGTCACTGCGAACACCGGCATCATGCTGCTGCTGGCCCTACTCATCAACAACGCGCTGCCACACAGGCGGTATCCGCAAATGCCGACAACCCAACCCCACGCCACACCCCCACCCAGTCAAATCATCATTATTCCCGAGCAGCATGATCTGGAGTGGGTGCTCTCGCACCAAGATAGCGTACTGGATATCAGTATCGAAGATTTGTCCGAGGTTTACTGGTTGGCGCAACAGCGGGCGCAGGCCAGATACGACTCGGCGGTCCGCTGAACCGGGCGGACGCACGTTCTATTTTTCTTCCTCTACAAAGCGGTACATCTCATGGCAGGCGATGCAATTCTTCATGGCCTCGCCCAACTTTTTCGCGATCTGATTGGCATCTTTGGACTTTGCAGCCTCCGCGGCAATGTCATCAAACTTTCCTCGTGTGGCAAAACCAAGTGCTTTCATCTCAATTGGGATCTTCCTGAACAATGATCCTGGCGTATCCGCCTCGGCGGCCATACCGGATGCTTTGGCGGATTTGATGACCGTGTCAAAATCTTTTTCGGCCGCCGCCACCAATATCCCCTGCGAGCTCTGGAGCCAGACACGCATCTCCAACAGCAAGGCATTACGTTCGTCTTTGCTCAGCATCACCGCCTGACGCCCATCATCCGACGGCACCACATTACCGACCGTGAATTTGTAGCCCAATACAGCAACGATTACGAACAATACCGCAGCTAGCGCCCAGCTCAATTTGCAATTTTTCATATTGCTTCCTCTTTGTGTGTCTCGTTAACGTTGTTCAATCTTCACTCGCCGGATTTGCCGTAGAAGTGTTTTACAAATGGCGCGCGGAAGGCCTGATGGCAATTCAGACAGGATGATTGCACTTTCTGAAAAGCATCGATCACGTGCTGCCCATTTTGTTCGTGTGCCGCGTGCATCAGGTCGTGCGCCGCTTCATGTGTCTGCATGTCAAAAGCTTTGAATCTGGACATGTCGGCACCCATGAAGCTGATAATGCGCGCCTTTTCCGCCAGGGGTGGCTGCGGATGTTCCGCGATCATGGGCGCAGTCTGCGCAACCAGCTCCCAATTTTCGCGCGCGATAGCGTCGGTAATGGTCTGCATATTCTTGCCCAACTCCTGCATGACTTTTTGCAATTCCAGAGGCTCTGCAGCCTGAACCTGAAATGCCGATAGTGCGATACCGATAAGGGATGTGACGACGATTAATTTCTTTTTCATGTTGAGTCCTTTCCTGGGTAAAAATAAACGGCGGTTTATATATGGCGGTTCATCGCACAATAGCGAACCCGATACGCAATTGCGTCAAGCCCTTCTGGTTGTAATCAAGCAGGCTTTCACCATATCCGCTGAGCAACTGAAAATACAGAAAGCCGCCCGTGCGTGAGAACAACGGTTTACGCAGGGGAGCGGACAGGTCGAATTGAGCACTCCCATACCCTGCCGTGCCTGTACGTATCCGGCTGGACAACAGCCAACCTCGCTCGTCCCCATAACGAGCTATCCAATCAACATAGCCTCGATAGCGTGCAATATCCGGGTTGTCCGTCCGGTCGAGATACGCGTAGAAACGCGGTGCAAAAAACAAGGTATCACCGTCGGCAAAATCCTTGTGCAACACTGGCTGGATGTAGATGATATCGACACTGCGTGAACTGGCGTCATCCTTGCGATTGGACTCATGTTCGTATCCGCTGCGAAAATAGGAGGGACCGGTCGTGCTTTCACCCAGCTTGGACTGCCAGAACAGGGTCGGGCGGTAACTTGTGTCGTAGAACGGCTTCGAGCTTGCGCTCAAATCCCAAAGGGAAGTTTGGGTATAGCCAAAGTGAAGTTTGCCCAATGACCGCATCCATTGCACCGGCGTCGATTCGGAATCGAACACACGATATTTGACGCCGAACTGGAAGCGCGCGCTCTGCCCATTTCGCAGCCCAGCCACAATGTAGTTTGGTTCGTACACGGAAAGTGCGGGTTCGTTCTCCGGCATCGGCTCCAGCCTTTGCGGTGGCTCCACAGAACCGTCCGCCAATTCGGTTGCCATGGCCATGGATGGCAGAATCAGCTTTGCCCATAGCAAAACATGCAGGGCGTGTCTCATGTAGTCAGATTCGCAGTTCTCTCATCAGTTAACTACCAGCCTCATCTGCGCCGCAATGTTCGGGCAGCCAAGGATGCGATTACTATCCAAACTAGGGTGCGCAGGCTCATGGCGATTACCGTGCGCTGCTCGTAGGCCCCGCCCGAACTGATGTGCATTCCAAATGCCGCAAACACGAGCACTATCGCCACCGTGATACCCGCAGCCAACCAAACCGCCCAGCGTTGTTGCAGCCACAATCCGACACCCGCGATAACATAGGCAAACTCGGAGATGAAATTGAACCAGAGCACGAATGGCACATAGTTGCCGGCCGCAGTACGCGCCGCCTCATCGCCGAACAGAACCGTGCCGCCTTCCTTGAGGGTCAACATTCCAAAGCCAAGTGCGAGCAGGGAAATCGCCCAGACCGTAAATCCACGCCGTGTTGTATCTATATCGTATCCTTTGAGTGGGTTAAGAAAATAAATTGCCTCAACTGCGGGTTTTGATGCCGTGCAAAAAGATCGGGAAGGTTTTTTCCGCTTGATGCTGCAGGGAGCGTTTGCCGCCAAAGATCGACGACTGCATGACCAATCCCTGGATCATGCCGATGTAGAGTACCGCCGCGCTTTGACTATCAAGATCGTCTGACACCAGAGATTGTGATTTGGCAGCTTCAAGTAGGCCGGATATCTTGGTCTCATAGCTGGAGATGATGCCCTCGATGAGCTGGCGCAATTTGCTGTTCTTCTTGTGCAGCAATTCGGAGAACAATAAACGCGGGATGGCAGGATGCTTTCTGACAAATGTTATGTGGGCGGAGAACATGCGCTCAATGGCATCCATGGGGTCGGTCGCATCTGCCGCCGCTTTGTCGAGAACCTTCATCAGACGCTCGCGCACCCACTCGATGACCGCGACCCATATGTCATCTTTTGTCGCAAAGTGACGAAAGATCGCGCCTTGGGTCAGGTGCATGGCATCGGCCATGTCCTGCGTGGTAACGCTATCCACCCCCTTGTCGGCAGCAAGATCGACAGCCACGCGAATGATTTCGCTTTGCCGCTCTTCGGTACTCAATCGTCGCTTTATCGTTTCTTGATTCACAACATCTCTCCTTCGCAAGAATATTTTCAAATGAGCCTGCCTTCACCGGCTTCCTCATAGGTGCGCCCATCGCGTATGTGATAGATGCGTTTGAATGTGGGAATGATTTTTTCATCATGCGTAACGACGATGATGGCGGTTTGATATTGCTCCGCCATCTGGTTCAGGATGCGCACCACGTTCAATGCCCGTTCGCTGTCCAGCGGTGCCGTCGGCTCGTCGGCAAGGATCACCGGCGGATGGTTGGCCAGCGCGCGTGCGATGGACACGCGCTGCTGCTCTCCGCCCGACAATTGCGAAACAGCTGCCTTGGCACGATGGCCCACATCCAGTGCATCCAGCAGTTCCTGCGCGCGTTTGCGGGCAGCGACATTGGTTGCTCCCGCCAGCATCGGCAATATGGCAACGTTATCCGTTACATCCAGAAACGGGATCAGATAGGGCGCCTGAAACACAAAGCCGATGCGGTCGCGGCGTAAGGTGCGCAAATCATCTATCTTCCATTTCTCGTCATAGATGATTTCTCCACCGAGCGTCATGCGTCCGGAGGTGGGCTCGATGACAGCTCCCAGACATTTGAGCAAGGTGCTCTTGCCGGATCCGCTGGGGCCGACCAGGCCGACCACTTCGCCCGGCCAGATGGTCATGTCCACGCCCTTCAGCGCATCGACCGCAGTGTCGCCCTCGCCGTAGCGCTTCTTCAGATTTTCAATGTGGATTGCCGCGTTGTGCATGTTTAGCCCCCGATCGCCGTCGCCGGATCAATGCGCAATGCAGCACGAATGGCGAAGATACTGGCAACTGCACACATCAGCATGACCAGAAGAAAACCCGTCACCGCGTCCCCAGGTAGCAGCAATACATATTTCGGGAACAGCGGCGCCCACACGGTGGCCGACAGCTTGCCCACCGCAAATCCGATCAAACCCAGCCCCAGTGACTGCTGCAGGATCATGGCACTGATGGTGCGGTTGGTTGCGCCGATCAGTTTCAGCACCGCGATCTCGCGTACTTTGTTCAGGGTCATGGTGTAGATGATGAAGGCGACGATGGCGGCGCTGACGATCGCCAGAATCACCAGAAACATGAATATCTGTTTGGACGAAGTGGCGATCAGGCGCGCCACCAGGATCTCGTCCATCTGGCTCTTGCTATAGGCTTGCAGGTGCTTCCAGCGCTCGATCTGCCCGGCTACTCTTTCTGCCGCTCCCGAGGCTGTGCGCACCAGTACAGCGTTCACAAAGCGGCTGGATGTCTGGCTGGCCTGAACCGCCTCCAGCAGGCCGGGCACGCCGGGTCGGTTGAAGGCCGGGTTGGCTGCGGTGCGCGCGCGCTCGTTGACCAGCGCATCGTTGTCTTTCAGGAACTGCACTTCCTGCGCATCCTTGAGCGGGATAAAGATCATCGGGTCACCACTGGAAGAGACCATGCGCCGCGTCAACCCGACCACAGTGTATTCATGGCGCCGTATATTGATCCGATCCCCCAAAGACAAACCGGTCTTGATATCCGCCAGCGCTTCATAATGTGACTGCGTGATCGGGCGACCCGCGATCAGATAAGCAGGTTCACCCGGCTTGCCTGTCTCAAAGCCGACCAGCATCACGCGGATATCCTTGCGCTTGTGGCGAACCTGCATGGTCAAATAGGTGACGTTGCCGGCTTCCTGGATGCCGGGCAGCCCCAACAAATCCCGCGCCACATCATCGTGCACGCTGGAAGGTTCGGCGTAGGGGCCCAGCGTATCCTGCTGCACCACCCACAGATCGGCGCCGGCATTCTCGATCAGCACACGCGCATCGTCCACCATGCCGCGATAAACACCTGCCATGGTCAGCGTCACGCCGATCAGCAGGCCCAAGCCGATCCCGGTGAAAACGAATTTCCCCCAGCCATGCAGAATGTCGCGGCTCGCCAGATTGATCACGGCTTAATCTTTCACCAACCCGGATACGACTTTCACGTTCAAACCGGCGCGCAGGGGTTGCTGGCTATAGACGACAACATCGTCATCGTTTTCGAGTCCCTCGAGGATTTGTGTGCGCCCCTCCAGGGTCGTCATGCCAACCTTGACCGCTCTGAACTGCAATTCCTTGTCCACCAAAATCCACACACCATCCTGTTTGTCGATGCGTTTCACTGCCGCGGCCGGAACGGAGCGTGCATTTTCAAGCTCGGGTAATCGGATGGTGACTTCCGCATATTCGCCCAGGCTGGCATCCGAAATACTGACTGAAACATAGACGATCCGCTCCTCGGTCACGGCATCACTCACCCTGTCGATGCGTGACACCTTGCCTGGTAGCGTTTGCCGCGGCTGTGAGCGCAGAACGACCTCCGCCTCCTGTCCGACACGAATCTGTCCGGCTTGCTGCTGGGCGATGCGCGTCTCGACCCACAAGCTATTTTCATCAATCACTTGCAGCACCAGCTGCCCGCCGCCGACCGTGCTCCCCGTTTCGGCCATTCTGGCAACGACCACACCATTGACCGGACTGATCAACCGCGTCTGCGCACGCGTCTTGCCGATCCCGCGCAGGTCGGCTTGAGCCCGGTCATGCTCCGCCCGGGCGGCGGCCAGATTGGCCGAGGCGGCCGCCAATGCAGCAGCGGCAGCATTCTTTTCATGCTGCTTTGCGGCAAACATCTCCTGGCTGACAAAGCCCTGTGCACGTAGCTCCTGATAACGGCTGAAAGTTGAGGAAGATGTCTCGAAACGACTCTGTGCTTCACGCTCCTGTGCTTCAGCTGCCAGAATCGAACTGGCAGTCTTTTCCACCATACGCTGGCTGCCCGTGAGTTTTTCATCGAGATCGACCGGATCCATCTCGGCCAGCACCTGTCCGGCAACGACCCTGTCCCCCTGATCGGCCAGCACGCTTTTCACACGGCTGGTGAAATTGGGGGCCAGGTTGTAACTGTATCGGGCCTGCAATGTGCCAACACCGAATACCGCACTGACAAGGCTGCCGACTTGTACTTTTTCGAGCGTGACCTTGACCGGCGCCAACGGACCCTGGGTCAGCACGACCCAGCCGAAAAGTGCGAACAACCCGATGCCGAGAGCTGATAGTTTGATTCGTTTGGGAGACATGAAACACCACCAAGTAAGTAATTGGTTGCTATCTTAACTGCATTCCTTGGATCATGCAACGAGCAGCCTATTCCAATATGAAATGAGTCTGAAGGCGGAACGTATTTCCAACGAGAAATGAGTCTGAACGACTGAAGTTCTGAATCGGTCATGATGGGTCAAGTCCAAATTAAGCTGTAAATTCGATCCGGTAAGAAGTGGCTCCGCTTGGTTGGACAGTTTTTTCCATTTCTTAAGTGGAAGCCTTGCGGTTAAAGCCTACGCTGCTTTTTGCATTGCAGGCAGGTTGTCGAAGTAGAACTCATCCGGCGTTTTGTCGTCAAGCGCCGTGTGAGGTCTGTTCTGGTTGTAGAACCTGAAGTATTTCTCCAAGCCCCGCTTTGCATCGCTCACACTGTCGTAGGCGTGCAGGTAAACCTCTTCGTATTTCACGCTCTTCCACAGCCGCTCGACGAACACGTTGTCCCGCCAGCAGCCTTTGCCGTCCATGCTGATCTGGATGCC
>Ga0210033_1003795_pt1 | contig 11970 bp, 7 predicted proteins | sample CryGeymeta201501_FD_185465 | JGI IMG/M metagenome (GOLD analysis project Ga0210033, IMG submission 185465) | Groundwater microbial communities from Crystal Geyser aquifers in Utah, USA - Crystal Geyser metaG 2015-01 (SPAdes) (version 2) | ecosystem: Environmental > Aquatic > Deep subsurface >... | reverse complement strand
CCGGACGCGGCGGTGAAAATGCCGAGCGCTTCCTCACCGGCTTTGACGGGATCCTGCAGCTCGACGGCTATCAAGGATACAACCGCCTGACGCGCCCTTCCCGCAAGGGCGGCGCCCCGATCCGCGTGGCCCATTGCTGGGCGTCCTGGTCGGCGGAAACTGAAAGAGGTGTTCGATCGCGACGGCGTCGTGCTGCAAGCACGCCTACGGCGTGACGATCGCGGCCGAGGGCCTGCGCCGGATCGCCGAGTTCTATGCGGTGGAGGCCGACATTCGTGGCATCGACGCTGGACAACGGCTCTCGGCCCGGCAGGCGCGAACCGCGCCCCTGGTCGCCGCGTTCGGCGACTGGCTGCAGCAGCAGCGCCTGCGCGTCTCGGCAAAATCAAGGCTGGGCGAGAAGCTCTCCTACATTCACAACCAATGGGACGGGCTGCAGACCTTCCTGCATGATGGCCGCGTCGAGATCGATAGCAACAATGTCGAGAATCTGATCCGCCCGATTGCGTTGAACAGAAAAAACGCGCTCTTCGCCGGGCACGACGAGGGCGGCAAGGCATGGGGCCGGATCGCCTCGTTGATCGAGACCGCGAAGATCAACGGTATCGAACCCTTCGCCTATCTCAAGGCCACGCTCGAAGCCATCGCACGCGGTCATCCGCAAAGCCGCATCGACGACCTGATGCCGTGGAACTTCAAGCTGTCAAGCTGAAACCGAAGTGCCGTCCAGCTTGCGCTTACGAATCCAGCCAGCGGAAGCCACCCTTTTCGAGTCATAAGAAACTGGCCAAAGCCACGTTTGAGGCAAGTCATCTGTCTTACTGCCCCGCCCTGACGGTTGCCGCGTCTGTTTCGAACACCAGTTCGGGCAGGACCACTTCCCAAGCATTGCGCCGCAGCAGGTGGTGATAGTCCTCATCGCCATCCTCACGCCGCCAGTTCAGGATGGCCGCGACCTCGCCGCGCAGGAAGGTCGTGCCATCGGGCGGGGTAAAGGCGCGGGACAGGCGGGCAAGGGTCTGGCCTCGGGCGTTGTCGATCCGCCAGCGGTCCCCATCGCGGATAAGCTGAACGGGGTCGCCGGGGCGGGCGGCGGCGATGGCCTTCAGCGAAGGATCACCCGGCTTCAGACGCCCCGCGAAGGACAGGTCCACCAGCTTTGGGTCCGGCGGCACATAGCGCAGGCGGGCGCGCGGAAGGGAAGCGGTGTCGGGGGTGACGCGGCGGGAAAGGACCGCTTCACTGGCGCGGACAAAAGCATGTGGGCCGTCGGTCAGAACGGTCAGGGTCGCGCGTGCCCGCGTCATCGCGACATAGAACAGGCGGCGCGGGGCATCCGTGTCTTCGCCACGCGACGGGCGGTCCCAGCCGCCATTCAGGATGGCGACATGGTCGAACTCCAGCCCCTTGGCGCGATGGGCGGTCAGCAGCAACAAGCCGCGCTGCTCGCCCCGAACATCCCGCGCCCATTCGCCGAACCATTGCACAAGGTCGGGCACGGGAGCGGCCTTTTCCACCAACTCACGCGCCAGCAAGCCTACGCCTTCGCCGATCAGGTCGGTCCAGCGGCTTTGGGGCTGGGCGTTCAGGATGGCGACCAGATCAGGGATGGTCAGCAGCCGCGTCCGATCCGCCAGCAGCGCACGGATGAAGCCCTGCATCTCGCGCAGGCGCCAGAGACTGGGCAGGGTTTCGTTGGCCATGTCGATGGGGATGCCCAGCGCCTCGGCATAGGCGCGCACGGGTTCCAGCCGCCGCCAGTCGCGGGCGATCACGGCGCAGCGGCGCCAGAACCAATCCGGGTCTAGCCTGGACAGGCGCACCAGTTCGTCCAGTTCAGTCACCGCCTGCGCGGCATCGCCCCCCGCATCCAGCAGGCTGACCCGCCCTTGCGCCACCGGGTCCAGCGCAGCCCAGTCGCCACCCGGCGCAGCCTTGGCGCGGGCGCGGTTCACGGTGATGTCGTGGCCCGCCTTCATGCGCTGGGCAGCCGGGGTGATCACGGCATTGGCCGCCGCGATGATATGGGCGGTGGAGCGATAGTTCTCGGTCAGCCAGACAGGCTTGGCGGCATAATCAGCCTCGAACCGGCGGATGAAGTCGATGCTGGCCCCGGCGAAGGCGTAGATGTTCTGGTCGTCATCGCCGACGGCAAAGAGGCTGATGCGCAGGTCATCCTCCAGCGACCGCCCCGCCACCGCGCCGATCAGGGCGTATTCCTCGGGGCCGATGTCCTGATATTCGTCGACCAAGAGCCAGCGATAGCCCTGGATCAGCGTCTCGCGCAGCGCCTCGGCCTCGGGCTTGGTCAGCCCATCGCCGCGCAGCAGGGCCACCGCCTGCATCACGATTCTGTCGAAATCGCGCGGGCCTTGATGATCGCCTGCAAAACTTACCCCCATGAGGCGCATCGCCAGCGCGTGGCAGGTGGAGACCGTCACCCCCGCGGCGTCATCGCCGATCAGGCGGCGCAGGCGCTCGCGGATTTCGGCCGCAGCATGGCGGTTGTAGGTCAGCACCAGAATGCCGCGCGGGTCTTCGCGCCGCACGCGGATCAGGTAGGCGATGCGGTGCACCAGCACCCGCGTCTTGCCCGACCCCGGCCCTGCCAGCACCAGCACGTTGGTTTGTTCACGGTCGTCGCAGACAATCTCGGCCTGCACCGGGTTCGCCAGCGCATCGACAATCGTGCGCCACGAGATGCCGGTGGTCTGCCGCCGGATTTCCGTGCCCCGCCCCGGCAGCCAGCGGCGCAGAAAGGCGTCGCGGTCGAGCACGAAATAATCCTCGGACAGACGCCTCGCCTGATCCATCGCCGCCAGCCCCTTTTCGGCATAGGCGGCCATGACGTGGGTCTGGATCGTGGTCTCACTGTAATGCTCTTCCAGTGGCGCGAAGTGCTGCACGGTGAAGGGCCCGCCCTTGGGATTCAGATGCACCGTGATCGCCGGGCGGAACACGGTCAGACCACGGCCAAGGGTGGCGATTTGCTGTTCGTGCAACCACAGCAGCGCGCGGTCCATCAGGCGGGTCAGGTCCTTGACCTCGGCCCGCAGAAGGGCATCGCCGTTCAGCGCATCCAGCATTGCGCCAAGGGTGGTTTCCACCTGAATGTCCTTGCCGCGCGTGCCTTTGGCCACCTTGCCCGTCAGATGCGCCAGCAGGGCCTGCGCCCCCTGCCGCCGCAGGTCGGCGGTGCGGGCGACCGTGGGCCAGGAACGCTCCAGCCGCACGAAGATCGTGTTCCGGCTGACCTTGCGCAGGGTCAGGTTGCCGCGCCCGCCATCCTGATCGCGCCCATCCTGCGCCATACCGCGCAGGATGGTTTCCACCAGATCGGGACGCACCTGCACATGGCCTTTGTCGCGCAAGGCCTGGCAGGTTTCGGTCAGGTTCAAGGGGTGCGCCTCGGCCCCTTCCGCATCCGGCACCGCCTCTTGCATCATTGCGATCAGGTCGGCTTCCATCCTTGCCGCATGGTCCAGACGTCGGGCTGAAGCATCCTCGACCCCCACATGAACATAGACCGTGACAGCCGTGTCGTTGCTGGCGATCCCTAGCGCTTCCAGATCGGCAAAGGCTCGGTGCAGTTCCCGGCCTGACAGCCCGCAGGCCCCCGTCAGATCGTCGGTCGAAACCCCCGCATCGACAGGCGCATTCATCACATGGCGCACAAGGTCCATCAGTTGCGTGCGCCGAACCCCGGTTATCCGCGCCCGCTCAAGGATGGCCGCCGCCTCATCAACCGACCGGATGCGCAGCGACGAGGGGAACACCTGCACCCGGTTTTCCTCGCGGCTGAGCAGCGTCGCCTCCTCCAGCCAGGCGACGGCCGTCTTCACGCGGGTGTCGTCGGTGGTCTTGTCGCGCTCGAACTCCTGATCCTTGTCCTCACGCACGATCTCGCCCGGTGTAGCCACCACCTCGCCGGATTTGTGCTTTTCCATCCGCCGCAGCGCCTTCAGGATCGCGCCAATCTCATGCCGTGCCAGCCGTGATCGGGCGGACAGCGAGAATTGCCGCTCCACATCCTCGGGGCTGAACAGCAGTACGCAACTCGCGGGCGCACGATCCCGGCCCGCACGGCCCGCCTCTTGCAGGTAATTCTCCAGCGACCCCGGAATGTCGCCATGCACCACCAGCCGGATATCGGGCTTGTCGATCCCCATGCCAAAGGCGTTGGTCGCAGCGATCACCCGCAACTGGCCGGTGCGAAACGCCTCTTGCACATCACGCTTGCGGTCAGGGGGAAGGCCTGCGTGAAAGAAATCCGCGGCCAGCCCCTGCCCTTTCAGGAACTCGGCCACTTTTTCCGTCGCGCTGCGTGTGGCACAATAGACCACGGCGCCGGATGCCCCTTCGGGCGGCAGGTTGGCCTCGATCGCGGACAGGATATCGGTCAGCTTGGTCGCCTTCTGCGTCGGCAGCACCGCAAAGGACAGGTTGGTGCGCACCGCCCCGCCATCGAGCAGCATCAGATCGACCCCGAGGCGGGTGTGGAAATGGTCGCGGATGTCGCGCACCACCTCGGGCTTGGCCGTGGCGGTCAGGCACAGGACGGGTGCCGGGGCATCGCCCGAGAACTCCTTGATGAAGCGGCTGACATAGCGGTAATCCGGCCGGAAATCGTGCCCCCATTTGCTGATGCAATGCGCCTCGTCCAGCACCCAAAGGCCAACCTCGCGCTGGTGCAGCACCGCTCGGATCGACGGCGAGCGCAACTGTTCGGGCGAGATCAGCAGCATCGCTGCATCGCCCATCCGCACCTTTTCCAGCGCATCGTGGCGTTCGGGCAGCGACAACATGCCGTTCACCGTGACCGCGCTGGAAATCCCCGCCCGCGCCAGCCCCTGCACCTGATCGGCCATCAGCGCCACCAGCGGCGAGATCACCACCGTCAGCGCCCCGGTCGCCTCGAACCGCGACAGCGCCGGGATCTGGTAGCAGACCGATTTGCCGGTGCCGGTGGGCAGGATGCCCAGCACGGATTTGCCCGCCATCGCCTCGGCCACAATGCGCTCCTGCAAGGGGCGGCCGATGTCATCGACGGGCTGCGGGCGGAAGGACGGAAAGCCGAACCAGCGTTCCAGTGCTGTGTTGGGGTTGTTCTTCTCAACGCACCAGCCGCAAGCCGGATCGCCGCAATTGGTGTCGCGCAGATGCCGCACGATGCGCCCCGCCTGCGGAAATTGCATCCGCACCCAGGGCGGCATGACGGACTCCCCGCCCGCCACCGAAATCCACGACAGCGCGTAGGCCATCGGCCAGCCGTTGCGCGGATCGGACAGGCGGCCCAGCGTCTGCTCCAGCCGGTGATGGCAGGCGCGGCCGTCCAGCAGGCGACGAATGGCGGCATGGGCCGCGGCCTCGCCGGGCGCGGACCCACGCAAGGATTGGAACAGCGCATCGAACCCGGCCGCAGCCTCGCCCCGCGTCGTCAGATGGTGATAGGCCAGAGCCGCATCCGGCACCTCCTGCCCCAGCCGCGCAAAGGCCGCAATCTGATCGGCCAGCACCTTCAGCGCAAGCCGCGCGTCCTCAACCGGGTCATTCACATGCCCGACCTGCAGCCGCCCGTCCTGATAGTGCTTGACCAGATGGTGGTAAGGATTGCGCGGAAAGGCCAGGGGGTTCAGCCACAGCGTATCCACCGCCGCCGCCCCCAGAGCCGCGAGCCGCGCCCTATTGGCCACCAGATGCGGCAGGTCATGGCGCAGGATGTTGTGGCCGACCAGATGCACCGCCCCGGCGCAAAACGCCTCCAGCCGATCCAGCGCAGGCGCCAGCGCTGCCCCTTTGTGAACCAGCGCCGCCTCGCCCCGCACCGCCGCAAAGGCGAACAGCCGCGCCGTTTTCGGATCAACCTCCAGATCGACCGCGACGCAGCGTGTCAGGAATGGGGCGGGGTCAAAGGTCAAACGTGGTGAATCCGAATTCCAAGGGCCAACAGAGGCTTCCAAGCCCTTGATAACCTTGTCACCGGGATTCGATAGCCTTAGATTTCGGCCGCGAGACGCTTTTCGGTCGCGGCATGCACTTTCTGCTGCCAAGTCGAAATCTGACTGTTCCGAGATGCAGACTGCCTGCCCGAGGTGTGTTTGTCGCTATGTCCAGCAGTCTGCGCCATCTGCTGGATGGCTGCGCATCATGCCGGTACGGCGATCCGATACACCCTGCCCCGCGCATCGTCTTTTGCCGAAACCACGACCAGACCCAGCTTCTTGCCCAGCGCGCCCGACATGGCACCACGGATGCTGTGCGCCTTATGCCGACATCGGCATAAATCGCATTATGCCGATGTCCGGATTATGCCGATGTAGGGTTTTAAGTCGTTGTTTCTGGTGAGGATCGCTGTGAAGGGGTCGGCATAATCCTCGGAGCTAAGGGCTGGTAACGTCTTCTCGTTCACATCGAAACGAGGGGATATCATGATGATCGATCAGAAGAAGAGACGAGGTAAGAACCCTGTCACGGTCCTTTCGAAAGGACTCGAGGAGGATTTGCGTCGGCAGGGATACGCGCCCGGCACAATCTGGAAGCATCGGAAGCTGCTGGGCGACCTGAGCGGCTGGTTGCAGGGTCAACAGATCGCGATGGGCGATTTGTCCATGGCTCAGGTTGATCAATCGCCTGCGCCCGTTTCTGGACCACAGGCTGTCTTCCGATGGTCTTGAACTGGAGAGCCTGACCCCGGCCGATGTCACCTCCTTCGTGGTGGCGTGGTGCCCGTGCCTGAACGGCGGGGTGGCGAAGCTGACAGTCACGGCGTTGCGTTCGTTCCTCGGCTTTCTGCATCTGGACGGCGTCACGGAATGGTCGCTTGTCTCGGCCGTGCCGACTGTCTTGCGTCGCCGACTGGCAGGGTTGCCCAAGGGTCTCGATCCCGATCAGGTGCGGCGCCTTCTTGCGGCCTGCGATGCCAGCACGGTCGTTGGCATCCGCGATCTGGCGATCCTGACCCTGCTGGTCCGCCTCGGCCTGCGGCGCAGCGAGGTCGCCGGGCTCGGGCTCGACGACATCGACTGGCGCGCGGGCACGATCCGCGTGCGCGGCAAGGGCAATTGTCACGAGCGGCTTCCTCTTCCGCCGGATGTTGGCCGCCGACTGGTCCAATATCTGCGCCACGCCCGACCGGCTGACGCTCTGGGGCGGACCGTGTTCGTCCGGCACTTCGCGCCTCATCACGCTTGGAGCTGCCCATGGCCTCGGGCCCGTGGATCTGGCGGCCGACGGACCAGGCCCAGCGCCCGGCGCAGATGTCCCTGTTTGAGGGGATGCAGCCGTGAGCATCCAGCGAAAGATCGGCCGCACGGGCGGCACAAAGGTGAAACGCGCGCTGCGCGTCCAGGCAGCGCTGGAATGGGCGTTCCGCGTCGAGCAAGCGCAGCTGGAACTGCCGCCGCCAAAGGACGTGACGGAGGAACGATTCGGCTTTGGCCTCGAATACGTCCTGCTGCAACGCGCCATGCTTGGCTGCAAGGTGGACGGCGGTCAGCACAAGATGGGCAGCTACACCCACCCCGACGCCGAAGTGATTGCGGCAACGGTGGCAGGGATGCCCGACAGCCTCGGCGGCATCCGCATGGCGATCCGCGTGGCGGAATTGGCGCGCGCTGGCCTGACGCCCGACTGGATGCCCGGCGTCGTGCCGCGCTGCGTGCCGGTCGAGGTCAAGCAGAACCAGCATGGCGAGCGGGCCGCCACCATCGTCGTCGGCACCGAACACGTGCTGACCCACGGCAAATGGCGCACTGTCGAGGTCTTGGCCTGCCCGGTCACCTGGCGGCCGCATCCCGAGCAGATCGCCTACGCGCGGCGCGGCTATGAGGATTGGTGGCAGGCGCTGGATTGGGTGCGGGACGGGCTGGTGGCGGGCGGGATGCTGCGGGAGATGGAGGTGACGGCGGCGATGCCGAAAGCGCAGCCTTGGAGGCAGAGCAAATGACGAAACCTGATTCAAGTTCATCTTGGAATGCGGTCCTTCTCATGTCCTCCTCGAACGGATCTCACCTCCCTGATGACGATGTCGGACCTGGCTTGGGGCGCAACACAACACCGGTATCCGCCTCGCCCACCTCGATCTCGACGTCGCTGCCATGAAGCCACGCAGCCACAGCATCTCTTGTCGTCGTGACGCCAGCGCCTCTCCGCAGGGCGCACTCCCACACCGTTGCGACCCGCCACCCTGTTTCCAGAAGTGCGGATCGGGTTGCCTCGTCCCTCGCGACATTGGCATCGAACTTCGACTTCCAGAATTCCGGGCGCGTGGACGGGACGGTGGTGTATCGGCAACCTTCGTGCCGGTGCCAGAAGCAACCATGCACGAATATGACAGCATGGTGCTTTGGCATCACGATATCCGGCTTGCCACGAACATCCTTGGCATGAAGACGATACCGGAAGCCCGCAGCATGCAGTGCAGACCGGAGTGCCAGTTCAGGCTTGGTGTTCTTGCCTCGAATCCCAGCCATCATTCGTGATCGGGTCTGACTATTGACAACGTCCGTCATTTGCCTGCTGGCCTCGGCTTGTTGACCTGGTATACAGCTATTGATTTGAATTCGAGAGGCATCTGATTTGCCAGCCACTTTCGGCATCGTCGATCTGTTTGCCGGTCCTGGCGGGCTGGGCGAGGGCTTTGCGTCGCTGGATGTCGACGGCCATTCTCCGTTTCACATTGGAATATCCGTCGAAAAGGAGAAATCTGCCCACCGGACCCTGACGCTGCGTGCGTTCCTGCGGGAATACCGGGCGCTACACAGGGCGTTACCGCAGGCCTTCGTTGATTTTCATGCCGGTCAAACGGCAGAGCCGGATTGGGCAGCCGTCGACGCCCGCGCCTGGCAGCATGCCATTGAAGAAGCTCGCTGCCTTGAACTTGGTGCCGATCCGGCGGCCGAGGCAATTGATCACACCATCATCGCGCTCAGGCAGCATTTCGACGAAACGATTCTCATAGGTGGGCCACCCTGCCAAGCCTATTCGCTGGTCGGAAGAGCCAGATCCAGGGGCAAGCTGGGTTATGTGCCAGAGGACGACGCCCGGCACTATCTGTTCCGCGAGTACATCAGCGTGCTCGACCGACTGCGGCCGGCCGCCTTCGTGATGGAAAATGTGAAGGGGATGCTTTCCTCGACGGTCGAAAGCCGACTTGTGTTCGAGATGCTGATGGAGGATCTGTCCTCGCTCGGAACTGCCGGTGTTCACCTCTATGAACTCAGGGCGATCCGGGTCGAGGACGGCAAGGCCAGCCTCCGCGAGGCAGCCAAACCTTCGGACTTCATCGTGCGGGCCGACGATTTTGGCGTTCCGCAACGCAGGCATCGGGTGATCATCGTCGGAATTCGGTCGGACCTTGCGCCGCGTGCCTCCGGGGCGAGCATTGTGGTTTCCGGAGCCAGACGATGCGTGGCGGAGGCAATCGGCGGGCTTGCCCCGCTGCGAAGCGGCCTCAGCCGCGGCGATGACAGCGCGGGGGCCTGGCGCGAAACCGTGACCGACGCGGCGAAACTTTTGGCCGGGATGCACCGGACCAGGGACCAGGCCTTGATGCGGGATGCCTTCGCGGCGATTGCCAGGCGGCTCAAGACCGAAGCGCCGCCACAGCGCCTGTCTGCCCGGCTGCCTTCGGGCTATGGCAAATCAAACGACGATCTGTTGCGTTGGCTGGAACGGCCCGAACTTCGTGCCATCGCCCAGCACGAAACCCGTGGGCACATGGCCTCGGACCTTGGGCGCTATCTGTTCGCTTCGGTGTTCGGGGCGGTGCACGGCTACAGCCCGAAGGCCGACGAGTTTCCGCTGGTCCTTGGCCCCGATCATCGCAACTGGCACAGCGGGGTCTTCAACGACCGGTTCCGGGTGCAACTGGCGCATCAGGCCTCGACCACGGTCACCAGTCATATCGCGAAAGACGGGCACTATTTCATCCACCCCGATCCGGTTCAGTGCCGCAGCCTGACGGTGCGCGAGGCTGCGCGGCTTCAGACCTTCCCGGATGACTACCTGTTTCTCGGCAACCGCACAGAGGCGTATGTCCAGGTCGGAAACGCGGTGCCGCCGTTTCTTGCAAGACAGATCGCGGCTCTTGTCCTCGCTGCCTTGACAAAACCCGACGCCCTTCCGATTTGACCGCCTTGTAACCCCGTCGTGTTCGCGTCAGAGTGGAGCCGGTTGGTTCACTGGACGTTGAGGATGAAGGAAAATACCATTGCAAGATGGGCAGATGCGACACCTCATGCAGCGGCCCTGATCGAAGGGCTGCGGGATATCGGGTATTCTCTCGAGACCGCGATCGCCGACATCGTCGATAATTCGATCACGGCGGCTGCGCGTCGCATACAGATACTCACCGAGACTTTTTCAGATGAGCCTTACATCGCCATCATTGATGACGGCGATGGCATGACAGAAGACGAGCTTGTCGCGGCCATGCGCCCGGGCAGCAGAAATCCCCTGGCGACGCGAGATGAGCCCGATCTCGGTCGTTTCGGACTTGGGTTGAAGAGTGCCAGCTTTTCGCAATGTCGCAGGCTCACGGTGGTCTCCCGACGATCAGGCGACACGTCTGCCGCTGTTTGGGATCTCGATGATGTGGCCGAGCGGAACGAATGGGCCGTGCAATTGCCGGATGACGTCTCGGGAATCCCCGGTGTCGATCAACTCGGCTCTTCCGGCACGCTGGTTCTCTGGCAGAAGCTTGATCGCCTGACCGGCGGCTATTCTCACAATGCGGCCAAGCGTGCAGAGGTCATCAATCAGCGGATTGCGGAAACCGAACGCCATTTGCGCCTCGTCTTTCATCGTTTCATGGAAGAAACCAAACCGCTCCGCATTCTGCTGAACGACCGCCTGCTGATGCCGCTGGACCCATTTGCCCGGAAGGACCCGGCGACCATCGGTGATCCTGAAGAAAAGCTGCCGCTTATCCGCGGCGACGTGGAAATCCAGAGCTTCACGCTGCCGCACCACCAACAGATGGGCAAGACCGAGTGGGAAGACATCGGCGGACCAGAGGGGCACCTGAAGTCTCAGGGGTTCTATCTCTATCGCGGCAGGCGGCTTATCCTGCATGGCACATGGTTCGGCCTTTGCCGCCAGTCCGAACTGACAAAGTTGGCGCGGGTTCGCATCGACATCCCGAACAGCATGGACAGCGACTGGAAGATCGACGTCAAGAAATCCTCGGCACAGCTTCCGCCTATCGTGCGGGACCGCCTGAAGAAGGTCATCGAGCGTATTCTGGACGGGTCGAAGCGCACTTACCTCAAACGCGGCCAGAAGCTGGTGGATCACGAACGCCTGCCGATGTGGCATCGAATTCAGGCGGACCGGCAAATCCGCTATCGCCCGAACGCTGAACATCCCGCTTTTGCGGATTTCGCCGAAAGCCTGCCGCAGGATCTGCGGCGCGGATTCTTCAACTGCATCTCCTTGGTCGGGGCGTCACTGCCTATCGAAACCCTCCATGCCGACATGGCTGGCACGGCCGAGCAGATCGTTCCGGACCAAGTGGACGAGGACGCCCTGAGCCAAGCTGTGCAGGCTGTTCTGACACGCATGTTGGAAGCGAAGAAAGACATGAAGGAAATTATTGCGTTGATGAAGGACAACGACCCCTTCCGCTCGGCCTGGGACGACACGCAGCGTATCATCTCGGCCATCATCGACGCGAAGGAGAACCCGTGACACCGATCCTGAGCAGCCTTGAAGGCATGACGTCGATGTACATGGCCTCGCAGCCCGGCCCGCACACAGCGCAGACCATCCGCGACCTCATCGCCCAGCTTCGGGTTACTGCCATGTTTGCCGACAAGGTCAGCGACGAGGATGCCGAAGACCTCGCCCGCCTGATCGAGGAGAAACATGGCATCAGCATGGGGTTCGGGGCCATCGTGGACGCGACCGATTTCCGCCCGTGGCTGCATGACGCCAAGATCAACGGCGAGATCGGCGACTTCTACTGGGGCC
>Ga0210033_1003793_pt1 | contig 11973 bp, 8 predicted proteins | sample CryGeymeta201501_FD_185465 | JGI IMG/M metagenome (GOLD analysis project Ga0210033, IMG submission 185465) | Groundwater microbial communities from Crystal Geyser aquifers in Utah, USA - Crystal Geyser metaG 2015-01 (SPAdes) (version 2) | ecosystem: Environmental > Aquatic > Deep subsurface >... | reverse complement strand
GCGCCAAGTGGTCTTCCCCCAGCCAGTCGTCCACCGAAGGCGGCAACAGATAGGGGGTCTTGCGATCCGTCGGTATGAATCGGGACATGGCACGGCTCCAGTACTGCGAATATCTGAATTATATCATATAGATCAACGAGTTAACTGGCAAATAGCATGACATTTTGTGCCGCAGGGGACCGGGAAAGTCCGACAGGCTGCTAGCCCTCTTCCACCAGTGGGCGAGGGGATGTGCTGCGGAGGTTCGTCTTGCTGCGCGCGTTGCCTCAAACACCTCCGCTCTCGGACAGACACTCTCCCACCAGTGGGCGAGGGGATGTGTTGCGGGACTTCGTTTTGCGGTGCGATTTGCCGAGCATTCTTCCGCATTCGGACCGGGGGTTCTCCGCACCAGACGTTCGTCGGACACGGAGATTTTGCGTTGGGCGATTTTTCGCTGCCCGAAGCCGCTCTGTGGTGTTTAGGACAGGCTCACTGCGGGCGGCGCGGTCCAGCCTTTTTTGTGGTGGCTACCGATCACCGTGGTGTAGATGCCGCCGCGTACGTACCATTCGGCGGTGAGGCGCATGAATCGCGGTTTGGTGGTTTTGACCAGGTCGTCCAAAATACGGTTGCTGACGGCTTCGTGGAAAGCGCCCTCGTTGCGATAGCTCCACAGGTAGAGCTTCAACGACTTTAGCTCAACGCAGATTCGGTCCGGCACGTACTCCAGATGCAGGGTGGCGAAGTCGGGTTGTCCGGTCTTTGGGCAGACGCAGGTGAACTCGGGGATCCGCATCCGGATGGTATAGTCGCGCCCCGGCTGCGGGTTCGGAAAGGTTTCCAGCGTCTTCGACGGCTTGGTGCTCACGGTCTCAAATCCTTTTTAGCAACGGGTAGGGCGCGCAAGTTAGCGGATGCCTCCGCAACCGGCAATCTGCCGGTGACGCCACTGCCAGAGAAAAGTGCGAGTCAAAATGCGACTTTCTACGATCAAACTTTCGGGCTTCAAGTCGTTTGTGGACCCGACCACGCTGGACCTGCCAACCAATATGACCGGCGTGGTTGGGCCCAATGGTTGCGGCAAATCCAACATCATCGACGCCATCCGCTGGGTGATGGGCGAGAGCGCCGCCAGCCGCCTGCGCGGCGATGCGATTACCGATGTGATCTTCTCTGGCTCCGGCAATCGCAAGCCGGTGGGCACCGCCCAGGTGGAGCTGATCTTCGACAATTCCGACGGCACCATCCAGGGCGAATACGCCAACTTCAACGAGATTTCGATCAAGCGCGCGGTCAGTCGCGATGGCCAGTCCAACTATTTCTTGAACGGCGGGCGCTGTCGGCGCCGCGACATTGTCGATGTGTTTCTTGGTACCGGCCTGGGCGCGCGCAGCTACGCGATCATCGAGCAGGGCATGATTTCGCAGATTGTCGAGGCGCGACCCGAAGACCTGCGCACGCACCTGGAAGAAGCCGCTGGCATTTCCAAATACAAAGAACGCCGCAAAGAAACCGAAGCGCGGATCAAGTCCACGCGCGAGAATCTGGATCGGCTGAATGACGTGCGCCAGGAAATCGAGAAGCAACTCGAACACCTCAATCGTCAGGCCAAGCAGGCCGAGCGTTATCAAAAGCTCAAGGGCGAAGCGACGCGGGTCGATGCCGAGCTGAAAGCGCTGCATCTGACGGCGCTGCAGGGAGAATTGGGCGAGCGTGCCGAATCCTTGCGCAGCTTTGAATTGCGCATCGAGGAACTGACCGCCGAGCAACGCAAGGCCGAGGCCGAGATCGAAGCGGAACGGGACGCGCAAGTCGCCGCCAGCGAGCACTTCAATTCGGTGCAGGCAGCGCTCTATCGGGTCGGTGGCGAGGTCGCGCGGGTCGAGCAGCAACTGCACTACAACCGGGATTTGGGCGAACGTTTGCAGCGCGCTGCCAGCGAGACCGATGCCGCTATCGTTGAGTTGAATACGCACATCGCCGCGGATCAAGGCCAGGTCGATGGCTTGCAGCAGAGCCTGGCCCAAGCCGAACCGCAACTGTCCACGTTACAGGCCGAAGCCGAATCGCGCGAGGCAACGCTGCGCCTCGCCGAGCAGGCGATCAGCGACTGGCAAGCACGCTGGGACGCCTACGCACGGGCCAGCGGCGATGCGTCGCAGGCAGCGGAAGTGGAACGCACGCGACTGAACTTCATCGACAAACAAAGTCTGGAAGCATCGCGCCGTCTGGAACAGCTCGAAGACGAACGCAAGCGGGCGGATCTGGCGGCTGTCACCGCGGCGGCAGAAGCCTTGCGCGTGCAGCAGGATGCCTTGAAGACGCGGGTCGAGGCACTGACCAGCGATCTCGAAGCACGCAAGCAGAAATTGACGCAGGGGCAAGACGATGCCCGTCAGCTACAGTCGCAATTGAGTGCTGCGCGGCAATCCCTGCAAGCGGCGCGTGGACGGCTGAGCTCGCTGGAAGCCTTGCAACACGCCGCGCTCGGACAAGAAGCTACCCGTGCGACCGAATGGTTGACGCGCATTGGTTTGGGCCAGGCGGCGCGGTTGGGTGCTGTGCTGCAGGTCGATGAGGGTTGGGAGCGCGCGGTGGAAACCGTGCTCGCTGGCTGGCTTGATGCGGTGATGGCGCCGCAGCCTTTGCAGACGCTCGAACAATTGGGCGATCTCGGTGCTGCCAATGTCGCCTTGATGCAGCCGGGTGTCGGCGGCGAATCGCCGCCGGAGACCTTGGCCGCCAAGGTGCGCGGACCGGCCGCGGTTACCGCTTTGTTGGCGCGGGTGCGGGTGGCCGATTCGCTGGCGAGTGCCGCCACCGTGGCGCCCACGCTCGGCGCTGGCCACTCGGTGATTACCGCCACCGGCGAATGGCTGGGGCCGGATTGGATGCGCGTACTCCGTGCCGATCAGGCGCAGATGGGTGTGCTCTCGCGCGAACGCGAAATTCAGTCGCTGCAAGCCAGCAGCGCGCAGTTGCAGCAGGAAGTTGATGGCATGCTGGCGCGGCAAGAACAATTGCGTCTGCAATTGCTGCAAATCGAGGGCGACCGCGATGGGGCCCAGCGCGAGCTCTACACCGGGCATCGGCAATTGGCCGAAGTGGCCGGCCAGATCCATAGCGAGCGCGGCAAGCTCGACGCCATGCAAGCGCGCATGCAGAAGATCGGCAGCGAAATCGAAGAATTGCACCAGCGCCTGGACCAGGTCCAATCGGAGGCCCGTGCCGCCCGCAGCAAACTGGATGCCGCGGTCGCCAGCATGGGCGATCAGGAGCAACTGCGCCAGCAACTGGACCAGCAACGGCGGCAGTTGCTGGAACAGCGCGAAGACGCCCGTGCCGGCCAACACGAAGTCAGCGAGGGCGTGCATCAGCTGGCGTTGCGGATCGAATCCCGACGCACGGCACTGACCTCGCTGATGCAGTCGATCGGTCGTCTCGGCGGGCAACTGGGCACGCTCGAAACGCGTCGTGGCGAACTCGCGGCACAGATCGCCACCAGTGCCGATCCGACGTTGCAGCTAGAAGCCGAACTGCGCACTTATCTCGATCAACGTCTGTTGGTCGACAAGCAACTGGTGGAAGCGCGCCAGTTGTTGGAAGCCCGCGATCTGGTCTATCGCGGCCTGGAAGCCGAGCGGCATCGGATCGAACGCGACCTGGCCAGTGTCCGTGACCGGCTGACTGCGGTGCGACTGGATGCACAAAGTTTGTCGCTGCGCGCCAGCGGCCACGCCGAAGCAATTGCCGCTGCCGGGTTCACCGCCGAAACCGTCGTCGCCGAACTCGCAGCAAGCGCCAACGTGGCCGATTGGCAAACCCGGTTCGACGAGCTGGAACAGAAGATCAAGCGACTGGAGCCGGTCAACCTGGCGGCCATCCAGGAATACGCCGAGCAATCCACCCGCAAACAATATCTGGACGCGCAACTGCTGGATCTGACCTCGGCACTGGAAGTACTGGAAGGCGCCATCAAGAAGATCGACAAGGAAACCCGCACCCGCTTCAAAGAGACCTTTGACCGCGTCAACAGCGGCTTGCAGGAGCTATTCCCGCGCCTGTTCGGCGGCGGCCACGCTTATCTGGAACTCACCGGCGAAGACCTGCTCGACACCGGCGTCTCGATCATGGCGCGGCCGCCCGGCAAGCGCGTCACCAGCATCAGCTTGTTGTCCGGTGGTGAGAAAGCGCTGACCGCAGTCGCCCTGGTGTTTTCGATTTTCCGGCTCAACCCGGCGCCGTTTTGCCTGCTCGATGAGGTCGATGCACCGCTCGACGAGGCCAATGTCGGCCGCTTTTGCAGCATGGTCTCGGAGATGTCCGAACAGGTGCAATTTTTGTTCGTCACCCACAACAAATCGACCATGGAAGCCGCTTCGCAACTGTGCGGCGTTACCATGCGCGAAGCCGGCGTATCGCGCCTGGTTTCGGTAAGTTTGGACGAGGCCGCCAAGCTGGCCGGCGCCGCCTGAGGAGACCCCATGGACCCGTGGATTTTGCGTGCCGTCATCCTGTTGTTGGGCGCCATTCTGCTGCTGGTGATCTATCTGCGTGGCCGCCCCAGTGCTTCCCAGGGGCAGCGTCGACTGGTCAAGAAAGCGGAGCGGGTCGAGCCCAGCGTCGGCGCGATGCCGACCGCGCCCACGGCGGAGTTGGAGCCCGGCCTGCGCGCTGAACTTGATCGCCTGCAACAACAACTGGTCAGCGACGCCGACTTGAGTGATCCAGACGCCGCGGCGCTGGCCGCTCGCCGTGACGTGGCGGACGCCAGCGCGGCGTTGCGCTCGCAGGTCGGGCTGCGCACGCAAGCGCAGATTGATCGCATTGTTACCTTGTTCGTGATGGCCGAAGCCGGGCGAAGTTTTAATGGTGCCGACATTCTGGTGGCCGCCGAGAAGACCAGCTTGGTGTTTGGTGCGCAGGCGGTGTTTCACCGGTTGCTCGATGGGCGCGCCGAACTCGGTCCGATTTTCAGCATGGCCAATCGGTTGCATCCCGGTGGCTTCGACATGGAAACGCTGCGCAGTCTGGAGACTCCCGGTCTGACCTTGTTCATGGCGTTGCCGGGACCGTTATCGGCGTTGGAAGCATGGGATGCGATGCTGCCCACGGCGCAACGCATTGCCGAGCTGCTGGAAGGCGAGGTGCTCGATGAGGATCGCAATGCGGTCAACCGCCAACGCATCCAGTTCATGCGCGATGAGCTGCGTCAGTATGACCGTGAGCAAGCAAAGCAAATTATCAAGAAAGCTTGGTAATTGGCCGAACCCCACCGAACCCCAACAACCATGACCGCAGCATCCGCGCCAATCAGCGCCAAGGCCCGCGTCGAGGCGTTGCGCAGCAGCATCGTCGAGCACGACTGGCACTATTTTGTGCTTGATGCGCCGACCATTCCCGACGCCGAATATGATCGGCTGATGGCCCAATTGCGCGCGCTCGAAGCCGCGCACCCCGAGTTGCTGAGCGTCGATTCGCCGACCCAGCGCGTCGGCGGCAAACCGGCGCGCGGCTTTGCCGAATGTCGCCACGAGACGCCGATGCTGTCGCTGGCCAACGCCTTCAGCGTCGATGAGGTGGCGGATTTCGTGCGCCGCATCGACGCTGTCATCGGCGTTGCCGAGCACGCGTTTTCCCTCGAACCCAAACTCGATGGTTTGGCGATCAGTTTGCGTTACGAAAATGGCCACTTCGTGCGCGGCGCCACCCGTGGCGATGGTGCCGTCGGCGAAGACGTGACCGCCAACCTGCGCACGGTGCGTTCGATCCCGCTCTGCCTGCACACAGCAACGCCGCCGCGTGTACTGGAAGTACGCGGCGAAGTGGTGATGCCGCGCGCGGGCTTTGCCGCCTACAACGAACGTGCCCGGCAGCGTGGCGACAAGACGTTGGCCAATCCGCGCAATGGCGCCGCCGGTTCACTGCGGCAACTGGACCCAGCGATCACCGCAACGCGGCCATTGGCGTTCTTTGCTTACGCGCTCGGCAGCGTCGTTGGTTGGGAAGTGCCGGATCGGCACTCGGCCACATTGGTCAAATTGCGCGAACTTGGCTTTCCGGTCAGCGCCGAGGTCGACGTAGGTTGTGGACTGACCGGGTTGCTCGACTATTTTCAGCGCATCGGCGCGCGGCGCGATCAGTTGCCTTACGACATCGATGGCGTGGTCTACAAATTGGATCGTTACGACCAACAACGCGAACTCGGCTTCGTTTCGCGGGCGCCACGCTGGGCGCTGGCGCACAAGTTTCCCGCCCAGGAGGAGATCACCGTGGTCAGCGCCATCGACGTGCAGGTTGGCCGCACCGGTGCCATCACGCCGGTGGCGCGCTTGCAACCGGTGCTGGTGGCCGGCGTGGTGGTGACCAACGCCACCCTGCACAACGAAGGCGAAGTGCAGCGCAAAGACGTGCGTGTCGGCGACCGGGTGATCGTGCGCCGCGCTGGCGATGTGATCCCGGAAGTCGTGTCGGTGGTGCTGCCGCACCCCGCCGACGCCGTGCCGTGGACGTTGCCGCAGTACTGCCCGGAATGCGGCTCGCACATCGTGCGCGAGGCCGAACAAGCGGTGGCGCGGTGTAGCGGCGGCCTGTTCTGTCCGGCGCAACGCAAGGAAGCGATCCATCATTTCGCCGCGCGCCGAGCGATGAATATCGAAGGCCTGGGCGAAGAAACCATCGACGACATGGTCAGCTTGCCATTTCTGAAGCGCGGCAGCGAAACCCGCGCATTGCGAACGGTTGCCGATTTGTATGGGCTGGATCTGGACGATCTGTTGGCATTGAAACAACTTCAGGATGCGCGGGCCGGTCAAATCACCGACCCAAAAAAGCCGGTGCCAACGCGCTGGGCCGAAAAATTGCTCGAAGCGATAGCCAACAGCAAGGCCACCACCCTGGCGCGGCTATTGTTTGCCCTGGGCATTCGGGAGGTCGGCGAAGCCACCGCCAAGACCTTGGCGGCAGAGTTCGGCAGTCTGGATGTCCTGGCAAAAGCGGAGCCGGATACCCTGAAAAAAGCGCCAGACGTGGGCCCGGTGGTGGCCGAGCGCATCGTCGAGTTTTTTGCCGAGCCGCACAATGTTGAAGTGATCGAGCAACTGCGCCAGGCCGGAGTGCATTGGGCCGAAGGCCAGGGTCGCCCGACCGCCGGCCCGCTGACTGGTCAGACCGTGGTCTTGACCGGCACCTTGACCAGCCTGACGCGCGATCAAGCGGGCCAGCGCCTGGAAGCCCTCGGTGCCAAAGTCAGTGGCAGCGTCTCGAAGAAAACCCATTTTGTAGTGGCTGGTGCCGATGCCGGTTCCAAGCTCGACAAAGCCCGCGCACTGAATCTGCCGGTGTTGGATGAAGGCGCGCTATTGGCACTGCTGCGCACCCATGCAGCGGACCAAGACGCTGCCGATAGCGATCACGGCGCTACCGATGCACACTGAAGTGGCGCGCCCCCGGCGCCACCTCTCCCTCCACGCCCGCGCCCGGTTGAATGCGCTGATTCGCCAGTTTTTTGCCGACCGCGGCGTGCTTGAAGTGGAAACGCCGATACTCTCGGCAGCGGGCAATACCGATCCCAATATCGACAGTTTCCACACCGAGTTCAGCGGCCACGGTGACGCTGGCGCGCGGCGTCGGTGGCTGCGAACGTCGCCGGAGTTTCCGCTCAAACGCCTGCTCGCCGAGGGCATCGGCGACTGCTACGAATTGGGCCGGGTATTTCGCAATGGCGAGGTCGGGGCCAGCCACAATCCAGAGTTCACCCTGCTCGAGTGGTATCGGCTCGATTGGGATCATCGGCGTTTGGCGCAGGAATTGGCGGAGCTGGTGGTCGCGGCGATGGCCAGTGTCGGCCAACCGATCCGCGTGCGGGAACAGCGTTACGCCGACTGGTTCCAGCAGGCGCTGGGGCTGGATCCGTTGAGCGCGCCATTGGCCGAGTTGCAAGCCGTGCTCAGTGAGGTGCGCATCGATGGCCACGGGCTTGACCGCGACGACTGGCTGGATCTGATCATCAGCCATCGTCTGCAAGCCGCCAATCCCGCCGGGCAATTGCTGATCGTCTACGACTACCCCGCCAGCCAATGCGCACTGGCGCGCATCCGCCCCGACATCCCGCCGATCGCCGAGCGTTTCGAAGCCTATTTGGGCGCGACCGAACTCGCCAACGGCTACCACGAACTCAAACACGCCGACGAACAACGCGGGCGCTTCCAGCGCGACCAACAACGCCGCAGAGAACGTGGTTTGGTCGTGCCCAATCTGGATGAAGCCCTGCTCGCCGCGTTGCCCACTTTGCCGGACTGCGCCGGCGTCGCCCTCGGCGTGGATCGACTGCTGCAAGCCCTGCTCGGCACCCCGGACATCCGCGACCTGCTCGCCTTCGACTTCGCCCGCGCCTGAGGGCAGAGCGGCGCGGAACGAAATCCCGTGCAGGCCAAAGCCGACCTACGCGGCGCAACTGTGGGGCGTAGGTCGGTTCAAGGCGCACAGCGCCGGAACCGACAATCCCGGCACCGCGGCAATCTTCAACCTTTGTCGGATGACCAGCTTCGCTGTTGAAGATCGCTTCGTACCTGCGGCGCTTGATCAGACCGACGCGGCGCAACTGCCCCACTGCGTTGGCTTCAGGCAGCTTCAAGCGCAATCTGCACACGACGGCCAAGCGCAGCGGCGATGTTCACTAGTGCATCCAATGAGAAGCGTGAGATCCGCCCACGCAACAAGTCGTTGATGCGCGGTTGCGTCACACCGCAGTGGCTGGCAGCTTCCGTCTGGGTCCAGCCGCTGGCCTCGATGATGACGCTGATCTTGTCCATGAGATCAGAACGCACACGCAGGTTTGCGGCCTCTTCTGGGGTATCGGCGATGGCGTCCCAGACGCTGTTGTAGCTTTCGATTTTTACCTTGGCCATATGGCACCTCTTGCCAGTTGTGTGAAGCGAGCCTTCGCTGTGTTGATGTCATGTCGTGGGGTGGACTGCGTTTTTTTTTCTGGAAGGCATGGAGGACATATACGGCATCGGCACGACGCGCTGTATCGATCACCCGAAAAGTTCCGGCCTCGTCCCAGATCCGAATTTCCTCCACACCGACACCGATCAATGGCATCGGCTTGAAATCGTTGGTGGCTTGCCGCACTGCACGCGCTCAAGCTGGCGGCCGACATCGTGCCGTGCGTCGCACGGAAACTCGCGCAGGCACTTCAGGGAGTCACCGAGGAATCGAACGGGTTTCATGGACCCACTATATTGGTTCGGATATACACAAACAAGCACGAGCATCAAAGTTTCGATTTCCTGATGCCCCAAGTCGATTGAATCCGGCAACTGCTCCCGGCGTCGCTCTACCTCGGGCATCCATGCCCTCGCCGGCAACTGCTCCCGGCATCGCTCTACCTCGGGCATCCATGCCCTCGCCGGCAACTGCTCCCGGCGCCGCCTAAAGCGCCTACTTTTGGTGCTCTCGGCAATTGCTCATGCATCGCCGAAAGCGCCTACTTTTGGTGCCCTACCTCCGCCATCCATGGCGTCGTCGGCCGCCGTTCCCGACGCGGCTCTACCTCGGGCATCCATGCCTTCGCCGAGTTGCACGATTTGGCGAATGGTCTTTCACCGCTGCGCGGGCTTAAGCCATACTGGCTGACTTCAAGGTCTGGGATCGCGCATGAGCGAGCGGCATTATTTTGGTACCGATGGCATCCGCGGCCAGGTCGGGGTGGCGCCGATTACCGCCGAGTTTGCCTTGCACTTGGGCAATGCAGCCGGGCGGGTGCTGGCAATCGCCGACCAGCCGAGCGTGCTGATTGGCAAAGACACGCGGTTATCCGGTTACATGCTGGAGGCGGCGTTGCAATCCGGGTTGATTGCTGCGGGCGTCCATGTGCATCTACTCGGGCCGATTCCAACGCCGGCGGTAGCGCAGTTGGTGCGGGCCACCGGTGCGTGCGCCGGGATTGTGATTAGCGCCTCGCACAATCCGCATCAGGATAATGGCGTGAAGTTTTTCTCGGCGCAGGGTGAAAAGCTGCCGGATGCGGTTGAGCTTGCCATCGAAGCGGCGCTCGATGCAGGTTTTCAGTCGGTGCCCGCCGAGCGCCTCGGCAAAGCCATGCGTTTGAGCGATGCCAGTGAGCGCTATCTGCAATTTTGTCGCCATTCGGTGGCGCCGGAGTTTTCGTTGGCGGGGACGAAGATCGTGCTCGATTGCGCCCATGGCGCGACTTACAAAGTGGCGCCGCAATTGTTTGCGGAGTTGGGCGCCAGCGTCAGCAGCATCGGCGTGAGTCCGGATGGGCTGAACATCAATCATCAATGCGGGACCACCCATCCGCAGGCGCTGCAAGCCGAGGTGCTGGCGCGTGGTGCCGATCTGGGTATCGCGTTTGATGGTGACGGTGATCGCGTGATGGTGGTCGATGACGAGGGCGAATTGCTCGATGGCGATGATCTATTGCATATTCTGGCTCGCTGTTGGCAAACATCGGGGCGCTTGCGTGGTGCCGTGGTCGGCACGCTGATGAGCAATTTTGCGCTCGAAAAAGCACTTGCCGACTGCGGTATCGGCTTTACCCGAGCCAATGTCGGTGACCGCTTCGTGCACCAGCGCTTGCTGGAGCAAGGCGGGGTGCTCGGCGGCGAAGCTTCCGGACATTTGTTATGCCTGGATCGCGCGGGCACCGGCGATGCCATGGTCAATGCGCTGCAGGTGTTGGATGCCGTGCGCGCCAGCGGCCGATCGCTGGCCGATTGGCGGCGCGCCCTGGTGCGCTATCCGCAGCGCACGATCAATGTGCGCGTGCCAGCCGGTTCACGGCCACTACTGGATGCCACCGTCAGCGCCCATCGGGCGCAGGTGGAAACCCGGCTGCACGGCTGCGGTCGCGTGGTGTTGCGGGCTTCCGGCACCGAGCCGGTAGTGCGCGTCACCATTGAAGCCGATGACCTGGTTCTGGTCGAATCACTGGCGGCCGAGCTGGCTGCCACCGTATTATCGGCGGCCGTGCGCGGAGCGAGTTGATGTTCAGCGGCGTCTTGACGCTGCGCCAAACCACTACCTTCGCCCAACCAGATGCTGTGAGGATGCTCATGAGTCAACAGGTTCCTACCCTGGATATCCGTCGTTTTGAGGTGGATCGTGCGGCATTCGTGGCCGAGTTGGGGGCCGCGTATCGGCAGTATGGGTTCTGCGGAATTTCTGGCCACGGCATCAGTCAACAGCTGATCGATGATGCCTATCAGGCGTTTCAGGCGTTCTTTGCGCTGCCCGAATCGGTCAAGCAAAAGTACACGCTGGTGGGTTCCGGTGGCGCGCGTGGCTACACCGGTTTTATGGTGGAGACTGCCAAAGATTCGCAATATCCGGATCTGAAAGAGTTCTGGCATATCGGTCGCGAAATTGCCCGCGACTCCCGCTATGCCGAGCTGATGCCGGCCAACTTGTGGCCAACGGAAGTCGCCGGTTTCCGTGAACTCGGCTATGGCCTCTACCAGGCACTGGACCAGCTCGGCGTGCGCGTTTTGCGCGCGCTGGCATTGCATATTGATCTGCCGGAGCGATTCTTCGACGACAAGATCGACAGCGGCAACTCGATCCTGCGGCCGATCCACTATCCACCGATCACCACCGTAGACGTGCCCAACGTGCGCGCCGGTGCGCACGAAGACATCAATTTCATCACCCTGTTGGTAGGCGCCAGCGCCGCCGGTCTGGAGGTGTTGACGCGCGAAGGCAAGTGGCTGCCGATCACCACCGCCGGCGACACCATCGTCGTCAACATTGGCGACATGCTGCAACGCCTGAGCAACCATGTTTATCCATCGACTACCCACCGGGTGGTCAATCCTGCGGGTGAAGCGTCACGCCGACCGCGCTATTCGGTGCCGTTTTTCCTGCATCCCAATCCGGATTTCATGATCGACGTGTTGCCCAATTGCATCAGCGCCGAGCAGCCGAGCCGCTACCCGACGCCGATCAGTGCGCACGACTATCTGCTGC
>Ga0210033_1003788_pt1 | contig 11982 bp, 10 predicted proteins | sample CryGeymeta201501_FD_185465 | JGI IMG/M metagenome (GOLD analysis project Ga0210033, IMG submission 185465) | Groundwater microbial communities from Crystal Geyser aquifers in Utah, USA - Crystal Geyser metaG 2015-01 (SPAdes) (version 2) | ecosystem: Environmental > Aquatic > Deep subsurface >... | reverse complement strand
GGGCGCGGGCATGGTCATGCTGTGGGACAAGTGGTCGGCTCGGCTCGGCCTCGGGGCGGTGGCCGGGGTGGCGCTGCTCGGCGTGACCGGCTGGCTCCTGGCCACCAACGGCCTGCTCACCTGGCTGCTCGGGCTCGTGTGCGGGCTCGCGCTGCTCGCGGGCGGCTACTTCGCCAAAGACGGGTTCGCCCGTGGCCTGACCGCGTTCCTCGGCGTGCAGGTCGGCCTCAACGCGATCCAGGACATCCAGACGCTGATCGGCCTGTCGGTCAACAGCAGCACCCACACCGACGCGCAGAACATGGCGCGCGACTTCGGCCTGCCGGCGATCGTGTGGTCGATCGGGTGGATGGGCATCGCCATCGTGCTGCTGGCTGGCGCCCTGATCTTTGTCTACCGCGACTGGTCGAAGACGGCGAGCGCGGCCGCCTGAGGCTTCAGCGTCCGAGCCGCGCCGTGATGGCCTCGAGGGCGTCGCGCTGGGCGGCCACGCTCCCGGCAAGCGCCCACTGGTTGCGCGCCCGCAGCAGGTTGTGCTCGCCGCGCGCCGGCGCCACCGTGGGATCCCAGCCAAAGTAGGACTCCTCCAGCGCGTCCGCGGCGAACCGAGCGGCCAGCTCGAGGCAGATGCGCTCGGTGCCCGGCCCGAACGACCTCAGCTCCGCCTCCAGCAGCCACGGCCCGGCCACCGACACGTACCCCGCCACCGCCGCCTCAAAGCGCCCGGCGTCGAAGCTCGCCGTAGCGTCGCTCTCGGTCGAGACGCTGCACCATGAGCGCAGCGCGTCGCCCAGCTCCACCTCCAGCGTCGCCCAGGCCATCGTGTCGAGGTCGAGCACGGCGCTGACCGTGGGCGCGTCGTCAGGCCCCTCGAAGAGCAGGTTGGCGACCTTGGGGTCGCCGTGCACGATGCGCAGCGGCAGGCCGGGCGACTCGCCGCCGAGCGCGGTCCAGCGGGCGTGCAGCGCCTCGGCGAGCGCGGCCACGGGGCCGTAGAGGCGGTGGTGCGGCCAGTGGGTCACCGCCGACGCGAGCCGGGCCATGTGGGCGTCGGTGTCGTGCGCGCCGGGCCGGGTGAACTGGAACGTGTGGTCCACCGAGCGCAGCGCGTCGTGAAACCGGGCGAGCGTCTGCCCGGCCACGCCGGCCACCGCGTCCGTCGTGACGCGGTGGATCATCCGCCCCGGCAGTCGCGTCATCAAGCGCCAGCACCCGGCCAGCGGGCCCGCCTCCACCTCCACATAGAGCGCACCCTCGCCCGTCCGGATGAGCGCCGGCACCGGCACACCGGCCGCCCGCAGCGGCGGGACCAGCGCGTCGATGTCGAGGTTGACCGCGGGCGTGAAGATCCGGTGCAGCCGCTGGAGGACCGCGCCGGTGCCCACGGCGAAGGTGTCGTTGATCAGCCCCCCGGCCATCGGCGTCACCGGCTGACCGATCAGAGCGGGGTAGAAGGTGAGCAGGGGGGTGGGGTCGAGCGGCGCAACCATCGGCGTCTCCTGGCTTTGGGGCGTGGGTTTCGGTATCTCTATCACGTGCCCGACGCAAGAAAACCCGACCCCGAAGGATGCTCACGCCATGTCCCGACCCGCTGCCCACCGCGCCATCACCGCCCTCGTCCTGGCCGTCTCCGCCCTCGGTCTGCTCGCCGCGAGCTGCGGTGGCCCCACCGTCGCCGGCACCCTCGTCTCCGGCAAGCAGGAGTTCTACAACGACGGCTGCGACGGCCTCATCTTCGACGCCCGCGTCGACGAGGGGAAGATCTCCATCCTCTCGGTCAGCACGGCGGAGGGGGAGAAGGTGGGGGCCTTTGTCTTCGATCTGGTCACGGGGGACCTCAGCCGGCCCGATCCGCTGGTGACCGACAACGCGCCCCCGGCGAAGTCGTTCATGAAGGGCACCGGCTCGGTCTGCTTCAACTTCGGCGCCGAGGACAAGGCGTCCCACGCCTGCTTCGAGAGCCTGATCTCCAACGGCGCCTTCTGCATGAAGGTCGCCGAGGATGCGGCTGCGCCCGTGGAATAATGCTTAAGAAGCCGTTGAGAAAGTAGATGCCGATGGATCCGACGTAGATTCTGGTTCCAGGCGGCGTTTGATGTGAGGGAGGGCCTCGGTCATCGTTCCGGCCACCCCCTGGGCGGCCACAAGGGCCGCCCCTACCATGGGCATCGTCGTAGACGGGATTTGTAGGGGCATCCCCTTGTGGGTGCCCCTTCGCCGCGTGGCCGGAACGGTGATCAAGGCCGTTGAGCCCGCAGGGCAGGGGGTTCTGTGAGCGATAGCTCGCAGAAGACCCTGCGTCGCGGGCTCAACCCGCCCCAGACGAGCGAACTGTAATAGCTCGCAGAAGACCCTGCATCGCGGGCTCAACCGAGATGCACGACGGTCTAGAAGATACGAGGAAACAAGGCATATATTTTTCGAACGGCTTCTCAAGGGCCAGGACCGGCTCAGAGCACCAGGCCGCCGTCGATGTCGAGGCACTTCCCCGTGAAGTAGTCGCACTCCACGATGAACTTCACCCCGAGCCAGATCTCCCGAGGCGAACCCGCACGGCGCAGCGGCACCGCCGACAGCATCTTGTCCAGCACCTCAGGCCGCATCCCCTGGAGGATCGGCGTGTCCACAAAGCCCGGCGCGATCGCGCCGAGGCGGATGCCGAACCGGGCCAGCTCGCTCGCCCACAGCTTCGTGTCGGCCACCAGGCCGGCCTTGGCCGCCGAGTAGTTCCCCTGCCCCATGTTGCCATGGCGCGAGATCGACGAGATGTTGATGACCACAGACGACTTCGTCTTCGTCTCGATGCACTTGGCGGCGAACTCACGGGTGCACAGGAACGGACCGGTCAGGTCCACATCCAGCACCTTCTGCCAGTTCTTGAGCGACATCCGCTGGATCTCGCCCGTCGCCTTGTCCTGCTTCACCAGCAGGGAGTCCCGGAAGATCCCTGCGTTGTTGATCAAGCCGTTGAGCCCCCCGAGCTGCGCGTGCGCATCGTTGATCAGCTTCACCACGTCCGCCTCGTTCGAGACGTCCGCCATCAGCGTGATCACCTTGCCCGGAAGGTCGGCCGTCTCGGCCTTCAGGCTCGCCAGCCCCTCCTCGTTCAGGTCGCACGCGGCGACCTGGGCGCCCTCCGCCGCGAGGTGCTTCGCAAAGTCCCGACCCATGCCACTGGCGGCGCCAGTGACGATGATCTTCAGGCTACCAACGTCCATGGTCTCTCCTGTTCATCCGTTCGCTTCAACGTCGGTGACGTGCCTTGACCAGTTCGATGTAGTCCGGCACACCGACGTCTGAGAGGAGCGGTCCCCCTCGGTCGTCGCCAACCCCGCGAAGACGCCGCGCGAACTCGGTCAAGATGACCTCGGGACGCAGCGTCAACGGGATCTCCTTCGGCACGGGGACCTCTACAATCGTCTCAGCCAACTCGAGCGCCACGCCCTGGCCGAGACGACGTCGTCGTATCAGATCCTGAAAGGAATTAGCCAGCATCGCCGCGTTGTAGCCGTGTCGTTGGCTCATCGACAATGCGATCCGCAGGACCGACTCGGCGTCTATCACACCGTCGCTGAACAACACCAGCGCCGCCTGAAAGTAGTTGTGGATCGGCACCACGCGGGCGCCGTATGGGTTGAACACCGCCGTCGGCGTGTGCCGATCCAGGTGGATGAACACCCGCGTCTTGATCGGCTGCACCCCGTTCTGCCGGATCAGGTGCAGGATCCGATCGATGGTGTCGTCGTAGACCTTCGCCGCCTTCAACACCTCCGCCACATGGGCCCGGCCCACCGCGCCGTTCAGGATGTCGTCGTACAGACAATAGATCAGCGCGTCCTGCTCGGCGTCGTCACCGAACAAGGTCTCCGGCGCAGCTCCCGCCCGCAGGCGAATGTCCAGCAGAGCCTGCAGCTTGTAGCCCACCTGCCCCCGGATCGCCCGAAATCGGCCGCGCAGCAGGTTCTGGAGGTTGGGCTTGAGCACGAAGAAGTCAGGGTCGATCCCGTCGATGCGGAACTTCTCCTCAAGCACCCTCCGCATCTCTTGCGGAGAGCCCGAGATGAACGACACGATCCGGCGGTAGCTCGGGTTCGGCCGAAGCACCTCGCGCAGCAGCGCGTCCGCGCCCGGCACCACCGACTTCTCCTCCGGCGTCTGCATGAACGTCCGCACCAGATCCGGCAACGTCTCGAAGTCCGTCCTCAGGTACGTCTTGTCCAGATCCCAGCGGAAGATGTGCTGCAGGGGCCGTGGGTCGCGAGGTGGGGCGGCGGGTTGATCGGAGCTCGACATCGGTTTGCTCGCTCGCAGAACGCCTCAAACGGCGACAGCCGCATGGCGGAGCACCCACATGTGGACGACCGGCCCGTTGCTCCCTCCCGGGCCTGGCGGAATACCGGACGACACATTGGGTGCCCCGCGATGCGGCTGTCATGCCTTGATGACTCCCACACGGGAACGCCATCATACGCACCGGGGCTTTTTCTGCAACCCCCTTCGCTCACTTTCAGCGTCGGGAGCGGAGGCGCTGGCCTCCTCGAGAGCTTCGTTCAGGTACAACGGACTGAATTCTTCATCGAGCGCACACTGTGCGCTCGAATCTTGCACTTCCGCGTCGTTGTACAGCGGAGAGGGAGGGATTCGAACCCTCGGTACGCTATTAACGCACACACGATTTCCAGTCGTGCACCTTCAACCACTCGGTCACCTCTCCAGGTGCCCGCACCGGGAGACGATCGCCTGAGACGACCGTATGCGGGAGCATCACTCCCTGTCGCGAACCATCATCCGGACGCCTGGCGCGCCTTGAACAGGCTGCCCCAAAGCCCAAGCCCCCTGAGCTTCAACTCGCTGAGAGGCCTGCTTCGCAGGACAACGCTCCAGTGGAGAGGGTGGGATTCGAACCCACGTCACACGTAAATGTGAACTTGATTTCGAGTCAAGCGCCTTCGACCTCTCGGCCACCTCTCCCTACCCGAGATCCAGGCCTTGAACCCCGGATCAACCCTCACCTCGCAGACCCCGAAAGAAGGACGCCAGCTGCGCGTGACACTCCTCTTGAAGGATCCCCTCGATCACCTGGGCCCGATGAGGCAGCCTGGGATCCTCGAGCGTCGCGTACAACGACCGCACCGCGCCAGCCTTCGGATCTCGCGTCCCAAACACCACACGCTCGATCCGAGCCTGCATGATCGCGCCTGCGCACATCATGCATGGTTCGAGGGTCACGTAGAGGGTGCTCTTGGGGATCCGCCACGACTGAAGGTGCGCCGCTGCTTCGGCGATGGCCATCAGCTCTGCGTGACCCAACGGATCCTTCGTGGACTCGCGAAGGTTGCGCCCTCGACCCACGATCTCACCGCTCGCCACGACGATCGCCCCGACCGGCACCTCACCCTCCGCGAAAGACTCCAACGCCAGCGCCAGCGCCTCTCGCATGAACTCAGGATGATGGCGTGCCCGTCTGGACAATGCTCAAACAAGACCATAGCGCTGCAAAACAGCGCTGAGTACACCCGGGAAGACTCGAACTTCCAACCTACGGTTCCGTAGACCGTTGCTCTATCCATTGAGCTACGGGTGCTTGTGCGCCTCAACACAACAGCATGAGGCGGCGGGATATGTAGAGGAGAATGATGGGCTTGTCAAGCAGGAAAATCCTTCTTGCCTCCACCACCAGACACCTTCACACAGCGGAGAGGGAGGGATTCGAACCCTCGATGGGTGATAAGCCCATACTCGCTTAGCAGGCGAGCGCCTTCAGCCACTCGGCCACCTCCCCAGAACAACACCGGGCACACGGCCCGGATGGCACGTCGGGCTGCACCCCTGGTCTGCGAGCGGAGGGAGTGGGATTCGAACCCACGAAGCTCGCGCTTGCCGGTTTTCAAGACCGGTGCCTTCAACCCCTCGGCCATCCCTCCAGACGGGGCGCGCCAACGCGCGGGCAGTGTTTATGCCACACGCACCCGCGCTTTCGCAAGCGAAATCGTCCCCTTCCCCCTCACCGACCGCATTCAAACCAGGCCCCGCCCTGACGGCCTCCATTCTCCCCCGACCACCTTCTTCACCCATCACACCACCCTGGCACGTCCCCTGCTTCAACTCCGCCCGTACCACGGCGAGCGCGCGAGTGACATCGACATACGATGAAACTGCCCGCAATGTACTCACCTCCGCACTCGCCGTGGCAACCCCCCTCCCTGCACGCTCAACCCCGCACAGACGGGCCTCGATGGGCGCCCCGGCCACCGCTGGAGGCGCCTCTGCTGTCTCTGGCCCTACCCTCCACACACCGCCCCCCCCCCTCAGACTTCGCCGCCCGTCCTCTCAAAGATCTGAGCACCTCCCCGAACCCCACACACCGCCTCCACCTGTTGAATCCACCCCGCCCACCGACGTACATTGGTCACCGAACGCTCGCCGCGCCCCACGACCCGAACGAGGACCATGCAAGACACCACCATCATCGACACCCTCCAGCCCCTGCTCACCGACGAGCGCCGCGAGCGCATCGACGCCGTCGTGCGCGCCCGCAACTACGGCCTCACCGTCGTCCTCGAGAACCTCCACGACGACGGCAACCTCTCGGCCATCCTCCGCACCTGCGACGCCATGGGCATCCAACGCATCAACGTCGCCCTCGAGGATGGCCAGAGCTTCAAGTCCGAGCGCAACATCTCCCTCGGCGCACACAAGTGGCTCGACATCCGCGTCTGGCCAGGCACCGCACCCTGCCTCGAAGACCTCCGCAAGGACGGCTACCGCATCGTCGCCACGCACCTCGAGGCCTCCGTCCCCCTCGAGGCCATCGACTTCTCCCAGAAGGTCGCCGTCGTCTTCGGCAACGAAAAACTCGGCGTCAGCGACGAGGTCGTTCGACTCTGCGACGAGCGCGTCCACCTCCCCATGACCGGCTTCGTCCAGTCCCTCAACGTCTCGGTCGCCGCTGGCATCGCCCTCTACCACGCCATCAACACCCGACGCGCAGCGCGCGGCGCCGAGGGCGACCTCACCGACGCCCAGCTCGACGCCCTCCGCGCTCGCTTCTACCGACGCTCCGTCCGCAGCGCCGACCTCCTCCTCCAGGAGCTCGCCGAATGACCCCCCAGGCCTCGGCGGCCAGGACGCCTGCGGCCATGCTCGCCGCCCTCATCCCACTCCTCGCCTCCGCCGCGGCCCTCGCCACGCCGCACCGCCTCGACCTCGCCCAGCGCCCCCACGCCGCCGGCCCCCTCCTCACCGCCTCCTGGCTCTCCGCCCCCGCACCCGACGCCCACAGCGCCCTCCTCCTGCGCCACGGCCACGTCGAGCTCGTGCACGCCTCCCTCGCTGAGCTCATGTGCCTCGGCGAGCGCCCCGACGTCGACCGCGTCGAGCTCGCCTGGCCCCTCGCCCTCCAGCTCGTCGAGGGCACCCGCGCCGTCGGCCTCAACCCCCTCGGCGACGCCCGCGATCCAGGCGCCCCCACCGGCCGCGGCGTCCTCGTCGGCATCGTGGACACCGGCATCGATTGGACCCACCCCGACTTCTTCGACGACGACGGACACACCCGCGTCGCCTGGCTCCTCGACCTCAGCCTCGCCCCCCGCCAGGGCGCCCACCCCACCATCGACAACGCCGGCGGAGCCCTCTGGTCCGGACTCGAGCTCGATGAGGCCATCGCCGGCGACCGCTTCGTCTTCTCCACCGACACCCTCGGCCACGGCACCCACATCGCTGGCGTCGTCGCGGGCCGCGGCTCGACCACCGGCCTCAGCGCCGATGGCATCGCCCCCGACGTCGACCTCATCGTCGTCAAGGCCACCCGCACCTCCTCCACCACCCTCAACGAGGCCGACGTCCTGGCCGGGCTCCGCTTCATCCTCCAACGCGCCGACGCCCTCGCCCGACCCGTCGTCCTCAACCTGAGCCTCGGCGGACACGTCGGCCCCCACGATGGCTCCTCCATGTTCGAGCGCGCGCTCGCCGAGCTCCTCCCCGACATCCCGGGCCGCGTCCTGGTCGCCTCCGCCGGCAACAGCGGCGACGACGCCATCCACGCCGGCGGCTGGCTCGACCCCGCCCGACCCCTCGACATCCCCATCACCATCCCTGCCTACGAGCGACGCTGGCAAGCCCCCCAGCTCATCGTCGTCGATCTCTGGGTCGAGGCCCACGACAACACACCCATCGAGGCCGCCTTCATCGCCCCCGACGGCCGCGCCGTCCGCGCCATCACCCAGGGCACCTCCGGCTCCGAGCTCGACCCCGTCCTCGGCTCCCTCTCCCTCACCCACGAGGAGCCCCAGCCCCTCAACCCCACCCTTCAACAGATCGTCGTCACCCTCCAGGAGCCCGAGGAGACACCCCTCGCCCCCGGCGACTACGTCATCCACCTCGACGGCGGCCGCGGCCGCTTCGACGCCTGGATCGCCTCCGAAGGCACCCTCAACGCGCGCTTCGGCGCCATGAACGACACACACACCCGCCTGACCGTCCCCGGCACCCTCGAACACGCCATCACCGTCGGCGCCTGGGTCAGCAGCGACCGGTGGGTCGATCGCGCCGGCGAGGAGCACCTCACCCCCCTCCCCATCGGCTCCATCGCACCCTTCTCCGGCACTGGCCCCACCCGCGACGGACGCCCCAAGCCCGACCTCGTCGCACCCGGCTACCTCGTCGCCTCCTCCCTGTCGAAGGACGCCGACCCCCGCCTCAACCCCGACTCCATCTTCAGCGCCAGCCTCCGCGCCGGCGCCGACCCCGTCCTGCCCTCACAGAACCACGCCGTCGCCCGAGGCACCAGCGCCGCCACACCCTTCGTCTCTGGCGCCGCCGCCCTCCTGCTCGAACGCGATCCCACCCTCACCAGCAGCCAGCTCCGCTCCACCCTCCGCGCCACCACCTCCCGACCCGCCCTCGCCTCACCCTGGCTCTGGGATCCCCACGCCGGCTTCGGCCTCCTCAACATCCCCCGCGCCCTCCACCACCTCGATGGCCTCCCCGGACCGCTCGACCCCGAGCGCAGCGACGTCGGCGTCACCCGCTCCCAGCTCCCCCCCGAGCCCCTCGCCTCCAGCCTCGTCCTCGTCCTCCCCCGCGACCGCGACGGACAACCCCTCGGCCGCGCCCACGTCCACTCCATCACCGTCCACGTCACCGCAGACCACGGCCAGCCCGAGCTCCGCGACGGCCGCTGGCTCGATGACCTCGTCTTCGCCGTCGAGGTCGCCCCGGGCACCGCCCGCGGACACGGCGTCGCCCTCGCCATCGTCGACGGTGTCCCCCTCGCACCCACCCCCCGCCTCGACTTCGAGCCCCTCCCCGACCTCCGCGTCCAGGGCGGAGGCTGCCAGATCAACACGCGCACGCCCGCCACACACGCGCTCGGCGCATGGCTCCTGCTCGCTGTGATGGGGGGGCTGATCACGGGTCGTAGAAGACGATCGTCCGCTCGTTGTCCAGCATCCGACACCGCGCCGAGAACGCGCGCAGGTCGAGACCGAGCTGCCCACGGTTGAGGTACCAGTAGTTGAGCGCCTTGCGCTTGACGTCAGCGCGGCTCTTACCAACAAACCGGGCGATCTCCGGCTTCTGTGCGTTCGGGGTAGCCACCCGTCGACACCTCTCGCCAAAGGACACGAACCGCGCGGGGCGCAGCGCACCTCACCGCCCCCGCAGTGTACCACAACCCACCTGGCCCGATAGAGAAATCCCGACGCCGTCGAACCCGCCGAGCCCCCAGCCAACGGGCTCAGTCAATCCTGATGACCACAAATAACACAGCGCAACACAGCAAGAGACCGGAAAACCCCGCACCGCGCCCTGCCTCACCGCTCCCCACCCTCGCCCTCGCCGCCCGACCCCTCCCTCCGCTCCAGAAAACGCGCCACCCGCAGCTCGTGATGCCGGCTCGCCCACAGCCCCGCGAACACCTCCCGCTCCTCCGCGATCGCGTCCTCCAACGCCAGCGTCTGCGACGCGCGCACCACCCGCTTGATCCCGTACACCGCCTCAAACCCCAGCGCCGAGATCCGCGTCGCCATCAAACGGGCCTCCGCCAGCGCCTGACCGTCCTCCACCACGTAGTTCGCCAGCCCCCACCGCTCGCACGTCTCAGCGTCCAACACCCGCGTGTTCAACATCACGTCCAGCGCACGGCTGTAACCCACCAGCTCCACCAACCGCCGACTCCCCCCCCAACCGCTCGTCAACCCGAACCGCGCCTGCGTAAACCCGAACCGCGACGACCGCTCCACCACCCGAAGATCGCACGCCAGCGCCAGCTCCACCCCACCGCCGTAGGCGTCCCCGCTCACCGACGCGATCACCACCTGCGGCAACCGCGCCAGCTTCAGCAGGATGTCCCCCATCTGCGTCGCCAGCGCCCGGCCCGCCAACGCCCCACGCAACGTCGAGAACTGCCGCACATCACCCCCCGCGATGAACGCCTGCGTCCCCTCGCTGTCGATGATCAACACCTCGATGTCCGGCCTGCGCTCAAGGCTGTTGACCAACCGCCCCAGCGCCTCGATGCTATCCAGATCCAGCGCGTTGCGCACGTGCGGCCGGCAGATCGTGAACGTCGCCACCGGCGGCGCCAGCTCCACCCGCACCTCGACCTCGCCCGACCCCTCCACCGCGCCCTCGCGCCCCTCGCCCCCCTCGGACCCCTCGTGACCTCCCTCCATCGTCCCTCACTCCCTGGTGTTCCGCTCGGCGCCCAACGCCTCTCACGGTTCGGTCTGCTCGCCACCCGCGTCGCCCTCGGTCGCCTCCGCGGAGGCACCCGCGCCGCGCTCGCCACCCCCGCCGCCGTCGAGCTGCTCGCCGAGCTCAAGGGCGTACCGCAAAAGATCGGCCAGCACCTGGCGATGAAGGACCCCCGGCACCTCCGCGCCTTCGCCCCCCTGCTCGCCGACGGCCGCCCCCTCCACGACCACCTCATGCGCGCCGTCCTCGACGAACAGCTCGGCCACCGCGCCGCTCCCCTCGTCCTGCAGCGACGCCTCGCCTCCGGCTCCATCGCCCAGGTCTACGCCGCACAACACCCCCACCACCCCACCCCGCTCGCCGTCAAGATCGTCTACCCCCACCTCGACCGCGCCATCCAGGCCGACCTCGACAACCTCCACCGCCTCGCCTCCCTCCTCCTCGCCATCCTCCCCGACTGGCAGCGACACGCCCCCCAGGACCTCGCATCCTACCTCGCTCACCTCCGCCTGGCCATCCTCCGCGAGACCCGCCTCGACCTCGAAGCCGAAGCCCTCACCCGCGCCCATGACCTCCTGCTCGACCTCCCCTGCACCTGCCCCCTGCCCCTGCCCGACCTCTCCACCCCCCGCGTCCTCACCACCCCCCTCCTCCACGGCCCACCCCTCCTTAACGCCCTCCTTGACGCCCACCCCCACCACGCCCGCCGCGCCGTCCAACACCTCGCCTGCGCCTGGCTCCACCTCACCTTCAACGGCCGCCTCCTGCTCCCCGATCTCCACCCCGGCAACCTCCTCGCTATCGGCCACCCCGACCCCCTCGACCGCCTCGCCCTCCTCGACCTCGGCCAGACCCTCGAACTCGACACCCCCCTCCTCGACGCCCTCAACACCGCCATCGATGCCGCCCGAGCACCCGCCAACGCCCTCGCCGACGGACTCGCCGAGGCCTGGGCCACCCTCGGCGTCACACCCTCCGACCTCCAACGCCTCCTGCCCGCCCTGCCCGCCCTCAACGCCATCCTGTTTGAACCCTTCGCCGCCCGACAACCCTGGGACGTGCGACAACACCACCTCGGCCCTCGCCTCCAGCGCACCCTCCACGACCACCGCATCCCCGGCGGCCTCACCGTCCCCCCTCCCATGCTCCTGTGGCTCCGCGCCTTCGTCGGCCTGTTCCACGCCTGCCGCGCCGTCGACGCACACCTCCCCTGGGCCGACCTCCTCGACCAGACCCGCGCAAGTTGATAATTTCCTTACAGATCAAAAGGATAGACAACTCACCCCG
>Ga0210033_1003775_pt1 | contig 12030 bp, 16 predicted proteins | sample CryGeymeta201501_FD_185465 | JGI IMG/M metagenome (GOLD analysis project Ga0210033, IMG submission 185465) | Groundwater microbial communities from Crystal Geyser aquifers in Utah, USA - Crystal Geyser metaG 2015-01 (SPAdes) (version 2) | ecosystem: Environmental > Aquatic > Deep subsurface >... | reverse complement strand
GATATTTGATGCGCCAGTCGCGCACAGTGCAGGTTTTTGGCGTGCTGTTGGCCAGGTCGCGCAACACCAGCGGATCCACCGTCACCAATTGCGCCGGGGTGATGCGGCCCCAGCCCTGCTGGCGGGTCATACGGGTGCGGGTGTGCTCACGGGTGGCGTTGTAGTGGCTCTGCCAGGCAGCAGCGCGGGCATTGCACTCGGCCACAGTCTTGATTGGCGCCACCAGTTTTTGCGTGGCCTCGAACTCGCGCTCGATGATGTTGTGCGACTGCTCCACTTGCCCTTTGGCGCGGGCGTTGCCCGCCTGGTTGACAATGATGTGGATGCCCAGCGCAGCGCAGAAATTGCGCGTCACCTGCGAGGTAACCGCGCTACCGGGATCGCTCATCAGGTGCACCGGGCGGCCGTGCATGCCACCGTCGCCGCGATCGGTCATCGCGTAGATCAGCGCGCTGATCAGGTTGGTGGCGGACTCCGCGCCCACCACGTAATAGACGACGATGTAACCCGAGCAGTGATCGGTGATCGCGTAGCGCCAGAGCCGATTGGCATTGATGCGCACAAAGTTGGCGGGCTTGCCACGGTAATACTGCGCGCGGTCCATGATTTCCGCGCCAGCCTCGGCCAAGTAATACTGGCGCGACAGCGATGCGTCGATCTGCCAGCACCAGTTCGGGTGCGGCGATTTCAGCCGCGTGGCTGGGGTCTCTACCTGCAGCTGCTCTGGGTGCAACTGGTAACCACGCAGCGCGCGGGCGATGGCACTGATGCTGAGCAGCTGGCACTCGCCGGTAGCGGTATCCACCCGGCCGGCGAGAATGGCGCCGTTATCGCGCAGGGTTTCGACGCAGGTGCGCAGCGTCATCGTGCCGGTGCCGGTCAGGCGGCGCGATTCCTCCACCGCACCGGCGATGGCCTTGGCCTCTGCGCGCGTCAGCACGGTGGCACCAGCGTCGGCGCGAGGCCGCCGTGGCGGCGCCGCACGGACCACGCGCAGGCGTTTGTGCAGGGTGGCCACGGATACGCCCATGGCCGCCGCCGCATCGGCGTAGACCTGGCCACGCTGGCCGTGCGCGGCAATATCAGCCTGGGCAGCGACCGCAGTGAGTCGCTCGATGTCGGCGGCGCGCATCGGTCAGTCCAGGATCGGCAGCGTCAGCAGGTCGTCGTCGCGGACACAGCGCAGGTCGATCATCAGCTCATGGATCACCGACGCCATATAGGATCGCTGCTCGCTGCCGTGCTGTTCGCCGTGCTCGGCTAGCTCCCGCATGATGCCGAGCAACCCCTGGTCGTTGGAGACGATCAAGGCGCGAACCTGAAACGCCACACCGTCGATTTGCCGACGGATCGCCAGCGCGGTTTCATCCGGCGTCGCCATTTTCAGCTCGCGTTTGAGTTTGGCGTTGGCAACCTCGATCGTTTGCAGGCGTGCCGCCTGTTTCTCCGCGACGGCATCTTTGGCAGCGCCATCGGCACGGGCGTCGCGGATCGCGGCGCGCAGTTCGAGCGTCGTCATGCGCGCCACGTCATCGAGTTTTAGCCCATCAACTTCGCCGGTTTCGGCGAGTTCAGCGAACTCGGTGTCGGGTAGGCTGAGCAGCTCAATCAATTTGCTCTGGTTGCCCGCGGCGGCGATCAAATCATGCGACGTCGCATGATTTGACACCTTGTGTTGCAATCTCCGCGCCGCTTCCATCATCCGATACGCCTGCGATTGGACGACCCCAACCCGCCCCAGAATGCTGAGCCAATCGCCGTGGGTGCTGCACTCACGGGCGACAATCAGCAGCCCGCCAGCGCGCAAAAACGCCTCGCAGCCCCGGCGCATGGCGCTGCGAATTTCGGCGACGTAGTGGTCTTCTTGCCACGGCAGCCCATCGGCGTAGACCTCGATGGCGCTGGTCTGCGCCTTGCGCAGGGCCAGTTCTTGTTCAAGGATCTCTGGCGGCGTGGTCCAGGCGATTTCCGGCACCACCGGGGCCGGGGCGGCGACCATCTTGTGGCGGCCCATCAGCGCATGCTCTCGGCGGCGGTGAGGGCGCTGCGCGCCAGGTCCAACGTGGCAATGGTGATGGCGCCGCCCTGGGCGGCTTCGTCGAGCACTTGCCCAAGCGCTACCTGCATATCCTCAGCGATGGTGGCGGCGGTGCGCAGATTGACTGGGGTATGGTGCAGGCCGACCACGTCGGCACAACTGGCAGCGCGGCGTAACACCCGGCAGATGCCGGGGGCAATGGTTGGGATAATCGGTGCGACAGTACTCATGGCAACCTCGTTATGTTTGGTGGTGGTGGTGGTGGACAACAGCAGCTACGCCCGGCCATAGCGGCCGGTGAAGGTGGATATTTTGGTTTCGGCGCGGGCGACCTCGGCCTGGTGCGCGATGGCGATCTGCACCAGCCGTGGCGCCAGCCGCCATCGATCATCGGCGTGGCGCTCTACCGCACCGGCCTCGGCCAGGGCAGCCAGATCGCGCAGCGTGGTGGAGCTGGATACGCGCACGGCATCGGCCAGCGCTTTGAGGCGCTGGCCGTCCAGGCTCTGCCCTTGCAAGGCAAACAGCAGCGCTATCGCGCGGTTGACAGCGGCGCTCATGCGGCCGCCTTGCGGGAGGTTGCTGCTGCTGCACCAGATGCCGCCACGAGTTGGTGGCGCAGCGCACGGCCCTTCGGCCCATCCCACGCGCCCAGCACCGCCTGGCGGGCGTGCGACGCGTTCTGGTTGTGGTCACGGCACCAAGCTGCCAGCGTGGTGCCGCCGAGAATGAACCCGGTCCGGACCTGCAATAGCAGGTGGCGGCCGGGGAGCGGTGATGCTGTGGTGTGCATTGTTTGGTACCTTGTCTGCCAGATTCGGATGCGGTAGGCAAAGCATATGCGCACATCGTGCGCACTGTCAAGAGGTAATGAGCACAATGAGCACATTAGGGGCCCGGCTACGAGCAGCGCGAGCAGCCAAAGGGATGAATCAGGATGAAATCGCGGCGCGCCATAATCGGCCCCAGCAAACGCCTACTCAATCGGGCGCGCAAGGCGTAACCAACAGCGCGCGCGGCTGAGTTGCTGGTTGATCCTAAAAAAACTCCGGCTGCGCCACGGCGCGAGTGAGCGCCATCAAACCCTGTTGCAGGTGGGTCGCACCCAACCGCACCCAGTGATGCGGCTCGGCGTTTTCGAGGCGACGGTTTTCAGCGATGCCAGCGGCACGCACGGCAGCTTCTTGCTGTTCGATCAAATGCCGGGTGACGCGGGCGCACAACGCTTCGATCTGCGGGCCCAGGCTTTTGATATCGTTCATCAGCGCAATGTCAACGGCGCCCAGCTCGCGATAGCCATTGATTTTTCGGTGTTGGTTGTCCACGGCGGTACCTCTCTGTGATTGGATGATTGTTGCCTGCGCAGCTTGTTACGCGCGCGCGCGATTCGCTTTGCGCCCTGTCCACAAGACCGCGCCGGTGCTGCTGGCGATAGTGGCCGCATTGCTGCATCCGCAGCATGGGAGGGCAGACGATGGCGACGCGCAAACCCGCAAAAACCAGTCCGGCGATCAACGTGCCTGGCACGATTGCAACAACGACGACGCTGCGTAGCCCTGTTGGGCAGTGGTGCCACGACTGGCAAGAGGTTGCAGTTTGGAAACCGCTGCTGGTGCTGGTGATGTTGCTGCTGTTCTGGGCGATCCCACGCGTTGACCCGCAATCCGGCATCGATGGTTTCGGCGATGTGTTTCACTTGGTCGGGCGGTTGCTGGTGCTCTCTGCGCTGTATTTCAGCGCCTGGCTCGCACAAAAAACTTATCTGCGGGTGATTGACGAAGATCAAGAAGAGGCGCTGTTTGATCGCGCCGTCACGGGGGATCGCGATGCGCTGATCATGCTGGTGCTCAATCGCGTTGAATTCTTGGTGTTGCTATGCGTCGGCCTGTTCGTGTTGCGCTGATCGGCGCGCTGCTCACGCTGGCGGGCTGTTTGCCGTCGGCGTGCAGTGCGTTCGAGTGGCCGCAGCCACGCCCGCCAGCAGCAGTGGCGGCGCTGATTCCGGCCGCCGCGATTGATCTGATTGTGGGGTTCGAGATCGTGAGCCCGGGCTATTACGAGCAGCATCTGCAAGCGCCGATTTGCCCGGGGCACGTTTCCGGGCCAACGGTTGGCATTGGCACCGATCTGGGTTATCAGCTCGCAGCAGTAATTCGCACGGATTGGCACGCCCACCCGCAGCGCGAACGGCTGGTGCAGATGGCGGGCATCAAGGGCGTTGCCGCCTGCACAGCGGTCGTGCGGCGCGCCGCTGACGTGCGCACGGCTTACCCATTGGCGCGCACGGTGTTCGAGCACACGACGGTGGTGCGCTATTACCGAATGATGCGGCGCGCGTACCCGGGTGCCGAACAATTGCCGCCCAGCGCACAAGGCGCACTGACCAGCCTGACGATCAATCGCGGCCCGTCGATGCTGGGTTACTCGCGCGCGGAGATGCGCACGATCCGCGATGTGTGTGTGCCGGCGCGTGATGTGCAATGCATTGATGCGCAGTTGCGAGCGATGACCCGCGTGTGGCGGCGGTCAACGATTGAGCGCGGCATGATTCGCCGTCGCAACGCGGAAGCGGATTTACTGGGGGTGCCGCGATGATGGCCCTGCTGGCACTGTGGAAACCGGTCACGGCAGCGTTTGTGCTTGGCCTGATGCTGGGTGCCGTCGGTGGGCACAAATACGCCACCGGGCAAGAGGCAAAGCAGGAAGTACGCGCACTGAAAACCGAAGTGGTCGCGCGCGATAAGGAGTCTGCCAGGCGCGAGGTAGCGGCAACGGCGCATGAAGCCGACCGCGAACAAATTGACGCTGACAATGCGAGGGCATCCGATGAAATCGACAACTATCTGCAGCAGCGCGCTGATCTGCGCGCTATCGATCTGGGCACTGATTGGCTGTGCATCATCGACAAAGCGGCCGGTGTTGCCGCCCCTCGCTGTGCCGGCCAACCTGCTGCGGGCCTGCCCGGCGCCACTGGTGCCGGTGGATTCCGGCCTGACAGCAACACTACGGGCGGCCGTGCAGTCGATGCGCCGTCAACGGATTTGCATCAGCCGCCATCAGCGACTGGTGCAGGCAGTGACCCACCAACCGGCCCCAGCGGCCGACACTAAGGAGTGACCCATGCGCGCGATGATCTGGTTATTTTGTGTGCTGTCGATGCTGGCGCTCGGCGCCTGCGGCGGCAAGGCGCAGTACAAGCAGCAGTTGGATTTTCTGCGCGAGCAAGTGGCGGCGAATCATGCCGCTGCGGCATCGCGTGCGGATCGCCTGGCGGAGCGCGAAACCGCCTGCGCAGGGCTCACTGATGCGGGCGCGATTGCCGCCTGCATGTTGGGTATTACTGCCACCACGCTGGCGGATCGCAGTGGCAGCAACAGCGACGGCCCGGCGATTGTGATGCCGCCTGCGCCGCCGAAATCCGCGCTGGAAATTGGCGCGGGGTTGTTGGTGGAAACCATCCGTACCGGCGCGCCAATCGCAATGGGCATTGTGCAATCCAACAATTCGCGCAAGCAGAGCATCGACAGCAACCGACAACTGTTCGGTTTCCTCGGCGGGCAGAGCCGTGATTGGTCTGCGTTTGCTGCCAGCGCACTGGATGCCGAGCGCGATACGGCAACAGCAGCGGTCAACGTGCTGCCAGCGTTGGCGCCGACGATCACGGTGAGCGGCAATGGCAACAATATCGGCGACGGCAACACCAGCACTGTGGACCAAAGCACCACACTGGGGGACCGGTTGACGCAGGGCGATGGTGGCACGGTGGCGATCGATCGCAGTCACACCGGGCGAGATCGGCAAGACGGCACCGGCAACCGCCAGCACGCCGACGATATCACCACGACCACAGTGACCACGATCAATTGCTCGCCCGCTGCTGCGGCTGGTGCGCCTGGCGCCGGTGGTGCCGCCGGTGGCGATGGCATCGGCGGATCAGGCGGTGACGTTTCGGCGATTGACTGCGCCGCGCGGGGGCCGTGATGGATTCGAGCACGGCAATCAATCTGACTGTCGGCGAGCTGCTGTCCGTGTTGGGCGTGGCACTGGGCGTGCTGTTTTTTATGGGGCGGCTGTTGGTAGCGCAAGTGGCCGCGTCGCTGCGCCTGCAGATCAGCGCGCTGAGCGAATCCACGGTGAAGTTGGAACGCGAGGTGGAGCTGCTCAACCGATCACTGCCGCTGGAGTACGTTAGGCGCGAGGATTGGATTCGGTTTTCGTCCAGTATTGATAGCAAACTGGATCGATTGCACGCAATTTTGATGAGCAAACACGGGGGTGGCGAGTGAATGACCAGCAGGTAGATATGGAGCGACTACACCGAGAGGAGATTCGGTGGCGCATCCTGAAAATTTTGGACGCTGGCCGCCCTGGCAATGTGCCGGAGACGATCATCCTGCGCGCGGTGCAAGACGCTGCGCTGGCGGCGACGCCGAGCACACTGCGCCGCGAATTGGATTATCTCGAAGAACGCGTGCTGGTAAAAATCAGCGGCCGCGAGTCGATGGTTTGGGCGGCAGAACTCAGCCGCACGGGTGTCGATGTGGTGGAGTACACCATCGATTGCCAGGCCGGGATTGCGCGGCCAAAGAAGTGGCACTGATGGCGCCGCGCAGCAAAATCGACCAACTCCCCCCCGACATCCGCAAGGCGTTGGAGCAGCGTCTGATTGCGCAGGGGTTTGCCGATTATGAGGGACTGGCAGATTGGTTGAACGAGGCCGGTTTTGAAATCCATCGCAGCAGTGTGCAGCGCTTCGGCGCGCGGTTCGAAGACAGAGTGCGGGCGCTAAAAGCCAGCACGGATCAAGCCCGCGCGATTGTTGAGGCCACGCCCGACGACGACGGGGCCATGAATGAGGCGTTGATGCGGCTGACGCAACAAACCGCGTTTGATCTGCTGATGACCTTGCAGATTGACCCGGAGACGATTGAATTTCCGAAGTTGTGCCGCGCGATTAGCGACATGAATCGATCCAGCGTCGCCCTGAAAAAATACCAGTCCGAAGCAAAACTCCGCATGAAGGCGGCGGCGGAATCGGTTGAAAAACTGGTAGCAGGAAACTACGGCATCACGCCGGAAACACTGGCGCGAATCCGGCAAGAAATCTATGGGATTGCCTGATGCAACCCGCTGTTCCCCTCTATAGCTATCAGCAGGATTGGTTCCGCGACCGGAGCCGATTCAAGCTCGGCATGTTTGCCCGCCAGACCGGCAAGACGTTCACGACAACGCTCGAAATTGTCGATGATGCGTTCGAATCGGTAGCCGCTGGCAAACGCACGCGCTGGGTGATTCTCTCGCGCGGCGAGCGGCAAGCGCGCGAGGCGATGGAAGAAGGGATCAAACGGCATTGCAGCGCTTATCAGCTCGGGATTCAGTCGTTCGAGAGCGAGTTCCGTGGCGATGAAGGCAGCTATCGCATGTTGGAAGTGGAACTGCCCGGCGGCACGCGGATCACATCACTACCAGCCAACCCGGATACGGCGCGAGGTTTCAGCGCCAACGTGTACCTGGACGAATTCGCGTTTCACCTGGACAGCAAAAAAATCTGGGGCGCGCTGTTCCCGGTGGTGAGCAATGGCTACAAGCTGCGGATCACCAGCACGCCCAACGGCAAGGGCAACAAATTCTACGAACTGGCGACCGGTCAAGATGCGGTGTGGTCGCGCCACCAGGTGGACATTTATCGCGCCGTGCGCGAAGGCCTGCCGCGCGATATTGAAGAACTGCGCGCCGCGCTCAATGATCCGGACTTGTGGGCGCAAGAGTACGAGTTGCTCTGGCTCGATGAGGCCAGCGCCTGGCTGTCGTTTGATTTGATTGCATCGAATGAGCATGAGAGCGCCGGCCAGCCGGAGTTGTACGAGGGCGGCGACTGCTACATCGGCATCGATATCGGCGCGCGCAACGATCTGTATGTGCAGTGGGTCAAGGAGAAGGTTGGCGACGTGCTGTGGACGCGCAAGATCACAACCGGGAAACGCCTGAGTTTTGCCGATCAAGATGCCCTGCTCGACGAAGATATGCGCGCGTTCAAGGTGCGCGGCGTGTGGATGGATCAGACCGGGATGGGGGAAAAACCGGTTGAAGATGCGAAGCGGCGCTACGGCCAAAGTCGCGTGCACGGCGTGATTTTTACTGGTCCCAGCAAGCAACACCTTGCCACGGTTGGCAAGCAATCATTCGAGGACCGGCGCGAGCGCATCCCGATGGGCGATTCGGCACTGCGCGCGGATCTCCACAAGCTGCGCAAAGAGGTTGGTGCCACGGGCAATGTGCGATTCGTTGCCGAGCGCGATGCGGCCGGGCATGCGGACCGTGCGTGGGCGGGTTTCTTGTCCACGGCCGCAGCAGATACTGGCGTCACCGAGATTGATTTTCAATCGGCTGGCCAGCGCAGCGCAGCAGCGTTCGGCGATGGGCAAAGCAGCAGTCAGCGCATGAGCAGTACCGGGTTCGGATCGATTCTCGGCGTCAACGATTTTGGAGGGTATTTCTAATGAACGAAACCGTGCCACGCCCAACCAAAGACCGCGAAATCGCCTCCACGCGCGATGGCATGGACATCACCCGCGGCTACACCGGCCCGCTGCTGGTGCCCGCCGACAAGCTGCTGCGCACGCGCGGTGGCAGCGATCTTTCCATCTACGAACAGGTGCTGTCTGAGCCCCAAGTGCACACGACTTTTCAACAGCGGCGGCTGGCAGTGGTCAACCGTGAGTGGCAGGTTGAGGCGGCCAGTAGTCGCGTCATCGATCAGCGCGCGGCAGCGCATGTGCGCGAGCAACTTCAGCGCGTCGGGTTTGATGCACGCACCAACCGCATGCTGTATGGCATTTACTACGGGTTTGCGGTGGCCGAGCTGCTCTACGGCGTGCGCGATGGACTGATCACCTGGGAGCAGATCAAGGTGCGTGATCGGCGGCGGTTTCGGTTCACGCCGGCGGGCGAACTACGCATGCTCACGTTCGCCAATATGTTCGAAGGTGTGGAGTTGCCACCGCAGAAGTTCTGGCAGTTCGCGACCGGCTCGGATCACGACGATGAACCCTATGGTCTGGGCCTCGGCCACTGGTGCTATTGGCCGACGCTGTTCAAGCGCAACGGAATCAAGTTCTGGTTGACGTTCATTGAAAAATTCGCCTCTCCCACCGGTATCGGAGAATACGACAGCAACGCCAGCGATGCCGAAAAATCGAAGCTGCTCGGCGCTGTGCAGGCAATCCAGAGCGATAGCGGAATCATCATCCCAAAGGGAATGGAAATCCGGCTGCTGGAAGCCGCGCGCAGCGGCAGTGCGGACTACAAAACGCTGCACGACACGATGGATGAAACCATTGCCAAGATCGTGCTCGGACAGTCCGCGTCAACGCAAGGCGCGCCCGGCAAACTGGGCGAGGAGCAGTTGCAGAGCGACGTGCGCGAAGAACTCGTTAAAGCCGACGCCGATTTGGTGTGCGAGAGCCTGAACATCGGGCCGATTCGTTGGCTGACCCAGTGGAATTTTCCGGACGCGGATCCGCCGCGCGTGTTCCGCGTATTCGACGATGGCGATGATCTGTCGGCACGGGCAACGCGCGATCAGTCAGTAGTAGGCATGGGCTTCAAACCAACGTTGAAATACGTCACCGAAACCTATGGCGGCGAGTGGGTAGAGACTGGGTCAAAGTCCATTCCGGCGCCGGTGAGTTTTGCGGCGCCGACGGCGGGCGAAGTTACGCCTGTAGTTGGGCAAGCCGAGACGCTATCCACGGCGTCCGCACCACCGTGGTCGGCGATCCTCGACAAGGTGGATGCGTTGGTGCAATCAGCTGCTGATCTGGATTCGTTGCGCGCCAGCATCGTGGATGCCTACGCCGATTTACCAGTCGCCGATCTGGGCAATGTGATGGCGATCGCGGAAGCGGCCGCAATGGCTGTGGGTCGCTATGACGTGCAGCAGGAGTCCGCCGTTGGCTGACACAGCTGCCAATGATCCGCGTATTCAAGGCGTGCTGAAACTGCCGTTCGCGCAGCAGCTGGCGTTTTTTCGCGCCAAGCTCGGCAATCTGGTGCCAACGGCGATCTGGACCGACATGATGCGATCAGCGCACGACACCGGATTTATGGTGGCCGGTGCGCAATCCGCTGATTTATTGCAGGGGCTGGCAGTAGCGGTGGATCGAGCAGTGGCTGGCGGCAGTCTGGATGCGTTTCGCAAGGATTTTCAAGCGCTGGTGGAGCGTACCGGGTGGAGTTATAAGGGCGAGTTCAACTGGCGCACGCGAACGATCTACTCGACCAACATTGCTACCAGCTACAACGCTGGGCGGCTCGCGCAATTGCGCGATGGCGGGTTCCCTTTCTACATGTACAAGCACGGCGGCAGCGCCGATCCACGGCCGCTGCATCTATCGTGGGACGGCATTGTTCTGCCGGCAGGCCATGTGTGGTGGCAGACGCACTTCACCCCTAATGGTTGGGGTTGCACCTGCCGAGTGATCGGCCTGCGCAGACCCGAGGATGCGCGCCGTTATGGTGGTGACCCGAACAAGCCGCTGCCAGTGGGTTGGGATCAAATTGACCCCAAGACTGGCGTGATGATTGGAATCGACAAGGGGTTTGACTACCAGCCCGGAGCGACCGTCAGCGACGCTGTCACCACGATGGCCGAAAAAACTCGGCACTGGGAATATGCGCTGGCGAAAGCCTACATGCAGGGTCTGCCGGATGGCGTGCGCGACTCGCTCGCGATTGCGTACCGAGGCCTGCCGTCATTCGCAACTGACGTGCGGCTATATGCACAGCGGATTTTGGAAGGGAGGGCCGGGCTGGATGTGCCGCCGGTGCAGTCTCTGGGGTTGGTGACTGAAAAACTTGCTGCCAACATTCGTGCGATGGCCGATGCGGCTGCAAAGAGCGGACTGTCGCCGACGCAAGTCAAATCACTGGAGGCTGTGACTGGTCGTTTCGATTTTTCATTCGATGTGTCAGCAGTGATGGACACCAACACGCAGCACGGCAATGCGCGAACAGAACTGACCCGTGGGCAACGAGCAATTGACCCTAGCGACTACGCAATGCTGCTGCAGGTGCTGTCGGCACCAGATAGTGTTGATTTCGCGGGCGCTGGGGCGATAACGGCACAACCGCTGGTTCGCTTCGTGAAGCGGTTCAAAAATAACGAAGAGGTCCAGGCGGTTTTTGAGCCGCGCAAGGGTCGAAAAACCATGGCACTGGTCACTTTCTTCGTGCGAAGAGCAAAGAAGTCATGACCCCCCCTCAAACGCCCTCGACGTTCTCGGTTATGGACCGAGCGGTGGATGCACACGACTGCCGAGGAGAATAGCAGATGATCCAGATCACGTTGGATGATCGCTCACTGCAAGAGGCGCTAAAGCGGATCGGGAAAGCGGGCGGCGTACTCACCCCACTGATGCAAAATGTCGGCGAACATCTGACCGAATCGACCAAGCAACGATTTGCGACATCGAGCGCGCCAGACGGTAGCCCGTGGGAGCCGAATTCAGAGGTCACAATTACGCGTTTTTTGGGCAAGTTCAAGAGCAGTTTTGGCAAGTCCGGCAAGCTCACAAAATCGGGCGCGAATCGAGCCGTCGGGAAGAGGCCGCTGATCGGTGAATCCGGACCCGGATCGCTCGCCAACACGATCCACTATCAGGCGGGCCAAGACTGGGTAGAAATCGGTAGTGCAAAGGTCTATTCAGCGGTTCAACAATTCGGCGCACTTTCACACTCATTCACTGGCGGAAAATCACCCTGGGGCGACATCCCGGCCCGCCCGTTTTTGGGCCTGTCACCCGACGACACATCAACGCTGGTCGAACTCGCGATGCGCCACCTCGCCGACGCAATCAGCACAACCTGACCGGAGTTTCCGATACGGCAAGAAAGTTTCCGGACCCAATTCGTTTTAGCTCGGATGAACTCGCCTCAACTCGCATTTATCGCGCTTTTGCCTGTCAAATATCACGCACGGGAACACCTGAAAC
>Ga0210033_1003774_pt1 | contig 12030 bp, 8 predicted proteins | sample CryGeymeta201501_FD_185465 | JGI IMG/M metagenome (GOLD analysis project Ga0210033, IMG submission 185465) | Groundwater microbial communities from Crystal Geyser aquifers in Utah, USA - Crystal Geyser metaG 2015-01 (SPAdes) (version 2) | ecosystem: Environmental > Aquatic > Deep subsurface >... | reverse complement strand
TCCTAAAACAAATCCTTGAAATCCCCATTCGATGTTCCATGTTGTTGCTGTTCCATTTTCCGTCCAATCTAACATGGCAGAAGTTGGCTGAATGTTAAATGCAGTTAAGTTGGATGGATCTGAACAACTAGTATCCACCCATGAAATCAAAGCATATCCGCTATAACCCAACCCTGGACCACCACCATTCCCATTTCCGCCGCCGCCACCACCACCATAAAACAACCCATTAGCAGAAGGGTCGGTAGTGCTACAAGCCACATCTGTAAACCCTGCACCTTTACCTCCCATTCCACCTGGAAAACCACCTGCAGCTCCTCCGCTTCCACCAGGAGTTTGACAAATTCCTGTCCAAGGAATGGTGTTTCCGCCATTGAATCCATTTCCCATTGATCCAGCAGCACCACCGCCACCACCACCAAAATAAGTATAATATCCACCTCCGCCAATACCGCCTGTATAATTTACAGTTCCTCCAGAACCAACACCTCCAGCTCCACCCCCTCCAACTTGTGGATTAGAAACCGAAATTCCTTGCCCACCACCAGTTGCCTGAATAAATATACCGACGGAAGTTGTTCCTCCAGCAAGACCAATTGTTACAGGAATTGTGGTAGAAGGTGTGACCGAATAAATTCCCATTGAATAGCCACCTCCACCACCTCCACCAGTTCCATTGGATCCGCCATTACCACCACCGCCTACTACCTCAATAGTAATGGATGTGACGCCAGCAGGGACAATAAAAGATCCAGAAGTAGTAAACGACTGCGAACCAGTTTGTGAATAAATAAAGCTAGTTAATAAAGCAACAGAAAGGAAAGTAATTGTTTTTTTCATGATTAGTTAGTTTTAGGAAGTTATTAATAATTGATTCATATTCAAAAAAAGGCAGAACGCTTCAAGCGATTTTTCTAAATCTTAACTAAAGTAAAAAAAGTATTTCATTTTTGTAGCAAAAATCTTACTTAAATGTTTTTATTTTTTTAAATAACTTTTAGAGACGAGTATTTAGTTGTTAGATTCAAAAAAAAAGGCTTGGAAATTTTTTCCAAGCCTTTAGTTTTATTTATGCTAAATGTTATTGAATAACTATTTTATAGTTAGCAACTCCTTTATTAGCAATTACATTTACAAAGTAAACACCTTTAGCATTTTTTCTTAAATCAATTACTTGACTAGCGCTATTACTATTGTTTTTGTAAACTACCTGCCCTTGTATGTTCATTATTTCAATTGTTGCGTTTTCGCCAGATGGATTTATTATTGTAAACAAACCATTGCTGGGATTTGGGTAAATAGCAAAATTTAATGATGCATTATTCTCATTTATTCCTATACATGGAGAGAAAGTAAGGTTAATATCATCAACATAGATACAACCAGTAATAAAATCTGTAACAATAACTAAAACATTATATACTCCATTACCACCTAAAATAGTAGTATCTAAAACAATTGATGGTGTATTTTGTCCTGTTGACCATGACCAGCTATAAGGACCTGAAGTAGGTGCATTTAATGTTATTGAATAGTCAGAGCACAAAATAGTATCAGCACCTAAATATAAGCCAATTGGCATACAAGGAGGAGTCATAAATGTGTAAGGACCAACCCATCCGCTTGAATCAGTTCCACAATCAGCTTGCACATAATAATCATAAGGAGTATTAGGCATTAACCCTTGCAATAAGTATGGTTTAGCCAAAACTACTTGAGGAGTTCCTGTTCCTAAAACAAATCCTTGAAATCCCCATTCGATGTTCCATGTTGTTGCTGTTCCATTTTCCGTCCAATCTAACATGGCAGAAGTTGGCTGAATGTTAAATGCAGTTAAGTTGGATGGATCTGAACAAGTTATTGCTTCAAAAATATGTACATCATCAAAGGCAAAACCGTTATCTTGAACCGAACCATCTGAACCAAAAGCTATTCTTAAAATAACATTACTTTGATTGTTTAATCCAGTTAACAAATGTGATGCTAGTAACCAAGAACCCGAGCCATTGCTTGTTGAGTTCCTTCCTGACCAACCTTCTGGTTGACCTCCTGGGTTACCATTAATAGTATTATCAGTATACCAATTTACTGTATCACCAAATGCACCTACATTTTGCCATGTTCCACCACCATCAATAGAAGATTGTAAAACAGATCCATCCCAACTAAATTCTGCATTCCACCACACTTTCATTTCTATTTTAGGGTTATTAACACCAGTAAAATCAAAAGTTGGGCTTGTTACCATTGAGTTTTCATTTGGATTATAAGTTCCCGTTAAATTACCAGTTGCAAAAGCGTTTACGCCAGATGCCGCACTATTAATAACCGTCATAGCAGGAGTACCAAAACCCCATGAACCATTGGCTGTATTATTTTCAGTCCAACAATTTCTTCCTGTCTCAAAATCTTCAAAATAAGGAAATGAAGTAATTGAATAACAAGGGGTTGTAAAAGTAAAAGGTCCTACCCAAATACTAGAATCTGCAGCACCACAAACGGCTCTTACATAAAAATCGTAAGTCGTGTTAGGTGTTAAACCAGTTAAGTTATGAGGATTGGTAGTAGTAATAACAGAAGTTCCTGTTCCTTGAGCAAATCCTGTGGTGTCCCATTCGATGTTCCAAGTAGTTGCAGTTCCATTTTCTAACCAACCTAAATCAGCAGTAGTTGCTGTAATATTCGTTGCTGTTAAAGCCGAAGGGGCTAAGCATGATGGTGCTAGTATAACATTTACAGTATAATCTTCGAACGTACCATATGATCCAGTATAACAAGGAATTGCTGGGCCAATATCTTGACCACCAATTCTCATTCTGTGGTTTCCAAGAGGTGCAGCAACAGGCACTGTAAAACTAGCAACTAATGTTGTTGGATTTGTTGCTAACGATGTTCCAACATAAATCTCATCACCAGCATCATTAAAATCTAAATTATCGTTCCAATCTATCCAAATTTTAGTGTCATAAGTGTATCCTGTAGCATAAGTAATATTTACAGTAACATTAGTGGCTTGAGCAATCGTAGTTATTTGGCTTGAATAATCGCCATAATTACCAGGCTCAGCACCAGTAGTATTGTTAATAGTTCCAACGGTAACATTGGTTATTCCTAATCCATCAACACTTGATGGTGCAGGTGTACAATATCCAGTAAAGAAACTATAAGGACCGTACCAAGTACTTGTATCGGCAGGTCCACAAATTGCTCTTACATAAAAATCGTAAGTAGTGTTAGCTGTTAAACCAGTTAAGTTATGAGGGTTTGTTGTTGTAATAACAGAAGTTCCTGTTCCTTGTACAAATCCTGTTGTATCCCATTCGATATTCCAAGTAGTTGCAGCTCCATTTTCTGTCCAGCCTAAATCTGCAGAGGTTGAAGTAATGTTTGTTGCAGTTAATACAGATGGTGCCGGACAAGCAGGCATCTCATGTATATCCACATCATCAATAGCAACATCATCATAAAAATCAGTTCCATTAGTTTCGTTTACAATAAATCTAAATTGTATGTTTCCTGTGATGGTTAACGCTGAAAGGTTAACAACAATTTTTTCCCAAGCCCCAGCAACCGTGTTGGTGTTATGGGTGTAAAAACCAACGTTCCAAGCAGCTCCATCCCATACATCAATAGAAAAATCAACATTGGTAACCCCTTCATTGTTGCTTATTAAATAAAATGATAATTCTGGAGTTGTTAAAGCACTCACATCAACTAATGGACTTTCTAAAGTGGTATTCAAACTGTTTGGTGATGAATCATCTACCCAAGCAAAATAAGCACCACTTGTTGTTGCTCCTCCCATAGTACCATTATTACCTAAATGGTTACCTGATCCAGTATTTGAAAATTTCCATGCTTCGGCATTGGCGATACCTTGATTCCAACAGCTTGGAATAGTACCAGCATTTTCAAAACTTTCATTCCAAGGAGCAACCATTGCATTACATAAAGTTGTAAAAGTATAAGGACCGTACCAAGTACTTGTATCGGCAGGCCCACAAATTGATCTTACATAAAAATCGTAAGTAGTATTAGCAGTTAAACCAGTGGAATTAAAAGGATTAAAAGGAACGTTTCCGGATGTTCCAGTTCCTAAAACAAAACCAGTAAGTCCACCCTCTAGCTGCCATAAAGTAGCAGACCCATTTTCTGTCCAACCTAAGTCAGCAGAAGTAGCGGTGATATTTGTAGCCGTTAAAGCCGATGGAGCTACACATGCTGGAGGCATAAATTCAATTGCACCTGGATCAGGAGTAACTGCTCTTGCAATTCCAAAAAAGTCATTGATTACACCAACTGTATTATCAGCAATTCCGTCAATAGCAACATTAGTTGGAGCATAATTATTTGATAGAATATTAACATATATAGGATCTACATCAGCCGAGTTAGCATCTCCTGCAGAAGCAGTTTGCCAATCTACTAATGTTGTTTGTGCAGCAGTATAATAACCCAAGTTATTTGTTCCTGCTGGAGCATTTATGTAAAAAACATTATTATTACTAAGTATAGTAGAAGTTGCTGCTGCAAAATAGATACAATATTTTATTCCTGTTCCTCCCTTAGTAATGGTTATTATATTATTTTTAAATTCTATATCTGATGCGGTAGTAGTTTGATAAAAACCCCTTGTCGTACCTGCTGTAGAAGCAGCATCATCTAATGAAACGGTATTGTGATAGTAATACACACCATCACTTCCAAGATTGTATAAAGCGTATATAGTTCCATTACTATTAATATTATAAATAAGATTGTTAACTACTTTATTAGCGTTCCCTATTGTAGCATCAACACTACTGTGATAAATCACATAAGAAGCTGATGTAGAAATACCTCCAACACCTGTAAAAGCATCATGAATTTCGTTAGCTTCAATGAGGTTATTTTCACCACTTGTGATGAAGTAGATTCCATAAAAAGTAGTAAGAGGAGATCTCGTCATTCTAGAAATATCATTATTACTTATTGTGGAATTAGAAATACTTCTTAAATAAACTCCATAAGAATAAAAATCTTGAACATTATTATTAGAAACAGTGTTGTTTAATGAATTAACGGCAGAAGAAAAACCATTAATAGTAATTCCATAATAACCTCCAATTATTGTGTTGTTGGTAAAAGTATTATTTGCTCCAGAAACACCAGCACTAGTAATACTTGTTAAACTTCCAGAAACAACAATACCACCATTGGTAGTTCCTGTACTGGAAAAAGTAGAAGTTAAATCTATCGTACAATTGTTAATCGTATTAAAGTCGGCATCATTTGTTAAATGAATAGCAAAGTTGTTGGTGGTGGATTGAGAAACTACATTTAAGTTATCGAAAGTAATATAATCAGCACCGTCTAAACGAATAATATAATTATTGGGTGAAGTTGAAGTTGAAAAAGTAATCGTTTCTCCATTTCCATTAAAAGTGATAGTGTTGGTGACACTTGTTCCTGTAATTTGAGGGATAGTTATTTGTTCGTTATAAGGACCTGAACCAGCTAGTACGTTAAAAACAACTGGGGCAGAAACACCACACACTAATGCATTGACCGCATCGGTAAAAGTAGCGTAATTTCCAGCGGCACCAATGGTAAATGTTCCTGCTAATTGAGTAGCACACAAGGTGGTAAATGAATATGGACCAGCCCATATACTTGTTCCAGAACCACCACAATCTGCTCTTACATAAAAATCGTAAGCAGTATTAGCTGTTAAACCAGTTAAGTTATGAGGGTTAGTAGTTGTTCCAACAATGGTTGGTGTGCCTGTTGGTGCAAAACCAGCAATTCCAAATTCAATGTCCCAAGTAGTTGCTGTTCCATTTTCTGTCCAACCTAAATCGGCAGATGTAGATGTAAGATTAGTGGCAGTTAAAATTGTTGGAGTTGGACAAAGAATTTGAGTAACAGTAAAATTAGTTACATCAAAATCTAACCCATTTGGTGTTCCCCACTGACCAACGGCGATATAAACAGTATTTCCAGCAGCAATTGTTGCAGTTACGGTTCTAGAAATATTTCCTGTACTAGAGCCATCTGCATCTAATTCATTACTAAAAGTTGTTCCTATACAGTCGTCAAAAATACCTATGCCGTTCCATGTGTTTCTTGTGAAAATGACCATAGAGATTGTTTCCATAGTTGCACCTGCTGTATATTCAAATAAATATACATCATCATCCCAATAGGATGCATTTATTGAAGTTCCTGTTGGGTTGATATTCCAATCTTCAACTCCAGCGGTTCCTGGTGTAGTTATCGCCAATTGGGTATAACCATTAGTTAGCACAACTCCTGAACCACAACCGAATTGTGCAAAGGTGTTAAAGTTAAACAATAAGGAAAATATACCAATTAGCATAAATACCTTAAAAGGATTTTTGTATAATTTTTTCATAATATAAAAGATTAAGTTAATACTGATTTAAACGAGAAAGCAAATTTCGTTAAATTATTGCGAAAAATAATGATACTCATCAGAAAAGTTAATAAAAAATTACTTTTTAACAAATATTCGTTTTACCCTTGGAGAGTATGCGGTTAAAATTTCGTAGGGTATTGTATGGATGCATTTTGCCATTTCGGCGATGGAATTATTCTCACTAAAAACAAAAACTTCATCCCCTTCTTTACATGGCACATTGGTAACATCAATCATTACCATATCCATACAAACATTGCCAATAGTTGAAACTTTTTTTCCATTAACAATCATCTGCCAGTTTCCATTTCCCAGTTTTCGGTTTAACCCATCGGCATAACCAACTGGAATTGTTGCTGTTATTAAATCTTTTGTTGCTAAGCCATTTCTATTGTAACCAACTGTTTCTCCTTTTTTGATGTTTTTTAATTGGGCAATTTTTGATTTTAAAGAACTTACTGACAATAATTTACGTTGTGAAGCGAGCTCAGAGGAAACTCCATACAATCCAATTCCTAATCGAACCATATCCATCTGGGCTGCATTAAAACGAATAATTCCATTAGAATTTAAAATGTGTCTATCCATGTGATAATTAAATTCTTTGGAAATGGAATCTGCCATTTTATTAAATAGTTCTATTTGTTGTTGTGTAAACTCATCGTGTTTTTCCTCATCAGTTGCTACCAAATGAGAAAAAATGCTTTCAATTTTAAGATTGGTGTGCTGTTTTAAATCTTGAATTAATTCTTCAATTTCATGCTCATCAAAACCTAAACGGTGCATTCCAGTATCTAATTTTATACTTATTATATAAGGGTTTTTGGCATTGTATCTTTTTTCGGCAGCTAAAGTTACCATTAATTTATTGAGTGCATGTATCGAAAAAATGGCAGGAGTCAATTGAAATTCAACCATTAAATTAAAGCTATCTATTTCTGGCTTCATAACCATAATAGGTAAGTGAATACCAGCGTTTCGCAATTCAATTCCTTCATAAATATTGGCTACACCTAAATAATCAACTTTATTTTCTTCTAATAATTTAGCCACTTCATAAGTTCCTAATCCATAAGAAAAAGCTTTTACCATTACCATGATTTTGGTTTTTGGAGAAAGCAAACTTCTAAAATAAGTTAAGTTTGAAACTAAATTGCTCATATTAATCTCTAGGGTGGTATCGTAGACTAAGGACTTACTCATGTTTTTTATTTTCCTTATTAAAACAATTTCTACAAAGCGGTTCGTATTCATCAACTTCTCCTAACAGCACTAATTCTTTTTCTTCAATTTTTCGGTAAGAATGGTGAGCCAATTCACCGCATCGCATACAAATCGCATGAACTTTAGTAACGTATTCGGCACTTGCCATTATATCGGGCATTGAGCCAAAAGGATTGCCTTTAAAATCCATATCTAAACCGGCGACAATTACCCGAACGCCACTAGCAGCTAATTGATTACATACAGCAACAATTCCCTCATCAAAAAATTGAGCTTCATCAATTCCAACTACATCAACATTGTTAGCTAGAATAAGTATGTTAGATGATGAAGGGACAGGTGTTGAGTGAATTTCATTGGCATCGTGAGAAACTACTTTTTCGTCATCATACCTAGTATCTATCGTGGGCTTAAAAATTTCTACATTTTGTTTGGCAAATTTTGCACGCTTCATTCTGCGAATCAATTCTTCTGTTTTTCCAGAAAACATAGATCCGCAAATAACCTCTATCCAACCTTTTTTTTGAGAAGAATTTATCGTATTCTCTAAAAACATTATTTTTGTTTTAACTATTTTACATTTTTAATACAAAAAGAAAAAATTATTAGTTTTAACTTAGCCATTATTTTAAAAATGCTAATAGCCGTCTAAATTATGGAAATTGAACAATTACGCAAAGAGATTAATCATTTATTAGAAAATATTGTTGAACACTCTAACTCTTATTCAGAAAATAAATCAATACCCTCTTTAGAAATCAGCTTTGTATTAGCAAAGGTAAATAAACTTCACGAATCGCTTATGGTTTTAAAATATTTATTGGAAGAACAAGAGAAAAAAACTAAAAAATCCATTGCATCAACTACAGAACCAAAACCTGTTGAGCTTATCATCGAAAAAGAAGACACAATAATTGTTGAGCACAATGTCGTTGCTATCAAAAAGCAAATAATAACAGTAGAAGATAACTTGAAACAAAAATCGATTAAAAAATTAATTGATGCTTTTTCACTAAACGATCGCTATTTATTTGCCAATGAACTTTTTAACAAAGACATGAATGCCTTTAACGAATTAATAAAGGCTATTGATAATTGTTCCTCCTTAGATGATGCTAAAGAAATTCTCTCAAAATTAGATTGGGATTACGAAAATGAGAACGTATTATCTTTTTTAAATTCTGTTGAACGCAGGTTTTTATAACCATGAAAAAATCAATTACTTTTTTACTTTTTCAGTTTCTCTTTCACTGCTCAGTTTTTTCTCAAGACATCACTTACGCCAGAAATGTAATTGATACGTTAACATCCAGTTTTTTTAATGGTAGAGGAGTTGTTAATGAAGGAGAAAAAAAGGCTGCAAATTATCTTGCAAATGAATATCAAAAATTGGGATTGAAACAATTTGATGCTACCTATTTTCAAACTTTTACTTACCCAATCAACACCTTTCTTGGTGAGCTTTCTGTTAGTTTTGAAGAAACAAAATTAATTGCAGGAAAAGATTATCTAGTGGATGCAAAATCGGGTAGTTTAGCTGGCACTTTTAAGTTGGTTTGGTACAATAAAGACAATGTGCCATCCAAAAAAGAATTAAAAAAATTGGCACACATCAATTTTTTCTCCAATAAATTTATAGTGATAGATGATGAAGGAGTTGAAAAAGGAAATGAGCTATTTGAATTGCTCAAAATCAATGTTTTTGGAGCTGCTGGAATTATAAAGTTAGAAAATAAAAAACTTACACAAGGCTTATCCTCTACCTATCATGATTTTGCCATTTTAAGAATTAAACGAGAAAGCATCCACAGAGATTATCTATCCATTACGGTTGAAATAAATCAAAAACTAGAAAGCAAATATCAATCGCAAAATGTAATAGGATATGTGGAAGGAACAGAATTTTCAGATTCATTTATAGTTGTCTCCGCTCATTACGACCACTTAGGGGCAATGGGAAATGATGTTTTTTTCCCAGGAGCTAATGACAATGCAAGCGGAGTCGCCATGTTATTAAATTTAGCTTATCATTACACCCATAAAGACCCTCCAAAAAAAACAGTGGTTTTTATCGCTTTTGGTGCTGAGGAAGCTGGAATATTGGGCTCAAAATTTTTTGTAGAACATCCTACTTTCTCCTTAACAAAAATCAATTTTGTGATGAATTTAGATTTGTTGGGAACAGGAGATGACGGAGTGATGATTGTTAACGGGGCTATTTTACCCCAACAGTTCGAAATGCTTGAAAAAATTAATGCCGAAAACAACTATGTTACAGCAATTGAAAAAAGAGGAAAAGCTGCTAATAGCGACCATTATTGGTTTACAGAAAAAGGAGTTCCTGCTTTTTTTATGTACACCATGGGAGGAATTACAGCTTATCATGATGTTGATGATGTTGCCAAAACTTTACCTTTAACAAAATTCGAAGATTGTTTTCGCTTAATCCGTGATTTTTTAGATGAATTGTAATACTTTTGACCTATGAAAACAAAAACTGCAGAATCGACCAAAGCAATAATGACAGAAATCGTTTTACCTAACGATACCAATACATTAGGAAATTTAATGGGAGGAAGATTGCTTCATTTAATGGATATTTGTTCTGCTATTTCTTCGCATCGTTGTTGCAACAGAACAGTAGTAACTGCATCTGTAAATAATGTGTCTTTTACTCATCCTATAAAATTGGGTGATATTATTACCTTAGAATCTAAAGTAACTCGTTCTTTTAATTCTTCGATGGAAGTGTTTATACAGGTTTTTGTTGAAGACCACCGAACAGGCGAAAAAACGTTGAGCAATAATGCCTACTACACCTTTGTTGCTGTAGATCAAATTGGAACTCCTATTGAAGTGCCTCAAGTAGCACCCGAAACAGAAGACGAAATAAAGGCATTTGAAGGAGCTCTACGCAGAAGACAATTGAGTTTAATATTGGCAGGAAAAATGAAACCTGGTGATGCAACTGAGTTGAAAAAGTTGTTTGCTTAGAAGTTGGTTCAAAATTGTTTGTTAGCTATTCCTAGTTTTTTAATTTCAAACCACATCAATTTTTCATATTCTTTGAATGATTTCCAATTGGTTAGTTTGCCCATTATTGAAGGATAATTTTTTTGGGCAATTAAAAAGTAGAAATTAATTTCATCTCCTCCAAATTCATAACCATCATAAATATAATTTTCTTTACCAATAATTGCTGTTAGTTCTTGTACAAGATTTGGCATAAATCCATAAAAACCAGCATCTTTTATTCTGTCAACCAACTCACCAGTTTGTAATTCTTTTTCTTGATTTAAACTTAAAAAATCATCACCAACATAATATTCCTTTTTTATAGACTCATTAAAATGAATACATTGATAAACAGACGCTATCCCATCTTTTTCAACAAGTTGACATAGTTCACCCATGGAATAATTATTTCTTGTTTAATGCTACCATTATCTCCCTAAAACTTTCTAATCCAGCTTCTAAATTTTCAATGATGTCGTTTGCTAATACATCGGGGTCGGGCAAGTTATCAAGGTCTGCCAATGATTTGTCTTTGAGCCAAGAGATGTCTAAACTGGTTTTATCTCTTGCAATGATTATATTTAGGCACATGATGATGAATTCGGATTCTTTGTCCAAGTATAGGAATAATGCTATATGGCTCTATAGAAATTATATCTGTCGGGTCGAAAATAAATTTTCCAAGTATTGTTTCATTTAATTCTAATTTGTTTTCATCTACAGTCAACTTAGCAAATGGACAAGTAGCGTTTATTAAACCAATCCTCGCTCCTCCTGTAATTTTAATTTGTCCATAATTAGTCGCTCCTTAAAAAGTATTTAACATATTGATTGTTAATAATATAACAATATTTTTGTTTGTTTAAAACTACAAGATTTCGTATTTTTACTTTGTAAAACTTGCAAACTAAAACGATGTTATCAAAGCCAAAAATAGAAAATCAGTCGAGTTTTTTCTTTACATTAGAAGATACTCTAAATCAAAGACACCCACTTTACATACTGGCCAATAAAGTAGATTGGCAGATGTTTGAAGAAGAATTTAAGGTGTTGTATTGTTTAGACAATGGACGTCCAGCAAAACCAATTCGATTAATGGTGGGGTTGTTAATTTTAAAACATATTCGTAACATTTCAGACGAGAGCGTTGTTGAGCAATGGGCGGAGAATTTGTATTACCAATATTTTTGTGGATGTAATGAATTTGTAAATGCAGCACCATGCGAAGCGTCAGAACTTGTACATTTTCGTAAGCGTATTGGAGAAAAAGGAATAGAATTGATTTTAAAAGAAAGCATACGCATTAATGGAGAAGATAGTAACGATGATGATGTAAGTGTAGATACAACCGTTCAGGAGAAAAACATCACCTT
>Ga0210033_1003773_pt1 | contig 12031 bp, 9 predicted proteins | sample CryGeymeta201501_FD_185465 | JGI IMG/M metagenome (GOLD analysis project Ga0210033, IMG submission 185465) | Groundwater microbial communities from Crystal Geyser aquifers in Utah, USA - Crystal Geyser metaG 2015-01 (SPAdes) (version 2) | ecosystem: Environmental > Aquatic > Deep subsurface >... | reverse complement strand
GTTGTCCAGTGCGTCGGTGGTGCCTGGCCTTGCAAGCCTCGAAAAGCGAGTGTCCGCCAAGCGGGAAGTCAGGCTTGCGGTCGCCGACGAGCGGGACATTTCCACTATAACTGATGGCAAGACTTTGGTAGTCTGCCTTTGGCATTGCACGGGGGCCAATATCCTTGCTCGGTTCACCGAAGTCTTGCGGGATTTTGATACCGCAGCGCGTCGCGACCGGCGATCCCATCGCAATTCAAGCAACGCAGCCATGATCGGAGAGAGATGAATGAGCGGAAATGATGCAGGCAAGTGCCCGGTTGCGCACGGGGCGGGCAAACCCACTTCGCAGGCTGGCCGCTCGAACCGCGACTGGTGGCCGAACCAGTTGAACCTGAAGGTCTTGCACCAGCACTCGGCGCTGTCCAATCCGATGGGCGCGGGCTTTGACTATGCGCAGGCGTTCGGGAAGCTCGACCTCGGCGCGGTGAAGCGCGACCTGTTCGCGCTGATGACCGAAAGCCAGGATTGGTGGCCGGCCGACTGGGGCAATTACGGCCCGCTGTTCATCCGGATGGCGTGGCACTCGGCGGGCACCTACCGGATCGGCGACGGGCGCGGCGGGGCGGGCTCGGGCTCGCAGCGCTTTGCCCCGCTCAACTCGTGGCCCGACAACGTCAACCTCGACAAGGCGCGCCGCCTGCTGTGGCCGATCAAGCAGAAATATGGCAACAGCATTTCCTGGGCCGACCTGATGATCCTGGCCGGCAACTGCGCCCTCGAATCGATGGGACTCGAAACCTTCGGCTTTGGCGGCGGGCGGGTCGATGTGTGGGAGCCCGAGGAAGACATCTACTGGGGGGCCGAGGGCAAGTGGCTGGAAGACAAGCGCTACAGCGGCGAGCGCGAGTTGGAGAACCCGCTGGCGGCGGTGCAGATGGGGCTGATCTATGTCAACCCCGAAGGCCCGAACGGCACCCCGAGCGTGATCGCGGCCGGGCGCGACATTCGCGAGACCTTCGCGCGCATGGCAATGAACGACGAAGAAACCGTGGCCCTGATCGCCGGTGGCCACACCTTCGGCAAAGCCCATGGCGCGGCCGATCCGGGCCAATATGTCGGCCCCGAACCTGAGGGTGCGGCGATCGAAGACATGGGTCTTGGCTGGAAAAGCAGCTACGGCAGCGGGCACGGCGTTCATACCATTTCCAGCGGCCTTGAAGGGGCCTGGACCCCGACCCCGACCAAATGGGACATGAGCTTTTTCGACACCCTGTTTCGCTACGACTGGGATCTGGTGAAAAGCCCCGCCGGGGCCTGGCAGTGGGTTCCGACCGACCCGGCTGCGGCGGATGCCGTGGTGGATGCGCATGATCCCGCGCAGCGCCATGCCCCGATCATGTTCACCACCGATCTTGCGTTGCGGATGGACCCGATCTACGGGCCGATCTCGCAGCGCTTTCATGCCAACCCGGATCAGTTCGCCGATGCCTTCGCGCGGGCCTGGTTCAAGCTGACGCACCGCGACATGGGGCCGATCTCGCGCTATCTGGGCCCGGAAGTTCCGACCGAGGCGCTGATCTGGCAAGACCCGGTTCCGGCCGTTGATCATGCCCTGATCGACGCGGGCGATATCGCCGCACTCAAGGTGAAAATCCTCGCGTCCGGCCTTACCGTCGCGCAACTGGTCTCGACCGCCTGGGCCTCGGCCTCGACCTTCCGTGGTTCCGACAAGCGCGGCGGGGCGAACGGCGCGCGCATCCGGCTGGCACCGCAAAAGGATTGGGCGGTCAACCAGCCGACCCAACTGGCGGCGGTGCTGACAACGCTTGAGGGCATCCGAAGCGCCTTCAACACCGGCCAGACCGGCGGCAAGAAGGTCTCGCTGGCCGACCTGATCGTGCTGGGTGGCGCGGCGGCGGTCGAGCAAGCGGCCAAGGCCGCCGGTCATGCCGTGACCGTGCCCTTCACGCCGGGGCGCACCGATGCCTTGCCCGAACAGACCGACGCCGAGTCGTTTGCGGTGCTGGAACCGGTCGCTGACGGCTTTCGCAACTACATCAAGACCGCGTTCAGTGTATCGGCCGAGGAGCTGCTGGTCGATCGCGCCCAACTGCTGACCCTGACTGCCCCCGAAATGACGGTTCTGGTCGGCGGCCTGCGGGTGCTGGGTGCCAATGTCGGGCAGTCGCAACACGGCGTCTTCACCAGGCGGCCCGGCGTGCTGACCACCGATTTCTTCGTCAACCTGCTCGACATGGGCACGGTATGGCAACCAGCCGCGCCAGTCGACGACGCATTCGAGGGCCGCGACCGCGCAACCAATGATCTGAAGTGGACCGCCACCCGGGCTGACCTGATCTTCGGGTCAAACTCGCAACTGCGCGCGTTGGCTGAAGTCTATGCCTGCGCCGACAGCCAGGCGGCGTTCGTGCGCGACTTTGTGGCGGCCTGGACCAAGGTGATGAACGCAGATCGCTTCGATCTGGCGTGATCACTCGGCTGGCGGAGCCTCCCGGTTCCGCTGGCGGGTCTGGTGGCGCGAGGCTTTGGGATGAGGTGGAGGCGGGTACCGGAATCGAACCGGTCTTCACGGATTTGCAATCCGGTGCATAGCCTGCCTGCCCACCCGCCGTGGTGCCGGTTTGATTAGGATTTCCGACCCGTCGCGTCAAGCGTATTCGGTTGCGCGGCAGGCGTGGGATCCGTCTGCCGTCGCGCCATCCGCCGGGTCACGCCCCCACCCGTTCAGCCATCCACCCGGATGCGGGCGTTGGATGGGTCGAACGGGCTGTCCTCGGCCACCACCGCGTCCCATTCCTGCCCGAACATCCGCACCTTGAGCTTGCTGCCCACGGCGGCCAGATCGGGGCGCACGTAGCCCATGCCGATCGACTTGGCAAAGGCCACCGAATAGCCGCCCGAGGTCAGCCGCCCGACCTTTTCACCGTCCACGAACAGCGCTTCCTTGCCCCAGGGGTCGGCATCCTTGGGGCCGTCGATCAGCACCGTCACGCACTTGGCACGAATGCCGGTGGCCAGCATCGCGGCCTTGCCCTGAAACTCTTTGCCAAGATCGACAAAGCGGTCCAGTCCAGCCTCGAGCGGGGTGGCGTCGCGGCCCAGCTCGTTGCCGAAGGCGCGATAGCTTTTCTCCTGGCGCAGCCAGTTCTGCGCCCGCGCGCCGACCAGTTTCATCCCATGCTTTTCGCCCGCCGCAAGCAGCAGATCCCAGAGGTAGCGCTGGAACTCGATGGGGTGGTGCAGCTCCCAGCCCAGCTCGCCGGTATAGGCGACGCGAACGGCATTGACCGGGCACATGCCAAGCTCGATCCGGCGCGCCGCAAGCCAGGGGAAGCGCTTGTTGGAGAGCACCGTGTCGGGATCGGCGTCCTTGACGATCTCACGCAGGATGGCGCGCGATTTGGGTCCGGCCAGCGCGAACACGCCGTATTGGGTGGTGACATCGGCAATCTCGATGCGGCCGAACTCGGCTTCCTTGTCGGCGGCGCATTTCATCAGGTAATCGGCGTCGTAGGCACTCCAGGCCCCGGCCGAGACCAGATAGTAGTCATCCACCCCGTGGCGCACGATGGTGTATTCGGTGCGGGTGGTGCCGGTGGCCGTCAGGGCATAGGTCAGGTTGATCCGGCCCACGGCGGGCAGCTTGTTGCAGGTGAACCAGTCAAGGAACGCCGTCGCCCCGGCTCCGCGCACGGTATGCTTGGTAAACGCGGTGGCGTCGATCAGACCGGCGGTATCGCGCAGCGCGGTGGCCTCGTCGCGGGCATACTGCCACCAGCCACCGCGCCGGAAGCTGCGGCTGTCATGGTCGCTGAACCCGAGCGGCGCGTAGTAATTCGGGCGCTCCCAGCCGTTGACCTGGCCGAACTGCGCGCCAAGTGCGGCCTGACGATCGTAAACCGGGTCGGTGCGCAAGGGGCGGCAGGCCGGGCGTTCCTCATCCGGGTGGTGCAGCACAAAGACGTGCTCGTAGCATTCCTCGTTCTTGCGCATGGCGTATTCGGTGGTCATCCACGACCCGTAACGCTTGGGGTCAAGGCTGGCCATGTCGATTTCGGCCTCACCTTCGGTCATCATCTGCGCCAGATAATGGCCGGTGCCGCCCGCCGCCGTGATGCCAAAGCTGAAGCCCTCGGCCAGCCACATGTTGCGCAAGCCCGGGGCCGGGCCGACCAGCGGGTTGCCGTCGGGGGTGTAGCAGATCGGACCGTTGAAATCGGTCTTGAGGCCGACATGTTCCGAACTGGGCAGGCGATGGATCATCGACAGGTATTCGACCTCGATCCGGTCAAGATCGAGCGGGAACAGGTCGGCGCGAAAGGTATCGGGCACCGAATAAGGGAAACGCGCCGGGGCACCCTTTTCATAGGGGCCCAGAATCCAGCCGCCGCGTTCTTCGCGCACATACCATTTGGCATCGGCGTCACGCAGCACCGGGTGCTCGGGGTTGGTCTTGCGCCATTCCACCAGCGAAGGATCAGGCTCGGTCACGACATACTGGTGCTCGACCGGAATCGCCGGAATCCGGATCCCCAGCAGGCGCGCGGTGCGCTGCGCGTGGTTGCCGGTGGCGGTAACGACGTGTTCGGCATGAATTTCAAAGCGGTCGTCGGATTGCACCAGATTGCCGCCCTGCTCGACCATGCGCACACAGGAAACCACCCATTCCGACCCGGTCCAGCGGTAGCCGTTGACCTGCACCCGGCGCTCGATGGTGACGCCAAACTGCCGCGCCCCCTTGGCCATCGCCTGGGTGACATCGGCGGGGTTGATGTAGCCGTCCTGCGGGTGAAACAGCGCGCCTTTCAGATCATCGCTGCGCACCAGCGGCCAGCGCGCCTTGATTTCCTTCGGGGTGAGAAACTCGTGATAGATGCCCGCCGAATCGGCAACCGATGAATAGAGCCGATACTCGTCCATCCGCGCGTCGGTCTGGGCCATGCGCAGGTTGCCGACCACGGCAAAGCCGGGGTTCAGGCCGGTCTCGGCCTCGAGCCCCTTGTACATCTTGACGCTGTAGTCGTGGATATGGGTAGTGGCATAGCCCATGTTGAACAGCGGCAGCAGCCCCGCCGCGTGCCAGGTCGAGCCCGAGGTCAGCTCGTCACGCTCGACCAGCAGGGTTTGCCATCCGGCTTTCGCCAGGTGATAGGCAATCGCGTTTCCGACCGCCCCGCCCCCGACAACCAGAGCTTTGACATGCGTTTTCATCAGGCGACTCCATGGTGCGCGAATTTTCCCATTCATGCGCCAAGACGCGACCAAACGCCAAGGCCACCCGACCTTTGCCAGCAAAAAACGACATGCCGTGGTGCGGCATTGCGCACCGCAGACCGGAACGGATCCGTCCTGCCCCGGCTACGGCGGGGGGCTTTCCGCCCCCCGCACCCCCCGAGGATATTTGCCGACAGAAAATCGGGTCAGGCAGCGCGTATCCGGCCCGCCAGCGCGAGGATGGCAAAGATCGCGGCGGCAACCGCCACGATGCTGGGGCCCGCCGGGGTGTCGAGATTGAGCGACAGGGCCAGACCACCCAGGGTGGCACCGGCCCCGATTGCTGTCGCCAGCGCCGCCATGGTTTCGGGGCTGCGCGCCAGGCTGCGCGCGGCGGCGGCGGGGATGATCAGCAGCGCCGCGATCAGCAGCGCCCCCACCACCTTCAGCGCCACCGCCACGGTCAGCGCCAGCGCCAGCGTCAGGATCAGGCGCTCGCGGCTGGGGTTGAGGCCCGAGGCAAAGGCCAGATCCTCGCTGAGCGTGGTGGTCAGCAGCGCCGACCAGCGCCAGATCAGCAGCACCAGCACCAGCCCCGCCCCGCCCCAGATGAACCCCAGATCGCGGCGGGTCACCGCCAGGATGTCGCCGAACAGGTAGGCCGAGAGATCGACCCTTACTGCGGGGATCAGGCTGACCGCCACCAGGCCGAGCGCCAGCGCGGAATGGGCCAGCACGCCGAGGGTGGTATCCATCGCCCAGCCCCGTGCTGCCAGGGTCGAGACGATTGCCGCCATCGCCAGCGCCACGATCAGGGTGCCGACCCCGATCGGCAGATCGGTGGCCAGCGCCAGCGCCACGCCAAGGATCGCGGCGTGGGCGGTGGCGTCGCCGAAATAGGCCATCCGGCGCCATACCACGAACGACCCCAGGGGGCCGGCGGCCAGCGCCACGCCGACGCCGGCAAGGGCGGCGCGGATCAGAAAATCGTCAAGCATGGGGAGGATGCACCAGAGCTTCGGGGGCGAGGGTATGGGGGGCGGTGTGATCGTCGCCGTGGCCGTGGTCGTGGCCATGATCGTGGTCGTGGACGTGCTGGTAAAGGGCCAGCGCGCCTTGGGTGCCCAGCCCGAACAGGGCGCGGTATTCGGGGGCGTTCGAGACCACGTGCGGGGTGCCTTCACAGCACACGTGGCCGTTGAGGCAGATCACCCGGTCAGACGCCGCCATCACCACATGCAGATCGTGGCTGACCATCAGCACCGCCACGCCGGTGTCGCGACGGAGCTCTTCGATCAGGCGGTAGAAGGCCGCTTCGCCGGGCTGATCGAGGCCCTGGGTCGGCTCGTCAAGGATCAGCAGATCGGGGTTGCCCAGCACGGCGCGGGCCAGCAGCACGCGCTGGAACTGCCCCCCCGAGAGGCCGCTCATCGGCTGGCCCGCCACATCGGGCACCCCGACCCGGGCCAGAGCGGCGGAGGTCTGCGCCCGGCTGCGGCGTTGCGGCAGCGACATGAAGCGCCCGACGGTCAGCGGCATGCTGTGGTCGATCGCCAGCCGCTGCGGCACATAGCCAAGCCGCAGCCCCGGCGCGCGCACGACCTGCCCATGCGCCAGCGGCACGATCCCCAGCAGCGCCCGCAGCAGGGTCGATTTGCCCGAGCCGTTGGGGCCGATGATGGTCACGATCTCGGCCGCATCAACGCTGAGGCTGACGCCATGCAGCACCTCGGCCCCACCCAGGCGCACCGAGACATGATCGGCGGCAAGCAGGCTCATGCCCGGCCCCGGCAGGTCGGGCAGAGGCCGACCGCCTCGATATTGCTGCGCTCGATGGCAAAGCCAAGGGCGGTGGCGGCGGCATCGAGGGCTACGCGCACCGGGGCAGCGGGGGCTTCGGCCACCGCGTTGCAGGCGCGGCAGATCAGGAAGGCGGGGGCGTGAAGGGTGCCAGGGTTCATGCAGGCGGTGAAGGCGTTGAGGCGGCGGATGCGGTGGGCGAGGCCCTGCGCGACAAGGAAATCCAGCGCGCGGTAGGCTACGGGGGGCTGATTGCCGTAACCTTCGGCGGCCAGCCGTTGCAGAACGTCATAGGCCCCGAGGGCATGGTGGGACTCGAGCAAAATCTCCAGCGTGCGCTGGCGCACCGGGGTCAGGCGCAGGCCGTTTGCGGCGGCGACGGCGGCAGCGCGGGCCAGCACGTCGTCGCAGCAATGGGCGTGGTCGTGGGGTTGAAAGGCAGCGGAGGGAGATGCCATGGCTGACCTCTTGACATGTTATAGTATTACATACATAACCCGCGCTCGACCAGAAGCAAAGGGTCTTTCGATGCGTTTTAGCATGTCTTTTCTCATCGCCATGGCGATAGCGGCCCCGGTGGCGGCCGAGGTGCCAAGGGTGGTGACCGATTTCGGCCCGACCCAGTCGCTGGCGGCGCAGGTGATGGGCAATCTGGGTGCGCCGGTGATGCTGCTGGCGCTTGGGGCGGACCCGCATGATTTTCAGATGAAGCCGTCGCAGGCGCAGGCGCTGGCCGGGGCCGATCTGGTGTTCTGGGTCGGGCCTGAATTGACCCCGGCGCTGGAACACGCGCTTGCGGCCTTGGGCGAGAACGCGCGGGCGGTGGCGCTGCTGCACCTGGGTGGCGGGACGCGCCGCAGCCTTGAGGGCGGTGCGATTGACCCGCATGCCTGGCTTGACCCGGCCAACGCCGAGGCCTGGCTGGCCACCATCGCCACTGAGTTGGCGCGACAAGACCCCGAACACGCCGCAACCTACACCGCCAACGCTGCCGCCGCTCAGGCCGCACTTCAGGCGCTGGACGCCGAACTGGCGGCCCGGCTGGCACCGGTTCAAGGTCGACCCTTCGTGGTGTTCCACGACGCGCTTGGCTATTTCGCCGATCACTACGGCTTGCAGGTGGTGGGCGCGATCGAGCTGACCGACGCCGCAGCGCCGGGGGCGGCGCAACTGGCGCATATCCGCGGGGTTGTGGCCGAAGGCGGCGCGATTTGCGTCTTTCCCGAAGCCGGGCGCGACCCGAAATTCATCGCAACCGTCACCGCGGGCAGCAGCGCGCGGATCGGGGCGGCGCAGGACCTCGAGGCGATCACCCTGCCGCCGGGGCCGGGGCTTTACCCCGACCTGCTGCGCGCGCTGGCCGGAACCCTGACCGACTGCCTGAGCGCGGCACCGGATCAGCGGCCTTGACCACACCCGGTTTTGCGCAAATCCTGCCATCTGCCCCCGATCCGGGCGGCGCAGATCCCTGGGGGCAGTCATGAGCGCGGGTATCCGGAAATTCGGCACCACCGCCGACGGGCAAGAGGTGCTGTCCGTCACCCTGCGGGCGGGCGATTTGCGGGTGGTGGTCCTGAGCTGGGGCGCGATCTTGCAGGACGTGCGGCTGGAACGGGTGCCCTATGGGCTGACGCTGGGCTCGGACCGGCTGGCCGATTACCTTGGCGCGATGCGCTATCACGGCGCGCTGATCGCGCCGGTGGTCAACCGCCTGACCGGCGCACAGGCCCCGATCGGCGGCGTGATGCACCGTTTTGACGCCAATCAGGACGGCCGCCACACCCTGCATTCCGGAGCCGCAGGCAGCCATCTGCGGCTCTGGCACCTGGCCGAGGTGTCGGACAGTGCCGCCACCCTCAGCCTTGATCTGCCCGACGGCGAGGGTGGCTTTCCCGGCAACCGCCGCCTTTCCGCCACCTTTGCGCTCGAAGCCCCCGCGACGCTGCGCCTGACCGTCACCGCCCGCAGCGACCGCCTGACCCTGATGAACCCGGCCAATCACAGCTACTGGAACCTTGACGGCAGCGCCACCTGGGCCGGCCACCGCCTGCGCATCGCGGCCAAGCGCTACCTGCCCACCACCGCCGATTTCACGCCCTCCGGCGCGATCCTGGCCACCACGGGCAGCGCGCTCGACTTCTCTGCCGCGCGCCCCATCGGGCCCGGTGATCCGCTGCTGGACAACTGCTTTTGCCTGGCCGAGGCGCGCCGCCCGCTGACCGAAGTGCTGTGGCTGACCGGCACCAGCGGGGTGCGCATGACCCTCGCCACCACCGAACCCGGCGTTCAGGTTTACGACGGCCGCCGCGCCCTGCGCCCCGGCCATGGCTATCACGAGGGTCTGGCGATCGAGACCCAGGGCTGGCCCGACGCCCCGAACCACGCCGGTTTTCCCAGCATCGAGCTTGGCCCCGGCGCACCGCTGCGCCAGATTACCGAATGGCGCTTTGGCCGTGGCTGATCATTGTCACGCGTATCCGTCCGATCAATCCGGCCCGCAGCCCGGCGCGGCCACCTCTACAGGCGCTCACCGCCGCACCAGACGGCGCTCAGCGCCAGATCGGCGTCGAGGTGCACCATGTCGGCGGGCATTCCGGGGCGCAAGGCACCGCACCGCGCACCGGCCCCGATGACGGCGGCAGGCACCGAACTGGCCATTGCCAACGCCCGCTCGGGGGCCACGCCAACCGTGCCCACCAGCCAGGCCAGCGCCCCCGGCAGGGTGCAATCAGCTCCGGCCAGGGTGCCGTCGGCCAGCGTCAGGCGGCCCGCGCGGCGCAGGATGCGGCGACCGCCAAGGCTGAACCCGGCCAGATCGGTGCCCGCCACCGCCATCGCATCGGTCACCGTGAACAACCCGCCCGCGGGGGTGCCGCCGCGTTTTGCTGCCAGCGCCACCCGCAGGGTTTCCGGCACCACATGCACCCCGTCGCAGATCAGCCCGGCAGCGACGCCGGGGCTGTCGAGCACCACCCCCACCAGCCCCGGCTCGCGGTGGCCAAGCGGGCTCATGGCGTTGAAAAGATGGGTGGCGCAGCGCGCCCCGGCACCAAAGGCGGCGCGTGCCTCAAGCGCCGTGCAGTCGCTGTGGCCCAGACTGACCACCACCCCGGCCTGCGCCAGCGCCGCAATCTGCGCCAGCGTCACCGCCACCGGGGCCAGCGTCACCATCAGCGCGGGCAGATGCCGCGCGGCATGCAGCAACAGTGCCAGATCGGCGTCAGTCATGGCGCGGATCAGGGCGGGGTCATGCGCGCCCTTGCGCCGTGGATCAAGGTGCGGGCCTTCCAGATGCAGGCCAAGAAAGCCCGGCACATGGGCGCGGGCGGCGGCAATGCCAGCCTCGATCACGGCGTGGGTGACTTCGGGGCGGTCGGTGATCAGGGTGGGCAGAATGCCGGTGGCCCCCAGCCGGGCGTGGGCGGCGCAGATCCGCGTGATGCCGGCCACGGTGGCGGCGTCGCCCAGCATCACCCCGTCGCCACCATTGACCTGAAGGTCGATCAGGCCGGGCGCAAGGATCCCCCCCGCCAGCCGCACCACCGCCCCTGCCGGGGCTTCAAGGATCCGGTCGGTGGCAACCATCTCGACAATCCGGCCATGCTCGACCAGCACCGCCTGCCCGTCAAGCAAGCGGGTGCCGTCAAACACCCGTGCCCCAAGAAAGATGCGCAGGCTCATAGGGTCTCCGTCACTTTGCGCAGATGCGGCGGGGTGTCGGGGTCAAAGCCGCGCCGCCGCGCGAAGGCCTCGATGAAGGCATAGAAACTGACCACCAGCACCAGCGGCGCCACCAGCGGATGCAGGCCGTCCACCGCGGGCAACACCGTGACCCCGGCCACCTTGCCAGCCGCCTGACCGGCGGTCACGAACACCTGCGCACCCTGCGCCGCCAGCCGCTCGGCGGTGGCCATAAGCTGCGGCAGCGCCGCGTCCGCTACCCCCAGCACCAGCACCGGAAAGCCGGGCTTCACGATCGCACTGGGGCCGTGCAGCACCTCGGCGGCGCTGTAGCTTTCGGCGTGCAGGCCACAGGTTTCCTTGAATTTCAGCGCCATTTCGTTGGCGATGGCAAAGCCCGGCCCCCGCCCCAGCACGTAAAGCTGCCCGGCCGGTTGCAGCGCGTCGGCCAGTGCTTGCCAGTCGCAGTGCAACGCGCGGGCAAAGGCCTCGGGCAGCGCCTCGACCGCGGCGCGCAGGGCGGCATCCTGCTGCCACTCGGCCACCAGCGCCAACGCCGCCACCACCGAGGCGACAAAGGTCTTGGTTGCCGCCACGCTGTGCTCGGCCCCGGCGTGCAGCGCCAGGGTGTGATCGCAGACCTGCGCCATCGGCGCATCCGCCGCATTGGTGATCGCCAGCGTCAGCGCCCCGCCCACCCCTGCGGCGCGCATCATTTCCACCAGATCCGGGCTGCGGCCCGATTGCGAAATGCCGATGCAGGCCGCCCCGTGCAAGCGCAACGGCCGCCGGTAGATCGAGGCCACCGACGGCCCGACCGAGGCCACCGGCACCCCCGCCACCAGTTCGACCGCATATTTCAGATAGCTTGCCGCATGATCGGACGAGCCGCGCGCCACCGTCACCACCACGCCGGGATCAAGTGCGCGCAAGGCCGCCGCCGCGGCGGTAACGTCGGTCCGGGTCGCCGCCAGAAAACGCGCGCAGACGGCCGGGATTTCCTCGACTTCGGCGCGCATGAAGGATTTGTCGTTCATGTCCGTTTTCCTTGCGGTTCTGCCGCTATCTGCAATTCTGCCGCAAAATCATAGGCATCGCCGCGATAGATCGAGCGGGTGAATTCGACCACCCGACCCGAGGGCAGATACGAGACCCGCTCGATCCGCAGCCCAGCCGCCCCTACCGCCACCTCCAGCAACCCGGCATCACGGGAGGTGAGGTTGGTTGCCGAAATCCGCTGCACCGCGCGCACCGGGCGCAAGCCGCGTTCTGCCAGCGTGGCGTAAAGCGAGGCCCCCACCACCATCGGATCGGGCAGGATCGCGGATGACAG
>Ga0210033_1003769_pt1 | contig 12035 bp, 11 predicted proteins | sample CryGeymeta201501_FD_185465 | JGI IMG/M metagenome (GOLD analysis project Ga0210033, IMG submission 185465) | Groundwater microbial communities from Crystal Geyser aquifers in Utah, USA - Crystal Geyser metaG 2015-01 (SPAdes) (version 2) | ecosystem: Environmental > Aquatic > Deep subsurface >... | reverse complement strand
CGTCTGGTCCGGTGTGGTTGCCTTCGTCTGCTTCAAGATCGTCGATCTGGTCATGGGGCTGCGCGTGTCGGAAGAAGCCGAACGCGAAGGTCTGGACACCGCGACCCACGGCGAACGCGCATACAACATGTAATAACCCTCTCCTCCCTGGAGCCTCCCCGGCTCCTTTTCAAGGGCACCGCAAGGTGCCCTTTTTTTCCAATCACTAAGGTGCATCAAGGAGAAGACAATGGCTGGAGAAATGGAGCAACTATTTTCTGTCGTAGGGCGCGTGTACGTCATGCTCAGAAGAGAAACCAACAGAATGATCGATGTGGAATGGGCTATCGCCAATGCAGACTATGCGCGCGAGGTAATCAAGCTGGCCCGCACGACTCAGGTCAATGAATTGATCCAACTGGCAGCTCGTATCGAAGATACGCATCCGTTACTGCCCAGGATTAGTAAACTCGAGGTTGCGCCCACAAAAGAGGGACTCAAAGCAGCGCAGACGCACCACTATTGAGCACTTTGGCGCGGGGTCTTTTGTGGATTGAGAACACACCGGCTGGTGAATCGCAGGGCAGGGCAGACACTCTGTGTCACAGTCACATTTAGGCTGATTTCTGGCGTGATTCGTGCTTACTCATAAGATGACTTGATTTTAGATCATTGAAAGGTTTCAGAATGACCATCCGTGTTGCACTCAATCACCAGTCCGGATATCGCTTCGATCACCCGGTGAAGCTTTGGCCGCACGAGATCAGGTTGCGCCCGGCGGCGCACAGCCGCACCCCGATCCTGAGCTATTCACTCAAGGTCGAGCCTGCCGATCATTTTTTGAATTGGCAGCAAGATCCCTTCGGCAACTGGGTCGCGCGCCTGGTGTTCCCCGAAAAGACCAGTGAACTGAAGGTCACCGTCGATCTGGTCGCGGACATGACGGTCATCAATCCTTTCGATTTTTTCATCGATGAAGCGGCGGAAAATTTTCCTTTCGCCTACGCGGAGGGATTGAAACGGGAGTTGAGCCCCTACCTCGAAACCGAACCCGCCACGCCCTTGCTTGCCGGCTGGCTGCAACGCACCAGAACAGAGCTGCTCGCCAAACCTTTGCGCACCATTGACATGCTGGTCGGCATCAACCGGCGCGTTCAGGGTGACGTCGGTTACATTGTGCGTCTTGAAGCGGGCGTCCAGACACCGGAGCAAACGCTGGAATTGAAGCGCGGCTCCTGCCGCGACTCGGCCTGGTTGCTGGTGCAGGCTCTGCGCCATCTGGGCCTGGCGGCACGTTTCGCTTCGGGCTATCTGATCCAACTCAAAGCAGATGTGAAAGCCCTGGATGGCCCGTCGGGTACCGAGGTCGATTTCACCGACCTGCATGCGTGGACCGAAGTTTATATTCCCGGTGCCGGCTGGATCGGTCTCGACCCGACTTCCGGTTTGTTGGCCGGCGAAGGCCATATTCCGCTGGCGTGCACCGCGATGCCCTCTTCGGCTGCGCCGGTGATCGGCGCCACCGAAGTGTGCGAAACGCAATTCGATTTCGCCATGACGGTGACCCGCATCCACGAAGACCCGCGCGTGACCAAACCCTATACCGACGGGCAATGGCAAGCGATCCAGGATCTGGGGCATCAGGTCGATGCCGAGCTGAACAAGCAGGATGTGCGCCTCACCATGGGCGGCGAGCCAACTTTCGTTTCCATCGACGATATGGACGGAGCGGAATGGAACTACACCGCGCTGTCCGACAAGAAGCGTGCGCTCGCGGGTGAGTTGCTCACCCGATTACAGGGGCATTTCGCGCCGGGTGCGATGCTGCATTTCGGCCAGGGCAAGTGGTATCCCGGTGAACCCTTGCCACGCTGGGCGCTCGGGTGTTACTGGCGCGTCGACGGCAAACCGCTCTGGAATGACCGCAGCTTGCTGGCCACCGCAGACGATGACGGCAAACACAAAACCGTCGACGCATTGCGCTTCATGCAACGCCTCACCCGGGAACTCTCCCTGGATGAAAGTTTCATCATCCCCGCCTTTGAAGATGTGACGCAGGTCATCAAAGAAGAGCAACGCTGGCCGGAGAACTTCGATCCGCATTCGGCCGATCTGAAAAATTCGGATGAGCGCCGCCGCTTGGCCAAACTCCTTGAGCGCGGGCTGGGCGAGACGGTCGGATATGTGCTGCCGCTGCAGGCGCTGCCGCCCGCCGCGCCGCAGCGCGCGGCAAAAGCCGTGGTTGCGGCGGGTTTCCGTTCCAGTCCGTGGCCGCTCAAGCGCGAGCATCTGTATCTGATCGCGGGGGATTCGCCGCTCGGATTGCGCCTGCCGCTGGAATCCTTGCCGTGGGTGTTGCCCGCTGACAAGGAACAGGAATTCGGCCGCGACCCCTTCGATGCGACAGCGGAAGCGCCCGCTGACAACGCGGCAAGCAAGAATGCGAAGGCGGCGGCCACTAGCCAAGACAAAGTTGATCCGCGCGAAGTGGTGCATACCGCTTTGTGCGCCGAGGTGCGCAAGGGGTTGCTATGTGTTTTCCTGCCGCCAGTGCCTTTGCTCGAAGACTTCATCGTGTTGCTGACGGCGATTGAAGCCAGTGCCGCCGCATTGAAACTGCCGCTGCGTCTGGAAGGCTATACCCCGCCCGCCGACCCGCGCCTGAAGGAGTTCCGCATCACGCCCGACCCCGGCGTGATCGAAGTGAACATCCATCCCTCAAGCACGTGGGAACAGCTGATGGCGAACACACAGATCCTTTACGAAGAGGCGCGCCAGACCCGATTGGGTAGCGAGAAATTCATGCTCGACGGGCGCCACACCGGCACCGGCGGCGGCAACCACGTCACTTTGGGTGCGGCCACGCCGGCCGACTCGCCGTGCCTGCGCCGTCCCGATGTGCTGATGAGCCTGATCACCTATTGGCAGCATCATCCCGCGCTGTCGTATCTGTTCTCGGGCCTGTTCATCGGGCCCACCAGCCAGGCCCCGCGTGTGGACGAGGCACGGCACGAGAGCCTGTACGAGCTGGAGATCGCCTTTCAGCAGATGGCGGAGAAGTTGAAGCCGGGCGAGGAAAGCAAACAACCGTGGCTGGTGGACCGGTTGCTGCGCAACTTGCTGGTGGATCTTTCCGGCAACACCCACCGCGCAGAGTTCTGCATCGACAAGCTCTATTCGCCGGACAGCGCAACGGGGCGCCTGGGATTGGTGGAGTTCCGCGGCTTCGAGATGCCGCCGCATGCGCAAATGTCGCTGTTGCAAATGTTGCTGCTGCGTTCGCTCGTCGCGCGCTTCTGGAAAACTCCCTACAGCGGCAATCTCAACCGCTGGGGTACCGAGCTGCACGACCGTTTCATGCTGCCGCACTTCGTGGCACAGGACATGCGCGATGTAGTGCTGGATTTGCAGCGCGCGGGCTATGCCTTCGAATTTGACTGGTTCGCACCTTTCCTGGAGTTTCGCTTCCCGCGTTTTGGCACGGTCGTTTATCACGGCGTCGAGATCGAACTGCGCCAGGCGATCGAGCCGTGGCATGTGCTGGGCGAGGAGGTCAGCGCGGGCGGCACGGCACGTTATGTCGACTCATCGGTGGAGCGCATGCAGATCAAAGTCAATCACATGAACGATAACCGTCATATCGTCACCTGCAATGGCCGCCCGTTGCCGCTCACGCCCACCGGCACGCGCGGTGAATACGTGGCGGCGGTGCGTTACCGCGCCTGGTGCCCGCCCTCGGGTTTGCATCCCACCATTGGGGTGCAGGCACCGCTGGTGTTTGATCTCGTGGATAGCTGGAGCGGGCGCTCCATCGGCGGTTGCACCTATCACGTGTCGCATCCGGGTGGTCGCAACTACGACACTTTTCCGGTGAATGCCAACGAGGCCGAGGCGCGCCGCGTGGCGCGTTTCTGGAACCAGGGTCACACGCCGGGCGAAATGCATATTCGCCGCGAAGGGCGCAACCCGGACTATCCGTTCACCCTCGATCTGCGCCGCGCGCCGGAGCCGATGCTGGAGGGCGCGACTGTTGCGCCGGTTGAACCTATTCACAAGTCAAAACAAGACAAACCCTAATCAAGCAACCATCATGGAAAACACAATCACGGATGCAAAATTGAAATCAACCGGGCGTGCGCGCAACGGTGACAAACTCAATTCGGAATTCTTTGAAAGCTATCTGCCGCGCCTGCTGGAAGAGCGTGACCGCTGCGGGCTCACCGCGATGATCGGCGGCATTGAAGCCTTGATGATCACGGTAGAGCCGGGAAATGCAATCGAATACATCGCCGAGCTGGCGCTGATGACACCGTACAATTATCTGGTGACGCTGGATAGTCCGCAGCATCGGACGCACATCTTGCGCATCGATATGAAATCGCCCGATATTTTGTTGCGCGAGGTGAAACGCCCCGACCATCACGATATCTTTCGCAGTCTTAACGATGTGCACCCGGCCGGCTCCCGCCGCCCGCACAGCCGCTATCTGGGAGAAATCTTGCGGGTGAGTGATCGCGCCAAGGTGGTCGAATTGCAACAAGCGCGCGAATTTCGGTTTTTTTCCGACGCGGCTTTAACCGAACTCGATTTGCCCGGCAACGTCAGCATCAGCAAGCCGTCGCCCTATACGCAAAACGTGGTGGGCTACATGGAACGCGATGCCAATGCCGTGCGCGTCTATCACCCGCTCGGCAATTGCCACATCGTGGCGGAAGCGCAGGATGCGCATGAGCGGGCGAAGGCATTGCAAAAAAGATTGGAGATCGACGACCTCATCCTGCCCATCGACCATCTGGCGACGCGGGTCTATAGCCAGAACCGTGAAGCCGCCTTGCTCGAATACCTGGCCTTGTCCGCTTATTACTACTGGGGGAGTTACAACATTGCCGACCAGAATTCTTCGACCAACGTTTGCAAGAGTGTGCGTCCGATACCCGAATCGGTCAGCCCCGCCAAGGTGTTTACCGCCAACAATCAGCCCTACTGCGTCAATCATCTGGACAAGCTGCCGTCGCCAACCGAGACGTTCGTGCGAAATTACGGCGCGCGCCTGCATCACATTGCGTTGTCGGTGAAAGACGGCGAACGCGGCGGGAAAGAGAATATCGATTTTCTGGTGGACGCGATTGCCGGACAGGGAAAGGGTTTCCTGCTCGATGTGGTGGGTTCCAAAAACGACGGACTGAAGCAGATTTTTTCGGCGGCATCGCCGTTCTCGGCACTGATTATCGAGTACGTGCAGCGCTTCGGTGATTTCAAGGGATTCTTTACGCGCGACAATGTGGCGCAACTGACCGCGGCGGCAGGGGTCGAAGAAAGGGTGGCGTAAACGCGATGCCCGGTCGTCAGCGGGGGCGCTTGCAGCGGGCGACTACGATCCCGTTTGCCGGGTAACGTCCCTGTCGTTGGCGGATTCCCAGTAGAAACGCGGCAGATTCTCCAGCGCGGCCACCAGGCCTTTGTTCCAGGCTTCCGAGAGCTGTTTGGCGAAAGGGTCTTCTTCCGTCATGCAGAGTTGGTGGGTGAAGCTCAAGCTGTCTTTTTCATAGATCAGCAAATCGATCGGCGCCCCCACCGTCAGATTGCTGCGCACGGTCGAGTTCATTGAAACCAGGGCACAACGCGCGGCGGGAGCCAGTTGTGTGCCGCGTGTGATAACCCGGTCCAGGATCGGTTTGCCGTATTTGACTTCGCCGATCTGCAGAAAAGGATGGGCATCCGACTCGTGGATATAGTTGCCCTGCGGATACACCATCAGGGTTTCGTGGTGCGCAGTGCCAATCTGGCCAGCCAGAATGAAGGTTGCTTCAAAACTGACACTGCCGCTGTCGCGCACCACGTGCAGATTCTGCACACTGATGCTGACCGCGGCAACATAGTCCGCGGCTTCCTGCATGTTTCTGATACCCAGCAAATTCGGCGTGGCGCCATTTTCCAGATCGGCATTGATGCGCTTGATCACCAACTGTGTTGTCGCCAGATTACCCGCCGACAACAGGGCAAACACCCGGTTGCCGGGCCAGGCAAAGGTGTGCATCTTGGTATAGGTCGAGATGTTGTCGAAACCGGCATTGGTTCTCGAGTCAGAGCAGAGCACAAAGCCGTGATGCGTGTTGATGGCCAAACAATAGGTCACTGATGCCCCCTGATCTTCCGCTAAATGCAGCAAGTGGCCTGAACGTTAACACGCTGCACCTTCCCGCCGCAAATTCAAATTTGCGCCCCCCGCCCATCACACCCCAACTACCCGATCATTCATCGCACAATTTTGATGCGCTTCGACACCGGGTTGCCATGCCATCGTGCAGAAAAATGAGGTCATGAAATGTAACCCCTTAATAAATAGGTAACCTTTTTATGGCACGATTATCGCTAGCAGTAAAGCGGAGCTACGTTTTCTGCAACTCCAATCCTTCATCAACCGCCCACATGGGCAGAGGTGCAACGATGAAAAATACCGATACCAAAATCCTGGCATTGATCCGCTGGTGTGTCAGCTGCGCGCTGATGGCCATCGCCGCCATTCCTGTCGTGACATCCTTTAGCTCCTCAACGTGATGCGTCTCGCCGTGCCCGCCGTCTTCGGCGGGCACGCATGCGAAATGAGCGTCAGAACAATCTCATGTTGACGTCAAAAGATATCTTCCTCCATTCACCAATCGCCGCCGACCTTGCCGATGGCGAGGTCGAACTGCTGCATGGGCGAATGAACCTGAACGATTATCGGAGTGGTGAACTCATCGCCGCATCCGGCGATGGCGTTGCCGATAGCCTGTATTTGCTGGTCAGCGGCGGCCTTGAGATTCGGGTGCAAAGCCGGGAAGGGCTGAATACTTTCAATCTCGGTACGCCGGGGGATTTGGCCAATGTCATCGCCTTCGCAGGCGGCGGGGCGGCCGGTGTGAGCACCGCGCTGCGCGCCACGGGCGAGACCCGGGTTCTCAGTTTGAGCCGCTCGAGTTTCGAGGAATTGATTTTTACTCATCCCCTGCTGGTTTACCGAATGTCGCAGGCGCTGGTTCGATACATCCATGGCGTCGCATGCTTCTTGAGCGTCGATCTGGACAGGCTGGCACAGCGCATTGCTTGCCCGATCGACACTGGCCGTGCCTCCCCAAAAAATGTCGGGGCAGAGCTGTTGGCCTGAAGCGGACCGTTTAACCTGTACCCTACTTCACCATCTCGTCCTCCCACGGGAACCGGGGAAGGTTATCCAGTGCCTGGGTCAACCCTGAATTCCACGACTGCGAAATGTTCTTGGCGAAGGGGTCATCCTCGGCCAGCGTGAATCGCCTGCCGCCATTCAGCGCATCTCTGGCATAGATCATCACCTCCACCGGCGGACCAACCGTGAGATTGCTGCGCATTGTGGAGTTCATGGATACCAGTGCGCAGCGCGCGGCGGCTTCGAGCTGTGTCTCGCGCTTGATCACCCGGTCCAAAATCGGTTTGCCGTATTTCACCTCACCGATTTGCAGGAATGGATGCTCGTTCGACTCATGGATGTAATTGCCCTGCGCATAGATCAGCAATGTTTCAGGCGGGGCGTAACCGATCTGGCCGCCGAGAATGAAAGTGGCCTCGTAAGTCCCTCCGGACGCATCCCGAAAGGACTGCTGTTTTTGCACCTCCGCACTGACCATGGCAACATAATCCGCCGCCTCGCGCATGGTCGGTACGCCAAGCAGATTGGCGGAGGCGGCGTGCTCCAAATCGGCATTGAGCCGCTTGAGGACTGCCTGGGTGGTTGCCAGATTGCCGGCGGAAAGAAGCACCAGCATGCGGTTGCCCGGCCAGATGAAGGCGTGCATCTTGGAGTAGGTGGACACATTGTCGAAACCCGCGTTGGTCCGCGAGTCCGAACAAAAGACCAGCCCTTGATTGGTGTTGATGGCAAGGCAATAGGTCATGAGTCTTTCGAAGGCCGGATGGTTATTGCACTGACTCGGATGCCGGCTGTTCCGGATTCAGGTAGGCGTGGAAATATTGGGTTGCCAGCGCGGCATTTATCTCGCCCAGATCCTTCTGCAATACGTCCAGCAGCTCGTGCAGTTGGATCGCATTGAGTTCGCTGCCTTTGATGTACTGCAACGCATTCTTCGCGGGCTGCGCCGCGCTCATCACGGTTCCGGAGAACGGCAGCGCGCGCAGACAGGATTCGATTTCGTTCAGGCAGTACATCAGACTGCGCGGAAAACACGCGTCATTGATCAGAAAATCGACGACATCGGCACTGCTGACGTGCACCGCCTGCCGCCGGCGATAGGTCTGGTAGGCAGACAGTGCTTTGAGTGTGCTCATCCACAATCTTTCGACGCTCACCTCATACAACGGCATGTCCTGCGGAATGGACACCGCAAAGTTGATATCGAGGATGCGGGTGGTCATGTCGGCCCGTTCGATATTGCGCCCCAGGCGAATGAACTGGTAAGCCAGGTCGTGTGCCATGACGCCGGAGATCAACCCGACAATGGCATGGCGCTGGGCAATCACATCGTTTAACACCACATAGCGCTCGCGGCGATTGCTTGTGGCGAGTTGGGCGCGCTCGCGCAAAAAAAGGTAAAGGCTGTTGATCCGCTCCCACAATTCTTCCGGCAGCAACTCGCGCAAAGTGCGTGTGTTCTCGCGCGCGTACTTTACGCAGGAAAGCATGGAGCTTGGATTGCGCTCGTCATCAATCATAAAGCGCATGATCGATTGCTCGTTGGCTTGCGTGTAACTCTTGCCGAAAGTTTTGTCCAGCCCAACCGCCTTGATCAGCGTTTCCCAGCCCAATGTGGCCCCGCTGGGCAGGTCCAGCAGCACATCGGTGGTGCTCGTGATGAGGCGCGCGGTGTTTTCAGCCCGCTCCAGATAGCGCGCCATCCAATACAGGTTTTCGGCGGCGCGGGCTAGCATGACGGCATCTCCTCGACGATCCACGTGTCCTTGCTGCCGCCGCCCTGAGATGAATTCACCACCAGCGAGCCTTTGCGCAATGCGACCCGGGTGAGTCCGCCGGTCGTCACATAAACCTGGTCCGACTGCAACACAAAGGGGCGCAAATCAAGATGGCGCGGCGCCAATTTATTGTCCGCCAGCGTGGGTGCGGTGGAAATGTCGAGCGTCGGCTGGGCCATGTAATTGCGCGGATTGGCGCGGATCAGGTCGGCGAACTTTGCGCGTTCTGCGGCGCTGGCGCGCGGACCGATCATCATGCCGTAGCCGCCCGATTCGTTGGCCGGTTTCACCACCAGAGAATCGAGATTCTTCAGCACATGCTCGCACTGGTCCGGATACATGCACAGATAGCTGGGGACGTTGGCGAGGATCGGATCCTGGTCCAGATAATATTTGATGATCTGCGGCACGAAGGCATACACCACCTTGTCGTCTGCCACACCGGCACCCGGCGCGTTGGCGATTCCCACATTGCCTTTGCGCCAGGCGCGCATCAACCCCGGCACGCCGAGCACCGAATCGGGGCTGAATGCCTCCGGGTCCAGAAAGTTGTCATCGATACGGCGGTAGATCACGTCCACACGCTGCAGGCCGAAAATATTTTTCATGTAAACGATATCGTCTTTCCCCACCAGCAGATCCTGCCCCTCGACCAGATACGCCCCCATCTGCTGCGCGAGATAGCTATGTTCGAAGTAGGCTGAGTTATAGATGCCGGGGGTGAGCACCACAATGACCGGCTGCTCGTCAGTGCGCGGCGAGAGCGCTGCCAGGGTGTGATACAGCTGGGTCGGATAATCGTCCACCGGCAGGATCGAGGTGGTTTGGAACACTTCGGGAAAGATCCGCTTCATGATCTGGCGGTTCTCCAGCATGTAGGACACCCCTGACGGCACGCGCAGGTTATCCTCCAGCACATACACCGTTCCATCGCGGTCGCGCACCAAGTCGGTGCCACAAACATGGGCCCAAACCCCATAACGGGGCGACACCCCAACGCATTGGCGGCGAAAGTTCACCGAGCCCTCCAGCACCTCGCGCGGGAATACCCCGTCTTTGATGATGTGTTGCTCGTTATACAGATCGTTGATGAACAGATTGAGCGCGGTCAGCCGTTGCTTGAGCCCTTGCTGGATAGGATCCCACTCGAAGCGGCTCATCACGCGCGGGATCACATCGAACGGCCATGCGCGGTCGATATTGCCGGCTTCGCTATAAATCGTGAAGGTGATGCCCATCGCCATGATGGTTGCCTCTACCGCCTGGCGGCGAGCCAGAAGCTCTTCTGCGGTCAGCGAGTTCAAATAGTCAAACAGCGGTTGCGCCGCCGACCGCGGCTGCAATTGCGCGTTCAGCAATTCATCGTAGGCGGTTATTGCGCCATATTCACTTTGTGCGATTTCCATGACAGGCTCGATTTTTTATGACTATGGATGTCAATAAGCGAATACCGTGCCATGAAGGATTGGCCTTGCCGGTCGAATTCCCCGCCCTGCACATTCAATGGGGGATTGAACTGCGCGAAAACCCGCTGCGCGAATAGACGCTGCGGGAGAATTGGCGGGTGATCGTCAGGTCGTGCGAAATGACTCTTTGTGTATTCATGCTGAAGCCGCGGTACAAGTCGAGATCATCTTCCGAATCAAGAATGGCTTTACCCGCCGCCGCCAGGTCGCGGATGACTTCATCCCAGTCGGCATATCGGTCAGCCGGATTTTTTTGCATGGCCCGCGCGACCACATCAGTCAGCAGCTTCGGCAACGCCTTGCGCCAGGTCTCAATGGGGGCGATTGGAAAATTCAAAATGGCGACGCGCGCATCGAACGGGTTGTCCGCCTCGAAGCTGTTGTGTCCCGTCAGCAGGCGATACAGCACCGCCCCCAGCGAGTAGATATCCGAACGCGCGTCCAGCGCCTCGCCTTCCAGTTGCTCCGGCGACATGTAGGCGAGACTGCCCGCCACCACTGCGCCCATCTGGCTCACCGGAATGGCACAGCCGAAGTCGGCCAGCTTGGCGATGCCGTTGGGTTTGAGAATGATGTTGCCCGGTTTGACATCGCGGTGCACCACGCCGAGCGAGGCCGCATAACTCAACGCCTCAGCCATCTGCACAGTGATGGACAAGACTTTTTCCAGCGGCAACAGGGTGTCTGGATGGTCATGGTGGTCAAGCGGCACGCCGTTCACGTATTCCATCACCAGATAGGCGCCGCTCTTTTCGTTCAGGTCGGCGTCCAGCACGCGCACGATGTTCTTGTGTTCCATCTTGCGCCCGAGCTCGACCTCGGTGGCGAACATGGCTTTGTGCAGATCGGTCTGGCAGCCCTTGCGCAATTGTTTCAGCGCGACCGACGCGTACGATTTGTCGCGGATCGCCAGATAGACATTGGAAGTGGCCCCCTCGCCGAGCTCGCGCACGATGGAATAGGGGCCGATGCGGGAAACGGACATGGATCAGCGGCAGGAAGGAAGACACGCCATAGAGCGTGCAACGGCCATTTGGTTCGATCAGCGGAACACGATGGTCTTGTTGCCGCACACCAGCACGCGGTCTTCCACGTGGTAGCGCAGGCCGCGCGCCAGCACTGTCTTCTCGATATCGCGCCCGTAGCGCACCAGATCGTCCGGCGTATCGCCGTGGTCGATGCGCACCGTGTCCTGCTCGATGATGGGGCCGGCATCCAGCGCATCGGTGACGTAATGGCAGGTGGCGCCGATCAGCTTCACCCCGCGCTGGTAAGCCTGGTGGTAGGGCTTGGCACCGGCGAAGGAGGGCAGGAAGCTGTGGTGGATGTTGATGATGCGTCCCGGCAAGCGCTGGCAGAGTGACGGCGGCAATATCTGCATGAAGCGCGCCAGCACCATGCAGTCGCCGCGATGCTGGTCGAACAGCGCGGCGATGCGCTCAAATGCCGCCGCCTTGTCCTGCATGTCCACGTGGATGAAGAGAATGCCGTGCCATTCGACAAAGCTGCGCAAGTCTTCGTGGTTGGAGATCACGCACGGAATGTCCACCTGCAATTCGCCGCTGCGCCAGCGATACAACAGGTCGTCCAGACAGTGCGCCTGCTTGCTCACCAGCACCACCAGCCGTTTTTTGATGGCCGAATCGG
>Ga0210033_1003761_pt1 | contig 12063 bp, 7 predicted proteins | sample CryGeymeta201501_FD_185465 | JGI IMG/M metagenome (GOLD analysis project Ga0210033, IMG submission 185465) | Groundwater microbial communities from Crystal Geyser aquifers in Utah, USA - Crystal Geyser metaG 2015-01 (SPAdes) (version 2) | ecosystem: Environmental > Aquatic > Deep subsurface >... | reverse complement strand
TTGGCCGCTGCCAATCTGTCGATCACCAAGAGCAATGGCGTCAACAGCGTGCAGAGTGGCTCGACCACGGTGTACACCATCACCGTCTTCAACAATGGCCCGAACCCGGTAACCGCAGCGACGGTGGTGGACGCCATCGACGACGACCTGGTCACCGGCCTGTTCCTGCCGAATGCGCCGTGGACCTGTGCCAGCAGCAATGGCGGTGTCTGTAGCGCGCTCAACGGCACCGGCGACATCAACCTGCCGGTGGATTTGCCGGTGGGCGCCAGTGTGCAGATCGCGGTGAGTACGAGCATTCGCGCCGACGCCGAGCCCTTCATCAGCAACACCGCGAGCATCGCTCTGCCGGTGGATCGCGGCGACCCGGACCTGCTCGACAACAGCGCCACCGACAGCGATGCCAGCGGCATGTTCGCCGATGGCTTGGAAGACCTGCCGCCGCAGTAAGCGACCATCGCAAGCTGACCAACGACGCAGTCCAGGGTGGATGAGCGCAAGCGCATCCACCTTGATCGCCAGCGAATGACGGATCAGCAGCATCCACCCTTCGGAGCCGTGCGGTCATGCCCACGCAATTCGAGAACTTCCGCACTTTCTATCCGTACTACCTGAGCGAACACGCCAATCGCACTTGTCGGCGACTGCATTTCGTCGGCAGCGCCTTGGTGCTGGCGATCTTGTTGGCGGTGTGGTTCGGCCAATTGCCGCCGCTCGGGCTGGCCGCTGTGCCGCTGGTGGGCTATGGCTTTGCCTGGGTCGGGCACTTTGTGTTTGAGAAAAATCGCCCCGCTACCTTTCACTATCCGTTCTACAGCCTGGCCGCTGACTGGGTGCTGTTCAAGGACATGCTGATCGGCAAGATTCGCTTTTAAGTCCTACCGCATTCGGTCTGCGGGCACGGATAAGCGCAGCGCATCCGGTTCAGCCTGGTAGGGTGGATAAGCGCAGCGCATCCACCACCTATCACGGCGGCGGCAGGTGGATGCGCTGCGCTTATCCACCCTACTTTCTGCGAAGCGTCTCGCCAAAGCATCGCGACGCTTGTCGGCGCTCTCGCACTGGTTCCGCTTGCCCAGAGGCTGCGCTCACACGCTGCGCTGGCGGAGCACTTCAAACAGCACGATGCCGGTGGCGACCGACACATTCAGCGACTCCATTGCGCCGGACATCGGGATCTTCACCAGAAAATCGCAGTGTTCGCGGGTCAGTCGGCGCATGCCCTCGTCTTCTGATCCGAGCGCAATCGCCACCGCGCCGCGGTAATCCTGGGCGTAGAACGACGCTTCGGCATCGCCTTCCAGACCACTGATCCAGACCCCAGCTGCGCGCAGCGTTGCCATCGCCCGCACCAGATTGGCAACCCGCACGATCGGCAGCCGGTCAGCAGCCCCAGCGGAAGCCCGCCGCACGGTGGCATTGGTCGGCGCGGCACGGTCCTTGGGTACGATCACCGCGGTGACCTTGGCGGCCAGCGCGCTACGCAAGCAGGCGCCAAAATTGTGCGGATCGGTAATCTCATCGAGGATCAAAAACAAGGCGCTGCTGCCAGAGGTTTCAATGAGTTTCGGCAAATCGCTTTCGGCCAAAGCATCCGGCGCGCTGTAGAACGCCACCACGCCTTGATGACGCTCGCCGCTGGTCAGTTTGTCCAGCGCCTGCGCCGTGCGATGGTGTACGCGCACACCGCGCTCCATGGCATCGGCAATCAGCGCTTTGACCCGCGGATTGCGACTGTCTTCGGCCACCATCACTTCGCTGACGTTGTCGCTGTCATGGCGTAGCGCCGATTCCACGGCATGAATGCCGGCCAATATGTCCTTGCTCATCGAGAGCGCTTCCTGTTGGCTTTGGGTTTTCCGGAAACCGGATGGATGGATGTGCGCTTGGTCGCTACCGGTTGGCGCGAACCGGACTTGGCTGCGCCGGATCGGGACGGCAACTCGGGTGGCTCACTTTCACGGTCCACGCCGACCAGACGCAGATCGACCTTGCGTTCTTCCATGCTGGCGCGCAACACCTGCACCCGCAGCGCATCGCCAAGGCGAAACCGGAGACCGCGCCGTTCGCCGGCCAATTCGCGCCGCGCCGGATCGAAATGGTAGTAGTCGTTCGGCAATTGGGTGACATGCACCAAACCACTGACGCCGGTGTCGGCGATCTGCACGAACAATCCGAATGAGGTAACCCCGGCGACAATCCCGTCGAATTCGGAGCCAACGTGCTTGCTCATCCAGGCGCACTGGTAACGATCATCGACCTCGCGCTCGGCTTCATCCGCACGACGCTCGCGCTGCGAACAGTGCAAGGCGTGCGATTGCATGTCGTGCGCGCTGTAAACGTAGTCGGTGGCATTGCCACCGGCCAACACATGGCGGATCGCGCGATGCACCAGCAAATCCGGATAACGTCGAATCGGCGAAGTGAAATGCGCATACGCCGATAGCGCCAGGCCGAAGTGACCCAGACACTCGGGCTGATACACCGCCATGCTCTGTGATCGCAACAACACCGACTGCAGCAACATTGCTTCTGGCCGCTCACGAACCTGACGAATCAACTTCGAGAAGTCTCCCGGTTTGACTTCGGCATGGGCCGGCAAACGCAGCTTGAACTCGCGCAGGAAATCCAGCAGGTCCTGATATTTTTCGGCCGGTGGCGGCGCGTGTACCCGATACGGCGCCGGCACTTTGGCCTTGCTCAAAAACTTCGCGGCTTCAACATTGGCCGCGATCATGCATTCCTCCACCAAGCGGTGGGCATCGTTGCGCGCCTCGGGTTGCAGGGCCAACACTTCGCCAGCGGCACCCAGTTTGAACTTGACTTCCTTGCTATCGAAATCAATGGCACCACGCGCCGTGCGGGCTTTCGCCATCACCTGGTAGAGGGCATGCAAGGTTTGCAACTGCGGCAACAGGCTGCCCAGCGCAGCGCAGGTTTCGGCATCCTGCTCGCCCAGGGCCTGCCACACCCGGGTATAGGTAAGCCGCGCATGCGAGCGCATCAACGCCGGATAAAATCGCGATTTTTGCACTTCGCCGTGCCGATTGACCTGCATGTCACAGACCATGCACAGGCGCTCGACCTGCGGATTCAACGAACAAATGCCGTTGGACAGCGTCTCCGGCAACATCGGCACCACAAAGCCCGGAAAGTACACCGAGGTGGCCCGCTCAAACGCCTCCGCGTCCAATTTGCTGCCGGGCCGCACATAATGCGAAACATCAGCGATCGCGACCAACAGTCGATAGCCGGAAGGACTGCGTGCGCAGTAGATCGCATCATCAAAATCGCGTGCGTCCTCGCCATCGATGGTGACCAGCGGCAACTGCCGAATATCTTCGCGACCAGCCTGCTCGCTGGCGCTGACCGCAGGCGCTATCTGCTCGGCTTCCTGCACCACCGCACTCGCCCATTCGGTCGGCAAGCCATGGGATTCCATCGCCACCCGAACGATCAAGCTGGCGGAAAGTTTTTCGCCCAGCACCGCCACCACTTTGCCGATCGGCGGATGCTCACGCGAGGGCGGCTCGGTGACTTCGGCGACGACAATTTGTCCCGGCCGCGCCGCCAGTTGCTGGCCCGGTGGAATCAGCACATCCTGGTGCAATCGACGGTCGTCCGGGATGACGATGCCGACCCCGGCGCGCTCATCGAAACGACCCACCAGTCGCGGCCGTCGCCGTTCCAGTACCTCGGCAATCGCCGCTTCCTGGCGACCCCGACGATCATGGCCGGTGACATTCACCAGCACCCGATCACCGTGCATCACCGCGCGCATTTCGTAGGGTGGAATAAATAAATCCTCGCCACCGGCGTCCGGACGCAAGAAACCAAAGCCATCCGGATTGGCGATCACCGTCCCAGCGATCAGGTCGAGCTTGGTTGCCAGCCCATAGCCGCCACGCCGATTCACCAGCAACTGGCCATCGCGCACCATTGCCGAAAGCCGTTTGGTCAGTGCCTCCTGACGATAAGCATCGCGGTACGCCAACAGTTCGGCAATGCGCTCCGCATTCAACAGCTCGCCCTGCTCGCCGAGGAAAGCGAGCAACCCCTCGCGACTCAAGATCGGGTGGTCGTAGCGGCTGGCCTCGCGCTCCGACTGTGGGTCCAGATAAACCGGCAAACCGCCCTTGGCAGGTTTCAGCAACGGCGCCCGTGGCGCATTTCTAGTAGGTGTTTTCATGGCCGCCAGTTTAGTGGATATAGCGATGCCAAAAGACCGGGCACCAATGTCCCCACCAGCGCGCGCCAACATTCACCGCGCCACACTCAGTGCGGCGTCGGCAACGCGCCAGCCGCCGCCGCGCCAGCATCCGCATTGACAGCGCCAGCGTCCACGGCTACAGTGCGCGCCCCTTCGACCGCAGGATTGGCGTCGACGGCACCCTGCCCGGGTGGCGGAATTGGTAGACGCACTAGTTTCAGGTACTAGCGGGGCAACCCGTGGAGGTTCGAGTCCTCTCCCGGGCACCAACGCAAAAAGAAATGGCCCGCGCAAGCTGGCCTTTTTGTTTTGCCTTGGCACCTAACGGCAGCGCTTCGAGCGCATCCCCTGCTCACTTTCCCACGGCTGGATTGCTGCCCAAAGCCCACTTCATTTACCTCTACCGCTGCCCAAAATTATGCAGCTCTGCCAACATGCGCGCGTCCGATCAGGAGCTTGCCGTGGCGTTGCATCCCGATTTTCCGAAATCGCCTTATGCCGAACTGCTGCCTGACCAGCGCTGGTTTCCGGCGGCAGAAGAGCTGCGTAGCACCGCGTATGAAAAGCTGCTGCCGCCGCTGGTCGCCAACATTCGTGGTGAAGTCTCCGCGTGGCGGGCCGATAGTTATGCGGGGGCTTCGGAGACCTCGCGCGCACTGCTGAACTGGTGGTTCGAGACCGGGCATCTGAGCGAACCGGCCGATGGCAGGCTCTCGCCGTTCCATTACTACTTCGCCCAGCGTGAAGCGGTGGAGACGGTGATCTGGCTGCACGACGTGCGCAAGGTGCGCGACAAGTTCGATCTACTGCGTTTCGATGCCTCGGGTTCCGTTTCGACCAACATGTTCGACGAAGACTGGCCGCGTTACGTCGTGAAGATGGCAACCGGCGCGGGCAAAACCAAGGTGCTATCGCTGCTCATCGCCTGGAGCTTTTTTCACAAACTCTTTGAGCCTGACTCAACGCTCGCACGCAACTTTCTGCTGATTGCGCCGAATATCATCGTGCTCGACCGGCTGCGCGCCGACTTCGACGGACTGCGCATTTTCTTCAACGACCCCGTTCTCCCGGATAACGGCTACCAGGGTCACAACTGGCGCGACGACTTCCAGCTCACGCTGCATATTCAAGACGACGTGCGTGTGGTGCGAGAAACGGGCAACCTGTTTCTGACCAACATCCATCGCGTCTATCTCGGCGACGTGCGCGCTCCGTCGCTGGACGACGAAGATTTGCGCGATTACTTTCTCGATCCGTTCGGCCCCAAGCCGGTGGGCAAGACCACCGACAGCAAGACCGATCTCGGCGAGATCGTGCGCGAGATCGACGAGCTGGCCGTATTCAACGACGAAGCGCATCACGTCCATGACCCGAAAATGGCCTGGTTCAAAAGCATCCAGGACATTCATCATCGCCTGTTGCAAAAAGACCGACGCCTCACCTTGCAAGTGGACGTGACCGCCACGCCACGCCACAACAATGGCGCCATTTTCGTGCAGACCGTCTCCGACTACCCGCTGGTCGAGGCGATCCATCAGAATGTCGTCAAGCATCCGGTGCTGCCGGATACCGCCAGCCGCACCCGGCTGCAAGAGCACACCAGCGCAATCTTCACCGAACGCTACGAAGACTATTTGCAACTTGGCATTGAAGAGTGGCGCAAGAGCTATGCCGAGCACCAAGCGCTGGGCAAGAAAGCGGTGCTGTTCGTGATGGTGGACGACACCCGTAACTGCGACGAGGTCGGTGCCCATCTGGAGAAACTTTGCCCCGAGTTGCAAGGGGCGGTGCTGGTCATCCATACCAGGAACAACGGCGAAATCTCCGAGGCTGCCTCGGGCAAGCGCAAGGAAGAACTGGAAAAATTGCGCAAGGAAGCCAACGACATCGACACCTGGGAATCGCCGCACAAGGCCATCGTCTCGGTGCTGATGCTCAAGGAGGGCTGGGACGTGCGCAACGTCACCACCATCGTCGGTCTGCGCGCCTATGCGGCGCAGAGCAATATCCTTCCTGAGCAAACTTTGGGGCGGGGCCTGCGTCGCATGTACTTCGGGTCGGACATAGCGGAGACGGTATCGGTCATCGGCACGCCCGCGTTCATGGAATTTGTCGAGTCCATCCAGAGCGAAGGCGTTACCTTCGAACAGGTACCGATGGGAGCGGACACCGGGCGCAAGGATTCGCTGATTGTCGAGGTGGACACGCAGGCCGCCGACAAAGACATAGCCGCGCTGGACATCGCGCTGCCTCGGCTCACACGGCGCTTCAACCGAGAATACAAAGACCTCGACGCACTCGACCCCGCAAACTTCGGCAATGCCAAACTGCCACTCAAGCCCTTCACGCCGGAGCAAACGCGCGAGATCGTGTTCAAGACCATGCTCGAAGGCGAAGTGCATCACACCATCCAGCTCGACGGTACGGGTCCCGCCGATTACCGTTCCGTTGTTGGCTATTTTGCGCGCCAATTGTTGAGGGAGCTGCGCCTCGTTGGTGGCTACGACCTGCTTTATCCCAAGGTGAAGGCATTCATGGGCGGACATCTGTTCGCGTCGCCGCCTGTGAATCTCGAAGACCCGGTGGTGCTGCGCAATCTCTCCGAGCCGGAGGCCGGGAAAATATTGTTCGACGCATTCAAAACCGCCATCAACGCGCTCACCATCCAGGACCGTGGTGGCGTGCGGATCGAAGACCGCATCCGCCTGCGCGACACGCGGCCCTTCCGCACCGAGAACCGGCCCTACCTCGCGCCGAAAAAATCGCTGTTCAACAAAATCGTCGGCGAGCCCAACGCCGGTGGCTTCGAGCTGACCTTCGCCGGTTTTCTCGATGCTGCGCCGGACGTCGCATCGTTTGCCAAGAACTATCTTGCTGTCGGCTTCAAGATCGACTACGTCAAGGCCGATGGCGACCTCTCGAACTACCTGCCCGACTTCATGGTGAAGACCGCCGACGGCACGATCTGGATCGTCGAAACCAAAGGCCGCGAAGAACGCGACCTGCCGCAGAAGATGAACCGCCTGCGCCAGTGGTGTGAAGACGCAACCAGCGCGAGTCAAGCCGAGAGCGGACCGGTCTATCGTTTTGTGTATGTGGATCAGCCAGGTTTCGAGCGCAACCCACCTGGCAGCTTTTCCAGTCTTAAAGCGGCCTTCACCGATTTTCAGGAGCCATGATGATTCCTTTGACCGATCAGGAACTGGAAGATCTGCTCAACGAGCTCGAGTCGGATCGAGCCGAACGAAAAAAGGCTTGGGCGGGCGATGCGCCTGAAAAGGTCCGCCAAGCAGTGTGCGCCTTTGCCAACGACCTGCCGAACTACCAGCAACCCGGGGTTGTGTTTGTCGGCGCCATGGATGACGGTAGCCCCGCGGGTATCGAAGTCACGGATCAACTTCTGCTTACCCTCAGTGACATCAAGACCGATGGGAAAGTCATTCCGTTACCTACCCTGACCGTTTGCAAACGAACCCTCAAGGGCTCCGAAATGGCAGTGGTTTGCGTCTGGCCTGCGGACTCGCCGCCGGTACGATACGAAGGAGGTATCTGGATTCGCGTTGGGCCGCGCCGCGGGCAGGCTTCGGCACAGGACGAACGGATACTCAACGAAAAGCGCCGCTATCGCGACTTGCATTTCGAAGCGCATCCGGTATCCGCGGCAACTCTGGATGACCTCAGTCGTCCCATCTTCGAGCAGGAATATCTGCCCAGTGCCGTAGCGCCAGACGTTTTATTGGCCAACGAGCGGACTTATGAGCAGCGTCTCACTTCCTGCGGGATGGTGGTTGCGGCCGACGAACCAGTCCCGACCATTCTTGGACTGCTGGTCTGTGGCATATCGACCCGCACTTGGTTGCCTGGCAGCTACATCCAGTTCCTTCGAATTCGCGGCACGGTCCTCACCGACCCGGTTGTCGATGAAGCTGAAATTGATGGCACGATCAGCATGGTCATGCGTCGTTTGGACGAGAAACTGGCTGCCCACCTGAGTACAACAGTTGAGTTCTCCTCTCAGGATCGTGAGGTACGGACCAGCGCGTACCCAATAGCCGCTCTGCAACAGCTTGCGCGCAATGCGGTCATGCACCGAAACTACGAAGGAACCAACGCACCGGTTCGCGTTTATTGGTTTGATGATCGCATTGAAATCAGCAACCCCGGCGGACCTTATGGCAGCGTCACCGCAGAAAATTTCGGCAAACCCGGTCTTGCCGACTACCGCAATCCTCAACTCGCCGCCGCATTCAAAGTACTCGGGTATGCACAACGCTTCGGTGCGGGCATCGCTCTGGCTCGCCAATCGCTGCAAAAAAACGGGAACCCACCCCCCGAGTTCCAGACCGAACCGAATTTCGTCATCGCCATCATCAGGAAAGCGCCATGACAACGCCTGTTCTGACATTTTTCAACAACAAGGGCGGTGTCGGAAAAACATCCCTTGTCTTTCATTTGGCATGGATGTTTTCCGAGCTGGGCAAACGCGTGATCGCCATCGACCTGGACCCCCAAGCCAATCTCACCTCGGCCTTTCTTTCCGAAGACGATCTTGAAATGCTCTGGGACCCGGATGACAGCTCGCAGCGCGCCACGACGGTGTACCAATGCGTCCGACCACTGACGGAAGTCGGCGACATTCTCGAGCCGCAAACCCGGTGCATCAATCCTCGCCTGCACCTGGTGCCCGGTGATCTCGGCCTGGCAGGGTTCGAGGACTTCCTGTCACAGGAATGGCCAAACGGCCTGGGCTCTGGAAGCCTGTACCGACCATTCAGGCTGCTGACCGCGTTTTGGCAAGTCGCCCAAATGGCCGCAAACAAGCAAAACGCCGACATCATTCTGGCCGATGTCGGACCAAATCTCGGTGCAATCAACCGGTCTGCTTTGATTGGTAGCGATCATGTCGTCATTCCACTCGCCGCCGATTTGTTTTCGCTCCAGGGCTTGCGAAACCTGGGGCCAACCTTGCAAGCCTGGCGTGCCGACTGGAAAAAGCGAGTGGAAAACTGGGCGACACCAGCGTTCGAACTGCCTTCCGGCGCCATGCGCCCGGCGGGTTATATTCTGATGCAGCATAGCGAACGCTTGTCGCGCCCGGTGAAGGCATACAAGAAGTGGGCTGACCGAATTCCCTCCACCTATCGTGAAAACATTTTGCGGATGCCCGCCTCGCAACCCAGCACAGCCAACGATGGCAACTGTCTCGCCAAGCTGAAGCACTACCGCAGCCTGGTCCCGATGGCGCAAGAAGTTCGCAAGCCGATTTACCACCTCACATCGGCCGATGGCGCCATCGGCAGCCACTCCGCTGCGGTACAAGGCGCCTGGAGCGACTTCAAGGCGTTGGCGGTTGCCATTCTTGAGCGCATCGACCTGCCCGACGAAGCTCAGTAGCCATGGCCAAGAACGATACCTACGACCTGACCGACGCCGAGCAGCGCGACCTGACCCAGCTCATCCAGCAGGGCAAGCCGCTGCCGGAGAAATACCGCTTCATCCTGTTCGAGGACAAGCGCGAGGTCGAGCTGGTGTGGAACGGCAAGAACCGCGATGTCTGCACCACCGTGCTGCCGTTCCAGTCGCTGGAGCATGTGGATGAACCGCGCCGCGCCAAGAGCGAATGGCAGGATGATTTTTTCGACCCGCGCGGCCGCCAGCTCAAGGGCTGGACCAACAAACTCATTTGGGGCGACAACAAGCTGATTCTCTCTTCGCTCAAGAGCGGCGCGCTACGCCGCCAGATCGAGGACGCGGGCGGCTTGAAGCTGATCTACATCGACCCACCGTTCGACGTTGGCGCCGACTTCTCGATGGACATCGAGATTGGCGGCGAGACCTTCCACAAGGAACCGAACCTGCTGGAACAGATCGCCTACCGCGACACCTGGGGGCGCGGCGCGGATTCATTCATCGCGATGATCTATGAGCGGCTGATCCTGATGCGGGATTTGCTGGCTGACGATGGAAGCATTTATCTCCACTGTGACTACCGTGTCACGCAGTTCTTACGTGGCGTACTGGATGAGGTTTTCGGCAAGGGAAATTTTCAGAATGAGATCATTTGGTGCTACAACGTGGGAGGCAAAGGAAGTCAGCGGTGGGCAAGAAAGCACGACACCATTCTTTTCTCTTCAAAATCTGAGAAGTGGATTTTTGATGGACGAGCTGCGGGAGTTGCGCGCGACACAGGGACAAAAAGCTTCGGCGGAATAATAGGCAAAGACGAAAGCGGACGCCCATATCAAGACAAGCTAGTCAAAGCGTCAGGAAAATACTATAGGTATTACCTGGATGAACCAAAAATTCCGGAAGATTGGTGGTCAGATATAAATTCCATCCAGTCCGGCTCGGAAGAACGAATTGACTACCCCACCCAAAAACCCGAAGCCCTGCTCGAACGCATCCTCAAAGCCAGCAGCAACGAAGGCGACCTCGTCGCCGATTTCTTCTGTGGCTCTGGCACCACGGCGGCGGTGGCGGAAAAGCTCGGCCGCAAATGGATTGCCACCGACCTCGGCAAGTTCGCCATCCACACCACGCGCAAGCGCTTGATCCAGGTGCAGCGCGAGTCGAAGGACGCGGGCAAGCCGTTCCGCGCTTTCGAAGTGCTGAACCTCGGCCGTTATGAGCGTCAGGCCTATCTCGGTTTGGAGTGCGGCGGCTTGCCGCCGCTTTCGGAGCCGGGGCAAGCCGAAAACCAAAGCGGGAGCAAGCTCCCGCACTCCAGATGGCACTCCAGAAAGGCCGAGGTGCTTGCGCGCAAGGAGCGCGAGTTTCGCGACCTGATCCTGCGCGCGTATCGTGCCGAGCCGTTGGAAGGCGAGAGCTTTTTCCACGGCAAGAATGCTGGGCGCTTGGTGGTGATCGGGCCGATCAACCTGCCGGTGGGTCGGCTGTTCGTGGAGGAAGTCATCACCGAATGCCGCAAGCGCGGCGCATCCAGAGTGGACATGCTGGCCTTCGAGTTCGAGATGGGCCTGTTCCCCGCCGTGCTGGAAGAGGCCAAGCAAAAAGGTATTGACCTGGTGCCAAAGCAGATTCCTCCCGAAGTGTTCGACAAACGCGCGGTCGAAAAAGGCCAGGTGGTGTTTTTCGACATCAGCTTCATCGAGGCCACGCCGCGCTACAAGAAAAAAGACAAGTTCACGCTGCAGATTGAGTTGACCGACTTCTCCGTTTACTACACCCAAGGCGCGGCAGAAGCCGCCGCCGCGAACATGAAAGACGGCAAGAGCGAAGTCGTCTGCGAACAGGGCCAGCTCATCAAGGTAAGCAAAAACAAGGACGGCGTCGTCACCCGCGAGACCCTCACCAAACACTGGGCCGACTGGGTGGACTACTGGGCCGTAGACTTCGACTACATGAGCCGCAAGGAGATCATCAAGGTACCCGTGGATAGGGAGTGCGGCGGCTCGCCGCCGCTTTCAGAGCCGAGGCAAGCCCCAGAAAATCAAAGCGGGAGCAAGCATCCGCACTCCACACAACTCCAAACCGAATTCGAGGAGCGCTGGACCGGCAGCTACATCTTCGAAAACGAATGGCAAAGCTTCCGCACCCGCAAAAGCCGCAACTTGGAGTTTCTCTCCGCGCTCCACACCTACACCCAAGCGGGCCGCTACACCGTCGCCGTGAAAGTGATCGACATCTTCGGCAACGATACGATGGTGCTGGTACCGGTCAACGTCGGCTAAGGCGTCGCGCAGAAATAACTTGCGCAGATTGCGCAGGACTTTCGTTCGCCTGCAAGGCGCACAAAGTGGAGCATAGTCGGACTATGTGACGCTTTGTGCAACGACGCAGGCGGGCGAAAGAACCAGCAAGATGGGTAAGTTATTTTTGCGCGACGCCTAAGC
>Ga0210033_1003759_pt1 | contig 12065 bp, 8 predicted proteins | sample CryGeymeta201501_FD_185465 | JGI IMG/M metagenome (GOLD analysis project Ga0210033, IMG submission 185465) | Groundwater microbial communities from Crystal Geyser aquifers in Utah, USA - Crystal Geyser metaG 2015-01 (SPAdes) (version 2) | ecosystem: Environmental > Aquatic > Deep subsurface >... | reverse complement strand
GTGTGAGATTCAAGTTTTTGGGTGCAAGTTTCATAAATGCGGGTGGCTGTTTTATCTTTACGGATGCTTGTTTCTAAAGTAAAGAAGCCGCTTTTTTATTTGAAGCGGCTTCTTTTTAAAACTTATAAACTAACAGAATTAACAAGGCTATTTAAAAAATATCCATTATTTGAGCAGCAGCATTTTTTTAACAGCCGTATAATCGTTTACCCGCAATTGGTAAACATACATTCCGCTTGCAAGGGAAGATGCATCAAATTGAGCAGTATATTTGCCCGTTTCTTTCTGCTCATTTACAAGTGTTCTTATTTCGTTGCCGAGTATGTCAAATATCTTTAAAGTAACGCTTCCGCTTTTCGGTAATTGGTAATTTATGGTTGTTACCGGATTAAAAGGATTCGGATAATTTTGCGTAAGAGCATACTCTTTTACTACCACTGCATCTTTATATGTAATTTGTTTTACATATCGTTTTGCTATTATACTTTGATTATCAAGCTTATCGGTTAACGAAAAATTGAAACCTTCGGAAGTGCTGGTTACTAACCTAAGATAAACTGTTCGGTTTCCTATTCCAACTGTTGAGACTTCATAACATAAATTGTCGTAAGGGATTGTATTCTGCTTAGTGAAAGTTATATTATCAAATATACCTAATACTTCCTCCGAAGATGCATCAACCAATTCTACACTGAAAGATACGGCATCGCCTGATGCAAATATTCTCCTTAGTTGTTCCTCATCGGTTACTCCATATTGCACACTGTACATTAACGAAGTATTATCATTTACACTAAAAGAATTTGTCTTCATACAGTTGTTTAAATCACTTATTGAAGTAACAGAAAAAGTATCGGGAATTATTTTGAATGATATCTTTTCCCCATTTACCAAAACATCGCCAAGGGTAAAGTAGAGTTGACTGCTATCTTTCACTACCACACCTTCTCTACCTAAGTTGATACTTCCAGTGTTTTCTTTCTCAAGAACTACGCTACCAATACTTTGGGAGAAAGTTAGGTTATAGGGCAAAGTAGTGTTGTTAAATGACGTTGCAAACATTGTATTTTTGTCAGAACCGTTACAAAGTTGTAAATCTTTCCCGGTTGTGTTCAAGGTTCTTATGGTGGAAAGATAATTATCTGCAAATTTATTGGTTACTGTTCCGGTTAACTCACTCCAGCTAAAGACATAACCACTGTTATCATTAATTTTATTGATAGAAGGCGAATTAACAAGTGATCCAAAACCCCAATAACGATAATACGTTGGATCTTTAAAAATAGTTCTATATTCATAACTTGTAACTACCGCTGTCTCATCAACGTTATTAATTTTTTCAATACTTGGTGATCCCGAAGCAGTCTGTCTTTTACCTATCCATACAACCTTTGCGAAACCTGCACTACCAATTATCGAGGGGTTGTAATTCCATGTATAACCTGAGGCGGAAGAGATGTTTTGATAACCTAAGAATGTTCTTGAGGAACCGCCCATACCATCTATTGAATATTCATAGTGTATTGACTCTATACCCTGTTGCCAAGCTAAATGTAATACATTGCTATTCTTTGCGTCATTGTCATCTGAAACGATGGAGGGATTTCGTGAACTAGCATACGTGTTTGGCAAAGGTAGGACTGGATCCAATTTTTGCCATGTGCTGCCATTTAAATAATATCTTAAATATTCTAAACAAGTCGAAGATGACGACCTTCTAAAAACAACAAATATTTCGTCTTCGAAAGAAGCCACTACCGGTTTTGCTTGCCCAAAATATGCAACGTCTATGGTTTCATACTCAAGTAGTGGGGTAACAGCTCCAGTAACTAAATCTTTGTTAACCACAAAAATCTCTGCGGCATCAACACTTTCTTTCAGTTCAAAAACAATACTAAGCCACTGAGCAGGATATATACTGTTGTAAGTGTTAATTGAAATTGATGGGTTACAATATAACAAAGTTGGATCTCCAGGAAGAAGTGAAATTAATTCTTCTGTAGACCAAGCACCTTGATAATCCGGAGTAAGGCTCTTTTTATACCAGATCATATTCATACTTTCGTAAACCATGTGATAAATTCCGTTTTTATCACGGACTACTTTCCGCTGTCCATTGTTGGCAAATGCAGAGGAGAAATTTGAAGAATTAGCCTTTTTGAAAATTGCATATATGCCTGAAGTATTTGCTGAAATATTGAATGAACGTGGATTTTCTTTTACTCCATCGCTCCACATTACAAAATTATAACCGCTTGGGGCATAAGCTTTGATGGGGGTTGGAATAGCTGCATAGATTTGGAACTGAGAAGCGGTCTCGCCAGTGGTTTCATTTTTATAATATGCCCCCGATTGTCCTTCCCAAAGAATAGGATTTAATGATAAGGAAACAATGGCAGTGTATTGAAAAGTTTGCTCTTTGGTTTTCCATCCTACGGCACTTGTACCGTAATTATAATCATAAAATGGTCGATAGGAAATTTTCCATTTATAAGTACCATACGTAAGTTGATTTTTATAAATTATGAAATCCATATCTTGGCATGATAGTGTACTACCAGATTGGGAACTGATTATACTATTATCAGCTGTTCTTATAAGTTCAAATGTGTAGTTTTCCTTATCAGTTAAGGTGCAAAAAAATTTAAAATATGTCCCTCCCTCATAATTTGTTAAATTTAATGCATCCCCACCGATAAAATACTGCTGGATACCCTTACTAAATCCCCATTTATTATTAACAAAATGTTCCATGTTTATCCACTGAGGTTCACTGCTTCGATTTGTGGAAACAGTTTGGGGACTCCTAAAAAAAGATTGATCAGTATTTGTATAACCATTATAAGAATAAAGATATTCTGAAAAGTAATTAAAAATATGAATCATATTGAGACTATTATCTGCTACCTCAACATTTTGACTTGAATTAATAGTTATATCCACAGGACGTGAATTTAATGGTAATTTTGAAATATCCCCGAACACATCGATAGTATGTGTTCCATCGTACATAATTCCAGACATCACTAATTTTTGTTCTGTATCAATAAATGCAATATGATTTGTGCCTTCGGTAGCTAATCTTACAGCTTTTGGTAGGTCATAACTGATATTGTATTTTGAATACAATTTAAATTCATCAATCAAGTTTCCATTAGTATCAAATTTTATAATTGATCCCCTTCCTATATCAGCAACAACGATATAATCATCGGCTCTATCTTTGGGGAGATATCCGGAGTTGTAATCAAGGTCTGTTGGGTTAATTAAAAAATCGGCTGAAATACTAAAACCAGTAGCTTGAGTAATTAAATTATTAGAATTGGAATATTGGAGTTTTATTATTTGATGTTTCTTCTTATCGACAACAAATATTTCCCCAAATTCATTTGCATCTAATGCAACGGGTTCACCAAACTCTATGTCTCCTGGTTTATCACCGTAACTCCTAAGTGTCCCCTCAGTATTACGTGCATAGATTATACGTTTCCAAAGATTGTCCAGGGTTAAACCGACTTGGTCGGTTGGGTTTAATTGATTTATGGTATAGATGGCGCCATCAATGCTTGTATTCGTAGAATATACTTGGTTTTGCAAATGAGCTTGTGTTAAAGAATATGAAATTTCATTGATGTCAGTATCAAATGGAACCCTAATCAAAGCATTTGGATTAAGGGCTATTTGCACATCAACGATATTGTTCGTTGAAGTTAAACTATTTGCTGAATTCGAGGATGTATAATCCTTAGATGGAGTACTTGCCATTTCAACAACATTGTTCAAATCTTTGAATTTCCAATCATTTAATTTTTCAAGAGGAAATATCGTCTGAAATTCTTTAATAATTTCTTTCTCATTATAAATGGTAACATCACAAATAACGCTCGCTGTTTTATCACCTTTTTCAACGTTAATTACTTTGAACTTAACTTTATTTGAAATGTTTGTATTTGTACCTATTGCCTTACTTATCTCATCTTTAATATTACCGGTTAAAAGTGAAGATAATGAACTTAAGTTATTATTGTTGAGACATCTTTCAAGCTGAAGCACTTTTAATTCTATCGCATTTCGTTCGATATCTATGGGAACGTTTATAGAGCTTACTTGCGCCTTGCTAAAGCTCATAAGTAGAGTTAATAAAAACAGATATAAATATTTTATTTTCATTTTAACCTCCTTAATATAAACTTTTGAGATTATCTAGAAATTCATTGTATCTTTTAAACATTTCCTTCTTTTCATTCCCCTGTTTAGATAGTTTTGACATAACAGATTCCATTAATTTACTGTCATTTTTTAGTATAGGATTTACAGCAAATAGTGCCATAATCGAAGTCGGAAAGTTATTATACATTTGGAGGCAAAGTTCATCGGTATTTACATGAAGTTCCGGGAAAACTATAGCAAGAATTAAAACCTCATTGTAAGCACCAAGCGTATAAATGTGACTCGGATATTTTTTAATAAATTGAAGAAGATTTACAATTTTTTGCTCGTTGGTTACACTCAAAGAATTTAATTTTGCATTTTTTAACTCACGATATACCCCCAAATCTTCTTGTGTTGGTTCTATTATTTCTAATTCGACAATTTTTGAGTCAATCGTCGTTCTTGTATCATTCTCTGTATAGGTATATGTAACATGGATTTTATATTTTCCCGGTTCTGGGTAACGACTCTCAGTAAAGGTCACCGGTCCATCAGGTCTTTTACGCCCAAATTTAGCTGAAAATGGGAGGCTAGTGAACAAACTATTTCCAGGTTTAAGGATAATTGGCTTGGTCAATACAATATCTGCATATTCCATATTATGAGGTGGTATTTTTTTGTTATTTAAGTCTGTCAGTTCAACCACTATTCCGCTGCCATATGCCTCGGTGGCAAATGGTTGGGTAATGCGAACATCATGTAGGCTTATATTTCTAAGTTCAATAACTGCTTGGCACAGTTCATATTCTAAATAGGTAGATTTGTCAAAAAAAAGTGAAATTGAGAGACTTTGTGCAAAATAATTTTGAAACAGCACAAGAACTATAAATAAGTATTTCATTTTTTTACTCCTCAATAAAATTACAATTAAATAACATTTGCAAATGACGATTACAATAATTAGAACTTGATAATGCTTTTATAAATCTTGCAGTTGTAAACTCTGGATCATCAGAATTCATTGGCCTTCTTAAACAGCATAGATTACTTCCACTTCCACTATGTCCCCCAGTGTGTGCATCATCAGTAAGATTATTCGGAAAAGGATACTCGTTCCCTAAATAAACAGACCTTGCATGTCCAAGTTCATGAAGCAAAGTAGCACTAACTAATTGTTTCCTTTGGTCATCGGTAAGTCCTGACAAATTTAGACATTTATTTACAAAAACTGTTGAAGTACCTATATTAATAGTTTGACCATTTTCCGTGAACCAGCCAGATGGGGATAGTCCCAACAAAGTTCCCATAGTTAAATTGTTATTTGAGACTGAAAAAAGCCATGTAGATTTATTTCTCACATTATTACGACCATAGGTAGTTAATCTATCGTATATCCAACTAAATAACATCTGAACTGGCGAACGTTGAGGATTCATCGGATCCATCAAACTTATTGATGCTGCGTCAATATTGTTTATACCGGTTTCAATATTAATACTAGTCTTTGCGGCATCAAAACCATTCACCATTGTATTACTTGCATTGTAACTTATCACATTATTTGCGTCATTTAAAATATCATACCCCGTCATGTAGCAGTAACGAATATCAAATTGTCGAGTGGCAACTACCCTTATAGTTGTACTGCAGGGTAGCCTACTAGAAACCCTATTTGTTCCAGCATGAAATGTTAATGTATAATCTTTAGGATCAGCCGGTGCGGCAATAGTAATATAAGTTGTAAAATTTCCATCTTCCGCAGCGTATTGGTCACTACCTTTACCAATCCCATTGGTAAAGGATTCACTAAAATCGTTGGTTATATCTGTCCAAACATCTTCCCAGTCTTTGTTGTTTCCATGTACATAGATATTTCTTACTTCCCTTGGTGTGAGAATATAAGTCGGATATTCCGTTAACAATTTATTTTCGCCCACGGCATCTAATTTATAGGCCTCTACACCATCAGAATTAGGATTTTGAAGTTGGGATGAATCAGTGCATCCGAAATTAATTAATCCGAGACTGAGAAAAAATAAGAAGACTAATATTCTGTGCAAACCATCCATCCCTTTTTGTATACTGAAGTTTTGGATAAAATAAAAATACACTCTATACATAATATTTACTCCACTTATTTTGTAAATATAGTTTGATAATTTTGTACATAAAGTTGCCCTTTCATTTGGTTATTAGATTATTTTAGGTTTGTTCTGTATAGTAAAATAATTTTGCATTTTTTATAATAGACATCCGATAACATAATATTTAGCAATGATAAACAATGGAGTTGTTTTTCAATCAAGGTTTTTGGGTTAGATTTGTAAGGGAAAGAATTAGATATGGAATTAGAACTAAGTTGAAAGTTGAAAGTTGAAGGGCTTATAATCAATAATTGAACCTTGTAAACATTGGATATAAGTTCCAAAGTCTACAAAGTATATTGTAGCTAATGACAATTTTAATAATGAAAAATTATTTTGAACAGTTCTAAAAAAGGTTATCATATAACCCCTTTACGTAAGTTATACTTTAAGAATTATGAGTCATTTAAACACAAGAACTTAAGTCCATCCAACAAAATAAAGGAACGAGTAAGAATAATTTATTTTTTTCTGAGTTCAGATTATAGAGAATAAATAAGCAAGTCAAGGAAGAAATGAAAATATCTTTATTTTTATAGGGAGAGGTAATCTTTCATTTATTTCTGCAACTCTTCCAAATCAATTTTTTTTACATTAAGAATGGACTGCCCCAAAAATAATTCGGCAACTTTTTTAAATGTGGTGGGAATATCGCTTACGTAAAAGTCCTGGTAACCAAGCGCGTGAGAATTTGTTTCTAACCCGATGCGGTTAATTTCCCGGCGGACAACCTCAGCCGAAGCGACACCGGAATCAATCAACTTAACTTTATCACCAACTACTTGTTGAATGATCTTTGCGAGAATGGGATAATGCGTACAGCCGAGTACAAGCGTATCAATATTCAAGTTGCGGAGTTCTTTCAAATATTCTTCCGCAATTAATTTTGTTGCTTCGTGGTCTATCCAGCCTTCTTCCGCAAGGGGAACAAAAAGAGGACAAGCTTTTTCAAATACTTCAACTTCCGTGTCGTTTTTCTTCAGTTCATTTAAATAGGCGTGATTAGCAATGGTTGCTCTTGTGCCGATAACTCCAATTCGTTTCGACCGTGAATGCTTCAACGCAAGCTGCGAACCGGGAGTAATCATCCCGATGATCGGAACGGTGAATTTTTCTTTTAAAACACTCAACGCAATCGCCGAAACCGTATTGCACGCAACGACAATCGCTTTTACATTTTTTTCAATTAAGAAATGAGCGTCTTGCAGTGCGTATTCAATAACGGTGTCGTTCGATTTTGAACCGTAGGGAACGCGTGCGGTATCTCCGAAATAAACGATGCTTTCATTCGGCAGTGTTGAGGCGATTTGCCGGACGACAGTTAAGCCGCCGATACCGGAATCAAATACGCCAATCGGTTTTTCTTTTTCCATGAAGTTCAAAAATGTTTTCCTTATAAAATTTGATTGATGGCTTCGGTTAATTCGGATTCAATGAAAGCGTAAAAGTTTTTTGAGACTTTTTTTTGTTTGTTGTCCAAAACATAAAACGCATCAATAATATCATCGCCGCGTGTTCCGATTTTTGCAAAATAAATACTCAGCCCAAGTTCGTTTAATTTATGGGTAACATGATACAGGAATCCAAGCCGGTCGGGCGAAAAGACATCTATGATGGTAAATTTTTCCTGCTCCTCAAATTTAATTTTCACTTTGCCCTGCCGCTTGAAAAATTTATTTTCGATGCGCCACCATTTCGTTTTCATTTTTTTCATTTCACTACTTAGTTCTTTTAAACCCGAAAGGAAAAGAGAAAAGTCTTCTTCAATTTTGCCATAGCGGAGCGCGTCAACTTTTTCGTTTGAACGAAAATCCGTTACGTTAAAGTTATCAATGATAATTCCGTCTTTGCGCGTAAAGATTTTTGCGTCGTGAATGTTCAAATCATTTATAGATAACACACCGCATAATTTTGAAAGAAGAGCGGGAGAATCTTTTGAAATAACGGTGATGTTGGTAAAGCTTTCCATCTCTTTAAAAGAAACCGAAACCGGAATGCCGGAAAGTATTTCTTCAATATGAAACGCAATTTCTTCATCCGAAAAAAGCGAAGCATAGCCGGTATCGTTAATAGAATCAATATGATCCTTTACGTTGTCTTCGGAAATGGCGTCGGAATATTTAGAAATTTCTTCCGGCTGAACTAACGTTGAGGCAAATAATAACTCTTCTCCTGAAACCTGCTCTTCAATCATCGCTTTAGCTTTGCGGAACAACTCGTTCAGCATTTCATGTTTCCACGATGTCCACAAAGCCGGATTGACAGCAGAAAGATCGGCGTACGTAAGCAGATAAAGAAGTTCAATTTGTTCAACGCTCGGAAAAACTGAGACAAAACTATTTAAAGTTTCCGCATCATTTAAATTTCTTCGGAAAGCAATTTGTTCCATCTGTAAATGGTACCGAACGAGAAACGAAACTTTATCAATGATGGTTTCATCGTAGCCGAGACGCTGCATAATAGATGCCGCCATTTCGGCGCCGATAATTTCATGCCCGCCGAGGTTAATCGGTTTAGCAATATCATGAAAAAATAAACCGAGGAAAAGCATCTCTTTCTCTTTTAAATTATTATAAATGTTTCCCAATTCGGTAGCATCGTTTTCTAATTTTTCAACATTTTGAATGGTCATCAGTGTATGTTCATCGGCAGTATAACAATGATAAACTCCGTGCTGCATATATCCGCTTAAATCATGAAACTCGGGAAGAAAAGCATCAAGCACCCCGAGTTCGTTCATAACGGATAATGTTTTCCCGACATTTTTCGGGAGACGAAAAATTTCCCGGAAAAAAGTTGAAGATTCCGCATCTCCTTTAACCGTATGCTGATCAAGGCTGTCAATAATTTGCATTCTAAAATGCTCATCGAAGTTTGCGTCATATAATCCGCGGTAATAAAAGCCGCGAAAGATTTCGGAGATAGTTAAATAGCGCTGCCCGGTAAAAAAGATGATGCTTCCTTTTAATTTAAAATCATCGTCGAGATCAATGGAAAGAACATCGGGAAGCGATGTAGAAATTGTAGCGCGCATCTTTTTGGTGAAAGAGCGGTTGAAGCGGTAGATAACATTGGATGAATCAAAATATTCTTTCATCAACTTTTTATAACCGTCATCGCCGTATTGTAAAAGGTCGGCAATGGCAAGCTGGTCGGCAAATTCCATGCGGTCATTTTTTTGTTTGTGAAGAAAGTGAAGCAGGTTTCTCATCTTCAAAATAAATGTGACGCCGGCTAACAAACGGAGACACTCTTTTGGAGTTGTGTATTCATGCTCGGAAAGAAGAGCGATAAATGATTCTGTTTGCGATTGCTCCGACTGCTTGTTCAAAATTTCTTTGTTGAGTAAAATATAAATCCATTCGATCATTTGAATATCGCGCTGACCGCCGGCGGAGAGTTTTACATTCGGCTCGATTACTTTTGGTGAATTTCCATATTTCTCATAGCGTTCATCGCGGTCTGCAAGAAACGCGGCAAAGATTTGTTTTTTAACTTTCCCGGTGATGGTTTTAAACAAGAGCGCATTCCATTCGTTAAAAAGTTTTAACGAACCGAAAAGATAGCGCGTTTCAAAAAACTGCGTGAAAGTGTGCAGGTCTTCCGTTAGGAATCGTTTGATGTCTGGCAGTTCACGGATAGTGTGAGAAACTTCCAAACCAAAATCCCAGCAGCGGGTAATAATATCTTTTATTCCTTCTTCTGATTCTTTCATGGAGGAAACAATGAACATAATATCAATATCGGAATAAGGAGAAAGCTCGCGCCGGCTGAAACTGCCCGCCGAAGCAAGTGCAAACGGATAATGAACGTCTGCGGAAATCTGTCTGAGCAAATCTTCAACCAGAACGCTGTACTCAAAAGAAAAAGCAAGCGAATCTTTCAATATATTTTCTGCGGTGAAAAGTTTTTCTTTCTTAGCAAAAAAATCTTTTTGTATTTCTTCTTTTGATTTCATTCGTTGCTTAAAAAGGAAAAATTAGGGGATTGATAAACCGCTTCAATAACGGATGAAATGCCTCCGCGCATATTAAAGTCGCTGGTGATCTTCATATAACGCGGCTGCATCAGTTCAACAAGATCGTTTAGAATTTTGTTTGTTACCGCTTCAAAATAGATGCCGTCGTTGCGGAAAGACTGCAAATATAATTTGTAACTTTTTAATTCAACACACAAGCCCTCTGCAATATATTCAAGCGTGATCTTTCCGAAATCAGGCTGACCGGTAACAGGACAAACAGAAGTGAATTCGTGCGCTGTATGAATAATTTTATAATTTCTTTCCGGGTTCGGGTTTGGAAAGAGGACTAATATTTTTTGTTTGGAGTTCATTCTTCTTCATCTTCCTCTGTTGCTTTCAGACCTAAATCTGAAAATGTTAATGAAATAGCGTCATACCAAGAGATATAATTTCCAACTTTATCAACAACTCTTTTTAGCTCATCCTCGGTCAGTTTGCGATTCAATTCATCGCCAGCCACTTCTTGAAGATCAGCGACACATAACGAATAAATGATTTTATTTCTTCGCACAATTAGCTCTTTTTATTACACTATAAATAATTTAGTAATGTATTTATTCTATTTTCTTTGTATTCATTTTGAGAATCAAATAAACTTTGTGACAAAATTCTTTGCATGTTTTTTTTCTCTGTGGATTGCGACTTAAGCACACGGAAATTATTCACAACATTTAATTCTCTCTGAAGGAACCACTTTTCTAAAATGCAAGAATATTTTGCATTATCAATTTCAATATTCTTTGCATCATTTATAAATTTGAATTCTTCCATAAAGTCGGGTTTGGCAATAGCATTAATAATTGAAAGAATTACTTCCATCGTTCCAGTCTCTTGGGAAAGGAAATTCCAGAGTTCATCGGCGAGTAAAATTTCTTCATGGTCAAAATATTTCTTGAAGTCCACGCAATAATTGAAAAATCTATCTTTATCGTAGCCACATTTTTTACTGTGTAAAGGATCAAACGGAAATCCAAGAAAGAAAAATATTTCCTTTGATGGGAATTTGGCTTTAAGTGAAGCCTTCCCATTTAAGAATTTAGTTTTTTGTTCTCTAGAGATATCGCTGTTAGGTTTTACTGTTTTTAACTCAATCATTATTATTTTATCTTCTTCTTCGTAATAAACATCCGCCGAAAAATTTGGGGCTTCAACATTCCCATTTGCCAAACTAAAAAATATCTCATCATTTTCTTTAGACAAAATTGGAACGCGATTTCCATTTTTTAATGAGGAAATTATATTACTAATAGTCGATTGTTGATGACTATTGATAAGCATTCCATGGAACTTTCTTTTTTCCCCATCACATAAAACATGGGCAACATTTTCAAAAAACGACTGACCAACGCTTGTGTTCAGTCCATGCATCCAACTTGCTAAACTAACAAATATTGGAATATCTGTAACATACTTTTCAATTTTTACTTTGAATGCTTCTAAAAAAGCTGCATGAAATGGTGCATTGCGATTTTTTAACGCATCTTCAGGGAAATTATCAAATCTCGATTTTAAAGTTTTAATAACTTCTAAAGCAATTCTTTCTTTCTTCAAAGCATCCATTATGAATTCCTTTTAAATAAAAATATTGTTTCAGAATACGCGCCTTTATCTTTCTCTGTTCTATTCAAAACCGGTCTTTTAAATTGCTGTACTATTGTCATCCCGGCTTTTTCAGCAATTGTTGGATACAAGTTATATTTATCATTAGCTACTAAAAAAACATTGTATTCATCTTGTAAATATTTTTT
>Ga0210033_1003758_pt1 | contig 12069 bp, 9 predicted proteins | sample CryGeymeta201501_FD_185465 | JGI IMG/M metagenome (GOLD analysis project Ga0210033, IMG submission 185465) | Groundwater microbial communities from Crystal Geyser aquifers in Utah, USA - Crystal Geyser metaG 2015-01 (SPAdes) (version 2) | ecosystem: Environmental > Aquatic > Deep subsurface >... | reverse complement strand
GGACTCATCGCCCCGTCACGCCGTGGGGTGCAGGACTTGTCCTGCACCGACCCCGCTGCGCCCGGCTGCGCAACACCGCGTCGCCCCGCTTCGCCGTGGGGTACAGGACTCGTCGCCCCGCTTCGCCGTGGGGTGCATGACTCGTCGCCCCGCTTCGCCGTGGGGTGCAGGACTTGTCCTGCACCGACCCCGCTGCGCCCGGCTGCGCAACACCGCGTCGCCCCGCTTCGCCGTGGGGTACAGGACTCATCGCCCCGTCACGCCGTGGGGTGCAGGACTTGTCCTGCACCGACCCCGCTGCGCCCGGCTGCGCAACACCGCGTCGCCCCGCTTCGCCGTGGGGTGCAGGACTTGTCCTGCACCGACCCCGCTGCGCCCGGCGGGGTGGAGGTCTGCGATGGCCTCGACAACGACCGCGATGGCCACTCACGGCGGGAACTTCATCGCCGGCACCGCCGACGGCGGACGGCTCTTCGTCAGCTACCTCTCGCCCAGCGGTTCGGCGACCCAAGGGCACCTGCGCGTCTTCGATGACTCCGCGTGGACGCCGCTCGACGCATGGGACGATGAGGTCGGCTCGTCGAGCGTCCCCGTCTCGCGCAACTACGTGGCCGTCACGACAGCGACGCGCGCGGGTCACGCGATCTTCGGCGCGGCGCCCCTGGGCGTGCCCAGCCTGAGCCGCCACTACGGGTGCCCGTGATGCCCACCAACAACACACCCTCGACCACACTACCCCCCGCGGGGTGAGCGTGAAGAACCCACTCTATGCGCTTTGAGTTGCCATCACGCGAAGATCGTGGCAACAATCCGCCGAAACTCGCTGTGACCTGGGGAATTCGTGGACCGTTTGGGACGCGTTTCGCCGAGCCACAGGGGAGGGCGACGGTCACCGCTAGACGGAGTCTTGCCGTTCGGCCGACCCAACCTTGCTTTGGCTACGAGGGAGTCCCGATGAATCGCTTCGCTTCTTGGTTTGACCACGTCGGCATGTTGCCTGTCGTGCTGCTGTTTCTCAGCGCGGGATGTGGAGGGGCCACCTGCCCGCCCGGATCCGAATCGATGGCCGGCCGCTGCGTGAGTCTGGACGCCAGCTTGGACGCGGGGCCGGATGCGCAGGCGGACGCGGGCGACGACGCTTCGGTGGGTGCCGGCGATGCGAGCGTGCCGGACAGCGGCACGGATGGCTCCATGCCCGACGGGGGAATCGACGACAGCGCCGTCCCGGACGCGGGCCCGAGCTGCGCCGGTGGCCTCGACATGTGCGACGGGAGCTGCACCGACACGCAGGTGGACCCGCTCAATTGCGGCGCGTGCGGCGTGAGCTGCGGCGCCAGTGAGACATGTTGCGCCGGAAGCTGCGTGGACACGTCGAGCGATGTCTCGGCATGTGGTGCGTGCGGCGTGATGTGCGGCGCCAGTGAGACATGTTGCGGCGGAAGTTGCGTCGACACATCGAGCGATGTCTCGGCATGTGGTGCGTGCGGTGTGAGCTGCGGCGCCAGTGAGACATGTTGCGGCGGAAGTTGCGTCGACACATCGAGCGATGTCTCGGCATGTGGTGCGTGCGGCGTCGTCTGTGGCGCGAGCGAGACCTGCTGCGCTGGCGGCTGCGTGAACCTCGACAGCGACGAAGCGCACTGCGGGACCTGCGCGACGAGCTGCACCGCCGCCCAGACCTGCTGCGGCGGCAGCTGCGCCAACCTGAACACGAGCGAAGCCCATTGTGGGGCCTGCGCCACGAGCTGCACCGCGAGCGAGACCTGTTGCACGGGCGTGTGCAGTGACCTCAGCAGCGACGCCGCCCACTGCGGCAGCTGCGGCACCAGCTGCGGCAGCTCCGAAGCCTGCCTGTCGACCGATCCGCGCGCCGCGGGTGCCGTGTGCGAATGCAACGTCGGCACGGCCTGCACGAGCAACGCCGACTGCTCCGGTGGACGCATCTGCATCCCCGAGCTCAACCTGAGCTCCAACCCGGACGACCTGCACGGCGGAGGTGCTACCGACGCGCTCTTCAGTGGTGGCTACTGCAGCAGCGGTCGACCCGGTCCGGGGGTGTCCGTCTGCGATCCCGCGGCGGACGACTGCGGCGCGTGCTCGAGCTGCTTGTCGGTGAGCAAGACGGGCGCGCCGATCTACGCTTGCCTCCAGGACTGCAGCGTGAACGTCTTCGACAATGGTGGCTGTCGACCTGGCTACCAATGCGATCCCGTGACCGCAGCTTGCATCGAGGGCTGTACCACGAACGCCCAATGCAACCGCGTTCGCCTCGCGGATGGCAGCGTCACGACCATCGTGGACGGCACCGGCGTGTGCAACACCGCCACAAGTCGTTGCGAGCACATGCAGGCGCCCGGTTCGCACACCGGAGACGCCTGTCCCGACGACTTCTCCTGCCCGACCAACCAGCAGTGTGTCTTCGCGATCGACGGCGCGTCGTCGTCCGTGTCCTGGCCGGGTGGCTACTGCTCGCGCACGGCGTGTGAGGTCGCCGGCTTCTCCTGCCCCGGGGACGCGGTGTGCACGGGCCGTAGTCCGGGTCTCACGTTGGATCAGCCGCGCTGCTTGCATCCCTGCACCTTCATGGGCGAGAGCGGAAACGCGACGCTTCGCGTGGGCGTGAACGGCCACGGCGTCGAATGTCGCGCGGGCTACTCGTGCAGCTGGGATGGCACCAGCATCGTGGGCACGCCCAGCAGCGGCAGCTGCCAGCCTGGCAACTACAACGCGGTCGCCAGCGCCAACTACGGCGCCTCCTGCAGCAACGACTCCCAATGCTACTCGCCCTATGGCCTCGGTCGTTGCTTCGGCGAGCCCGGCGCACCGCACTTCTGCACGCTGCTCGACTGCACAATCCAGGACACGGTGGGCACCGCCTGCGGCTCGAACGTGTGCGCCCCCATCAGCTCCGACGGCCGCATCGAGGGCTGCGTGAAGTCGTGCACGTCGGCCACCGACTGCAACGCGAACCAGGGCTGCGTCGTGGGCGGCGGCTCGCGCATCTGCGTCAACTACTGCCACAGCGGGCTCGACTGCCGCAGCGGCCAGACCTGCTCCATCCCCGCAGGGGAGACCGCCGGAACATGCATCTGAGTCCACGCGCTCGGCACGTGACTGGCCAGGCCCGTGCGCTTGGGCTCATCGGGGCATGCGTCGTCGGCGTGCTCTGGCTCGCGTCGCATCCGAGCTTCGTGCGCGCTCAGGACACCACCGCGGAGGTGTCGGCATCGCCCGACATGGACGTGGCCGTGGTGGCGTCGACCTCCGCCAGCATGCGTGGCCCGATCTGGATGCTCTTGCCCGTCAGCGTCGGTGCGCTGCCCAGCTGGATCGAGCCCGCCGCCTCCTCCGTGAACACCGAGCTCGTGCGCCAACACGATCCAGTACTCGACGTCGGCAGCCTGCGCGCGCGCCTCGAGGCTCGCGTGTCGGCCCCGCCGGCCCAGCTGACGAACTTCCAGATCGACGCCTGGATGAGCCACTCGCGCAGCGCCATCACGCACCTGGCGAGCATGGAGTACGAGCAGGCGCACATGGATCTGCTGCAGACCGAGGCCGTCAGCGAGCGCGCCGCGGAGGAGCTGAATCGCGAAGATCATCGCGCCCACGCCGTGCTCGAGACCTGCCTCTACCTGGTGCGCGTCTTCGTCGAGACCGATCAGTTCGCGCGCGCCGAAGAGCACGCGCGCGAGTGCCGCATGCTCGTGCCCGGTCTGCAGGCCAACGCCATCGCGCAGACGCCGGAGGTCAACGAGGTCTTGCACCACGTCGACGAGGCCATGCGTCACGAGCCGCGCGGTCACCTGCGCGTCGAGAGCAACCCTCCTGGTTGCACCGTGCGCCTGAACGGCCTCGTCTTCGGTCAGACGCCCTTCACGATGGGCGACATGGCCCGCGGTGACTACCGACTGCAGGTCGAATGCGACGACAACGAGCGCGGCCGCGTGCACCACATTCGCGTCGGCGAAGACGAGACCGTCGTGCGCGTGGATGCGCGCTTCGAGCAGGCCTTCGAGACGCGCTCGATTCCGCATCTCCACTACCCGGATCGCGATCAGAGCCGCGAGCACCGAGTGCTCGACGCGCTGCGTCTGGCCCACGACAGTGGCGCTAGTCAGATCATGCTCTTCGTCCCCGTGGACGGCGGCGTGCGCATCGACAGGCTCGATGTCGCCACCCAGAGCGTCGTCGCTTCCGTGCGCCTTCCCGGCCGACCCGAAGCCGTGCCGCCGATTCCCAACGCGCTCCTCGCGCCGGCCGTGCGCGCTCTGACCGCAGGCCGCTCCATGGACTTCAGCGTGAGCCCACTCGCGCCCATGCAGCCTTGGGACGGGCCCCACAGCCGACCCGCTGTGGCGATCCAATCCGAAGCGGCCGCCTTGGCCGCTGTCGCCCGAGACGGCTCCAACGACGGATCTCCTGGAGCCGCAGGGGAATGGCGAGGCTCCCTTCGCGGCAGCGCGCGGCCCCATGCCACCCTCGGCTGGGTGCTCGCGGGCGTCGGTGTCGCGGCTCTGGGCGCAGGCTTCGGTCTGGAAGCGCGCAGCCGAAACCTCGGCGATCGTTACGCCATCGCCTTCCCCTCGGACGTCGACTTCACCTCACGCCAGGGCGACTGGCGAACGAGTCGCTACCCCGTCTACGGCCTGGCCGCGCTGGGCGGCGCCGCCACCAGCCTCGGTCTCGGCCTCGCCCTGCCGGAGCGCCGAGGTGTACCGTGGCTCGCGTGGGTGAGCGCTGGCGTCGGTGCCGCGCTCCTCGTCGGGGGTGTGGTGGTCGGTGTGCAGGCCGACTCCTGCGGAAACATCGCCAGCGACAGCGTGCGCTGCGTCGCGCGCGCCAAGCATGTCGACCTCTCCGTCCTGCTCTCGATGACGGGCGCGCCACTGCTCAGCGTGCCCCTGAGCTACCTGCTGATGCCGGCGCATTCGAACGTGACGGTCCGTCTCGACCTGGGTCCTGGTCACGCAGGCGTGGTGCTCGAGGGGGCGCTGTGAGCCGGGCGAGCGCGATGCGCGCGGTCCTGGCGTTCCTCGCCCTGTGGCTGACGACCTCCGGGGCGTTGGCAGAGAAGGCCATCTTCTTCGTGCCCACGGGTCACCGCGATCTGGCCGCGAGCGTTGGCCCTGCGGCGCTCGAGGCGCTCGAGCACGGCCTGCGCGACGCCGGCTGGGAGACGCTCTCCCCTTCGCAAGCAGGCGACGGTCTCGACGAGCTCGGTGTCGCGCGTTGCACGGGTGGCGCCTGCGTCCCGGAGATGCTCACCGCGCTCGAGGCCGACACCGCCGTCGGCGTCGCCATCTGGGCGCGCCACGGACAGACGGCGCCGTACGAGGTCGCGCTCACCTTCATGCCGAAGATCCCGCCCGCCGTGAACGCCACCGCCCTGGTGCAGAACGGAGACGTGCTCGCCGCGACTCGTGCCGCCTTGGCCCAAGCGCTGCTGCGCTGGTCTCGCCGTCATCAGGTCACTCTGCGCGTGGTCGGCCAACCCGCGGGCGCGGCCATCACCCTCGACGGTCGCCCCGCCGGCCGGCTCCCCTACGAGGCCCACGTCTCCGAAGGCAGCCACGACGTCTCCATCAGCCAGAACGGCCACCTCACCGAGCGGCGCGAGATCGAGATCCCCGAGCAGGGCGCCGCCGTCGTGGTGCAAGTGGCGTTGGCCATAGATCCGGCGAGCGATGCGGGCTCTCCCGCAGCGACTGCGTCGGGGCACCGCGCTGATGCGTCGTCGTCACGCCACCGTCCGGTCGTCGGTCCCGTGTTGCTCGCCGTCGGTGGCGTCGTCGGTGTGGCCTGGGGCAGCTGGGCCAGCTCAGGTGGCGGATGCCTCGAACACAACGCAGCCGGCGAGTGCGTGAGCGAGCGACGCTTCAGCTCGGGCGAGCGCGTCGGCCACGTCCTGGCCATCGCAAGCGGCGGCCTCGCCCTCGTCGGCGCCGTCCTCTGGTTCAGCCTCGGCGGTTCCCAAGCCAGTCCCCACGATCCTCACGCAAGCCTCGGCCTCGCCCCCGACGGACTCCGCCTTTCGCTCCAGTTCTGACGAGAAGGAAGCCCCATGCTCACGCGCGATCACCACTCGATCCGACACACGGCAGCCCAAATGAATGCGAACGTGGGGTGCAGGACTTGTCCTGCACCGCGCCCTGCTGGAGCATCGTCGTCCCCGCACACCTCGCTTCGCCGCCAGGCCCTTCCCTTCGGCCTCTTCGCCGTCCTCGCCCTGAGCGCCTGCGGCGGCGGACATGTCGTCAACCTGTGCGACGAACACCCCGAGCGCTGCTTGGACGCGTCCCTCGACGCCTCGCCTTTTGACGGCTCCATGGACGCGACGCATGACGCGGGCGACGCGGGCGCGGACGCCAGCGACGCCTCGATGGGCTGCGCCCCCGCCTGCACAGGCGCGACACCCGCGTGCGACCGCGCGACGGGCACATGCGTGGCGTGCGTGGCGGACGGCGACTGCCCGGACTCGTCGGCGCCGGTGTGCGACGTGACGGCGCACGCGTGCGTGGGCTGCGTGGGCGACGCGGACTGCACCACGGGCCGCTGCGAGACGTCCGCGCAAGAGTGCGTGGCGTGCCTCGGCGACGACGACTGCGCGGGCGCGAGCGTGTGCAACACGTCGACGCATGTGTGCGAGGGCTGCGCGGGCGCGGCGGACTGCACGGCCTCGGCGCCGGTGTGCGACGCGGGCACGTGCGGCGCGTGCACGGCGGACCCGGACTGCGCGAGCTTCGGCGACACGCCTCGCTGCGACACGGGCCGCGGTCACTGCGTGCCCTGCCTCGAGCGCGCGGACTGCGGCGGCAGCACGCCGGCGTGCGATGCGTCGACCCACACCTGCGTGGGCTGCGTGGAGAGTTTTCGGGACTGCACGACCACGGCCGCGCCTCACTGCGACGCGAGCACGCATATGTGCGCGGCGTGCACGAGCGACACGGAGTGCAGCACGGCGAGCGGCGGCGCCCTGGCCGCGTGCGACACGTCGTCGAGCACGTGCGTCGTGTGCATGCCCGGCGCGGGCAGCGCGTGCTCGGGTGCGACCCCGGCTTGCGCCTCGCCCGGCGTGTGCGCGCAGTGCACGACGACGGACGCGCGCGCCTGCAGCGCGCTGCAGGTGTGCGACGGCGCCAGCGACACCTGCGTCGAGTGCAACATCGACATCGACTGCGCGGGCCACACGGGCGGCAACTACTGCGAGGGTCACGCCTGCGTCGCGTGTCACACCGACGCGCAGTGCCCGAGCGCGAGCGCGGCGGCGTGCAATGCGTCGAGCCACGTCTGCGAGGCCTGCGGCGTCAACGCGGACTGCACGCACCTGGCCGCCACCCCCGCCTGCGTCGGTGGCACGTGCGCGGTGTGCGACGCGACCGCCAGCGCCTGCAGCGGCGCGACCCCCGCGTGCGACGTGAGCACGAGCTCCTGCGTCGAGTGCACCGTGAATACCGACTGCGGCGGCGGCCAGGTCTGCGACACCACGGCGGACACGCACCAGTTTCAGTGCGTCGCCTGCAACGTGACCGGCGACTGCAGCGGCAGCGACGTGTGCGCCACCGGCGACAGCCACACCTGCGTCGCCTGCAACACCGACGCGGAGTGCACCACGGCAGCAGCCCCGCATTGCACCGCCGCCAGCCACAGCTGCGGGCCGTGTACGAGCGACGCGCAGTGCGCGAGCGCCAGCGGCGGCAGCCTGCACCGCTGCGACACCACGCCGAACCCCAACGTGTGCGTGGCGTGCAATACCAGCTCCGACTGCGGCGGCATGGCGTGTCGGCCAGACCACAGCTGCAGCGCGTATGCGCCCGCCAGCCAGACGACGTGCCAAGCCTGCGACACCGACGCCAACTGCCAGACGGACCACTACTGCGTGCCGATGACCTTCGGCGCCGCCGGCACCGCGCATGGCAGCTATTGTTTGAAGGACGCGAGCGTGGCCGGGTGCGTGCAGCCGTATCGCATCAACGTCAGCGCCACGAGCCTCGACGGGCACGCCGCCACCTACTGCGGCATCAACGAAATGCTGACCACCTGCGAAGCCGTCCGTGCTCTCGTGGACAACCGCGCCTGCCCCGGCGCCAGCGACGCCGGATGCCCCGAAGGCGGTCTGTGCCGCATCGTCGGTGCCAGCGCAGATACCTTCTGCACCTACCAGTGCGACTTCGCCGTCGAGTGTCTACCCGGCGCGCTCCCGGGCTCCACCTGCGGCGCTGGGACCACGGGCAGCGTCTCCTACTGCGGCGGCTGAGACAGACGACCCGACCCATGGCACTTCATCTGCACAGACGACTCGAGACCCTCCGCCCCGCCGGCGTACCGGAGAGGCCGCAGCCGGCACATCTCCGTCGTCTCCGCTCGCGGGTCCGCGCGAGCGCTGGACCCCTACGGCGCCGCTGTGCGCGGCTGGCGCACCTCGTCCTCGCCGCCTTCATGGGCGCCCTCTCACTCACGGCCTGCGGCGGTGCGACGTGCCCGTCTGGTCAGACGCCCCTCGACGGCCGCTGCGTCATGATCGTCGATGCGTCCCTCGACGCCTCGCCTTTTGACGGCTCCATGGACGCGACGCATGACGCGGGCGACGCGGGCGCGGACGCCAGCGACGCCTCGATGGGCTGCGCCCCCGCCTGCACAGGCGCGACACCCGCGTGCGACCGCGCGACGGGCACATGCGTGGCGTGCGTGGCGGACGGCGACTGCCCGGACTCGTCGGCGCCGGTGTGCGACGTGACGGCGCACGCGTGCGTGGGCTGCGTGGGCGACGCGGACTGCACCACGGGCCGCTGCGAGACGTCCGCGCAAGAGTGCGTGGCGTGCCTCGGCGACGACGACTGCGCGGGCGCGAGCGTGTGCAACACGTCGACGCATGTGTGCGAGGGCTGCGCGGGCGCGGCGGACTGCACGGCCTCGGCGCCGGTGTGCGACGCGGGCACGTGCGGCGCGTGCACGGCGGACCCGGACTGCGCGAGCTTCGGCGACACGCCTCGCTGCGACACGGGCCGCGGTCACTGCGTGCCCTGCCTCGAGCGCGCGGACTGCGGCGGCAGCACGCCGGCGTGCGATGCGTCGACCCACACCTGCGTGGGCTGCGTGGAGAGTTTTCGGGACTGCACGACCACGGCCGCGCCTCACTGCGACGCGAGCACGCATATGTGCGCGGCGTGCACGAGCGACACGGAGTGCAGCACGGCGAGCGGCGGCGCCCTGGCCGCGTGCGACACGTCGTCGAGCACGTGCGTCGTGTGCATGCCCGGCGCGGGCAGCGCGTGCTCGGGTGCGACCCCGGCTTGCGCCTCGCCCGGCGTGTGCGCGCAGTGCACGACGACGGACGCGCGCGCCTGCAGCGCGCTGCAGGTGTGCGACGGCGCCAGCGACACCTGCGTCGAGTGCAACATCGACATCGACTGCGCGGGCCACACGGGCGGCAACTGGCGCGCAGCGAGGCGAGCGCGCGTTCGTTCGAGCCCTCTCCGCCGAACCTGGACCTCGACGACGCCAGGCGCCGGCTGACTCCACCGGAGCGTTGGTCCTTGCCGGGGTGGACTGGGGTGGCGACCGAGGTAGGGCATCATGTCGGTGTGCAGATCCTATTGGCCGTGGGCATGGAGAGCGCCGCGTTCGTATGCGAGGCGCTCGGACCGATCCTGGGCGCCGCGGCGAATGCTGCGGAGCTCGCCAGCGCTTGGGGCGAGGCAGACCATGCAATGGAGTGGGCGGGCCGGACCTTCGGCGCGGAGTTCGGCATGGAGGCGGCAATGATGGACTCGGATGCCATGCGTCGAGCCGTGGCCGACGGGCACCTCACCACGTCGGAGCTGGCCGCCATCGTTCACTCGCGCACGTCGATCCAGAACCGCTGGACGCGCCAGATCGCCTTCGGCGGCGCAGCCCAGCAGGGCTTGGCGTCGCGGGCGATGACAGAGGGCGTGGCGATCGCCGCGGGCGTGCTGCAGCAGGCGCTGGACCAGGCGAGTGCTCGGCTGGACGAGCAGGGCATTCACGATCCGGCGGAGCGTCAGAGAGCTCTGGTCCATGCCGTCAACGAGGGAGCGGTCGCTGGCTATCAGGGCCTCCACGCACACAATGAGGCCGTTCGCGAACAGATCCGAGCTGGCGAGCAGTAGCCTTCAGGCCTCGAGCCAATAGGAGAACACGTTCATGAAGTTCCTCGCACGACTCTGGTCCAGGGTTCCCATCTTTCTGCAGATCCTGATCTACGGCTCCATTGGGGTCGCGGGCATCGTCTTCGTTGCGCTTCCGAAGGTGGAGAGGCGGCACAGACCGTGCCACATGGCGATGGCTGCCGAGGCACCGGCGTGGCGAGCTTTGGGCGACCACCTCGACCGATGGTACGCGGAACATCCGTTGCGTGAACCCAGCCTGCCCGATGGTGGCCTGGATTCCCACCAACTAAGACGCAACCTCCTGCCTCGGCTGAGCGCCGCTGGCTGTCGCGACATGGCCGAGCAGCTCGAGAACCAGGTGTTTTCTGCCATCTACATCGGCGCGGCGCCGGACGAGGCGGACGCCGAGGGTCAGCGCATGTGGCGGACGATCGAGACTCTGCGGGCGCAGCGGCTGTCGGTCTGTCTCTGAGCACGCCGCCTTCGAATAGGTCGAGCTGCCTCGGTTCCGGTTGTCCCCCCACAACCCCGATCCGGCTTATGCGTGGTCGTCGCGTGTCTGTCACATGGCTGTTGCAAAGCGAGGGCAGGTTCCCCGGCGAAAGCGAGAACCGCCATGCGCAAGCTCCAGCTCAGCCTCTTCACCTCCTTGTTGCTCTCCATGGCCTTCGTGGGTTGCAGCGGTGGGCACGATCGCGGTCCCGAGCCCACCCCCGAGGGTACGACCGGCGCTCCGACGCCGAGCGATCAGGGCGGGACGCTGACGATCAAGGGCTCGGACACCATGGTGATCCTGGCGCAGCGCTGGGCCGAGGCCTTCATGGCGGCCAACCCGGGCACCACGCTGCAGGTCTCCGGTGGTGGCTCGGGCACGGGCATCGCGGCGCTGATCAACGGCACCGTCGACCTGGCCGACGCCAGCCGTGCCATGAAGGATCGCGAGAAGGCGCAGGTTCAGGAGCGTCGCGGCGGAGCGGCCCACGAGATCCCCGTCGCCCTCGACGCCCTCGCCGTCTACGTCAACGACGACAACCCCGTGCACTCGCTGACCATCCCGCAGCTGAAGCAGATCTACCGTCACGAGGTGACGAACTGGAATCAGGTCGGCGGCAGCGACGCGCCCATCGTGCTCTACGGCCGCGAGAACAACTCGGGCACCTACGCCTACTTCAAGGAGCACGTGCTCGAGGACCTCGACTTCGCGCAGGAGACGCAGACGCTCCCGGGCACGTCGGCCGTGATCAACGCCGTCAGCCACGACGTCGGCGGCATCGGCTACGGCGGCATCGCCTACGCGCAGGGCGTGCACACGGTGTCGGTCGCGGTCGAGGGCGGTCAGCCCGTCGAGCCCAACATGGAGAACGCCATCAACCGCACCTACCCGCTGGCGCGTTTCCTCTACGTCTACTCCGTGGGTCAGCCCACCGGCCTCGCGCAGCGCTACGTCGACTTCATGCTCTCGAGTGCCGGCCAGGCTCTGGTCGAGAACGCCGGCTACTACCCGCTGCCCCACGCCGGAGCCGCTGCGGCGCCCGCCGCCCCGACCGGAGCGGCCGCACCCGAAGCACCGGCTGAGCCCGCGCCATGAGCTCGGTGCGAGTCAGCTTGCGCTCGGCTCGCCTGGCTCGCGTCGGCATGGACGACGACGCCGCGGACCCCGAGCTCGGCGCGCAGCCCGTGAAGCGTCCGCCTCTGGGCCAAGGCTTCAAGACGCCGCTCAGCCACCGCATCGCCGAGAAGCTGATCGCCCTGATGGCGCTGAGCGCGGTCGCGGCGGTCGCGCTCATCTTCATCTTCGTGGCCAAAGAAGCGCTGCCGCTCGCCTGGGAGCAGCTCGACGGCATGCGCCTCTTGGACCTCTTCCTGCCGCGCACATGGACCGGCTATCACGAGGCCGTCTACATCTGGCAGCCGGTCGGGACGCCCGAGAAGTTCAACGTCG
>Ga0210033_1003730_pt1 | contig 12131 bp, 4 predicted proteins | sample CryGeymeta201501_FD_185465 | JGI IMG/M metagenome (GOLD analysis project Ga0210033, IMG submission 185465) | Groundwater microbial communities from Crystal Geyser aquifers in Utah, USA - Crystal Geyser metaG 2015-01 (SPAdes) (version 2) | ecosystem: Environmental > Aquatic > Deep subsurface >... | reverse complement strand
TGGGCCTCGACAAGGACGGTGAAGACGCGCTGCGGAGCACCGACGAGGGCCGCCGAAGCGACGGCCACAGCACCTTCTTCAGCGTCCTTGAGGGCCGCGCCTCCCGCCTTCGACTCGCCGAACGCCCAGAGGACGCCATAGCGATCCTGCGGCGCTACGACACCCACATCCAGGCGTATCAAGAACAGATCGGCCGCCACCGCGGCGCGTTTCAGCTGCGCTACTTTCAGTACATGGCGGCGCTGGCCTCGGAGCTCTGGCTCGACCGGCTGACGAGCGCACCGGACCGGCTCTGGGTGGACCTGGAGAACTTTCGCGCCCGGGATCGCGCGCGCTACGGAGACGTCGTGCTCGACCCGACGCGGCTGCGCAAGGTCGCGCTGTGGATGGCGACGGGGTCGGGCAAGACGCTGCTGCTGCACCTCCACCTGCTGCAGGCCCGGCGCTACCTCCCCCGGCTGGCGGCCCGCACGGTCGTGCTGGCACCCTACGAGACGCTGGCGCGCCAGCACCTGCGGGAGCTTCACGCCAGCGGCTTTGTCGAGGCGCGCCACGCCAACGATCCCGACGGCGCCAGCGCCCCGATCCAGGTCATCGAGCTCAGCAAGCTCTATGTGCCCACCGCGGGCGCCCCGTCGACCCGCAGCGGCGGGGCCAGCCTCCCCACCACGGACTTCGAGGGGCCGCTCCTGCTCCTCATCGACGAGGGCCACAAGGGCACCGCGAACAAGACCGACGCCGACGTGGAGCGCTCCTGGCGCCAGATTCGCGAGGCGCTGCACGACGACCAGGACGGCCTGACCTTCGAGTACAGCGCCACCTTCGCCCAGGTGACCGACAAGGATCCGTCCATCCAGGCCGCCTACGCCCAGTCGATCCTCTTCGAGTACGCCTACGGCCGCTTCCATGCCGACGGGTTCGGCAAGGATTACAGCATCCTCAACGCGCGCACGAACCCGGAGCTGGCCACCGACCGGATCCTGATGGGCGGCCTTCTGGCGCTCTTTGAGCAGCTCTTCGTCTTCGACCACCATCGCGAGGACGCCCGAACCTACCAGCTCGCCCGGCCGCTGATGCTCTTCATCGGCCAGAACGTCAACGCCGGTCCCCGCGATGTTCAGCAGATCGTCGCGTTCCTCCACCGCGTGCTGGCCGAGCCCGCGCACACCGCCACGCTCATCGCCGACCTCCTGGAGGGCCGCAGCGGCCTGCACGACGCCGCCGACCGCGATGTGTTCGCCACCGCCTTCACCGTCCTGAAGGCCCAGGGAATGACCTCCGCCCAGCTCGCCGACGACCTGTGCCACACGATCTTTCACGGCAAGGGCGCGCTTCAGCTTCACGCCCTCAAGGGCACGGACGGCGAGATCGGCCTCCGCACCCTCGACAGCGCCAACGATCGATACTTCGGCGTGATCAGCGTGGGCGACGCCTCGAAGTTCCTGAAGGACCTCGCCAGCTCCGTCACCGGCATCGCCGTCGGCACCGACGACCGCATGGCGGACACGGTGTTCGACACCCTGGAGGACGAGAGCAGCCCCATCCACATCCTCGTCGGTGCCCGGAAGTTCGTCGAGGGGTGGTCGAGCTGGCGGGTCTCTGCCCTTGGACTGATGAAGGTCGGCAAGGGCGCTGGCGCCCAGATCCTCCAACTCTTCGGCCGCGGCGTGCGCCTGAGGGGCCTGGGCAACGGGCTGAAGCGATCGGCGAGGTTGGCGGGAAAGCACCCGGAGCACCTGCGGGTGTTGGAGACGTTCTCGATCTTCGGCCTGGAGTCGAACTACCTCCAGCGCTTTCTCGACGAGCTCTACAAAGAAGGTGCGGTGGTCCGCACCCACGAGCGCATCCTGCCCCTGAAGGTCTCGGACGACCTGCTTGACGCAGAGCTCCAGATCATCCAGACGCCACCCGGCTACGACTTCCGAGACTCCGAGATCGTGCGGCTCGAGGTCGGCGAGCAGCGCTTCACGCTGGATCTGTCGACCACCCTCGAGATCAGCCGCGGCGCCGACCACACCCGCGTCAGCCAACGTGGCGCGAGCGTCCCGCTGTCAAGTTTGCTCTGGCTTCACCGGGCGGCGCCCTTTGAGCTGCTCTGGCGTGAGGCGTTGGCGTTCAAGCAGGCGAAGGGCTGGACCAACCTTCACCTGACCCGCGACGCGCTCCGCGCCTTCCTCGCCACCAACGTCCACGTCGAAGGCCCCTCCGACGTCCTGGAGGCTACCCCCGACCACGCCATCCCCATCTTCCGACAGGCGCTGGTGCGGCTCGTGCACAAGGCGTTGGAGCGCGCCTTCTACCAGGTTCAACAGCGCGCGGAGTCCGGCCGGGTCCAGGCCGTTCGGCTGACGGCGAGCCACGCCAACTTTCCCACCGTCCCACGCCCCCCCACGCACCCCGGCACGACCGAGCGCCTGCGCGCCTACACCCTCGACGTGCCCGAGGACCTGCTCACGCAGGTTGACGCCCTGCTGGCCGACGTCCATAACCTTCAAACGGTGGAGGACGTGGCCGCCCCGCTCCCTCGCCTCATCGCCGACCGCCACCTCTTTCAACCGCTCGCGCTGCTCTACCCGACCACCCGCACCTTCCGCGGAGACGCTCCCGTTCAACTCGACGCCCTGAAGAAGGTCGCCAGCCGTGTCCGCTTCAAGCCGGCGGGGCTCGAGCCGGGTGAGGCGCAGTTCGTCGCGGACCTCCACCATGTGTGGGAGCGCCTGGCGGTGCAGCCATCCTGGGCGCCGTTCCACCTCGCCCTCCTGCGCAACACCGCGAGACAAGGCGTAGGGTTCTTCGACACCGCGGGCTTCTACCCCGACTTCCTGCTCTGGCTCCACCGCGACAAGAAGCAGGCGCTGGCCTTCATCGATCCCAAGGGCATGACGCACGGCCACTGGGCCAAGGTGGAGCTGCGCCACGCCATCGAGGCCCTGACCCCGCAGGCCGGCTTCTACCTGACGAGCTTCATCGTCACGCCCACACTCCCCGCCGACATCCCCATCCCGCCAAGCCTCACCGACCAGGCTGGCATCACCGCCTGGCTCGCCGACCAGCATGTGCTGCTCCAGCAGGGCTCCGACTACATCGGGGCGCTCCTCGACGTCCTTCGAGTCGCGCTCACGCCCTGAGCCGACCGTCGCTCCAGCATGTGCGCGCACCACTTTTGAGCATCCACGACCCGCAAACAGGTGCCGACACATGCTCACAGGCCCCTCGGCACCCCATCTTGATGTGCGCGCACGCCTCAAGTGGGTACAAATGACCCCAAAGGCATGTGCGCCCACGCCGTTTGACGCCAGGTACCCCTCGAGAGTTGGTGCCTGGCACGCCATGTTGGAGGGGGGGTGGCGTCAAACCATGTGGGCGCACGCGCCTGTGAGGTCATCTGACCCCACGCGAGGCGTGCGCGCACATCTGCGGACGCTTGCGGAGGCGCGGCGAGAGGTCACGCCATATCGTGGAGGGGCAGGAGGTCGCCCGACACCTCGTGCGTGCATGGTGCGGCGAGGTGTCGAGACAGCCGCGACGGCTGGCGGCAGCACGCACGGCGGCGGAGCGGTCCGTGGGATCGACCGCGCCGGGAGCCGATCGGGCTCAGGGGAGGTCGGGATAGGTCATGGAGTTGGCGAGCGCCTTGTAGAGGTCGGCCAGGTCGTCCGTGTCGGAGACGAGGGCGGGCTCCATGGCGACGGTGCTCGTTCCGCTGATCTGACCGAACTTGACCTTGAACCACGCCTCGTTCGGCTTCTTGCGGACGAGCTCGCCGACGCTGTCGCCCCCGAGGGCGATCGTCGTGCCGTCGGTGCCGTGGCAGCCGGCGCAGGCGGTGGTGTAGACCGTGGTACCGCGGGTGGCGTCGCCGTTGGCGCCGATCGCGTAGTAGACCAGGGTCGGGGAGACGACGGTGCCATCGGCGGCCGTGTAGACCGGGGGGCCATCGACGGCGAGCCGGTAGAGCTCCTCGGGATAGATCCACTCCTCGCGCATGAACTTGACGATGTTCCAGATCTGCCCCTCCGTCAGCGCCGTGCTGTAGTCGGGGTGCCTGTTGCCGGCGGTGTTCAGGTCGCGTCCACCGGTGCCCTGGATCAGGTCGAAGAGCTCCTGGGCGCTGGTCGAGGCGACGGTGGCCCGCAGGTCCACGCCGGAGACGTCAGGGCGCGACGCGGCCCCCGTGCTCATCCCCGTGCGATTGGCGTACGCGCCATGGTTGCCCAGCCCATCCCAACCGTGGCACGTCTTGCAGCGCACGAACTCGGAGCCCACCGTGACGGCAGCGTCCGTGAGGGTGCCGTCGCCGTCGCCCTGCGTCACCCACCACTGGGAGTAGGCGATCCCGCCCTTGATGCCGTCGGCCGCCGTGTAGCCCGCGGGAACATAGCTCGGGTCCGTCACGGTGAACGCGGGGTCGGTGCCGCAGGTGATCGTGAAGCTCCCGTCTCCGTTGTCGACGCCGACGCACGACGCGCCGTCCGCGCCGGCCGCGCCGGCCGCACCGTCCGCACCAGCGGCACCGTCGGCGCCGGCCGCACCGTCCGCACCGGCCGCACCGTCCGCACCGTCCGCGATCACGGCCGTGGTGCCATCGTCACAGGTGATCGTGCGGCTTCCGGCGCCGGAGTCTGCGACGGTGCAGGAGGTGCCGGCGGGGCCTGCGGGGCCTGCGGCGCCTTCGGGGCCAGCAGGGCCGCGCGCACCATCAGGGCCGGTGCAAGCCATGCCCGCGATCAGCGCCACCGCGAGAGTTACCAGGGTTCGAGTGATTGCCAAATCGTTCCTCACCGTTCAATGCGGCACACCCTTTGTGTGCCGGTTCATGGCGGAGGGCTGGCCCACAACACCTCCGTAAGTGCCGTGTTGGTAGCGCCTTGACACCGACATGTCAAACACATCGCAGATTGAGCGATTGATGCCCGCCAGCAGGCGTCGCGTCCCTGCTGCCCTCCCGACCGGAGGGTGATGCGCCGAAGAAAAACGTCTCGGCGCAGACCCAGACGGCGCCGGGCGCGTTCATCTCAGCATCTGTTCACGGTTTCCGCTGAGGGGGGCGCGTCCCATCAGCCGCCGGGGGCCTGTCATCGACCGAGGAGCGCATCATGAAGTCCCGTTCCACCGCCGTCATCGCATTCTTGACCACAACCCTCGTCATCCTTGGCGCGGCCAGCTTGAACGCGGAGTCGCCGAAGGACCGCCAGAAGAAGGCCATGCTCGACATCGTCGCCAAGCACTTCGAGCCGCAGGTCATCGACACGCACAAGCCGGTCGAGCACGTCGACATCTCGGACGACATCACGGCGCGCGTCGTGCCCGTCGAGAAGGATGGGGTCTGGGCCGTGGACGTGGTGATGAGGCGCGGCGAGGGCGGGAGGGGGGTGGCGACGGCGAAGGTGCGGTTGAATTGTACGGTGGAGACCATGTCGGTGATGTCGCGGGTGTCGCGTCCGGTCGCCGTCGAGGTCGGCCACGAGGACCTGATGGTCCGCCTGCAGCCCGGCCAGACCGAGACGCGGCGCGTGGTCTTCCGGCCGAAGCGGGGGCAGGGGAAGTTGGCCGGCGGCACCGCGCGCATCACCGCGAGCGTGGGGCAGGAGGTGATGGCCGAGAGCGTCTATGTCGCCCTGAACGGCATGGCGACGGGGCCGCAGCTGAACGACCTCGTGCGGCCGTTCTGACGCGCGTCCAACCTTCTACCGGGGAGAGGCCATGAAGCGGCAGCTGCTGCAGGTCGTGATCGGCGTGCTGGCCGCGGCCGCCCTGTGCGGGGCGCTGCTGCTCGCCAGCGAGGCGCTCTGGCCCACCGCGCGGACGGTCGTGGCCGCGGACGCGACGCGGGGACTCGACCACATCGTCGTCCACTTCGACCCGCCGGCGGCGCCGCTGGTGCGGACGACCTACAGCGAGATCTTCGCCGCGCTGCCGCACAGCAAGGTCACGGTGGTCGTGGCGAGCGAGGCGGACTTTCAGACCTTCCTGGAGACGTTCGCGCCTGCCGAGGGCGAGCGGGGGAGATTCGAGCCCGTGCTGACCGGGCGGCCCATCACGACGTGGTCGCGCGATCGCTACACACTGGCGCTCGAGGGCGAGCAGCGCGTGCTGCTCGTGCCCGCCCAGCGCCCCAGCCTCGTCGACCGGCGCGCGAACGACTGGCTGGTGCCGTTCCGGCTGGCCGAGGCCGAGGGCATCGAGGTCGGAACACAGAACTTCGACTTCGATGGGGGCGACCTCATCGTGGGGCCGGACGTGGTGTTCGCGGACACGAACCTGATGCGGAAGAACCCGGATCGGTTTCGGACGCCGGCGGCGGTGCGCCATCAGCTCGAGGTCATGCTCGGGCGGCCGGTGGTGGTGCTCGGCGAGCAGCCGGAGGACGTGCCGCACCACCACATCGGGATGTACCTGACGCCGCTGCCGAACGGCGCGGTGGCCGTGGGCTCGCCCACGCTCGCCGCTGACCTGCTCGGAGCGCAAGGCTTGGAGGCGATGGCCGCGCGTCTGGCCAGCGCGGACATGCCGAAGATCGACCTGACACCGGAGACGGTCGAGCGGTTCGATGGGCCCGCGCGGCAGCTCGAGGCCGCCGGCTTCCGCGTGGTCCGCCTGCCCCTGGTCCCGCTGGACGATCAGGTCACCTTCATCACGTACAACAACGGCGTCACGCACCACGACGCCGACGGCCTTCATTTCCTGATGCCCGCCTACAGCGTCGAAGCCCTCGACGCGCGCGCCACGGCCATCCTCGAGGCCGAGGGGCTGAAGGTCCACCCTATCGACGTGCGCACGGTGTTCCAGCAGCACGGGTCGGTCCGGTGCCTGGTGAACGTGCTCTGAGGCCTGTGCCTTCGCCGCACGGCCGGGGCGCGGCAGCGGGGCGTCTCGGGCGTGGCCCTCAGAGCACTATCTTGACGGCCAGCACCACCATCAAGACGAGGATGGCTGCGGCCAGGCCGATCAGCGCCCACCGCGTCCATCCCGGCGCTGAGGGCGCCGACGCCGTCGGGACGGGCGTCGCGTACGCGGCCGCCTGGGGGCCCGGCGAGTGTTCGACCGCCCCCTCGCCGCCCATCGACACATCGATGGACATGCTCAGGTCAATGCTCACCGCCGAAGGGTCGAGCACCGCCGGCTCGAGCTTCTCGCCGGGGGCAGGCTCGGGCGCCAGCGCGATCATCTGGCGAATCAGCTCGGACTGGATCACGCCCGCCACCGCCTCGCTCGACGGCACCTGCTGCGGGCCTGCCTGCGCGACCCAGATCGGGATGAGCTGCCCGAGCGCCGAGCGCACGATGGTCTCCGCCTTGGAGACCTTGGAGGCCAGCAGCTCGAGGTCGTCCCGAAACACCCGGTGCATGAACTCGGCGAGCTCGGCGCTGCCGTAGGGACGGGGCTCCCTGGCCCGCACCACCGCGAGGTCCTCGAGCATCTCCTCGGCAGTCTGGTAGCGCGCCACAGGGTCCTTGGCCAACCCCTTGAGCACGATCAACTCGAGCTCCGGGGTGACGTGGCGGTTGATCTCGCTCGGGGGCCGGATGTCGCCCGATCGGATGCGCTCCATCCGGTCGAAGTCGCCCTCGCCGGGGAACGGGTCGACGCCCGTGATGAGCTGGTAGAAGACCACCGAGAGGCTGAAGATGTCGCTGCGGGCGTCCACCGGCAGGCCCCGCACCTGCTCCGGGGACATGTAGCGGATCTTGCCCTTGATCGACCCGATCTGGCTCCGATAGTCCAGCGTCGCCTGCGCGATCCCGAAGTCGATCAGCTTCACCGCCCCGTCAAAGCCCACCATCACGTTGGCCGGCGACACGTCGCGGTTGACGAGATGCAGCGGCATCCCCGTCTCGTCGGTCAGCTCGTGGGCGTAGCCCAGCCCCTTGAGGACCTCTTCCATCATGTAGAGCGACTGGCCCACGGGCAGGCGGGTGCCGCCCTTGCGGAAGTAGCGCGACACCGCCCCGAGGTCGCGGCCGTGCACGTACTCCATCGCCAGGTAGTGCATCGGGCCGTCGGTGCGGTCGGCGTGACCGACCTCCAGGGTCTGGGCGATGTTCGGGTGGTTCAGCATCAGCCCGAGCCGGCCCTCGCTGACGAACATCTCGATGAAGCGCTTCTGCCCGTCGAGGCGCGGGCGCAGCAGCTTCAGGGCGACCCAGCGGCTGGGATCGCCCGCGTGCATCGCCAGGAACACGTCCGCCATGCCGCCCTTGTTGAGCTTGGTGATGACGAAGTAGTGCCCGAGCGGGCCCGGTATGTGGAGCCTGAGGTTTTCCTGGTCGTCGCTCAAGGCAGCCTGTCCTTGTCCATCGCGCCTGTCATCGAGTCTCACCCAGCCCTGGCCATCACCCCACGAGGATGATCGCCCCGGTATCGTAGCCCAGGCCCGGCCGCAGCGCGAAGTGGGCCTGAGCCACGAAGAAGCGAACGATGTTCGCCATGCGCGGCGATGTCGTCAAGTGCTGGCGACGCTCAGCGGCGTCCAGCGCGCGGATGTCGTCGCCTGTCTCCACCGCGATGATCGTGTCGAGCGCACCGCACAGGCTCGCGCACGCCAGCAGCCCCATCCGGTCGGCGGCCTGATCGAGGTGCTGCAGCAAGCGCTCGGCCCGGGCCAGCCCCTCCGCCTCGCTCCGCACGGGCTCCTCGCGGCCTGTCTTGCGCATGGCCACCACCGCCGACCGGAGCGCCCGGCCGCCGTCGTACTCCACCATGCGCTGCACGCTCGCTGCCAGGCGCGAGACCCGGCCCACCTCCTCCAGCTCCTCGCCCATCTGCATCCGCACCAGGATCTCGATCAAGTGGCCAAGCTCGTCGATCGGGACCGCGCGCAGCGGCAACAGCTTGAGCGCGACGTGGCCGAGCGCCCGGCCGAGCTGAAAGCGCAGCGCCGCCTCGTGGTAGGGCGTCCGCGGCGCCTCGGCGTCGACGGGCACCAGGACGCGGCTCTCGGCCTTGCCGCCCGCCGTCGAGCCGAGGTTCACGTAGCGAAGCGCCAGCCCGGTCGGTCCCATCGCCGTCGTGATCACCGCGTCCGCGTCGACGCCGAGCATCCGCGCGACGTCGGCCTGGACCTCGGCGGCCCAGGGGTGCTTGTCCCCGAGGGGACGGAACGGCGCCTGCTCGGTCACATGCAGCCCGCTGATCATCGCGCCCATCCGGCTCAGGCCGCGGCGCTCGGGCGAGTCCAGCAGGGGCCCGAGCACGTAGCGGTCGAGCTCCTCGGTGGACAACACCCCGGACGGGGGCTCGCTCCACTCGTAGCGCTGCCGCAAGACCTCTGTCAGGAAGCGCTCGTGGCCGGCCGTGGCGTGCCCCAAACAGCGAAGGACCTCGTAGCAGCAATAGACGTTCGGGTGCTGCCGGATCGCCTGGTACATCTCGCCGAGCGTGCGGAGCGCCTGCGGGTTGACCGGGTCGAGGTCAAGCACGTGGTGCAGCTCAGCCAGCGCCTTCGGCACGCCGTTCGACATCCGGCCAAACAGCTCCACCAGAGCAAAGTGGGCCGCCGAGGCGTGCTCGTCGCTCACGCCGGAGTCCACGATCGCGCGCAGCTCGTCCTCGGCCTTGGGGTAGTCACGGACCTTGCTGAACGCCGTCGCCAGAAACATGCGCAGCGGCACCGCCGCGTCGGCAGACTGACGGCTCGCGACGGTCTGCGCCGCCCCCCGCACCATGTTCTCCAGCCGGATCCAGTTGCCCGCCCGGTACAGCAGCCGCGCCGAGGCCAACACCGGACGGATGTCGTCTGGATCGAGCTGGCGAGCCTCCCGATAGAGCGACAGCGCCTTGTCCTCGTCGTCGAACCCACACTCGACGATCCGCCCGAGGTAGAAGATCGCCGCGGCGTGCAGGACCGCATCGACCGGGCGCTCCAGATCGCCGCAGAGATCGATGGCCGCCTGGGTCGTGGCGTAGGCCTCCTTCCACCGCTGAAGCACGAACAGGCACTGGGCCCCCTTGAGCAGGATCGCCACGCTGGCCGGATCGAGACGCGAGGCGTCTTCGTACAGCGTCACGCCACGCTCGGGCTGCTCCATCCAGTCCGTGTGCAGGTCACCCAGCTCCACGAGCACCTCGCAGCGCTGACGGCGCCCCTCGACCGAGCTCTGCGCCAGACGACGCAGCAGGCCCTCCCAGAGCGCGCGCACCTCCTCGAAGCGCCGCAGCCGCATCAGGAAGCTCGCCAGCGGCCGATGCGCCTCCAGAGACTGCGGCACCAACGCCGCCGCCTCCTCATAGCGCGACCGCGCTCGCTCGATCTCCAGCCGCGACTCGGCCAGACGACCCCAGTGGGCGATCAGGCGCACGCGCCGCGTCACGTCGCCCAGCTCGACCAGCGTGCGGTCGAACCGGTCGAGAAACTCGGTATAGTCCGCGTCCGGGTCCACGCCCTCCTGCACCGACTCCTCGGCCCAGGACAGCATCGCCTCGAAGGCGTCGGCGTTGTGCGGGTCGATGTCGAGCGCGATCTGCAGCGCCGCGACCGCCTCGGAGGTGTTGCCCAGCTCGCGGGCGACGATCGCCCGCTTCCAGAACAGGTCGCTGCGCACCTCCGTCGCGAAGGACTCGGACTTCAAGGTGAGCTGCTGCGCCAGCGGATCGGCCTCATCCCAGCGGCCCTGGGCCACGTAGATGTCCAGCAGGCCGCGCATCGCCGTCGGGAACTCCGGCACCAGGGCGATCGCCTCATTCAGTGAGCGCTCCGCCGAGACCGCGTCCCCGAGGTTCTTCCAGTAGACCTCGGCGATGCGCGTGTGGATGCTCGCCTGCTCCTTGTCCTCCCCCCACAGGCTCGCCTCCCGCTGCAACGTCTCGATGACCGCGTCCCAACGCCCCTGCCGCTTGTAGATCTCGCGCAGCCCGTGGATGGCCGGCACGTACGCCGCCTCATGGGCGACCGCCGCCTCGTAGGCCGCGATCGCCGAAGGCAGGTCGTGGCGCGCCGTCTCGTGGATGGTCCCGATCCGGAAGTAGACGTGCGCGCGCGCCTTGGTGGAGTCGGTCAGGCGCACCTCACGCTCAGAGACGTCCAACAGACGCTCCCACTGGCGGGTCGCCTCCAGCAGACGCCCCAGCGAGCGCAGCACCTCCATCTGCCCCGGCACGAGCTGGAGCAGCTTGTCGTAGGTGTCCACCGCCAGGTCGAAGTCCCTCAGCTTGCGCTCGGCCACCCGCGCCACCGCCATATAGAGCGGCACGGCGGCGTCCGCGCTCTCCACCGTCTCCAGGCGACGCTGATAGAACCGGACCAGCTCCTCCCAACGCTCGGCGCCCTTGTAGATGGCCTCGACCTTCTGCGCCGCCTCCAGATCCGACGGCCACTCCTCCAGGATCGCGTTGTAGATCCCGATCGCCGCGTCCTCCTCCCCAAGCTGCGTGTGCAGCGGCGCCAGCCGGTGCAGCAGCGCCAGCCGCTCCTGACTGGCCCGGGTCAGCACGCCGAGCCGGAGCTGATAGGCCATCGCCAGCGCGCGCGGCGCCGGATCGAGCAGCAACAGCTGCTCCAGGTCGCGCAGGTGCCGGTCCTCGCGCGGGTTGCTGCGCAGCGCCGACAAGAGCGCGTCGACCGCCGCCGTGGGGCGCTCCATCATGTTGAGCTCGACGTGCGCCTTGCGGGCGTACAGGCGCTCCTTGTCGTAGCCCGCCTGCGGATCGGCCTCCACCACGGCCAGCGCCCGGTTGATCAAGCCCAGCAGGTCGTCCCAACGCCGCGTGCGCTGAAACAAACCCTCGAGGCGCTGGAACGTCTCGACGCGCGTCGGGTCGAGCTCGAAGCTGGTCGTGAAAGAAGCCAGCGCCCGCGCTTCGCTCCCGAGCTGCTCCTCGCAGATCACCCCCACGTCCGCGTGAAGCCGGGCCACCTCGCGGGGCTCATCGAGCAGCGCCGCAGCGTGCTCGAGGCCGTCCACAGCGTGGTCGAACCGCCCCAGCGCCCGGTCCAGCGCCACCGCCTCCAGCACCCTCTCGAGGTCGCCAGGCTCCTCGATCAGCAGCGTGTCGAGCACGCTGCGCGCACCGGCCGGATCGGCCAGCGGCCCGGCCAGGATCCGCGCCAGCGTCCGAAGCCACCCCGACCTGCGCGCCAACAGCCCCGCGTCCGAGTCGTCAACGACGCTGCCGATCCGACGACGAAGCACCTC
>Ga0210033_1003729_pt1 | contig 12136 bp, 7 predicted proteins | sample CryGeymeta201501_FD_185465 | JGI IMG/M metagenome (GOLD analysis project Ga0210033, IMG submission 185465) | Groundwater microbial communities from Crystal Geyser aquifers in Utah, USA - Crystal Geyser metaG 2015-01 (SPAdes) (version 2) | ecosystem: Environmental > Aquatic > Deep subsurface >... | reverse complement strand
TGATGTCGGGGTCCAACTTTGTGCACGGCATCGTGCTGGTCGGGGCGATGGTGGCCTTGGGTGCCGCCGATACGCCGGTGGAAAAAATCATTGGCTTTATTGGGGTGGTGTTGGGCGCGGGCAATGCCGCTGGCGGTTACGTGGTGACCGAACGCATGCTGGAAATGTTCAAGTCCAGCAAAAAGCCCGGGAGTAGCAAGTGATGAATATTTCTGTGGAGCAAATCCAGCAAATCCGCGAGTGGGTAGTGACCGCCAGTTTCTTCGCTGCGGCCGTGATGTTTATTCTGGGCATCAAGCGCATGGCCTCTCCGGTCACCGCGCGCGCCGGTATTGTGCAAGCGGGTTGGGGCATGGTGGTGGCCACGTTGGCGGCATTTTTTCATCCCGAGATCCACGGTAACTACGGTTTGATCATGGCGGCGGTGTTGATCGGCACCTTGCCGGCCTGGTTCAGCGGCAAGCGGGTGGCGATGACCGACATGCCGCAGATGGTGGCGCTGTACAACGGCATGGGCGGTGGTTCGGCCGCTGCCATTGGTGCCAGTGCGCTGCTCGGCGCCGCGCTCAATCCGGGTGCCTGCGCTGACGCCACGGCGCATGGTTGTTTGAATGGTTCGCGCACGGTGCTGGCGGTGATCGGTACCTTGATTGGCGCCATTTCGTTGTCGGGCTCGATCATTGCCTGGGCCAAACTCGATGGCCGCCTGGATAAGCGCTTTACCTTCTCCGGTCAGCAATACTTCAATGCCTTGATGTTCCTGTTGGCGGCCGGGCTGGGCGCACTGCTGGTCTGGCAGTTGCAGGTACCGCTGATCGCTGCCTTTGTGGCGGCGGCGCTGGTGTTTGGGGTGTTGATGACGCTGCCGATCGGTGGCGCCGACATGCCGGTGGTGATCTCGCTGTTCAATGCCTTGACCGGACTGGCCGTCGGTTTCGAGGGCTATGTCCTGGGCAACCCGGCGCTGATGATCGCCGGTATGGTGGTCGGTGCCGCCGGCACTTTGCTCACCCAGTTGATGGCCAAGGCGATGAACCGCTCGATCAGCAGCGTGCTGTTTTCCAACTTTGGCGGCAGCTCGGCGGAAGCCCAGGAAATTAGCGGCAGCATGCGCAGCATCGAGGCATCCGACGTGGCCGCGCTGCTCTATCTCGCCGACAAAGTCATTATCGTGCCGGGCTACGGCATGGCGGTGGCGCAGGCGCAGCACAAGGTGTGGGAGCTGACCCAGCAGTTGATCAAGCGCGACAAGACGGTGAAGTTTGCCATTCACCCGGTGGCCGGCCGGATGCCCGGACACATGAATGTGCTGCTGGCCGAAGCCGGCGTGCCCTACGACTTGATTGGCGATATGGAAGAGATCAACCCGGAGTTCGCTACTTGCGATGTGGCCATCGTCATCGGCGCCAACGATGTGGTCAATCCGGTGGCGAAGACCGACCCCGCCTCGCCGATCTACGGCATGCCGATTCTGGACGTGGTCAACGCCCGCCAGACCATCGTCATCAAACGCGGCAAAGGCACCGGTTTTGCCGGTATCGAAAACGCCCTGTTCTACGCCGACAACACCAAGATGTTGTATGGCGATGGTGCCGATATGGCCGGTCGCCTGATCGCGGAACTCAAGGCTGTGGATGCCGAGGGCGGCCACTGACCATGGTGCGTCATCGGTAGGGGCGCCGATAAGCGTCGCGATCATCGAAGTGACCCGATCATCGCGACGCCAGCTTCGCTCCGACCCTGCGCGAAGATGCACTGCTACGGCAGCATGGCAAACTCGCACAGGTGGTTCCAGGTCTCCGCTGGGTGCGTGGCCAACACCGTGTGCCCGCCGCTGAAGGGCTGCCAGAAGTAGGTCTCGCCTTCGCTCCAGCCATTGCTGACAAAGCGGGTGCGATCGGCCTGGGCAAAGGCGATCGGCACGGTCCCGTCGCTGCTGCCATGGTGCACATCCACTGGCGTTTTTGGCAGCAGATTGGCAAATAGTGCATTGCACGCCGCACCGCTCAGGCCAGAGCACGCCAGTTGCGCGGTGACGCCGGCATTGACGCCGAATCCGGCAAAAAAATCACCATCCAGCGTGGTCGAGAAGTGATTGAGCAAAATGTCCAGCGTCACATGGCCGCCAGCGGAAAATCCCCATAAATAGCGCCGTTGCCGTTCGATGTTGTAGCGCGCTTCGACATCCGCCACGACCGCGAGCATGACGTCGTAATCGCTCGGCACATCCAGTGGGCTGGCCGGTGCGATCCAGCCACCTAAGCCGCCGCTCGCGGTGGGCGCTACCACGATAAAGCCGTTGGCATTGCTCGCCGCTGACCAGAAGCTGCGCATCGACTGAGCTTGCGTCAAGGTGCCGACGGGGGAACCCGCAGCGCCGTGCAACACCATCACCAGCGGCGTGGCAACGGTGCTGTTGTAACTGGCGGGAACATGCAGGTAATAGGTTTTGTTGCCGTAGATCGGGTCGGAGGCAAAACCCGGCACGGCGATGATGCGGCTGCTGTCGCCGCCACTGCCGCCGCTGCCGGCCGAAGCATTGCCGACAAACGTCTCGCCTTCTTCGAACCCGGAAGCGAACAGGGTGAAGGTCGTGCAGCGCGCGCGCGGCAGCCGCTGCACCTGTGCCGCCAATGCCGACAGCGTGCCGCAGCAAAGACCCGCCACGGCGATCCCCCGGCCCAACCGCATGGCGATGCTGACGGTGGCAGACATCATCTGGCGCTTTGCATCAGCGCCGCCAGATGGCGATCAAGCACAGGTCTTCGTTGCTGGCCGCGTCGCCGCGATGTTGCCGCACGGCGCTGGTCAGTGCTTCGATCGCCTGCCCGGCGGAACGGGTGTTCACCAGCACGGCGCGCGCCCGCGCCAGCCCGAAGGCCTGGCCGTTCGGGTCCCAGGCTTCGTCCAGACCTTCGGTGAACAGCAATAGGCCGTCACCGGATTGCAGGCTGATGCTGCTCTCATGAAACTGCCCGGCGCCAGAAACCCCCAACGCCGGCGCGATCGGCAGGCTCGGCGTTTCCAGCGTGCCGTTGTGGCGGCGGATGATCGGCGGTGCGTGCCCGGCGCTGCTGATGCGCAGTTCGGCGGAGTCGGCATGCAGCGCCAGCACCAGGCAAGTGGCGGACAGACTCGACGCCAGTTCGGTGCGCAGGATCAGGTTCAATTGCGCCAGCAACTCCGACGGGCTCTTGGCCCGCGGCGCCAACGCCCGCACATGCGCGCCCAGCCGCGCCATGGAGAGCGCTGCCGGAATGCTCGGACCAAGCACATCGGCGATCAACAGGCCACGGCTGCCATCGGCCAGCGTCAAATAATCGAACAGATCGCCGCTGAGGATTTGCGCCGGTTGATAGTGATCGGCGAGTTCGTAGCCGTCGATGCGCGGAGTGGCCATCGGCAAAAACTTCTGCTGGATTTTTGCGGCCAGGTTCAACGCCAGCAACGCCGGCTCGGCCATCGCTGTGGTGCTGGCAGCGGATGCCGCCAGCATGGCGCCGACATGGCCGCCCAAGCCGGTGAGAAACTCGGCATCGGCGGCGCGAATCGCTTGGGCCTCGGATTGCGCATCCAGATAAATGGCGCCGAGCAGTTGCCCGGCGTGGCGAATCGGCGCGGCGGCGAACACCGCCGGATCGACCTGCGGTTGATCGCCATCGGTACTGGTAACCACCAAGCCGCGCAGGGTGACCATGGCATGACCCGCGTCAACCGCCTCGGCGACCCGCGCACCGACCACCAGCGCATTGATCTGCAACGGTGCCGACGCCCGTTCGGCCAGCGTGCGCCAAGGGCCTTGCGCGGAATCGGCGAGCAGCAGGGCAAACCGATCACAGCGGGGAAAGCCTTCGGCGAGCAGGGCCAGCAGGTCTTGCCAGCGTCGATCCGAGCGGTTGCCGGCGGCGAGCATGTGGCCGATCTGGCTGAACACCCGCAGCCGGGCGATGGTCGATTGAAATAGTTCGTTGGCGGCCGAAGTCCGCGGCACCAGCGGTGGCGCTTGCAACGACGGTGCCGCCGATGGTGCGGGCGTGCGGGCTGGTGGTTGCAGCGGTGGGGGTTCAATCGTCTCCGCTGGCGCCAGTGACGCTGCGGCCGTGCCATCGTTCAAGCGCACCCGCAGCCGGGTTTGCCCAAGTTCGATGCTGTCGCCATCGTGAATCTCGATCGGGCTGACCACCAGACGACCGTTGTGGCGGGTGCCGTTGGCGCTCTCCAAATCGGTCAGGCGCCACGGCCCGGTATCCTGGTCGATGCGGGCATGACGCCGCGACACCGCGAGATCGCTGATCAGCAAATCGGCAAATTGGCCCCGGCCGATCACCGTCGGTCGATCCAGTTCAAAACGTTGCCCGGATTGCGGTCCGGCTTCGACGATCAGATCAATCATGTCCAGAGTTTCAACCAAGCTTGCCGCGAGTGGGTGTCGGCGTAGTTTCGCACAACTGCGCTCGCCGGTTCGGTGCCGCCAGCACGCCGCACGGCACGGCTGGGCGCTTACGCCGGGGATCGCTTAAGCTAGCGCCGTCGTATCCACCTTGCCAGCCACCTGATCGCGGAGAAAAGTCTCATGACCATTGCCTATTGGTGCGTATTGATTGCTGCCTTTATGCCCTTGTTGTTTACCGGCATCGCCAAGTTCTCTGGCCCCGGATTCAACAACTTCAAACCGCGCGACTTCCAGGCCAAACTCGAAGGCGCTCGCCTGCGTGCGCATTGGGCGCATCTCAACTCGTTCGAAGCGTTCCCGCCGTTCGCGGCAGCGGTAATCATCGCCCACCAATTGCAGTTCAATCAGGCGCGGCTCGACCAACTGGCGATCGGCTTCATCCTGTTCCGGTTGGTCTACGGCGCCCTCTACATCGCCAATCGCGCCAGCCTGCGCAGCCTGGCCTGGGCGCTGGCCACCGCGAGCTGGGTGATGATGTTTTTTATTGGCCAGTAAGTCAGGCTTGGGGATTGCCAATTTCAACCGGTAGGTCGGCTCAAGCGCCGCAGGCGCGGAGCCGACGGTGTTGAGGCTGTGGCGCTGTGGGTGAAGAAGTCGGCTCCGGCGCTGCGCGCCTTGAGCCGACCTACGTCACTGCTGCCACGGTTAAGCATGGCCACCGACAACCGGTAGGTCGGCTCAAGCGCCGCAGGCGCGGAGCCGACGGGGTTGAGGCTGTGGCGCTGTGGGTGAAGAAGTCGGCTCCGGCGCTGCGCGCCTTGAGCCGACCTACGTCACTGCGCGCCTTGAGCCGACCTACGTCACTGCGCGCCTTGAGCCGACCTACGTCATTGCCGTGGCCGACCTAGGTCACTCCGGTTGATGGGTCGGCTTACGGTTTCCGCGACTGGCGGCTGGGTTTGTCGTTCTGGCGGCGTTTGGCGGCGGCGCTGGCGGCGAGTCCGGAGACGGTGCCGAGGTCGGGCGAGACCGAAAACGGGTCCAGGGTGCGGGAGACGTCGAAGCGGACCAGCGACGGGTCGGTCAAGGTAAACAGGGCACCGCAGGCTTCACCGGCGTCGCAGATAAAACCGTCGTTGTCGATATCGGTGCCGGCCAGCACGTAGTAGCTGCCTTGCAGGATCGGCGGCAGGTTGAAGGCGTATTGCCCGGCGTTGATATTGCTGGTGGCCTGCGCGATGACTTGCCAGGTCTGCGAATCGATCACCAACAGATACACCGTGCTGACATCGCCATTGGCTGGCGCGGACGTAACACGCATGGCCACCGCTACCGACCGCGTGCCGACGCTGGTGACGAAGTTCACCTGCCCGTCGTAATTGGCGGCCTGCAAACCGCTGCGATTGACGCTGATCGCGTAGGTTCCGAGCCCCTGCGCATTCACGCTGACCGGGCTGACGCTCAACCAGGGCTCGGTACTGCTGCGGCTGGTCACGGTGAAACTGCCCTCGCCGATATTGCTCACCACGACATTCCTGGTGTCGAAATTGCTGCCGAAATCCAGTGCCGAGGGCAGCACCTGCGGCACCGGCGGCAGGGTCTGCTGGGTAGCCAGGCGCCGTGCTTCGCCGACGGCCTTGGACGCATCGATCAGGCCATAGCCGAAATGGTCATCGCGCTGGGTCGGGCCATCGCCTTCCAGATCGGTGGTGATGGCGCCGCTGGCCAGCAGCGTGTCGAACTGCTGTGGAGTGAGCGCCGGGTAGACACTTTTCATCAAGGCCACTACCCCGGCCACATGGGGGGCGGCCATTGAGGTGCCGTCGATCTGCTTGTAGAACGCTTGATCGAAGATCACACCGCCCGCGTCGCGTGCCATGGTGCTCAAGATGCTGTCGGAATTTTCAAATCCTGCCCCACCCGGCGCGGCCACGTCGATGTTAGACCCAAAGTTGCTGTAGGGCGCCAAGACGTACGGCGGTTGGTTCAAGTAACCCACCGCGCTGACACTGATGACACCGGGACAATTGGCAGGCGTAGCCGGTGCCGAGGTGTGGTCGTTGCCAGCAGCAGCAATCACCACCACCCCGGCTGTTGTGCGAGCTTTGTCGATGGCAGCGAGAAATTCATCAGGACAAACCGGCCAGAGAACACCCAGACTCAGATTGATCACTTGGGCGCGCCGGGTCGGCAGCGTGCCCGAATCATTCGGCAAGCCCGCCGCCCAGAGGATGCCTTGGGCGATGTCGTAGACTTCGCCGCCGCCCTTGCCCAGCACCCGCACCGGCATCAGGGTAGTCGCCCAGTTGACGCCGGCGACGCCGATGCCGTTGTTGGAAGCGGCACCGACGGTGCCGGCCACATGGGTGCCGTGGAAGCCCGAACTGCCATCGGGATGGTTTTGGTCGCCGACATCCAACGCATCGGGATCGATGCCGTCGTGATCCAGCGAACGACCAGAATCACTGATGAAATCGTAGCCCAGATTCCAAACGACATTGGCCTCCAGATCCGGATGATTGACCACGCCGGTATCAATCACCGCCACCACCACATCGCGACTGCCGGTGGTGATATTCCAAGCCTCGGGCAGGTGGATCAGTGGGTAATGCCACTGCTCGTGATAACGCGGATCGTTCGGCACCGCCTGCGCGGTGGCGATGCCGTTGGGTTCGGCATAGGCGATCTCGGGTCGCGCCCGCAGGGCTTTGATGATGCCGATCCGTTGGTGGGCGGCGCGGGTGGCGGGGTCGGTCAAAAACCACGGGCTGGTGGGGTCCAGCATCGGGTCGCTACGGACCCCCAAAGACTTGGCTGCGGCCTTGGCCTGCGCGGCGTCACCGACATTGAACAGCATCGAGCGATCGGCCGCGCCGGCACGATATTGCAGGCCGAGTTCGGCGGCTTGGCGGAGCGCCTTGCCGGAGCGCGCGTCGGGCTGTTTGAGCGCGACGATGATGTCGCCCGGCACCGCTGGGTTGAACGAAGACATCGCCCCCGGCACCGAGTTGAGGGCGATGCCGGCGTTATCCACCAGCAGCACGTAGTTGCCGTGGCCTTGAAAGGCGACCACCGCGATATCGAAGGTGCCGGTGCTGGGCGCGATGATCTGTTCGATTGGCCCGGTGCCTTCGGCCGAGGCAATCGGCTGGTTGGGGTTGGGATTGACGGACGGAAACAGGTACAGATCGAAATCCACGCTCGTGGGTTGGGCGGCATCGTGGTCGGCAATCGCCAGGCGCAGCACTTGGCCCTGGACCAAGTTGACCTGATAGGCATCGAACGGGTCGGCCTCGTTTTGGAAGCGATCCCCGGCATGGCCGGTGGCGGTGGCGGCGACAAAGCCTGAAACCACCGCCGGATTGGTGAGGATTTGTTCCTGCCCAGACGCATCGTTGTCGCGATTGGGCGTGGCTGGGTTATTGGTATCGCCATCGGCGAAGCTGTTGCCCGGCGCCTGCACCGTGCCGCTGACGGTGACCGGCGGCAAGGCAAAACCACAGGGATTGGTGCCGGCCAGGGTAGTGAGGCGCTGGACCTGGCTGTTGTCGAAATAACCATAACCGGCAGGACGACCAAACGCGGCGAGCACGGCCGCATTGCAGTCGGTAAAGGTCATGGTGTAGTCGCCCCAGGGATTGAGCGCCACCTGCGCCGGGTTGTAGCCCTCGCCAAAGAGACCCCCCACCGGTTGTGCCGCATCCCTGACGACGACACTGCCGTCGTGGATCTCGCCGATACCTGCAAACCAAGCCTGGTCGCCGGTCGGCGTGTAGGTAAACCAGTAGATCAGGCCCAAGGTGTCCGACAGTATTTCGGTGAACCAGCCTTCGCCGGAACGACTGGGGTCGTAAAAGGCACCGCTGCTGCCGCTGCGCAGGTATTTGCTCTGCGTTTGGGTGTTGGCGGTGAATGCGGTCGGGCAGCCGAGGCCGGAAATGGTCGTCAGCCGATCGATATTCAGTTGCTCGGTGGGCCAGCCTTGTGACCAAGCCAACTCGGATTGCAGATAGCTGGCATAGCCGTGGCTGCAACTATCAAACGTCATCACCAGGCTGCCCCAGTTCTCGCGCACCACGTTGGCAGCGTTGAAGCTATCGCCGTAGCGGCCACCACGGGTATGGGTGAGTTCCGGAAAAGTGATGGTGTCGCCAACGACGTTGCCGATGCCGAGCAAATACGCCTGTTTGCCCGTGGGTTCGTAGGTAAACCAGATCACCAGCGCCTGGCTGGGCGACAGCATTTCCAGAAAGTAACCCTGAAAGGTTTTTGTCGGCTGATACCAGGCACCGGATTGCCCGGCACTGAGTGCAAACGCGGTGCCCGCGAGCGTGGTGCTGGCGTCCAATTGCACGCTGACGGAAACGTCCGTCGGATTGCTCAAAGTCAACCACCAGCGGCCGGGCGTGAGCGGCTGGGGCGAGGACGCGCGGGTGATCACGATCTGCTCGTTGCCGTTATTGCTGTTGGCGACGTAAGCCGATTGATCGATCAGTCCCTGCACCGTGGTGGCGGTGTGTTGAATGCCCTGGCGGATCAGCAGATCGACATCGCCGCTGGCGCCCAGCGTGCGCACGGTCAGCGTCGACACGTTCGACGGCAAGTCGATATAGAAAGAACTGTAAGGCGTCGCGCAGAAATAACTTGCGCAGATTGCGCAGGACTTTCGTTCGCCTGCAAGGCGCACAAAGTGGAGCATAGTCGGACTATGTGACGCTTTGTGCAACGACGCAGGCGGGCGATAAGGACCAGCAAGATGGGTAAGTTATTTCTGCGCGACGCCTAAGTGTGGGCGGGCAGCGTGACCGCGATTGCCGCCTTGCTCTGATCGAGCGTGAGTTCGGTGGCTGGCTGGGAGCTGGCGATGATCGCAAACGCTGGGGGGACGGCGACGCTAACGCTGCTGAGCAGGGAAAAAAGCAAGCAACCAAACACTTTGCCGGGTGAACGCATGATGGATCCTCCATGGCAATTGCCGGGCCGACTATATTCCTGCCGGTGGCAATTGCCAAATGCATCACGCTTTTTTGGGCGGTGCGGTCAGGAAGCGGCGACCAGTCGGGCTGGGCCGATGGCTTCGGCGGAGCTGGCAAACGGCAGGGCTTTTTCCAGCCCGATTTGCGGTTCGCCGATGAAATAGCCTTGCAAATAATCGACCGCGCATTCGCGCAGCAAGGGCAATACCTGCGGCCGATCAACGAATTCGGCGATGGTGCGTTTGCCAACCGAATGGGCGATGCCGGTGATCGCTTTGACGACGGCCTGGTCGATTTTGTCTTCGAGTAATCCCTGGATGAAGGAACCGTCGATTTTCAGATAATCGACATCGAGATGTTTCAGGTGCGAGAAGGTGGAGAAACCGACGCCAAAGTCATCCAGCGCAAACTGGCAGCCGAGCGCACGCAGATGGCCGATCAGGGCGCGTGCCGCTTCCAGATTGCTGACGGCGCGTGACTCGGTGATTTCAAACACGATCTGGCGCGCATCGATATCGAACTCCACCAGCTTGTCGGTGACATAGCTGGAGGTGGCCGAATTGACCAGGGATTGCGCCGACAGGTTGATCGATAGCCGCACCTTGCGGCCTTGGCGGTGGATTTCGTGCAGGGCGCGAAACGCGTTGTGGATCACCCAGCGGTCGATTTCCTGCATCATGCCGAAACGCTCGGCGGTGGGCAGGAAAGCGCCCGGCGACAACAGTTTTCCGTGCGGATCGCGGAGCCTCAGCAAGACTTCGAAATAGGGCTCGGTATGCACAGCGGGATCGGCTTCATCGGAAAAATCCGCCAGCGGCACGATCGGCTGGTAGCTCAACACAAAGCCGTCGTTGCGGATGGCGTCTTCCAGCCGCGATGACCAGCCGAGTTCCAGGTCCATGCTGGCACGTTCGTCGGATTCCGGGGTGAATACGTGGGTTTGATTGCGGCCGCCGTTCTTGGCCAGGTGGCAGGCGATATCGGCGTTGGCCATTGCCTCGGCCGGCGATTCGGTGAGGCGATCCATCCGCGCCACGCCGATCGACACGGTGATGCGATAGCTTTTGCTGGCGTAAACAAAGGGGATGCCGGTAAGCGAACGGCGAAACTCGTCGGCAAGGGCGTCGATGTCCTGGCCAGTGACATTGCGCAGGATGATCGCGTATTCATCGCCACCCATGCGGGCGAGGTGGTCGGATTGGCGCAAACGTGATTTCAATCGGGCACTGACTTCGATCAGCAACTGATCGCCAGCGGTATGGCCGGCGGTGTCGTTGATGAACTTGAAACGGTCGACGTCGATGAACAGCAGCAGCGAGGTCTGATCGGTACGCTTGAGACGGGTGACTTCCTGTTCCAGTTGGCTTTCCAGGAAAGCGCGGTTGTTGAGCTTGGTGAGCGAGTCGTGTTGCGCCTGCCAGCGCAATTCTTCTTCCAGCACGCGGCGTGCCGAAATATCTCGAAACGCAATTACCGAGCCCTGGCGAACGCCGTCAACCAACATCGGAAATACCGTGCATTCGACCGGCAGCGGCCGTCGCGCCGAGGTAATGAACAGGGTTTGCCAGTTGGGTACTTGCGATCCGTTCTGATAACACTGCGACAGAAAACAGGCGCTGCGCGGCATTGGTGCGCCATTTTCAAAAGCGTGATGAAACTTCTCGTAGGCCAAACTGCCGACCAGATCGGTGGCGCTGGCAAAGCCCAGCAAATCCACCGCCGCCGGATTGACGAATTGGATCAGTCCGCTGCGATCCACCCCATACACGCCATCGCCGACCGAGGCTAGAATGCCTTCGAGGCGGCGCCGTTCGGCATCCACGGTTTTGCGATCCTGGACCATGCGAGCGAGCGAATGCAACCGCGCCAGAAACAGCTCTTTGGATTCGCTTTTGAACATGCATTCGATCGCGCCCGAGGCCAGCGAATCATTGATTACCTGGTCGGAGTAGGTGCCGGTGATGACCGCGCAGATCATCGTCTTCAGGCTCGGCGTGGACTTGACGGCGCGAATCAACTCGGTGCCGTTTTCATTCGGCATGAAGTAGTCGGTGACGACGATATCAAAGACATGTTCGTCGAGTTTTTTTCGGGCGTCGATCACGCTGGTGGCCAATTCGACCAGATAACCCTGTTTGCTCAGCAGCTTCTGAAACGCCAGGCGGACGGTGGCGGAGTCATCCACCAGCAACACCCGCATGCCGGTATGAACCGCGGCGTCCGGCTGCAAGTTGGCGTTCGCGCTCGGATGCAGGAGCTTGTTCAAAGCCTCGCCGGCTTCGTTGTAGTCTCCCCAGTTGAGCAAGGCCGCGCGCGGCCGCTTCATCATCCAGTTGACCGCGCCTGGGCTATTGGAGTCGGCCAGCACCAGCACCGGAAGATGTTCAAAAGCGTCGCGGGTCAGCAGATCAAAAATTTCGTCGGCCTTGGCTTCGCCATAGTCTGGCCAGCCCACCGCCACCGCGCCGATCTCGCTGGAAGAACGCGGCATGCGTTGCAGATAATCGAAGAGTTCCTCGAAGCCGGCCAGCGGCTGCACCGTATAACCCGCGCTCGAAAGCACCGAGGCGATCGCCCGGCGCCGGGTCACAGAGTTCTCAGTCAGCAGGACATTGGTCACGGCGCTCCCCGGTTCTCATTACCCCGAAGCCTAATGCCGGAAGCGGCTGAACGCCAGCGTGTGTGCGCTGGCCGGGATCCGGTCCCGGATTGGCCAGCGCCGCGGTGGCACGTCGCCGCGATCGATCCGAGCGACTCTGCGGCAATC
>Ga0210033_1003725_pt1 | contig 12141 bp, 10 predicted proteins | sample CryGeymeta201501_FD_185465 | JGI IMG/M metagenome (GOLD analysis project Ga0210033, IMG submission 185465) | Groundwater microbial communities from Crystal Geyser aquifers in Utah, USA - Crystal Geyser metaG 2015-01 (SPAdes) (version 2) | ecosystem: Environmental > Aquatic > Deep subsurface >... | reverse complement strand
GGGTTCGCGCTCGTCCGTTCGTGGTGGGTCCGATGATGTCTCGCTCGTCCGACCCGGGGCTAGCTCGCTGCGCTCGCATCGCCCCGGGCTACACAAGGAGCGCCCCTCCGGGGCTCGCGCAAGATGGACGGAGCTGGACCGACGGAAGGTGCGGGCTTCCATCATGATCATGCGGCGGCGATGGAGCCCTCCTCCATCCCACTCGCTTCGGAACCCGACCCCCACGGCCTGCCCGGACAAGAGCCTCGTCCGTGCCCTGCTTCCCCTGCCCGCCCCCCCCAAGCCCGGGTGCGAGCCCCGCAGGGGCGCTCCTTGTGTAGCCCGGGGCGATGCGAGCGCAGCGAGCTAGCCCCGGGTCGGACGAGCGAGACATCATCGGACCCACCACGAACGGACGAGCGAGACATCATCGAATCCACCACGAACGGACGAGCGAGACATCATCGAATCCACCACGAACGGACGAGCGAGACATCATCGAATCCACCACGAACGGACGAGCACGAACCCAACGAATCCACCACGAACGCACGAGCGCGAACCCAACGAATCCACCACAAACGCACGAGCGAGACATCGTCGGCCCCACCACGAACGGGTCTATCCAATGGCGAAACCCAAGCTGAGCAGACGCTCGAAAAATATATGCCTCGTTTCCTCGTGTCTTCTGTCTCCATGTGGGTCTTCTGCTCGGTCATGGGCCTCTGGGCCCACTCCCTCCCATCAGACGCCACCTGGAAACAGAATCTACGTCGGATCCATCGGCATCTATTTTCCGAATGGCTTCTGAATCCGAACGCAGCCCGCCTCCACTTCAGCGCGAAGCTGGGCGAGATGGTCGGCGCTGGCGAAGGAGGGCCGCTCGCGAGGGTGAGCTGTGCGATCGTGCCGTCTTCGCGATCGATGGCTTGTGACACGGTGTGAAACGCGGAGAGCGTCGAGGGCATCGGGTCAGGAGCTCTCCCACCCAGGGTAGGGTGCAAGCGCATGAACGGACATCATGCGGGAGCCGCAGCCGATCAGCCGCGCTCCGTCGTTGGAGCGAAGAAACGTGACGTGAGGTGAGCGGCGAGCGGTCGTGGACACGGCGTCCGGCAAGAGCGCGGCGGACAGCTCCAGGCGATCCTGGCGGCGCCGTTCGGCAGGATACCGGTCGGCCAGCGCCGTGCCGAGCGCCGCAAGCAACGCCTCTCCAGAGACGTCGGCCACGAAGCGCAGGTCGATGACGGCTTCGACGATCGGTGGGTTGGGGTAGCTGCGGCGTGTCATCTTGCTTGTCTCGTCCGCGGTCCCGGGTCTGTCGGATGGGGCTCCGTCGCTACGCCGGTCGGCGCCGGTTGCACCGGGCCTCGACCTCGCCGACGCGTGGCTGAGCATACGATGGCCAACTCCCTCGAGACAACCATCGGCCCGGGCCGTGCATTCGATCTCGGTCGGGCCGTCCTCGCATTGCCGTCACCAGGGAGAGTGCGTGGCTCACGCTGGCGTATCACCTCCTGCGGGCTCGACGATGTCGGCGTCGCGCAGGCCGCCGCCGAGCAGGTCGTCGCCGGTGGCGCGGCAGGCGGGGATGAGCTGACCGACGCTCCACCTGTCTACGTCGAACTTGAGAGCGGCTCGGCGACCGTGCTACGCTGCTCCATGCCTGGTGGTAGGCGCGTCGACTTCACCTCCGTCTCTGGCTCAGAGATGGTCGCTGCTGGACGTGACCGCCAGGCATCTGTCAAGCCGCTCGCCAGGTCCCTCGGCATCGCCACGGACGTCATCCAAACCTATCCGTGCAAGCCACCGCATTGAATGGAGACGTCATGGCGCGGGCTGATCTCCTCATCGACATCGTGAAGGCAGGAGCCGAAGGTGACCAGGAGCTCTTCCGCAAGGCGCTGGAGGCGCTGGTCACGGAGGAGCGCTCAAAGCAGCACAACATCCTCGCCGATCGCCTCGCCGAGCACCTCCAGCTCAACGGCAAGCAGGCGCGTCCAGCCCGGCCAGCGCCGATCGTGAACGGTGACGCGAAGCTGTACTACGAGGTCCGGGCCCGGCGCGATCTCTCCGACCTGGTGCTTCCGGTTCAGGCGCTTCAGGCCTGTACCGAGCTCGTCGAGGAGCATAACCGCGCCGATCTGTTGCGCGCCCACAACCTCGAGCCCCGGAACCGCGTGCTCCTGGTTGGCCCACCCGGAAACGGCAAGACGTCACTCGCTGAGGCCCTTGCAAACGAGCTTGGCGTCCCCCTCTTCGTCGTTCGCTACGAGAGCATCATTGGAAGCTACCTCGGCGAAACGGCGGTCCGCCTCGCCAGGCTCTTCGCTCAGGCGAGGACCGAACGCTGCGTACTGTTCTTCGACGAGTTTGATGTCATTGGCAAGGAGCGTGGTGATGTCCACGAGACGGGCGAGATCAAGCGCGTTGTGAGCTCGCTGCTCCTGCAGGTCGATCAGCTCCCTTCGTACGTGGTCGTCGTGGCCGCCACCAATCACAGCGAGCTGCTCGATCGTGCGGTCTGGCGTCGGTTCCAGCTTCGCATCGATCTCGCGGTACCTGGCAAGAGTCAAAGGCTGGCGTGGCTTCGACTGTTCGAGCGTCGGACGGGCCTTGAGCTTGGCTATACCCACGACCATCTTGCTCGGCGTCTGGCCGGAAAGAGCTTTGCAGAGCTCGAGCAATTTGCGCTCGATGTACAGCGGAGGTACGTATTGATGATGCCAACTGCAGATGTGCGGTCGATTGTCGCAGAACGCTTGAAGCAGTGGGCGTCCCGAGCGAGCCCCGAGATTGCCCCGCCGACAAACGACGATGACTGAACGCCCACTCCTCATTCTGCCCGAGCCCACTCGGGCTGCCCGAGCCCGGAAGTTCGGGGGTGGCGCCAGCCCCGCCCCTCTCGGCCAGGAACGACAGCGTCAACGCATTGAGCCCCGTCTCGTTGAGCTCGAAGCGGCGTTCGAGGCCAAGCGCCTCGCCATGCAGACGACCACGGCCGGTCTCGTCCCCGAGGAGGTCCTCGTCCTCGAGACCGCCGGCACGATTGAGGACTTCTTCGACGCGGCTTCGAACGTTCCGGGTCTCGAGTTCCTCGCCGAGTACGACGAAGACGACATCCCACCTGACGACGACTTCTTCCTCGAGAAGAAACCAGACGAGCGCACGCCGTATCGTGGTCGGGTCTACCTCATGCTCGCCAATCAGCAGGCGTTCCGCCAACTTCTGGGGCTCTGGACGGCGTGGCAGCGCGGTGAGCGGTTTCAGATCGGCTTGACGAAGTGGCGTGATCTGTTCGCGCTTCTACGTGACATCCGACCGTGGTCCATCCAGGATCGTCTCGAAGAGACAGGAGTCCTGGAGTATTGGCGCGAGCGCCTCGACTCTGACGAGTCGCTGTTGACCTGTGAGATCGAACTTTGGTTTCGGCGCAATGCGCAATTGCGCAACCAGGCACTTGCGGGGGTGAAGGAACACGTCATCCAACTTGGCGGCAAGGTTCTCTCCGAAGCGTTGGTTGAGGCCATTCATTACCACGCGTTGGCTGTGCAACTTCCGTTGCTCGCGATCCAAGGCATGCTCGATGACGAACTTCGTAGTGATGTCGCGCTTGTGCAGTGTGAGCAAATCCAGTTCTTCCGCGCGTCGGGGCAGATGGCCACTCGCCTCAGCGTTGAGAGCGTGGTGCCGCCTGCCGCGTTCCTCGGCGTCCCGACACCCGACCGCGCGGTTCCCCCTGTCGTTGCGTTGTTCGACGGGCTTCCGCTGCAGTCGCACCGGGCGCTGGATGGTCGCCTCTCGGTGGACGACCCGGACGACTTTGGCGCGGACTACGAGGCTCGCCATCGCGTCCACGGTACCTCGATGGCTTCGCTCATCATCTGGGGCGATCTTCATGCCCCTGGCGATCCCATTCCCCAACCACTGTACGTCCGTCCGATTATGCAACCGGTTCCCCCGTCCGAGCGAGGACACAGGCAGAGTGTCGAGGAGCGGGTTCCCGAGCAGGTACTCATCGTCGATCTGATCCACCGCGCTGTGCGGAGGATGTTCGAGGGTGAAGGCGCGGAGCAAGCAACTGCGCCGCACGTGGCGGTGATCAACCTCTCGCTCGGTATCAGGGACCGTCCCTTCGAGGGCACGATGAGCCCCTTGGCGCGTCTCCTCGACTGGTTGTCTTGGCGCTACAACGTGCTTTTCTTGGTGAGCGCGGGGAATTACGGTCACGACATCGACTTGGGCTGTCCACTGGCTGAGTTGGGAGAGCCCCTTCAGGATGCCGTGGTCCGCGCCGTAGCGGCAGACACTCGGAACAGGCGGCTGCTGTCACCGGCGGAAGCGATGAATGTGCTCACTGTCGGAGCGAGCCACGACGACGCTGATCAGTTCTCCATTCGAGATGGCTGGCTCGATCCGGCCAATCGAGGTTATCCGAGCCCTGTGAATGCGCATGGACATGGCTACAAACACTCGGTCAAGCCCGATGTGCTTGCCCCAGGCGGTCGTGTGCTGCTCCGCCCCTACACTCGCGCGGAGACACGGCTACCCCTGCCTGAAGTTCCCTATCGTCCAGGCCAAAGGGTGGCGACTCCAGGTACGGCAGGTGACCTCACGGCGGTTGCGACGAGCCGCGGCACGAGCAACGCGACGGCCATCATGACGAGGGCCGCCGCGCTCCTCATCCCTGTGCTCGACGAGTTGCGCGCGATGGAGGGTGGGCATCGCCTCAACGACCTTCCGAACGCGGTCTGGCTGAAGGCGCTGCTGGTGCACGGCGCGTGTTGGGGTACGAGCGGCGAGGAGTATCAGCGCATCTTGCGCACGCCAGAGAATAGCCGGACGCTCAGGAAGTACCTGTCACGTCTCCTTGGCTACGGATCGGTCGATCCCGACAGGGTGCGTGCGTGCACGGCCACTCGGGTCACGGCCCTTGCGGGGGGCAAATTGGTTGTAAACACTGGGGCTGAGCACCGTTTCCCCCTGCCCCCGTCACTGAGCGGCAAGCGAGGGCGTCGGCGGCTGGTGGTCAGCCTTGCGTGGATGACGCCTGTGGCGCCGCTCAACCATCGGTGGCGGCGCGCTCACCTGTGGTTCGAGGCGCCGCAATCCAAGATGACGACCGGCAGCGAGGGCCATCTGCAACGCACCGAGGCCGAATGGCGCGCCGTTCAGCGAGGGACGATCCAACACGAGGTGTTCGAAGGCGAGAAGGCCGCAGCGTTCGTTGACGGTGACGAGATCGTCATCCTTGTGAGCTGTCGGGAGGACGCCAAGGTGCTGACCGGCAAGGTGCCGTACGCCCTCGCGGTGACCCTGGAGGTCGACGAGAGCATTGGCGTGGACATCTATGCCGAGGTTCGTGACCGCGTGCAGACCAGGCTGCGTGTGGTGGAGAGGGGAGGAGGGGGCGACCCGGTTTGAAGTGGGGGCTCGCATCGACGCTTCCCGAGCGACCCTGGCGGTCGGTCTCGAAGACGGTCGTATGCCGCCGCGCTCGAACTCTTGGTGATCTCGGCATCGTCGGACAGGAGTGGGTCTGAATCGCAACCGCATCGCGGATCACGTCTGGTCGTCGCTCTCTGGGGGGACGGGGGCGGGAGTCCGCTGCAGGGGGTGTCGGATCTCCCTCGATGATTCCGTGAGCGTCCACCCTGTCGGCGTGATGAGCGACACCCCGGCCAGCGCGTAGGGCAGCACCTGGTCTGGCCAGGGCCGTTGGGGGCTCACCGTGGCGAGCTGTCGGCAAACGCGAAGGCCGCACGCCAGGCGCTCGCAGGCAAATGAGATCAACTGTTGCTCTTCGTTGCGGGTCATCCGTCGCTGATCCAGCGGATAGCCGTCGAAGGTGCCGGCATGGAGCTGCTCCAACGGCGAGTCGTTGCGCCAGGCGTGATTCAGCAATGCGTTGGCGAAGACACGACTGGCGTGTTGCTGGACCTGTTCACGCGCCGTCTCCAGCCTCGTGGGCGCGGTTGCTGCGACGAGGTGGGCACCGATCTCTGGCCGAGCGAGCATACGGAATGCGCTGTCAGTGTACCTCGACGTCTTCCGCGGCATCGGCAGATAGGTCACGGCTCGGTTCACCCACGCCTTGTAGTGTCGCCCACCCAAGTCTGCGCGGCAGATGTCGATCCACCTCGCGAGCGCGGCAGAGGCTTCGATGTTGATGCGCGCCATCTCACCGTCACTGATGCGGCTCGTGCGCGACGAGTCGATGTTGCGCCAGACAGGCTTGTCGTGGTCGAGAAGCACGGCAAGGTAGGAGCCCCAACGCAGCGCAAGAGCTGCCGCTGCTACACCCTCACGATCCTCCATCCAGGTGGACGTCCGAGCGGGTGGCTCGGGCTTCTTCGCGAGATAGTCCAGCACCTGGTCGATCAGGAGGGCTTCGGGGGGCCGAATGACCAGAGTGGCACCATCTTGTCCCATCACTTCAGTGCAGGAGCCGGCGTCGAGAGTGAGCTCGTCGTTCACACGCACTCGAAGGGGAGTGGAAGGTTGAGTCGGGTCTTGAGTGGACCTCATGTGTTGCCTCCTCTGGAGCTTGCCCCTGCGAGTGGGCGTGCACGTGGCTGTCGTTGGTTGTCGCTGGGCTGGTGCAGCGTGGTGGCGCTGAGCGATGCGCAGCGCCTCCGTGGGACGCCACTCTAGCATCGAAGCACTTCGGCCAGTCGCGTCCGTCTGGCCGCGCTTCAGCACGTTGTCGTCAACGACGCGACTGGTGCATCGCAGGGCGTGCGTGGCTCACGCTGGCGTATCACCTCCTGCGGGCTCGACGATGTCGGCGTCGCGCAGGCCGCCGCCGAGCAGGTCGTCGCCGGTGGAGCGGCTGGTGGGGACGGGGTTCGTGCTGTCGAAGAGCTTGAAGAGATCGGCGAGCGCCTCGGGCTGGTCGACCTCCATGGCCTCGGCGGCGAGCTGGGTGAGGGTGATGAGGCGGAGGGCGGCGGCCAGGGCTTCTTCGCGGGCGCGGGTGGCCTGACGGGTCTCGATGACCTCGCGGGCGTCCCGTGCGCCGGCTGCGTTGAGCAGGTCGAGGACCTTGCGGGCGTCCTCGAGGTGGCGGGCTGAGCGCGCGACGGTCGCGTCGAGGCGGGTCTGGTGGGTCTCGATGGCCTTGATGGCGCGGTTGACGGCCTTGCGCGCTGCCCCCACGCTGCGAACCCTGGAGGGCGCCTCTGCGGCGAAGTCCCGCAGGATGGCGTCCAGGGCGCTGTCACCCTCGAACGCGAGCTGCGCAGACGCCAGGGTGGCGCGGAGGAAGCGCTGCGTCGTGGTGATCGCTTCACCGCGCAGGCGCGTCCCGTCGATGTCGTCTCGCAGCTCTCGCGCCAGCAGGGCGTCTGTCGACTCCAGCTGCGTCGCGACGCTCAGGCACTGGGCCTTGCCGTCCCACGACGGGCCGTGGGCGGCCTTCGCCACGTCGTCGTAGGTGTCGTGCCAGGTCGCCACGGCGCGGGCGGTCTCGATGGTGCGGTCAATGGGGGTCGAGAGGGAGGGACGGGGCATGGATGGACCTCCGGGGTGCGGCGAGGTCGGGTCAGGGTGGGTGCCGGCCTGCTGCGTTTTCGTGGGTTGTGGGGAGGTACAGTATCACTCTTCTGAGGGACTGTCCAAGACGTTGGTGCATTCAGGGGCAGCTCTCGGACGCCAGGCCCGATGAGGAGGAGTTCAGCCCTTGTTCCCGGCGTTGGCGACACGGTAGCCGAGGTCGCGCAGCCCGCGCTTGAAGGCGGCCTCGGAGGTGGCGTAGACCACGAGGTGGCGCTCGCCCGCCCGCATGCAGTGCTTGCGCGTGCGCGGGTCCTCGGCGATGTAGGCGGCCAGCAACGGGTCGGCGCACTCGATGAGGCGCGCTGCGCCGCGGTCGTGGAGCTGCGTGCACCGCGTGGCGACCTCGTCGAGGAGCAGGGACACCGTGATGGGGAGGGCGGAGTCGCTGCGGGCGTGCAGGAGCTCCCGGAGGGCTTCGAGAGAGTGGCCAGCGTCCACGGCGGCGAGCAGGGAGGGCGCGTCGAGGCTCCAGACGGACTCGGCGGTGCGGGGCGCCCAGGCGTCGAGGGCGAGGCGATCGGCGTGATCGAGCGCGGCGATGGCCACGATCTCCAGGGTCTCCAGGACCTGCAGCACGGGCCTGCGCTCCACAGCGGCCGGTTCGTAGGTCGGGGCCGTGCCGAGGCACCAGGCGCCGAGGGGGTTGATGCGCAGGAACATCAGGCCGTCGTAGCGGCTGAGGAAAGGCGCGCCGTCGTTGCCCCAGAGGCCGCCGAAGTCGTTGCGTGCGTGGGCTGGCGGGACGAGGGCGACGTCGATGAGGCCGAGCGTGGCGGCGTACTCGAGCAGAACCGCCAGGAAGTAGCGCTCGCTGATCATCTTGTCGCCGCCGTATCCAAGCGACCCATACTCCGGGTGCCCCAGGTAGAGGCTCCACGGGTCCCGCGCCACCGAGAAGTCGTGGCGGCTCGCTTGCGCGAAGCGGATGAGCGCGTCGCTCGACATCCAACGCCCGGGCGGGCAGGCGGCCAGGGCGGTGGCCACCGCCTTGCGCCGGGGGCGCAGCGCCGTCAACGGGCTCTTGCCCGACCGGTGCTGCCCCTTGACGCGCTCGATGCGGGAGAGCTCATCGAGCAGTGGGCTGTCGAGCCATCGCTCCCAGAGCGTCTTGAGCGTCTCGGCGGGGGGACTGGCGAGCGCCTTGCGACCTGGCTGCGTGAGCCGGAGCTTCGAGCCTTCGAGCTGCGCCAGCTTGCCCGCCTGGAGGATGAGCGGCCACGCGAAGGCGCGCACCGGTCCGGCGTTCTCGTCTGCCCACCCGTCGTCGACGGGGAGCTCGGGGTAGAAGTCGCCCCCTTCGAGGATGGCCGAGATCGCCTTGACCGTCGCGGCCGAGGGGCGCTGTGTCTTGGCGCTCACGGCCACCTTGCCGGCGTCGACCAGGCACAACACGGAGACGAGCTCGCGCTGCGCGCACCGTTCGGTGTCGTGAACCTGAACGGGGTACTCGTAGTACTCCTCCTCGCCCGGCGGGATCTGGTCGGCAGGTGGGGCATCTGGAAACCGATAGACCGTGGGGAGCTCAGCCAGGGTCTCGACGCGCGTCGCGCGGGGCGGCGCCACGAACGCCGCGAGGCGGGCCTTGAGGTCGTCGGGCATCACGCCGCCGCAGAAGAGGAGGGAGAGCGGCGAGAGGGTGGTGTAGCCTCCCCATTTGTCCCGCACGCCCCAGTTCGGCTCCTGCCGGTACTTCGCCCTGAACACCTCGGCGTCGAAGCGGCTCGTCCGCCCGTGGACCACCTCGGCCACCGCCGCCCGCTGCGTCGTGTCCAGGGAGTCCCAGACCGTTCGCAGCCCCTGGCCGTCGAGGCGGTGCACGATCACGTCGATGAGCTCCGCCTTGCGCGTCGGGAGCGCCCTGGCGAGCAGCGTCGCGCGCTTCTTGAGGTCGCTCACGGTGAGCGTCGACAGGGCGAGGCTCAGCGTGGCGATGCTGCCGTCCTGCTGGGTCATACCGGCCCCGGGCTTCGCAGCTGCTTGTTGAGCCGGCGAGCGGCGGCCTTCATCTCCTGCTCCTGCCGCGCGCGCTCCTCGATGGAGCTCACCGCGTCGGGGGCGCTCTTGCCGAAGCGCTTGAAGTAGAGCTCCTCGATGAACTCCGGCAGGGGCGCCTTCCATCGCTCCTGGTCGTGGTTGTGGAGCTTGCCGAGCTTCGCCGGGTTCATCCCGAGCTCACGGGCCATCTGGACCTGGGCGTGGGAGAGGCGATGACGCTTGCGGGCGTCGACCCAGGCTTGCAGTTTGGGATGGAGCTTCTTGGCTGTCATGGCGGTCTCCGAGTGTGTTGGCGGTCAATAGCGTGCCGTCGAGCGCGTCGGGCGTCAAGTCTGAGCGGTGAGTGCGCAAGGCGATCGAGGTCCGTTCGAGCGGCGGCGCCGATCGTGAGTGGGGAGCCGGGGCGTGGCGAGTCGTCGCGCATGGGCGCTCTTGTGATCGGCCGTCGGGTCAGATAGTTCTCTGCCGGACCGCGCGGCCTCTGTCGATCTCGCGGTGAGGGCAGCGGGAGTCCGTCCGAGCCCTTCGAAGCCTCCGTCGTGGCGCGTGTCCCGCCCACGCTCACCTGCCTGGTGTCCCGATGCCCACCTCCGACCGCCGTCGGCGCCGCGACCTCGAACGCGAGATGCAGCGCGCGACCGACTACGACGCCTGGCGCGCCGCCGCCGACGCCCTCGACCGCCTCGAGGGCAACGATGACTGGAGGGAGGACGACGAGGGCACGCTCATCGACGCGGCCCTGCTGCGCACCCAGATCCGCGAGCTGGAGGCGCGGGGCGAGATCACCGACGTCGACAGCGCGGCTGCGCTCGAGGCGACCCTGACCGAGAGCCTGTACTGCAACCTGAACGAGGCCACGGCGCCGCTGCTCTACCGGCAGACCCACAGCGGTGAGACGAAGCGAGTGGTCGGCGACTGGCTGGACGCGTGCGTGGCCGCGCTCGACCGGCTGCGGACCGCCGAGGTGCCGGGGCTGAGCCGCGAGGTGCGCCGCAAGCGGTTCGCGCGGGCGCTGGATAACCTGGGGCAGACGGCCTTGATGCTGTCTGGCGGCGGCGCTTGGGGGCTCTACCACCTCGGCGTGGTGCAGGCGCTGCGGATGCAGGGGCTGCTGCCCTCGGTGATCAGCGGCTCCAGCATGGGGGCTATCGTGGCGGCGGGGGTGGGCGTGCGCACGGACGAGGAGCTGGACGCCCTGTACGCCGACCCGACGGTTATCCATCGGATGGCCGTGCGATTGATGGGGCCGCGGGGGATGTGGGAGCATCGGTCCCTGCTCAGCCCGGAGCAGCTCGGCGAGCACGTCAGCACGAACGTGGGGGCGTGGACCTTCGCCGAGGCGTTCGCGCGGACCGGGCGCGTGCTGAATGTGTCGGTGTCGCCGACGCGGGCGAGGCAGAAGCCGCGGGTGCTGAGCCATCGCACCGCGCCGGACGTGCTCGTGGCCGATGCCACCGTGGCCTCGTGCGCCATCCCCGGCCTGTTCCCGTCGGTGGCGCTGCGGCAGCGGATGCCGGACGGCCGCGTGCTGCCCTACGTGCCCACCGAGCGCTGGGTCGACGGCTCGCTGCGCGGCGACCTGCCGCTGCGGCGGATCGGGCGGCTGCACAACGTCAACCACTTCGTCGTCAGCCAGGCCAACCCGTTCGTGCTGCCGTTTGTGACGCAGCATCACCAGGACCTCGCCACCCGCGCCGCCCGCTTCGCGGGCTCGCTCCTGCGCGCCCAGAGCGCCGCCGTCCTCGACGAGACGCGTCGGCGGGTGACCTCCAACCGGGTCCGGCCGCTGCTCGACATGGCGCACGCCCTGGCCGCCCAGCACTATGGCGGCGACATCGACATCCACCCGCGCGTGCCGCCCACCCAGTTCGTGCGGATCATGTCCAACCCGTCCATGGAGCAGCTCCGGGCGTACATCCTCGGCGGCGAGCAGGCCACGTGGCCGCACCTGGCGGTCATCCGCGATCAGACCCGGATCACCAGGGCGCTCGCGGGGATCGTGGAGGGGCTGGGGTAGGGGGGCTATCGCGTTCTGGCCAGGACAGTCAGCTCAGGGTTCACTTCTCCGTGGAGCCCGTCGTGGCCGACCACCCCACGCTAATCCGGCGCTCGACGCGCCGTCTCGCGCGTGGGGCTACCGTGGGAGGGCGCCCCCGTTGGGGGCTTGGCCGAGTTCGTATCGGGAAGCGATGCCAGTCTCGATGGGCGCAACAGCTGTTTCGTGTCAAGTGCTTGTATTGTGCCGCCAGGTGCGGGGCGGTGAGCGGTGAGGGGGCGCAGGCCCGAAAAGGGGCCATGGCATAGCGGCCTGTCATGATGACATCCTGAACGGGTCTTCGACCTCGTCGTCATCGGGCTCGTTGCTTGTTTGGGTGAGCGGTCCGAGGGGTAAGGGCTCGTTTAGAAATAAGTGGTCTATTTGGCAGGCGGAAAAAATGGGGTCCAGGGGGCAGCGCCCCCGGCCGCCGGAGGCACGGTGCCTCCGGCGGCCGGGGGCGAGCCGCCCCCGGACCCCCACTTATTTTTCCACAAGCCCTAGAGCGTCGTGAGTCTCAGTCGGGGTCAGGTGCGCGTCGATGTGTGGGCGCCATGGTCGCGGGTGAGCGCAGG
>Ga0210033_1003720_pt1 | contig 12152 bp, 10 predicted proteins | sample CryGeymeta201501_FD_185465 | JGI IMG/M metagenome (GOLD analysis project Ga0210033, IMG submission 185465) | Groundwater microbial communities from Crystal Geyser aquifers in Utah, USA - Crystal Geyser metaG 2015-01 (SPAdes) (version 2) | ecosystem: Environmental > Aquatic > Deep subsurface >... | reverse complement strand
GGGCGGAGTCCCTCGCAGGAGCCATCGCATGTACGTCTTCAAGCTGCCCGAGATCGGCGAGGGTGTCGTCGAAGGGGAGATCGTCCAGTGGCTGGTCAACTCCGGCGACGCCGTGAGCCGCGACCAGCCGCTGTGCGAGGTCATGACCGACAAGGCCACCATCGAGATCTCCTCGCCGGTGACCGGGACGGTGGCCCGCCTCTACGGCAAGCCCGGCGACATCATCCAGATCCACACGCCCCTGGTCGATTTCGCCGAGGGCGCCAGCGGCGCGAGCCCCAGCGCGGCTGCCCCGGCCGCTGCTGCCCCGGCCGCTGCTACTCCGGCCCCCGCTGCCCCGGCCGCTGCTACTCCGGCCCCCGCTGCCCCGGCGCGCGCCCCCGGCGACAAGACCCTGGCCAGCCCCGCGGTCCGCTCCTACGCCCGGACCCAGGAGGTTCCCGTCGAGGCGGTGCCTGGCACCGGCAAGGGCGGCCGGGTCACCCGCGCCGACGTCGACGCCTTCCAGCAGGCCCCCGCCGATGCCGCGATGCCGGCCGCACTGCCGAACGCACTGCCGAACGCCCTGCCGAACGCCCTGCCGGCCTTGCAGGCCCCAGCCTGGGCCGGCACCGCCACCGGCCAGGACCAGGTGGTCAAGATCATCGGCCTGCGGCGCAAGATCGCCGAGAAGATGGTCGAGAGCTACCGCACCAAGCCGCACTTCACCTACGTCGACGAGGTGGACGCTACCGAGCTGGTCGCCGTGCGCCGGGGGCTGAAGGACGCCGCCGCCGCCCAGGGCGTCAAGCTGACCTTCCTGCCCTTCATCATGAAGGCGCTGGCCGTGGTCTTCCGCGAGTTCCCCACCGTCAACTCGACCCTGGACGAGGCGACGCTAGAGATGACCATCCACGGCACGGTCAACCTGGGCATCGCCACCGACACGCCCCAGGGTCTGTACGTGCCTGTGGTCAAGCACGTCGAGCAGAAGAGCATCCTGGAGCTGGCCGCCGAGGTCGCCGACCTGACCGCGCGCACCCGCTCGGGCAAGATCCAGCTCGACGAGCTGCAGGGCGGCACCTTCACGATCACCAGCGTGGGCAACATCGGCGGCCGCTTCGCCACGCCGATCATCAACGCGCCGGAGTGCGCCATCCTTGGCGTCAACCAGATCCACGACCGCCCCATGGTCATCGACGGCCAAGTCGTGCCCCGCAAGATGATGTACCTGTCGCCCAGCTTCGACCACCGGGTGATCGACGGGGCCGTCGGCGCGCGCTTCACCAGCGCGCTGAAGGCGGCCCTGGAGCAGCCGGCCAGCCTGCTCCTGGCTCTGCGATGAGCAAGGACGCGCTGTCCACCCTGGCCCGGGCCGAGGCGGAGCTCCAGACACAGGGCGCCCAGCCCTTCCCCCCCCTGCCCCTGGGGCGGCTGGCGGTCGTGGTCGCAGGCGCTTTCGCCGGCATGCAGACGGCCGACTGGGTCGTCGCCGGCCCTCGCGAGCGCCTGGGCGCCGTGCTCCGCGGCTGTGCGGTAGAACGGCTGGCCGACCCGGCCACGGGCGCCCGCCCCTACAAGCTGGCCCCCTGCAGCGGCGCGCCGGGCGCGCGGGCCCTGCACGCCGTGGGCCTGGCCCTGGGCAGCGGACGCCCGGTCCTGTGCTTCCTGGGCCTGGCCAGCGCCGCCTCGGGCGCCACCCACGAGGCATTCAACGCGGCCGCCCTCACCGGGGCCGGCGTGGTCTTCCTGCACGCGCCGACAGTCCTGCTCGCCGACGCGCCGGTGGGCCCCCAGCTCGCCGGCAGCCTCGCCGACATCGCCCAGGCCCACGGCCTGCACGTCACGCGCCTCGCCCTCGACGCCGACGCCGACGCCGACGGCGCGCCAGCGCAGGTTCAGGCCGCGCAGGTTCAGGCCGCGGTCGCCCAGGCCCGGGAGCGCGCGGCCGCTGGGGCCCCGCAGCTCCTGGCCCTCGACCTCTCCTGAGCCTCCCGCTCCTCCCCCCTGTCCTCGCCCCTTCCCTCGCCCCCTCCCCCAGCCCCGCGCGGACCCGCCGCGCCCGTGGAGCCCGTCATGGCCGAGACCCGCACCTACCAGGCCGTCGTCGTGGGCGCCGGCCCCGGCGGCTACCCCGCCGCCATCCGCCTGGCCCAGCTCGGCGTGAAGACCCTCTGCATCGAGCGCGAGTACTGGGGCGGCGTCTGCCTCAACGTCGGCTGCATCCCCAGCAAGGCGCTGATCACCGCGGGCAAGCGCCTGGAGGGCCTGTCCGAGCTGGCCGGCATGGGCATCGAGCTGCCCGCGAGCGCCGCCAGCGTCGACATGCAGAAGCTCCAGGCCTGGAAGAACGGCATCGTCGACAAGCTCACCGGCGGCGTGCGCACCCTGCTCAAGGCCAACAAGGCCGAGATGCTCGCCGGCGAGGCCACCTTCACGGGTCCCAAGACCCTGACGGTGAAGACGGCAGAGGGCGAGGAGATCACCATCCAGGCCGAGCACATGGTCATCGCCACAGGCAGCCGCCCGGTGGAGATCCCCGGCTTCCGCTTCTCGGACCCGCGCGTGCTCGACAGCACCAAGGCCCTGGCCCTGTCCGAGGTCCCGCGCCGGCTGGTCGTCATCGGCGGCGGCTACATCGGCATGGAGATGGGCCAGATGTTCGCCAAGCTGGGCGCCCAGGTCACCATCGTCGAGATGATGGAGAGCGTGCTGCCCGGCTTCGACAAGGACGTGATCAAGCTCATGGGCCGCAAGCTCAAGAAGGCGAAGATCGACGTCTACACCCAGACCCGGGCCAAGGGCTGGGAAGAGGGCGACGACGGCGCCGTCGTGACCATCGAGACGCCCAAGGGCGAGCTCACGCTCAACGCCGACGCCATCCTGGTCACGGTCGGCCGCCGCCCCAACAGCGAGGGCCTGGCCCCCACCGGCGTCACTATCGAGCGCGGCTTCGTGAAGATCGACCAGCAGTGCCGGACCAACGTGCCGGGGGTCTACGCCATCGGCGACGTGGCCGGCGGCATGATGCTGGCCCACAAGGCCACGCACGAGGGCGAGATCGTTGCCGAGGTCATCGCCGGCCACAAGGCCTTCAACGACGCCCGCACCGTGCCCGCCGTGGTCTTCACGGACCCCGAGGTCGCGACCGCCGGCCTGCAGGAGCACGAGGCCGTCGCCCAGGGCTTCCAGATCAAGGTCGGCAACGTGCCCTACGCCGCCATCGGCCGGGCGCTGACCACGGGCCACACCGAGGGCTTCTTCAAGACCATCATCGACGCCCGCGACAACCGCATCCTGGGCATCACCATCTGCGGCGACCACGCCAGCGACCTGATCTCCGAGGCCGCGCTGGCCATCGAGATGGACGCCGAGGCCCTGGACGTCGGCCTGACCATCCACCCCCACCCGACCCTGGGCGAGGGGCTGATGGAGAGCGCGAAGCACGCGCTGGGCCAGGCGGTACACGTGATGAATCGCTGAGGGCAGTGGACCCGGGTGGACCCGGGTGGGCCCGGGTGTGCGCGGGCGGGCGCGGCTGGGTGATTTCCCCCAAGCCGCGGACGGTCTCCGGGCCTCCTGACCCCTCCGCGGGCTTCTGCCTCCCTCCGATGCTGGCACGGATCGTGCTCCATTAGGGGGGGGGAGGCGCAGGTGAACACGGACCGGATCCTGGTTCCGGTCGACTTCAGCGACTGCAGCCGCCTGCTGGTCGCCGAGGCGGCCGGACTGGCGCGACGCCTGGGTGCCAGCCTGACGCTGCTGCACGTCGTGTCGCCGCCGGAGGGCCTGTCCGCCGAGACCCCGGCCCGGCCCTTGCCCGAGGGCCAGGGCACCAGCGTCGGCCGCTACCTGGTGGACGCCGCCTGGGCGCGGCTGCCGTCCTACGTGGCCGTCGCCCAGAGCGCCCGCGTGCCGACCACGGCCCAGGTCGAGGTGGGCCCCATCGTCCCCACCATCCTGGCCCGGGCCCACGAAGGCCACGGCTTCATCGTGATGGCCACCCACGGCCGGCGCGGCCTGGCCCGCATGCTCATGGGCAGCGTGGCCGACCAAGTCACCCGGACCTCGCACCTGCCGGTGATGACCATCCGGACCGAGCACCGGGCCGACTGCCAGGCCCGCTCCTGCCAGTGGTGCGCGGCCCACGTCATGCCCGAGGACCTGGACAACAAGCCGGTCCTGGGCCTGTAGAGCGCATCAGCTCCGGCGACGCCGCAGCGCCAGGCCCAGCAGGCCCAGGCTCCAGGCGAGCCCCATGGCCGGCGCGGCGCCCCCGCTGGCGCAGCCGCAGCCCTTGGGGCTGTCCGAGCCCCCCGTGACGGGCGGGTCACCGCCGCTGTCACCGCCGCTGTCACCGCCGGTGTCGGCGACCGCCGTGCAGCTGACGGTGTCGGCGCTGTCGACCAGGCACAGGGTGAAGTCGAAGCTGAAGTCGTCGGCGCTGGTCCAGCGGTAGCTGTAGCCCTGGGCGCCCACGTCCTTGGGGCTGACGACCAGGAAGGCGGTCTTGTCGCCGTCGAAGGCGATGGCACCGTCACCGCTGCCGCCCGAGACCGGCACGGCCGCGTAGTCGGCCAGGCTGCTGCTGTCCCCGGTCGCCAGGACCACGTTCCACTCCACGCTGTCGTCGCCGCTGAAGTCGACGTGGAGCAGCTTTCCGCTGGCTCCGGCCTGGGGCTGGATCTTGAAGTAGTTCAGGCCCAGGCTCTGCGGCGCGTCCCGGTCCTGGTTCCCGGTGAAGGGCAGCGACGTGACGGTGTCGCTCACCGAGGGGTCGTAGAAGGCCTGCGGCTCGTCGAAGTCCATGAAGGCCGTCGCCGCCATGAAGCCCTGGAACAGCGCGTCGAAGTCGTAGCCCAGGTCGGCGAGCACGTCGGGCATCCAGTAGTCGTACTGGCCGTTGTTGCCGTCGACCAGCTCCCAGGTCGCCTGCACCAGGTCGAAGCCACCCACGTATTGATCCAGGTAGTTCCCCCAGATCCCCATGCCGTACATGTGGTAGAAGATCTCCTGGCTGCTCTGGTCGAAGGCGTTCATGCCGATGTACGGGTAGTTGCTGAAGGCCCAGTACATCTCGGCCCAGTCGTTGTAGGCCGGGTAGACCTGCTCCTCCATGTAGGTGGCGGTCGCCTCCCACCAGAAGAACTCGTGGGCGAAGCCGTAGCTGAACTGGCTGCTGTGGTTGAACTCGTGGGCAGCCATGGACTTGTACCAGTTGCCCGCGCTGAAGGAGCCGCGCCCCGCCACGAAGTAGGGGACGTAGCCGACGCCGGAGCACCAATCGACGGTGGTGTAGGCGCCCGCGTAGTTCTGGTTGGAGATCTTGAAGCGCAGCTTGAGGTCCGGCGTGCCGGCGGGGGGCTTCCAGCCCTGCTCCTCGACCTCGGTCTGCCAGGAGAACTCCAACGCGGCCAGCATGTCGTCGGCCTCGGCCTCGGTGCCGCTGCTGTCCCAGTACACGACGAAGTGTTCGCTGGACTTGGAGGTCGGGCCGGTGTCGCCGGTGCAGGTCCCGTCCCCGTCCAGGGAGCTGTGGGGGATCTCCCCGGGTAGCGGCAGCTCCAGCGTGGTCGCGATGCGGAGCCACTCGTCGGCGTCGAAGAGCTCGGGAGAGGCACGCAGCTCCGCCACCAGCACGGTGAGGCAGCTCGGGCCCTCCATGATCTCCGACGGGCTGACGTCCCCAAAGGAGGGGTCGACCAGGCGCGCGTAGGCCTGGACCAGGGCCTGGCGATGGGCCTGCTGGGCATGCGAGAGGCCCGCGGGGGCGGCCGAGGCGAGGGTGGGCGCAGCCAGGCCGGCCAGCAGGAGGAGCAGGCGGCCACAGGCGAAGCGGGGAGAAGCGATCACGATGCCTCCAGAGGGAGCGGGACCAACAGCCCGCAGGGGGGCCGAGGATGCCACGCGCAGGCCCGGCCCGCCCCCCCTTTGCAGGAGCTTTGCCGAAGAGCAGGACCGAGTGCCGCAGGCCAGGCCACCCACGAGCGGCCCGGCAGTTAGCCTGCTGCAGACGGAGGAGCGGATGCGGCCCCTGTTCATCGCCATCGAGGGCCTGGATGGCAGCGGCGGGACCACCCAGGTCCGCCTGCTGGGTACGTGGCTGGCCGCAAGCGGCCGGGACGTGCACCTCACCGCCGAGCCCTCGCGGGGGCCGGTCGGCCGCTTCATCCGCCAGGCCCTGGCCGATCCCGACGAGCACGTCAGCGACGCGATCCTCCCCTACCTCTTCGCCGCCGACCGCCGCGATCACCTGGACCGCGAGATCCTGCCGGCCCTGGAGCGGGGCGAGCACGTCGTGAGCGACCGCTACACGCACAGCTCCCTTGCCTACCAGTCGCTGGTGCTGGGCCTGGCCCCCGTGGCCGAGCTCAACGCCCGCTTCCGGGCGCCCGACCTGGCCATCCTGCTCGACCTGGATCCCGAGACCTGCCTGCAGCGGGTCCTGGCCCGGGGCGAGACCCGGGACCGCTTCGAGGCCCTGGACCGCCTGCGGGCCATCCACGACGCCTACGAGGCGGTGCTGGTCCACGCCCGGATTCACGACGAGCCCATGATCCGGATCGACGCGCGGGGCAGCGTGCAAGAGGTCCACGCCCGGGTGGTGGCGGCGGTCCAGGAGCACGTCGTCACGTGAGCGCGCCCGGCCTGAGCAGCGTCGCCCACAGCAGCGGCGCCCACAGCAGCGTCGCCCACAGCAGCGGCGGCGGGCTGCGGATCGAGGTGCTGCGCGACCTGCCCTATGCCCAGGCCGAGAAGCGCATGCAGGCCCTGCTGGCCGCACGCATCGCGGATGAGGTGCCCGATACGCTGCTGCTGGTCGAGCCCCAGCCCGTCTTCACCCTGGGGCGCCGCCCCGGCTCTGCTGCCCACGTCCTTCAGGCCGGCGATGTGCCCGTGGTGAGCGCCGCCCGGGGCGGGGACGTCACCTTCCACGGCCCCGGCCAGGTCGTGGGCTGGCCCATCGTGGCCCTGCCCGAGGGCCGCCGCGACCTGCACCTGTGGATGCACGGCCTGGAGCTGGCCGTGATGGCCGTGCTGCGCCGCTACGGGGTGCCCGGTCGCCGCGACCCCCGCAACACCGGGGTCTGGATCGGCGACCGCAAGGCCTGCGCCATCGGCATCGGCTGCCGGCGGTGGGTGACCTGGCACGGCTTCGCGCTCAACGTCGACACCGATCTCTCCTGGTTCTCCCGCATCAACCCCTGCGGCCTGGGTCCGGGCACCGTGACCCGCATGGCCGACCACCTGGACGCCGTGCCCCCCTGGGAGCAGGTCGCCCAGGCCTGCGCCGAGGAGCTGGCCGCCTGGTGGACCGGCCCTGACCCGGTCGCCGCGGTCGCGGCCTCCCTGGCGGCCTCCCTGGCGGCCGCCCAGCCCACCTCCCAGCCCACCTCCTCCACGCGGCCAAATCCGGGTTGACTGGTCTGCCAGGACGCAATACAAGCGTGCCGCGCGCCGGGAGGCGTGGCCGAGAGGTCTAAGGCGGCGGTCTTGAAAACCGTTGACCCGAAAGGGTACGTGGGTTCGAATCCCACCGCCTCCGCCCTCTTCCTGCTACATGGTGGCAGCATGCCACCCGGTGACCTCTGAAGCTGGAGACGTGACCGAGAGGCCGAAGGTGCGCGATTGCTAATCGCGTGTGGGGTCAAAAGCTCCACCGAGGGTTCGAATCCCTCCGTCTCCGCCACCTCTCAGGGAAAAGCACCAAGAATGCGGCCATAGCTCAATTGGATAGAGCGTCGGACTACGGATCCGAAGGTTGGGGGTTCAACTCCTCCTGGCCGCGCCACTTGTTCGACAGCCCGCCCCCTTCACCGGGGCGGGCTGTCGTCGTTCCGGGGGCTACAGGTCCCGGGAGGCCCGGGAGGCCCGGAAGGCCCGGAACCCCGGAACCCCGGGTCCGCAGACGCTCAGACCCCGGCCAGCCGGAGCACGACCTTGGGGTGGGCCTTGATGCGCCGCTCGAAGTCGTCCCGCTGCCAGGTCGAGAAGTCCACCAGCGTGTCCTGACCGCCGTTGAGGATGACCTCGAAGATGGCGTCCTGGATGCCGTTGGAGCGGTTCTCCAGCAGGTTGCGGGTGATCTCCCAGGTCCCGAAGATCTGCCGGCCGACGACGCCGTGGATCTGCAGGCCGTTCATCACCACGCGGTGGATGTCCTCGATGACGGCGTCGCCGTTCTTGACGCCGAACATCACGACGTGGCCGCCCCGGCGCACCGACTTGATGGCGTTGTTGAGCGCGGCGTTGAAGCCGGCCATCTCCATGGCGACGTCCACGCCCACGCCCTCGGTCAGGGCGTGGATCTGGGCGACCAGCGCGGGGTCGCTCTTGTAGGGGGCGTCGGCGGGCGGCATGGCCGGCGTCAGGACCACGTCGGCCCCCAGCCGGCGGGCCAACTCGGCGTGGTGCGGGTCGGTCTCGACGCCGATGACCTGGGAGGCCCCCATGCCACGCGCGATGAGGATCGCGAAGAGCCCGATGGTGCCGCAGCCGATGATGGCGACCCGCTTGCCGCGCAGCTCGGTGGCCTGGCAGGCGTGGACCGCGTTGCCGAAGGGCTCCTGCACGGCGGCCACTTCCGGCCGGATCTTGTCGAGATCGGTGGGCCACAGGCTCTTGGCCGGCAGCTTCACGTACTCGGCGAAGCAGCCGTCCATGCTGATGCCGATGATCTTGTCGCGGGCGCAGACGTGCTGGTCACCGACCCGACACTGGTAGCAGGTGCCACAGATGATGTGGCTCTCGGTGCTGACCACGTCGCCCAGGCCGTAGCTGTACTTCTCGGTCACGCGGTCGCCCACCGCCACGATGCGGCCCAGCAGCTCGTGCCCGACGATGCGCTTGTCCTTGCCCTCGTCGTCCAGGCTGCCCAGGATCATGTCGCCGAAGGCCTTGCGCCACCAGATCCCGCGGTCGCTGCCGCAGAAGCCCGCGTACATGACCTGGATGATGACGTTGCTGCGGTCCGCGCCGTCGGGCTCTTCCAGGCGCGGGGTGCGGACCTGCTCCTTGACCAGGCCGGTGCTGCCGGCCCAGGACTCACGCGCGCGGTCGAAGGTCAGCGCCGACATGGTGTCGGGCAGCACCGCGGGGAGGGAGGAGGGGTGAGTGTCGGGCTCCGTACGGGACGCGGTCATGGGCACCTCGGAGCCCCACGTACCCTGGCGGGGCCGACGTCACGAGGGGGTGTTCCATCTGCCGCAGCCCCTTGTCGCGGCAGCCTCGGCGGGCAACAAACAAGAGGGTCCGCCCGTCCGAGGTCGCGACCCCGGATCTCTCATGCAGCGGCGCAGTTTCGTGTCCGGCCGGGCCCTGGTGCCCTCCAGCGGCAGCAGCCCCCTGACCGACCCCTGGACCGGCGAGATCCTGGGTGAGCAGCTCCTGGCGGGCCCGGCGGCCGTCGAGCAGGCGCTGGAGGCCGCCATGTCGGCCCGCGCTGCGACGGCGGCCCTGGCGCCCTACCAGCGGCACGACATCCTGGCCGCCATGGCCGCCGGGGTGCAGCGACGCAGCGCGGAGCTGGTCCACGCCATCGTCAGCGAGGCGGGCAAGCCCCTGCAGTACGCCCAGGGCGAGGTCAGCCGCTGTGTGGACACCCTGACCCTGGCCGCCGAAGAGGCCCGCCGCCCCGAGGGCGAGCTGCTGGCCCTGGACGCCGTGGCAGCGGGCGCCGGCCGCACGGGCCTGGTCCGGCGCTTTCCGGCGGGGGTGGTGGTGGGCATCACCCCCTTCAACTTCCCGTTGAACCTGGTGGCCCACAAGGTGGCCCCGGCCATCGCCGCCGGCTGCCCCTTCATCATCAAGCCGGCCCCGGCCGCGCCCACCCCCGCCCTCATCCTGGCCGAGCTGGCCGTGGAAGCCGGCTGGCCCGCCGACGCATCCCACGTCCTGCTCCTGGACAACTCCCTCGCCCAGCTCCTGGTCGAGGACGACCGCCCCGCGGTGCTCTCCTTCACCGGCTCGGACGTGGTCGGCTGGCGCCTCAAGGCGTTGGCCGGGCGCAAGCGGGTGCTGCTCGAGCTGGGTGGCTCCGCCGCCGTCCTGGTCCACCGCGACGCCGACCTGGAGCACGTCGTCCGCCGCGTCACCGTGGGCGGCTACGCCTACGCCGGCCAGGTCTGCATCTCGGTCCAGCGCGTCCTGGTCCACCGCGATGTGCACGCCGAGCTGCGCGAGCGCCTGGTGGCCGCCGTGGAGCAGGACGTGCCCTGGGGCGACCCCCGCCAGGCCCACACCGTCAGCGGGCCCCTCCTCGACCCCCTCGCCGCCGACCGGGTCGAGGACTGGCTGCGCGAGGCCGTCGAGCGCGGCGCCCGGATCCTGGCCGGCGGCGGTCGGGCCGGTCCGCGCCTGATTGCGCCGGCCCTCGTCGAGGGCGTCGACCACGACCTGCCCCTGTACCGCCGCGAGCTCTTCGGCCCCGGCATCGTGCTCGAGCGCTTCGAGGACCTGGACCAGGGCATCGCCATGGTCAACGACAGCCCCTGGGGCCTGCAGGCCGGCGTCTTCACCGGCGAGCTCTCCGCCCTGTTCCGCTGCCACCAGGAGCTGGAGGTCGGCGCCATCATCCACGACGACGTGCCGACCTTCCGCGTCGACCACATGCCCTACGGCGGCGTCAAGCACAGCGGCCTGGGCCGCGAGGGCCTGCGCTACGCCATCGCCGAGTACACCGAGCCGCGGCTGCTCGCCCTGCGGGCCTGAGGTCCCGGGCGGCCCCCGAAGCCCCGGGGGCCAGGTCCCTGGCGACTACAGGCCGGCGACTACAGGCCGGCGACTACAGGCCGGCGACTACAGGCCGGCGACTACAGGCCGGCGACTACAGGCCGGCGACTACAGGCCGGCGACTACAGGCCGGCGACTACAGGCCGGCGACTACAGGAAGTAGTTGAGGTCCAGGCCAATGGCGCCGGAGTGGAAGGACCAGTAGTTGCTGGTGTAGGGCGCGATGGCGCCGCCGCCGGCCTCGAAGCGGCTGTTCTCGCCCTTGCCGCGCTCCAGGAACTTCACGCCGAAGCTGACCACGTTGAAGCGGAAGCTGTGGCCCTCCTGCCAGGTCAGGTCCTTCATGTAGGACTGCGTCTCGAAGAAGAAGTGGACCGTGTCGCTGGGGGCGATGGAGACGTTGGCGCCGCCGACGAAGCGCGGCGAGAAGATGCCGTAGCTGACGAGTTCGGTGCCGAGCTGGAGTTGGGCGTCCATGTTGGTGGTCTTGCCCAGCTTGAAGCGCTGACCGACGGCGGCCTGGGGCCGGAAGCCCACGTAGGCCGGGTTCAGGTTGACCCGCGCGTCGCCGATCAGGGTCACCAGGGTGTGGGACCGGGCGGACTTGACCAGGGCGTAGTGCACACCCGGCTCGAAGCTGACCCCGCCGTAGCGACCGCGCACGCCGGCGTGGAAAGACAGGTTGCGGAGCACCGCCCACTCGAAGTCGAGCTTGGGCGCCAGGTAGCCGGGCAGGCCGAACTCGATGCCGACCAGCAGCTTCTTGCGGGGATCGATGTTCTCCAGGGTGAAGGGCTGGGCGAAGTGCAGCTCGGCCTTGCCCTTCTCCTCGACCTCCTGGTGGGTCTCGATGCTGGAGGAGTACATGGCGTCCTTCAGCTTGCCCATGCGCGACTCGATGCGGGAGCGGAACTGCGAGTTTGGGTACTTACGCAGGTAGCGCTGCCACTCCAGGGACTCCTCCTCGGCGTCCAGACCCTCGACCGCCTTCTGCTGCGCCCGGTAGGCGCCGGCGTCGTCCATGCCGGCCTTGTCGAGCTTCACCTCGTCCAGGGGCGCGTCGTCATCGGGCTCGGTGAAGTCGAAGTCGTCGGGCTGCGTGGTCGGCGTGCCGTCGAAGCCCAGGTCGTCGCCGCTCTTGTCGCCGTCGTCCGACGGCGTGCTGTCGTCCCCCGACTGGCTGGCGTCGTCGCTCTCGGTGCTGTCGTCGGTCTTGGTGCTGTCGTCGTCGCTGTCCTGGAGGAAGTCGAAGTCCTCGTCGTCGCCGGCCCGGGCCTGGGAAGAGGCCAGGGCGAGGCCGCACAGGGCGACGCAGCCGCACAGCGTGGTCAGCAAGAGCGAGCGGGAGGACAGCATGCGGGCCATGGGATCGCCGGGAGGAGGGGACCGGGAGGAAGGGCCGGGAGCAGGGGGCCGGGAGCAGGGGGCCGGGAGCAGGGGGC
>Ga0210033_1003715_pt1 | contig 12158 bp, 14 predicted proteins | sample CryGeymeta201501_FD_185465 | JGI IMG/M metagenome (GOLD analysis project Ga0210033, IMG submission 185465) | Groundwater microbial communities from Crystal Geyser aquifers in Utah, USA - Crystal Geyser metaG 2015-01 (SPAdes) (version 2) | ecosystem: Environmental > Aquatic > Deep subsurface >... | reverse complement strand
CTACAATTGGTCCTTTTTAGATGGTGATTATGGGTTTTCCTACTGAACAACAAACAAAAGTAATCAATCATACTGGTAAACCATTAGTTGTCATAGCAGCCCCAGGCACTGGCAAGGCGAGAACTATAGTTACGCGTATGATCAAATTACTTAAAGAAGATCCAAATCGCGAAGTATCCTTTATAACATTTACTAGAACAAGTCGTAGGGATACGGAAAGTAAAGTAAGAAAAGATGTAGGAAAAGAAGCATTTGAAGAAGCGACTTTTATTTTTCCAAGGGTTAGCACTCTCCATGCTTATGCTAAAAGTATTGTGCATAAATATGCACAACTTATTAATAGAGAAAATAATTTTTCTATTATGATTTGGGAGAAGGGGGAACACTTACTTTTAGCGTCAGAATTAATAGGTGATCTAAATCTTGTTATTGAACCATCACGTTTACTTGAAGATATTACTCATTATCGTTGCATGAACCGTTTCCCCTCAGATAGCCCTATCCCCACCGATAAGCGTGAGGAAGTATTAGAATATTATGAGAAATTACTTAGATTCTATAATACTTTCGATATGGAAGGAATAGTCCAATCTGCTTGTAAGATTCTGTCAGGTGGGAAAGCAGATTTCCCTCAGGTGTTTTTGCAAGTCGATGAATATCAAGACCTCAACCCTATGGATCAGACATTAGTTGAATTTGCTAGTTCAACTTGTGGGAGCCAAGTTGTTGTTGTGGGTGATGATGCTCAGAGTATTTATCAACTTCGTCATGCGAACCCAAGTGGAATAAGAGCTCTTTGGAAATCTGAGAAGTGGGATAAGGTACGTTTTGTCGAATGTCATAGATTGCCAGTTCATATATTACGCGCTGCACAAGCTTTGATATCTGGGGAGGATTATCTAGGTGCGGAAGTTAATATACCACCTGATAATGGTGTAAAGATTTGTACCCTACAATGTACCAAAAGCGATATTCAAATCGATGCTGTAGCCACTTTGATCAAGGAAATAATAAAGAAAAAGAAGAATAGCAAAGGTGCCCCCCTTTCCTATAAAAATGTAATGATTCTCTGTCCCAATTCGGCTTTTGTTAGCAAGGTTTCTTCAATTTTGGAAAGTAAATACCAGATACCAACTAAACAACGGGAAAAACCAGTAATCCCTGATGACCATTGGCGATTGTTGTTAGTGCTTCGCCTATTACATTCTAATGATAGTTTGGCACTCCGACAATGGTTAAGTATCATTGGAATTAAACCTAAGGAGGCCATGCAGCTGAGACATAATGCCATGAAACTTAACAAGTCATTGTATGATTATTGTTCAGAACTAGATTCCTCAGAGATTAAGAAAATTTTTGAACATCTTAAAAATATACGCGAGAACATTGATGATATAGAAGAGTTTAAGAGAGGACTATTGGGTTTTCCTTGGCTTCTAATAAATGAATCATTATTCCCAGAGGTTAACATTACTATAAACGAAGCTACTCAGCAGCCTTATTCTTTGGGGTCGATTATCAAATTTATTCATGAAAAATTTGGGCTTATAGACTCTGGTAAAGAAATTGCAGAGGATATCCCCGAGGATGACAGGGTCTTCGTGACAACAATGTACTCTGCCAAAGGGTTAGAAGCAGAATTTATTTTTATCATGTGGCTTAATGAGAGCTTAATGCCAGTCTATAATAGAGATATTCAGGAACAACTGCGTGTACTTTATGTTGGTATTACTAGGGCTAAACAGGATGTAATTTTTACTTTCCACGAAAAATACGATGGGGCAAAGCTTGTCAAAACCCAAGCAATGTCTCCGTTTTTAAGGAAAATAATCAGTTTCCTAGATATAAAACGCGTATACAAATCTAACTATAGTTCTTTGTTTGTGGCTGAGTAGTAGAACTTCCTTCTGGGACGTTCGTGCAGAGCGTGCTCCGAAGCATTAGAAAAGAAGAACTCGGGGGCAGACCTCAACATTCAACAAGGTAGTTTTTTTAGATACTGATCTCTGGTGTCATCCCTAAAAAAAGTTGCCCCAATGACTTAGGAGTAGGGGTATGGATATCAAAGATTTCAAAATAGGCTGGGATAAAACTTGGTCTGTTTGGCTTGCTTCTGTCACACCAATTGCGGTGAAATTGATACGAGAAATGAATGAACGATCGATTCCTGTAGGCCGGCTCAGAGCGATGTTCAAAGGGGAAGAAGAATTTGGGGATTTGCCCCCTGATTTGCCTGGGGTCTATGGTTTCTTTACAGCTAATCCCAACGACAAGCGCCCTTTGTTAAAGTTTGGAGAGACCTTTGAGTTATTCGCAAGATTGGTTTCCCATATCGGGGTTAAACCGGTTAAGAAAATAGTGCCCCAGCGGTGTATTCAGGAGAAGAATTCTTTTTCTGGCGATTCTTCGTTTCGTGTGAAGATCGCAAGAGCGCTCAACTTGCTTGACGAGAAGAGTTGGAAGAAGCATAAAGCTGAATTGAGAGGAGAGACGTCGGAAGCAGCAAGAAAAATAAATCTAACAATCGACCAATATCGGGTCGCCTGGCAACCATTGTTGTCAGGTCGCGCTGAGCTTCAGACTTGGGCGGAATGGTCGAACGATGAGGAAACGACGTACAGAGCCAGTCAAATGGGCCCACATCCGTTTCAGGCAAGGCTGAAACCTTCATTTGACAAGTCCCTCTTCGACAAAGGTCCCGCTTATTGGAAGAAAGTATTGGGGTTAGAAATGGCCTTCGGGCATTAGCCATCTGGGCTTGAGAAATTGAGATTCGGTGGCATCCATAAAAAGTTGGCCCTGATGAAAAATTGGGGGTCAAACCTTCAGAATTCAATTAATGGGTAAGTCACGGGTTCACATTAAATAGCGGAAAAGGTATTTCCTTTGAACGTGTAGGAGGTTTTATGGCTATTATAATTTCAAAAAAAGGAAAGAATGCGAAGAAATTGGATAAAATCAGTATCCCTAAAGAGGATTTTCTGCAGAGGCAGATCTATGAGAATCCAGAATGCATCCCTCTTTACGATTATAAAGAGGATGTTAAGTTGCTGAGGCTAATTAGGGACGGGTTCCTATTTTAAGACTTAATACCCAGAAAGCTGGATTTCATCATTAATTAAACATCAAATACCGCATGGGGCGTGATGCCGGAGAGGAGACTGAAGAGAAAGAGAATTCACTTCTGTCGATGAGTGAAGGAGGAGCAAATCAGAGTGAGTGATTTAATTCCAAGTGATTACAAGGAATTACTTGGCAAAATCAAACAACGTATTCGCTCTGCCCAGTACGAGGCATTGAGAGCGGTCAACAAAGAATTGATTTCGCTCTATTGGGATATCGGGCAGATGATTGTAGAACGACAAAAAGAAGAGACATGGGGTAAATCCGTTGTAAAACGGCTGGCTGAGGATCTACGGGCTGAATTTCCAGGGATTACCGGATTTTCTGCCTCAAATCTCTGGCGTATGAGAATTTTTTACGAGACCTATGCTCCAAACGAAAAACTCGCACCATTGGTGCGAGAAATTAGCTGGTCAAAAAACATAATCATTATGGAAAGATGCAATTCTATTTAGCTGCCTTAGATGATCTGGTGCGGATGGCAGATGAAAATCCATCGATAGGAATCATTCTCTGCAAATCTAAAGACAAGACAATTGTGGAATATGCGTTGAGGGAATCAAATAAACCTATCGGATAGTTACAGTTTTACCGAGTGAGTTAAAAGGTCAGCTTCCTGAACCCGAACAGGTAGCCAAATTGCTTGAGGGAATATGAATCAACGGGGCTCCGGGGTCAGGTCTTGCAATCACACATTTCTAAAATCGGAGCTTAGGTGTCGCGTCTACACTATTGACAGGTGTCATCCCTAAAAAAGTTGGCCCACCTAACAAAAGATCGCAAAGAGCATGGCGCAAAGGGCATGGCGCAAAGAGCATGGTGCAATCCTTTGATCGTAAGGCGTAAAGCGCAAGGCGCAAGGGGTGGCTACCAGAAGCACGCATGGGGCATAGGGCAACGGGCATTAAGAGAGCCTTTCTTTTTTTCTTGCCAAAGATCTTTCTTTTATCTTAGAAAAATGAGAGAATCCTCCATCAGCTCAATGCTGGAGCGGAAGAGTGAATGGAAATCACGTTACGAGAAGATCTTGATCCAGACATTGATTTTTATTACCATTACCAGTTCAAAATTTATCACGAGCCCTATTTAATTTGGGATAGAGATACTTGGAAGACGGTACTAACCACGTGCACCGTGTATCGCATCGAAGTCGATGGGAAATATGCCGGAGATGTCCTATTGGAGGGCAGGGGAAGGGGCACAAAGTCCATTGTTGACTTGAGCATCTTACCCGAATACCAAGGCAAAGGAATCGGGAAAGCCGTTCTTGAACAAGTCAAGAAGATGGGTATAAAACTTACAGCCGTCACCCGAAAGGAAACGCTCAATTTTTTCTTGAAATCCGGGTTTGTTCTAAAGAAGAGGATGGGAAATTATTATGACCCTGGGGTGGATGGATATTCTATTACCTTCTCGAACCCAGTTTGAACAATCGGGAAGGGGGGCATAAGGGAGTAAACTAAGAGTCATCCATAAAAGAGTTGGCCATGATTTTCCTGGCGAAACGTTCCACGGCTTCTAAAGCAAACTCCTAAATTTGGATCTCAAATGTGTTTACAAAATCTCTCTTTAGTTGTACGATTGTCTCAGGCGAAAAGGTTCCAAACCCTAAAAAGGAAAGGAAAAGAGCATGGCTGAAGGGGAGCATACCTTAGCGGTCTTCATCGATTTTGAGAACCTTGCCCTCGGTTTCAAGGGCAAGAAGGATAAACGGTTTGAGATCCGGAAGGTCTTAGAGCGCTTGGTCGAGAAAGGAAAGATCATCGTCAAGAAGGCCTATGCGGACTGGGCCGATTACTCAGAGTATAAGAAACCCCTCCATGAGGCGGCCATTGAGCTGATCGAAATTCCGAAGCGTGCAATGACTGGAAAGAACTCCGCAGACATCCGACTCTGCGTGGATTCCATCGATCTCTGTTACTCCAAAGAACATATCGGCACCTTTGTCATCGTCTCGGGCGATAGCGACTTCTCGCCCCTGGTCTCCAAATTGAAAGAAAACGGCAAGCGGGTCATTGGCCTTGGGATGAAGGAGTCGAGCTCCAATCTTCTGGTTAACAACTGTGACGAGTTCATCTACTACGAAGACCTGGAGCGGCCCATCGGGACTCCTCCCCGGATCGAACAGGATTTGCCGGAAAAGAAGAGAGAGGCCTTCCAACTCCTGGTGGACTCTGTGGTAGCTTTGGTCCGTGAGAATAAAGAAGTGCTCTGGTCCTCTATGGTAAAAGAGACGATGAAACGAAAGAAACCCTCCTTCAATGAATCCTACCATGGCTACCGTACTTTCAGTGACCTCCTTGAAGATGCTGAAAAAGAAGGGATCATCCAACTTAGAACCGATGCCCGAAGCGGGACCTATGTCATTGTCGGTTTTGGGAAGGAACAGAAAAAGGACACAGCAGAAGAATTGAAGGAGTCGAAGGAGCGGAAAGAGCGGAAGACCCCAAAGCCTCGCTGGCGCTCACGCCCAAGGAAACCAAAACCGAAGACGCCTCCACCCACACCCGATGCTCCCGATGTTCCTAATGCTCCGGAAACAGAAATCCTCAACGCTGCTGGAGAATCTCTTTAAAATTCTTTAACCGGTCTTCCTGTTCTTTCAGCAAATCGTGAGATTCTTCAATGGAGATGGGTTTGAATCGCACTTGATCTCCTGGCTTGAGTTGTGCCACCTTGGGTAAATCTGTTGAGATGATCGTGGCAATTTTTGTATAACCTCCGGTGACCAGCTCCGTTAATATGATGATGGGTTTCCCATTGCCGGGAACCTGAATTGAACCTGAAATCAAACCCTCTGAAATGATTGACTCCTCCACATCGGATCGTCTTTCGATCTTGGGTCCTTCTAATCGAACTCCCATTCGGTCGCATTGGGGAGTAACCTGATAGGATGAAGAACAAAATGTTTGAACCCCTTTTTCTGTAAAGTGGCGATCCTGAGGTCCCGGGATTATCCTGAGAAGCGCCTCCTTCTCTAGAGAAGGAATCCAATCGTTTGGAAATCGAAGACCCAATTTATCAAGAGAAGATGGGATATCGAGCGTATAAAGAATGTCTCCTCGTCTCAGGGGTCTTCCCTCCAAACCACCAAAATTGCCTGAAAGATAAGTTGAACAGCTCCCCATGATTTTTGGAACAACAAGTCCCCTACTCACAGCCAGATAAGCACGGCAACCTGCCTTGACTTTTTTGAAAGTGATGGCATCGCCTTCCAGAAGAAGATGGGTTCTCCACATCTCCAACGGTTCCCCGTTTAATGCAGGGGAAAGATCTCCACCCGTAATGGCAATGACGACCTCTTTCATGGCCTTTATTTTCAAGCCCATGAGTGTGACCTCAAGGCAGGCCTCTTCTTCTCTGTTTCCAACTAATAGGTTGCCGACCCTGAGGGAGAAAGTGTCTAAGGCTCCAGAGGGAGGAACCCCAAACTGACTGAAACCATAGCGACCCAGATCCTGAATCGTGGTCAGAATGCCCGGGTCCGATACTTCAAAGGCTGCGACTTGCTCCATCACAAATTCCTTTAGGCAACCACAGAATGGTTTGAGGGCGTAGCCTACCGCCCCTTACAGGGCAAGTAGGGCCCGACCCTATGCGCTATGCGCTCTGCGAATTCCAGTCATGGAATTCTTTCTCGCTGATCTGATAGAACTGGACAAAGTCTCCCATTTGAAGAAGAGCCGGAGGATCTTTCTCAGGGTCGAACAGTTCTACCGGGGTTCGGCCAAGGATCTGCCAACCTCCTGGGCTCTCCATGGAATAAATACCCGTCTGCCTTTGTGCAATGCCCACAGAGCCTTTAGGAACTATTAGCCTCGGTGTTTTGAGCCGAGGGGTCGCCAATGCCTGAGGAAGCTCTCCCATGTAAGGAAATCCAGGCATAAAGCCGATCATATAGATAAGATAAGGTTTGCTGCAATGGAGTTGGATCACTTCCTCAGGAGAGATCTGTTGATACATCGCTACCTCTTCTAAATCAGGGCCATAGATCCCACCATAGACCACCGGGATGTGTGTTAATTTGGGCTCTGGGAGAGGAGTCGTTTGTAGCCCCCCTTCTATCTTTTTTAATCTCTTTTTTAAGTCCTCGATGGAAAGAATCACTGGGTTGTAAATAATGAGCAAAGACCGATAGGTCGGAACGCTTTCAATGACGCTTTCAATTGCTTCAGCTTGGACGGCCAAAGCCATCCTTCTCACCTTCTCGTTGATCTCGCGACTGATTTCATCTCCGAATTCAAGGAGAAAGCCCCGATCGCCCATGGGATAGAAGATTGTTTTAGGATAGAGGCCCATGATAAGGTTTTTTCCGAATAATTGATGTAAAGGGTTCAAGGGTCCGAGGGGTCGTGGGTTCAACTGTCTATTTTTTTAAAAAACCTTTTGAGTCTTAAAGAATGAATGACTCAGTCATAAAAGAGTTTAAAGTTTTTCGCTCGAACCCTTGACCCCTAGATCCCTTGACCCCTATAAGTTTATCAGACAAACCATTTCATCGGGATGACGGTCACACTGGCGTCCTTCAATTCCTGTCGGATCTTCTTCACCATCTCAACGGCCGCAGGATTATCGCCGTGGACACAGAGCGTATCTGCCTTGAGTTCAATCTCTGTCCCATCCACGGCGACCACCTTTCCCTCCAGGGCCATCTTCAGCGCCCTTTTGGCTACGATTTTATGATCGTGGATCACCGCCCCTTTCTCTCTTCGAGAGACTAAAGAACCATCTTTATTGTAGGCTCGATCTGGAAAGGCTTCAAAGGCAATGCGGATGCCATGACGTTTTCCAATCTCTAAAAGAGCTTCCCTTTTTGAAGAGGCCAGGACTACCAGAATGATATCTCGATCCACCTTCGCCACTCCCTCTGCGATGGCTTCCCATATCTTAGGATTCGCCACGGCCATATTGTAAAGGCTTCCATGAGGCTTTACATGCTGAAGTTTTAGCCCTTGCGCTTGAACAAAGGCCATCAAAGCTCCTACTTGATAGACAACATAATCCTGAATCTCCTCAAGGGTGGCATCGATATTTCTTCTTCCAAATCCCATGAGGTCTGGAAATCCAGGATGGGCCCCCGCCTCTACGCCATATTGCTTTGCCAGGGCGACTGTCTTTCGCATCACGCCAGGATCCCCAGCATGGAATCCACAGGCGATGTTTGCCGAGGTGATGTGAGGGATCACCTCTTCATCAAGTCCCAGTTTATAAACGCCAAAACTTTCCCCAACATCAGAATTCATGTCTATCTGGATCTTTTTTGTCATAAACCTTCCTCCGATAGCTTTAAATGATAGAGAGCTTTGAGAAACTACTTTTAGCTCTCTTGATTTCACAGATTTCAAAAAAGATTACACAGAGTTTTCTTTATTTTCAGCGCATTTTATTCTGCGTAATCATTTGATAATCCGTGTAATCAGAGATTTCTGGTTTTTCCAGAAATTTCATAAGAAAACTCTTGACAAATATTAATTTAAAAGGGATAAATAAATCAATAGAATAAAAGGTTAAGGGAGGTGGCGAAAATATGGCATGCGGGATGAAACATCCTAAGGTGAAGAAGGCAACGAAGAAGGCTAAACCGAAAAAAAAGAAATAAATAGAGGGATATCCAAAGGGGCAGGAAAAGAATATTTATTTTTTACTGTTTTTACTTGACATAGAAACGGATTTTTGTTATCCGTTTTTTCTATACTATATTCTTCCTTGCGATTTTCCTGAAAAATTAAGAAAGGAGGTGAGGGGTAATGAGGAAGTGGGTGAGTATTTTTTTGGCATTGGCGATGTTAGCAGTATTTTCTTTTGGGTGTGCACAGATATCAAAAGACACCAAGATTAAATGTCCAAAATGCGGCGCTGTTTTCACCGTGGATGAGGGCTTAGCCGAGATTCAGAAGAAAGGCTACTAATCCCACCCCGGTAAAGAAGATTAACTACCCTCTGGAGGAAAGAGTAAAATTTTAAAAGGGGAAGAGGTGCGCTCTTCCCCTTTTTTGTAATGACCCCTTCCCATCATTGTTTTAGAGACGAAACTCTACAGAAGTGTTTTCTCTATTGAGAATGGCTGAAAAGAGGATTCCTCCTAAATATTTCGGGATCAGATGAGAGAGCTCCAGAGTGATTTCATCGGCTCGCTCTCTTCCCACTTCGCCCAAAACATCAATGGGGATGAAGATATTTTTTGTTTGCTCGGTCGCTTTGTCTTTCTCACACTGGCGCCATACCCAATTTCGGGTGAGCACCTCTCGATCGTCACGGTAGACCAATTCTCCTTTTGGCACAACCACTGTCTCTCCGCCGCCCATGGGAGTGAAGGGCTCCCAGCCCTCTGCAAACCGGAGATAAATATTTCCCTCGAGGGTATCCAGATCATGGCCTCCCATTGGGACTAAAAATCTCAAGGAGACACTGTTATAGAGATCTACAAGAGAGTTAATCTTCGGGAAAGGGTCTCCCTTGAGAATCCTCCTTGCCATGGATTCAACGGAACTTGGAAATTTGCTTCCTGAAATACCCAATTTAGAGAAGGCAGTTCTCCAAGGTTTGATCCTTGGATGTTCCTGGGCTTTATCACCGATGAAATTTTTCTTCACCTCTTCGACAGCTTGGGTGAGAAGGTCATCAATCTCTTTGGAGGGATGGGTATTGTCCACATCCTTGGCCACCACCATTCCAATAGTGAGATCAGGCAGGATATCAAATAGCTCCTTCTGTATAGAAAAAAACATGTTTTCTCCTTTTTATTCCCCTAACACTCTACCCATTAAATGTCAACCCATTCGCTATCCCCATAATCCGTAATCAAATTACGAAACGTTAAGAATATCCGTGTCATGCTGAAATTTTTTCAGCATCTCTGCTCCTCAGTACCCATAGATCCTGAAATCGTAGACCCTGAATTTAATTCAGGGCATGGTTCAGGATGACGATTACGGATTATGATATCGGCCATAAGCGATTCGCTAACTTTCTTGACGCGAGAGTTGGTTTCCTATATAGTTATATGGATGCGTATAAAACCCAACATTGTGAGTCCTTTATGCCAGGAACCTATGCCCATTTGATGATTACAGAAAAAGCACTCGAATGGTTTCGAGGCAACCAGGATATCAATGAAAAGCTGCGCGGCCCCATCCTCACCCATTCTCATTTCGTTCACCTTGGTTCTGTTGGCCCAGATTATCCCTACCTCGATCTTTTGGAACCCAAGCAGAAGGATTGGGCCGACCACATGCATTACCGACATACAGGGGATGTGATTAAAACCATGGCCCGGAAACTTCTGGATTTAGGGACTCAGGGTTTCCAGAAAGAAGAATTTATTATTCCCTTCTGTTGGACCCTGGGTTATCTTTCCCATGTCACAGCAGACTTAGTGGTCCATCCGGTTGTGTTGAACATTGTCGGCCCCTATAAAGGGAATGAGGAAAGACATCGTAACTGTGAAATGATTCAGGATACCTTCATCTATCGCCAGATCCGGCGTGGAGCAGAAATTGAGCATAGCGCCCTGATGAAGATCATCGAGATCTGTTCGAATCCTGATGATAAAGATGAAATTCATCCTATCTTGCTCGACTTCTGGAGAGATATGCTTAAAATCCATTTTCCGGTGGACTACCAGGAGAACCGGCCTGAGATTGATGAGTGGCATGATCAATTTGAAGACTGGATTAAAATTGCAGGTAGACCCGTATTCGTAGGACGAATTTTTGACCCACAACATAAATTCACCTATAAGAAAAGCATTGAGATCACTCCCAAGGAAAGAGAAATTTTTCTGGATAGGCTCCCTCTGCCTGATGGGAAATTCGGAACCTATGAAAGGGATGTTTTTCCCAAAGTGGTGGAGCATGTGACAGATCAATGGGTTTTTTTATCCAAAGGCATTTTCATAGGAAATATTAATCAATTTCTTTCGAGTATCACCAATTGTGATTTGGATACAGGAAGAGGTCTGCAGACCGGAAATTTAGTCTATTGGTCATGATGATGAGAAACAGGGTTGGCATTTTCTTACTGGGGTCGTTCGTTATTCTCTCTTTGGTTTTCTGCTCAGGGCCTCGATCCTCTCAAGAGATAGACCCTAAAGAGGTTTCCGAGTTAGAGGAATACCTCATTGATTTTTCAAAGAAGATCGAAGGCCACAGGCTTTTAACAGGGCCTCTTCCATCCGATTTAAGTGCTGAGAAATTCTTTTCGATTCTGGAAAATTACTATCCTGACAAAAAAATCATCAAAATAGTGAAGAAATATCCAGTCCGGGTTTCCCGTGAAGGCGAGAGCTATGTCTTAATCCTTTGTGATAAAGGGTCCAGAATGACCCTTTACAAGGATCTTGGCGGTACGATCACCCATGTCGATTTTCCCTATTGGCGTGAAGGGAAAAAAGTCCCCTGTCAGGAATAAACAGAGAACCTTTTTCCCCTCTCCCTTGGAGACTGTGTCACAATGAGGGAAATGCTATGTTTGTCATTCTGAACCCTTCGCCATGTGTCACCCTGACCCTGAGTGAACCGAAGGGGAAGGGTCTCGTTTTTTGGCTCAGTGTAAACTCCGTGAAGAATCTCATAGAGTCATTAAGTTAGAAAACAGAGATTCTTCGGCTAACGCCTCAGAATGACATTGTGACACAGTCTCTTGAGGGGAGAGGATGTGGGTGAGGGTGATTAATTGGACAAATGAGATGTTTTCTTTCAATAGGTTTCATCCTGGTGGTACTACATATTCTCGTACCTTATGCCAGTGCCCAGCCATTATTTGAGGTGGAAAGAGAATCCTTTTGTAAAGGTGTTCAAGGACGGGAACCAATGGATCCCTTTTCAGGTGTTGCCGAGATTAAGAAGGGAGAAGGTGTATTTCTCTGGATGGAGATCAGGGCAGGGGAACGGGTCCTGACCATGCTTGAAGCAAAGGGGCAGATGTCCATCTATCATGCCTGGGCTTCAGAGAAAGGGGTAACCGATATGATTGACATCGGGATTACGAAAGAGGGGTGGTTAGAACAAGCCAGTGCGATAAAAAACCAATTCAGG
>Ga0210033_1003712_pt1 | contig 12162 bp, 11 predicted proteins | sample CryGeymeta201501_FD_185465 | JGI IMG/M metagenome (GOLD analysis project Ga0210033, IMG submission 185465) | Groundwater microbial communities from Crystal Geyser aquifers in Utah, USA - Crystal Geyser metaG 2015-01 (SPAdes) (version 2) | ecosystem: Environmental > Aquatic > Deep subsurface >... | reverse complement strand
GTCCCAGCGCTTCGCACACTGGCTTCATCGCCTCCCAAGCCAGACGCGAGAGCAGATGCGAACCGGCCCAGAGGTCGGACGTGGTGCGCGCGCTGGCAATGAAACCCTGCACCGGGCCGATGGACAGCGCCAACAGCGCGGCTTCGCCATCCGGGTCTGCGGCAAACGCGCCCACGAAGGCAGAGGTGAGGTCGAGGTGATCCCAAATCGAGTGATCCGGCACGCGGGTATCGGCGGGCAGCACGCCCCACAGCGCACCCAGTTTGCCGTTGTCTTCTTCCTCGATCAGTTCCGGGCCGAAGCGCCAGTAGGCCAGCAGCGTCTTTCTTGCGTCGTCGCTGGGGTCGGCACGGTTCAAGGCAGTGAGCAGGCCGGAGAAATGGTCGAAGCTGCGTTGCTTGATGTCTTTGAAATCGGTGTCGCTCAGGCCGCCCTTTTTTGCCAGGTCGTACTGGTCACCGGTCAGCGGGTGAATCAGCACCGGCTTTTGCGTCCAGCGCACCTGCGCCCAAGGGGCGACCCCAAAGGTTTTCTGTTCGCCTTTCTTGGTGGTGACGGTGATTTCCTGCATCGGCCACTGCGGCCGGTCAGCCGCCGCTGCCCACCAGTCGGCGCGCTGGACGTGCCGGTACATGGAAAGCGGAATGCCCTTCTTGAAGATAACTGTGGAAAGCGACTCGGCGTTGTCCGGGTCGAGCGTGTCGGCGGTAATGTCCGACAGCCCCAGCAGCCGGGTCAGAGCCTTCGACGTGCCGCCCTCGTGCCCAGCCGGGTCGCGTAGCAGCACCAAGGCTTTTTCCGCCGGGTCGTGGACTCGGGCGGCGAGTTTGGTTTGCCAGATGAGATCGTTGTTCATGGCTTACTCCGAAATCCGTTGCAGCGTGAGCTTGTCCATCTGGGGCCTGAGTTGCGAACGGCGCACCGCATCGGCGACGCTGCGGTAAGCACGCTCTGCGGACGGATTTGTCAGCTCGTCGAGCAAAGCATGGACGCTCTGCCATACCGCTTGAATGGCATTCGGGTTCGGGCTGAATGCCGCTGGTGGCAGGCAAGGCACATGGAAGGCCACGCCGACGAATTTGCCTTCTGGCGTTTTGCGAACCTTGAAGCGCAGGCTGTTGGGAAGGCGAAAGTCACCGCGTCCCTTTTCCTTCCAGGCTGCCACGTTGTGATTGGTGACCGGGTGACTCAGCCAGTGCCGGGCGTCGGGGTGGTCTGCATTCTTGCCTGTTGTAAACACAAACTGCGTGCGCAACCCAATCTTGACGACAGCCAACTCCCGCATCAGCGCCTTCCAGTCATCGAACGGGCGGGTTTGCCAGATCAGGGCACCGTGGTCGTCCTGGCCGAGGGCGTGCGGCCAGTCGAGCGACAGGCAGTCACGCCAGGGGCGAAGCTGCGTCGCACCCACAAGCGTCGTTCCCTCACCCCGGCCCTCTCCCGGCGGGAGAGGGAGCAAGGCGAACGAACCCCAGCCATTGCGGCTACGGCCGCCGGCGGTGGCATAGCGATCCATGAGCCAGAGCGCACGTTCGATGCGTGGTGCTTGCTCGTCGGGCACGGCGATGGCGAGGGTCGCCGATTCGCCGGCCTGAATCGCGGCGTTTGTCTTCGGCGATAACTTTGTACCGCCTCGTCCATCCAGCGGGCCAAATCCCAGATAAGCATGTGGCCCAACCTTGTAGCCAGTTCGCTCCGTTTCAGGGTGGTGGACGGCACCTTGCTCCAAGCCATCCCAGTTTTTGAGTTTTCCAATTTCCCACTTGTCGAGCCGAATCCGCACCGCGCTCTTGCGCGCGGCCACCGCCCGCCCTTGCTCATCGCGATCACTTTCCAGCCAGGCATGGCCAAACAACAGCCCTTCCTCGCGGCGCATGGCGACGGTGCTTTGCGGATAACCATGGTCTTCGGCATAAGCCACCCGCCACCACTGCCGGATCAGCGCCTTGAACGGCGGCGTGCGCCATTGCGCCTGTTGCTCGGCGTTGCCAAGAAAGGCGGGGGTGTTGAAGCTGACTTTGTATTCGAGTTGTTTCATGGTTTTTCTCCCAGGGGATGCCCCCACTATGTCTTGTCTTCAGTAACCCACAGCATGCCGCAAGCTTGCCGCTGCGGCCGTAGGGTGCGCCGCGCGCACCGATTCACATCCAATGGTGCGCGCGGCGCACCCCACGGCCGAAGCAGCGCCGCTCATCGCCTCACCCAGTTCCTGATTTTTTCATCCAGACGCACCAGCTCCGCCCCGCAAACCAGTTCGATGCGGAGCGCGCCGGCCAGGCGTTTTTCCGCTTCGCCCAGCGGGCGGTAGCTGGCGAGCATGCCTCGGGTGCCCAGGCCGCCGACGCGGCGGCAGATTTCGGCGAGTTTGAACAAGGTGTCGTTGGCCTTGGGGGCTTCGGGGCTGTCCATGCGCGCGGTCTTGCATTCGATGACGAACAAACGGTTCTTCGCCATGAAGGCCACGTCCAGTTCATTCTTGACGCTGTCCTTGTCCAGTACGACCAGGTTTGCGGCCTTGTCGCGCAGGCTCAGGTCTCCGGAAAGCGCGCTGACGCTTCTGAATACGTGGTGTTCCAGCCAGCCGCCCTTGGCGAAGTCGCGTTCGGCCTCGCTGGCAAAGGTCAGCGAATTGCCTTGAACGGTGAGCACGCCCGCGTCCTGGAAAATCCGCAGCAAGGCTTCCAGGCCTCGGCTGTCCAGTTGTTGAGGCGTCAACGTCACGCTCAAGCGCTTCTTTTCTTTTGCCTCCTGCCCCAGCCAGTTAAGTTGCCCAAGGGGCTTTTCCAGGCTGCCTACTTGGGTAATCAGGGTGCGCAGCAGATCGTTGTGGCGTTGGCTGGGTTGCGGGCGAACGATGCCCTCTTCCAGCGTGAAGCCGTAGCCGCGCAGATAGTGGCGCAGGCGCAGTTGCTGGGTGAGCGGTTGCCGACGTGCTTCCTTGCCCAGCCAGATGACTTCATCGGTATCGACATCGACGTAGAACGCCGCCCACCCCGCCGCGAGAGCCACCGATTGCGCGGCCAGGGCCATCAGCTTGGTGCCCCCGGTGACGTTGAGGGCGATGGACTGGCCTTCCCGCGTGCCGGCCACTTCGAGCAGTGCGTTTTCGAGTTTGCCGAAGTCGTGTTCATCCTCCAGTGCGACACGGGTTGTCTTGACGCCGGCTTCGTGTAGCACGGTCTCCAGCGCCTCGGCGCGGGCCTGCATCTTGCCGGAGACCATGAGCACGGCCTCGGCGGGCTTCAGCGCGGGGTCGAGCGCGGGCAGCAGGCTGGGCGCGGCCTGGTCGGAAACCAGCAGGATGTGGACGGTCAGCTTCGTCATGGTTGAAACCTCTTCATTCAATTGTTGGGTTACGGATGCGGCTAGCCTGACCTGATGCTCAATGCCCACCATCCCGGATGCTCTCGACGCTAATCCCCAGCCCCGGATCGAGTTGCAACCATGCCCGGTCCGCTGTCACCGCCGCCACATTCCGCGCCTTTGCCAGCGCCAGGCAGGCGCTATCCCCCAGCGAGAGGCCCAAGGCGCGGGTGGCGGGGCGCAATTCGGCGGCGAGTCGGGCCAGGGCTTGGTCGTAGGGGACGATTTCGATGTCCATGCCGGCGATCAGCCCCTCGGCTTCCGCCACCGGCATGTTCCAGTCCGCCAGGCGGGTCAGCACCTCGGTCAGATTCACGGTGAGCAGCAGGCAACGCTGGTCGAGCAGGCGTGATTCGACCCGATCCGCGCCTGGTTCCTGTTGCAGGTAGGCGAGGATGGCTGAGGCATCGAGCACGGTGTCAGCCACGTTCGGCCTCCCTGCGGCGATCGGCGATCAGCTCATCGGCAAGGGACACGGCCGCCGGCACATATTTGCGCACCAGGGCCTGGGCGCGCCGGATGCGTTCGCGCCGGGTGGTGAGGCGCGCCTCACCGTCCACCAGTTCCCAGAGCACGGCATCACCCTCCTGGAGGCCCAATGCCTTGCGGATTTCGATAGGAACGACAACACGACCGCCTTCTGACATTTTTGTCTGGATCATCTCTATTACTCCATTTATTGAACGAGATGTCATTCTAGCCTGGTCGATTGGACACCGGCCCACGGCTCACGATCTCGATACGGATATGTTCCGCCCCCAACCCCAACTCGAACCGATCCCCCTTGCCCTTGCCGCTGGCGCGGATCAGGTAGGGTGCGGCACCGTTCTTGCCCAGGGCACGCACCAGGGCGGCGTGCAGGCGGTTTTTCGCGGGGCTGAACCAGGCGCTGTCCATGCCTTTCTTCAGGCCGGCTTCGGCGCGCTCGACTTCGCTGCCGTGTGCGCCGTACACCTCGCGGCACACGGCGAGATACTCCTGGGCGGCATCCAGGTTGGCGTCTTTTACCCGGCAATGCACCGGTTCCCGCCCTTCCAGGCGGCGCCGAGCCAGCCACAGCAGCAGGCTGAAATTCTGCGGCGTCAGCTTCACCGCCTCGCCTCCCGCCGTGACGGTGTGCGCAGCGAGGTCGATGACCAGGCCGATTTCCCGCCCGCCGCATTGCGCCGCCGCCACCGTCTGGGAGAAGCTTGCGCCGCCGCCCAGCAATGCTTCCGGCAAACCGCCGCGCAGCCGCACGAAAGGGATTTCGGCCAAGTCCACCTGGGCGTTGCGGCAGTCGTAGGCGATGTCCTTGCCGCCCTCCTTTACATGGATGGGGTGCTCGAACGGCGTCGGGTAATAAAACTCGCGGTGGTTCTCGAACGGCGCGTTGACCAGCACATGCGAAAGCCGATCCTGCTCGCGGCCGAACAGGGAAAGGGCATAGCCCAGGTAATAGCCCATCGTCTTGCGCCCGCCGGCCAGCGAAACATGCAGCGCGGCCTGCGGGTCGGCGCTGAGTTCCGCGACGCGGGCGGTGATGAAGTCGGCGGCGCGGGTGTTGTCGGCACCGTCGCGGATGTCTTCCAGCGGCGCGCCGTCGGCGCCGGTGATCACATGGATATGGGCCGGGGTGAAGGCGATGGCGGGCAAGTTCCAGTCGCGGCGCAGGCGGTGGAACCAGCCGATGGATTCCGACAGCAGGTTGAGGCGAGCATGTTCCGCGCCCCGGCCGGTGGTGATGAGGTGGATTTCCGTGGGCACAAACGCCGGGGCCTCCCGCACCGCCAGGGCGTACAGCGTTTCCGTGATGATCTGGGGCGACAGGCCGGTCACGGCGAGCAGGATGCGGCGCGGGTAGGTGTGGGGATGGGCGGGGTTCATGGGGGGGATGCTCACTCAGGCCGGCTCGATTGGTCGGCACGGCAAGCTTACGGCAATCTGCTCAACCACCCGATACCGCCCCAACCCCATCGTCGCGCCGCTCCCCGCGTGGGTAAACTGGCCCAGCCAGAGATAGGGCCAGAACGGCGCGAGGTCGGCGTCCGCCAGGGTCAACCGCCCCGCCACGCCGCCCAGTTGCATCGCCGCCTCCTGGCGTTTCGAGTAGCGGCTGTGCTCCACCCATTCCAGGTCGGCTTTGCTCGAAACCTGCCGCGCGGCCTCCTTCAACCCCCGAAAATCCGTTTCCAGCGGCGTCTCGGTATGGAAGTAAGTCAACATCGAAATCCGCCGCAGCAGGTTGCCGAATAGATCGGCGAAGGTGAAATCGCGCGGGCCGACGTGGCGGCCTTCGCGCTTCACCCGTAGCGGGGTGAGGAGGTCCAGCGCGCATTCAGCGGGCACTTGAGGAATTTCCGGGACACGCACCGGCAAGGCTTCGAGCGTCTGGCCGGGCGTGAAGATGCGGCACCAGTCGTTGCCCTCGATGGCAGCGGCCTGCTCCACCGCCACCAGTTCCAGCACATTGCCGGAAACGCCGCGCGGCCCGGCGGCGGCCTGGGTAAGCGCATGGATGAACACCGGCAGATGGCGGTTGGCCTGGCCCAGCAGGGTGAAATCCAGGCGCAGCGGTTCCGCTTCATCGGTCTCCAGCACGAAGGGATGCGGCGCGTTCTCGTACTTGCGCATCTTCTCCGCCCCCACATGCGGCGGCGTGTCCCAGAAATACGGATACAGGCAGGAGCGATACAACAGGCAATCGTGGCATTCCGGCTGCCGCGTTACGCACACGCTGCGTTTCAACGCATGGCCCAGCGCGCCGCGCCAGGCATTGCCGGGGAAGTCGGAGAAATGCGGCGCGGCTGCGCTGGCAAAGGCGGCGCGGTAACGGCCGATGGGTAGAACGGGGATTGGATTCATCGCCTTCCCTGGGGGTTGTGGAGGGGAGTGTAGTGCGTATCAACTTGAGAGCAAAAACCAACGCGTAGGGTGCGCCGCGCGCACCACCAGGCACATCACGGTGCGCGCGGCGCACCCTACACAAGCGACGGTCGAACCATCCTCCGCCGTACTGAACCCGGCCCATCCCCCCGCAAGCTTGCCGACACCGCCACCCATTCCAGGCCGTCCTACAGTGCAACCACCCTCTCACGGACCCGCAACCATGCCCCGCCGTCTCTACCTCGCTGCCTACGATGTCGCCCACCCGCGCCGGCTCAAGCTGTCGCTGGAGCTCATCAAGGGCTACGCCACCGGCGGGCAGAAATCAGCCTACGAATGCTGGCTTTCCGAAGGCGAAAAATCCGCCCTGCTGCACGACATGGCCCTGGTACTGGAAGAAGGTGAAGACAGTTTTCTCCTTATCGGACTCGACCCGCGTTCCCCGGTGCAAACCCTGGGCCAGGCGGAAACCCCGGCCGACCCGGACTTGTTCTACATCCACTGAGGCAACAGCGGCATGTCCACCCTCATCCTCGACCGTTCCGATCTGGAAATCCGCCTCGATGGTGAAGCCCTCGCGCTCTATGAACCGGCCGGGCGGCGCGGCACGGTGCCGCTGAAATTGCTCGACCGCGTGGTCATGCAAGGCGGCATCAAGCTCGATGCCGGCGTCCTCACCAAACTGGCGGAAGCGGGTGTGGCCACCCTGCTGCTCTCCAAACGCCACAGCAAGCGCGTCGCCATCGTCCTGGGCCTCGCCCACAACGACGCCGGCATCCGCCTCGCACAAAGCCGCCGCGTGTTCGACCCGGACTGGTGCGCCGCCTGGGCCGCGCGGCAAGTCAGGGCCAAGACCCGCGCGCAAATCCGCCTGCTGCAAGACGCCCTGGCAAGCCGCCCGGACCAGCGCAAACCGCTCACCGACGCGCTCGGCAGCCTGCGCGCCGCGCATATCAACCTCGCCGAAAACCCTCCCGAAATCGCCCGCCTGCGCGGCCTCGAAGGCGCCGCCGCGCGCGCCTACTTCCAGGGGCTGGCCGCCCTGTTCCCGCCCGCGCTCGAATTCAGCGGGCGCAACCGCCGCCCGCCGCGCGACCCGGTCAACGCCTGTCTCTCGCTCGGCTACACCCTGCTTCACTTCGACGCCGTGCGCGCCTGCCACATGGCCGGGCTAGACCCCCTGCTCGGCTTCTACCACCGCCCCAGCTTCGGCCGCGAATCGCTCGCCTCCGACCTCATCGAACCCCTGCGCCCCCACCTCGACCGCCAGGTCTGGCGCCTGTTCCGCGACCGCACTTTGCGCGAAGACCATTTCACCCGCGACGGCCAAGCCTGCCTGCTCGGCAAAGCCGGGCGCGCCGCCTTCTACCAGGACTACGAAGCCCACGCCGCCGCCACCCGGCGCCTGCTCCTGCGCCAGTGCCGGATCCTCGCCAAGCACCTCAAGGCCGAAGGCGACCCCCTGCTTGCCGATGAAGAAGAGGAGAACTTCTGATGCTTGCCCATGCCGTCACGACAGCGGCCAGAAGCGCGGCCCCCAGCCAGCGCCTCCCGCTCTACCTCTATGGCCAGAGCCCCACCCAGGTAAGCGCCAACGGCCCCGCCCTGCTGGTGCGCATCCCCCAGAAAGCGCCGCTGCGCTATCCCCTGTCCCGGCTCGCCCGCGTCATCGCCGGGCCGCGTGTGGAATGGCAAGCCAGCGCCCTGGCCGCCTGCCAACACGAAGGCCTGCCCATCGTCTTCCTGGATGGCGCCGGCGAACCCACCGGCTACTTGCAACCCATGCAAGGCAAACCCTCGCGCCTGGATAGCGTCATCGAAGAAATGCTCGACCGCGCCGACTGGCCCATGCACTACAGCCACTGGCTGCGCGCGGAACGCATGGAACGGGTGCAAGACTGGCACCGGGAGCGCCTGGCAGCCGGCAAGGAAGTGATCGAGGACGATTTCCGTGAACTCATCCGCCAGCACGTCTACCGGCCCGAATCGGAAAATCTCGCCCTCCCGCAAGCCAGTCCGCAAGCCGGCGCGCTCACCGCCTACACCCTGCAAGCCCTGCACCAGGCCGGCCTGAAACCGCGCTACTGGGGGCAACACGGAGACCCCCTCGAACTCGCCGGCGACCTCACCCGCCTGCTCAACCTGGCCCTGCACCTGGAAATGCATGGACTGGGCGCCGGGATGCACGGCGACAACGCCGCGCTGCTGCGCGTGCTGCACAGCTTCGGCCCGCGCATCAACCTGTTGCTCCCCCACCTGCTCGGCAGCCTGCACCGCCGGCTCAAATCGCTGCTCGAAGAATGGCGCTAAACGAAACCCGCACCTGGCTCATCGCCTACGACATCACCTGCCCGAGGCGGCTGGGTCGCGTGCATCGCTACCTCAAGACAGTCGCCGTCCCGGTGCAGTACTCTGTGTTCGCCGCCGAAGAGACGGCCCAGGGCATCCAGCGCATCCGCACCGCCCTGGCCCAGGAAATCAACCCGAAGACCGACGACGTGCGCATCTACCCGCTGCCCAAGAACCTGGAATTGCACCACTATGGCCGCCGCCCCCTGCCGGAAGGGCTGCAACTGCTCGCCGACCAAAAGGGCAAGTCCGCCGGTATTTTGCTGGCATAAACAGGCAGCTCACCCGAAATGCCCCATCATCGCCAACCCACCCTGCAAGCTTTTGAAACAAAGGAGAAAACCGAACGATGCGGACTGAATCACAGACCTGAATAAGAAGGGATTAAGACTCGTTCCTCACGGACACCTTCGCCGTCAACGACGACTGAATCACAGACCTGAATAAGAAGGGATTAAGACGCCGATGTCCTCGCGCAGCTGCTCGAGGAAGGCGGACTGAATCACAGACCTGAATAAGAAGGGATTAAGACGCTTCTCCTTTGGTCTTGGGTTGAATGGGTAGATCGACTGAATCACAGACCTGAATAAGAAGGGATTAAGACCCCATATCGGGAAAGGTTCCAAAACCTTGTCGTTGACTGAATCACAGACCTGAATAAGAAGGGATTAAGACAACGTCAACAATTCCTCTCCACGGTGTTCCGTCGACTGAATCACAGACCTGAATAAGAAGGGATTAAGACCCGTTGAAGGGCTGCAGTCGGCGCAGCCGCTCGGACTGAATCACAGACCTGAATAAGAAGGGATTAAGACCGCATCCGCCGTCGCACTCGCCCTCGGGGTAGTGACTGAATCACAGACCTGAATAAGAAGGGATTAAGACCTGGTCTGGGACGCCTCACTCGAGTTGCTGGAGTAAGACTGAATCACAGACCTGAATAAGAAGGGATTAAGACGCACAAGGTGGTTTACACCGTCGACTTTCGGGGGCGACTGAATCACAGACCTGAATAAGAAGGGATTAAGACTGGACGCGCCATAGCATGTCGCCATGATCGGCGTGACTGAATCACAGACCTGAATAAGAAGGGATTAAGACTTGCATTTCTACCGTCAGTTCTGGCACAAAAAACGACTGAATCACAGACCTGAATAAGAAGGGATTAAGACCCATGCCGCCAACCGCATGGAGAAATCAGGCGACGACTGAATCACAGACCTGAATAAGAAGGGATTAAGACTGGCTCGCCGCGACAAGCGCGGCGTTGGTGGTCGACTGAATCACAGACCTGAATAAGAAGGGATTAAGACCGTCTTCTCGTACTTGCCGTCCGCCCGCTTGGTCGACTGAATCACAGACCTGAATAAGAAGGGATTAAGACGCGCCTGCCGCCTGATGCTCTCCACCCGCGCCAGACTGAATCACAGACCTGAATAAGAAGGGATTAAGACCAGGCATACCTGCTCGTCGCCGCACTTGACTACGGACTGAATCACAGACCTGAATAAGAAGGGATTAAGACGGCTTGCTGCGTAGTAGTCGGCGCGGGTGGTGGGACTGAATCACAGACCTGAATAAGAAGGGATTAAGACGCCACATCGGATGCCTGTTCAATCGCCAATTTGGACTGAATCACAGACCTGAATAAGAAGGGATTAAGACCCAAGCGCCGGAAGTTGTTCGCGCACCGGGTAATGACTGAATCACAGACCTGAATAAGAAGGGATTAAGACGCATTTTCATGTGCAGACTGCTCGATCAGTTCCTGACTGAATCACAGACCTGAATAAGAAGGGATTAAGACCTTGCGGGGGCCTCCTCGTAATATCCCCAGGAGGGACTGAATCACAGACCTGAATAAGAAGGGATTAAGACCCGCGTGAGGCGGCCAGGGCGATGATGGTGCGGGGACTGAATCACAGACCTGAATAAGAAGGGATTAAGACCTGCCTCGCCCATGTGGCACGATATTCGCGCGGGACTGAATCACAGACCTGAATAAGAAGGGATTAAGACGGGAATGCGTGAACTAGCACAACCCACTCCCTCGACTGAATCACAGACCTGAATAAGAAGGGATTAAGACGCTGATACTGCGGTCTATGGCTTCTTGGGCGGTGACTGAATCACAGACCTGAATAAGAAGGGATTAAGACGGCCATGCCGGCGAACTTCCCAGAATTTGGGTGACTGAATCACAGACCTGAATAAGAAGGGATTAAGACGTCCACCGTGACTACCCGCTCATCCCCGTCGTGGGACTGAATCACAGACCTGAATAAGAAGGGATTAAGACGCGGTTCGCAGGGTGGCGGGCAGATTGTTCCCGGACTGAATCACAGACCTGAATAAGAAGGGATTAAGACCCATTGTCCGTGGTGACATCGTGTTCAGATGCTTTGACTGAATCACAGACCTGAATAAGAAGGGATTAAGACATCCGGTGCGGGGCATGATCAGCGCCCCGTCACGGACTGAATCACAGACCTGAATAAGAAGGGATTAAGACCACACAACCCAACCTCTTACCCGTTTCTCAATGACTGAATCACAGACCTGAATAAGAAGGGATTAAGACTGCGTAAACGCACTCATTTCAATTCTCCGTGTTTGACTGAATCACAGACCTGAATAAGAAGGGATTAAGACGGTCTACCTCTTGCTTCTTGGCGGTTCTTGCTTGACTGAATCACAGACCTGAATAAGAAGGGATTAAGACCTTGTAGGCTTTGCCAGACTTTTCATACATCTGTTGGACTGAATCACAGACCTGAATAAGAAGGGATTAAGACGGCTTCCAGCATGGCAAGCCCTGGAAACTCTCCTGACTGAATCACAGACCTGAATAAGAAGGGATTAAGACGTCATTCCATCCATGCAGCCGCACGAGATGCGCCGACTGAATCACAGACCTGAATAAGAAGGGATTAAGACGATCTCCTGGGGCGACTCCGGCCTGATGTTGGGACTGAATCACAGACCTGAATAAGAAGGGATTAAGACGCGCATCCTCCAGCTCTTCCCTCTCATGCGGCTCGACTGAATCACAGACCTGAATAAGAAGGGATTAAGACGCGGAGGCGGGAACGGCCTGTTGCCTGCCCTCCGACTGAATCACAGACCTGAATAAGAAGGGATTAAGACGGCCAGCGTTTTAGCCAAAGCCCTCAAAACTTTCGACTGAATCACAGACCTGAATAAGAAGGGATTAAGACGCGAGTAGATGCGAGTGTCACCGTTGCGGAAGGACTGAATCACAGACCTGAATAAGAAGGGATTAAGACGGGTTGTGTGAGTTGTACTTGTGTGATGTGTGTGAGACTGAATCACAGACCTGAATAAGAAGGGATTAAGACTGACCAGGGCGGCGGTTTCGATGTCGCTGCGGGAGACTGAATCACAGACCTGAATAAGAAGGGATTAAGACGAGGGTATCGCAGAGCACTGCGGGCACATGTCGCCGCCATTCCGAAACTGGTGCAAATCTGACGACGCGAAACTGGATTCACGGGGTGCGTTTTCTTCAAGCGGAATCGCTTGAAACTGGCGTCTTCTTAGCTGCTTTGAATTTCTCTTCGGTGT
>Ga0210033_1003708_pt1 | contig 12169 bp, 11 predicted proteins | sample CryGeymeta201501_FD_185465 | JGI IMG/M metagenome (GOLD analysis project Ga0210033, IMG submission 185465) | Groundwater microbial communities from Crystal Geyser aquifers in Utah, USA - Crystal Geyser metaG 2015-01 (SPAdes) (version 2) | ecosystem: Environmental > Aquatic > Deep subsurface >... | reverse complement strand
GTGCCAGGGCGAAGGAGCCGGGGGTGGTCCCTTGTCCATCCGTCGAGGGGTCGAGGGCACCATTCAGGGGGAGCTTGGGAAGCGTCATCAATAGTCTCCTGCCGGCGCGAAGCGGCTTGGCCAGCGCAGCGAAGGGCGAAACCTACGGCCCAGCGTGTCCGAGGGCAATGGAAAGCCGGTGCCGGGTCATGTGGGGACCGGTCAGTGTGTGTGGGGTTGGCGCCGAGGTCGGAGCCGGAGGCCTCGAACCCACGTTGCCTATGGCAGCGTTCCGTGCCCGTCGGGCAGACGCTGTGGCTCGAGCTCGCCCTGCCCGCGGTCGTCTCCCTCGGAGGAGGCGAGGGTGCTTGGGCAGCGCCTGCGGGCGCCGCCGCGTCCTCACCGCTGCGGCGTCCAGGGAAGGTCACGCGGAAGACATGCCAGTCGTGATTCCATGACTGGAGGTCGGCGGTCTTCGTGACGAATGTCAGATCGTCGGGGTGAATGTTGGCGGAGTGTTGCCTGATGAAGATGAAGTTCATGGGCCATCCGATCACGTACTGGATGTGACGTTCTCAGATGTAGTCGAGGTTTCGAAATTCCGTGAGGGACGTCATGCATTCCCTGCTCACGACTCCGTCGAGGTTCGTAACCCGGAGGTTGTGCGCGAAATAGGCGAGCGCTCCACTCTGCGAACAGCCCACGGCAGTTCGATCCGAAAAGTGGTGTCTGGCCCATGGACCCAGATTCATGTAGCCGGTGCTCGTGGTGTCGTCAGACACGAACAGCTGTTGAAGAGGTCGGATGCATGGCGGTACCGCCACGGCGCAGGCCAGGGCGACCGCCGGAAACAGGGCCTGAACGCTGCGCCATCGGATGTGGCGCGCGAAGGAGTCGAAGACCACCGCCAGGAGGAGGAGCAGCGGTAGGGTCGTGGGAAAGAAGTACCGGCTGAAGAACCGGGGGCGGAAGATGTAGCCGACGTAGGCCAGGAATAGGACGGCGCCGAAGGCGGCGGGAGCCTCGAGCGCAGCGGAGTGCCGTCTCGGATCCTTCACGAAGTCCGTCGTGCGTGTGACGAAGGGCGCGAGGATCAGCAGCGCGCCGGTGGCGACCCGCAGCGGGGCATGGTCGAGCGCGAGATCGCGGATGCCCAGGGCGAACATGGCCACGTACCAGGTCTGAAATGTGGGCGCGTGGTTCGCCGAGGAGAGCGAGCTGAACCGAACCGCGGTTCCGCTCACGGGGTAGATGTGGCGCGTGTAGGCGTAGGAGTAGATCCACCACGGGAGAGTCGTGACGATGGCCGCCGCGCTGATCCGGGCGAGGGTCGCGAGCGTCTGCTTGGGCGGGTGATCGTGCGCGATCGCGCGCCGTGCGGTCAGTAAGGCGAGTACGCGGCGAGGAGCGTGTTGTCGATCCTTGCGAGGATGGCGAGGCCCAGGAACAGCCCCAAAGCGATGGCGATTCGGGCGGGGACGGGCTTCTGCTGGGCGACGAAATGGCGATGGTAGTGGACCAGGCACACGACCACGAAGAAGCACGAGATCGAGGTCTCGAGCCCATTGAGGGTGGTGCTGATGACGTAGTGATCGAGGGCCCACGCCAGGGCGACGAGCAGCGGGGCCGCACGCGATCGGCAGAAGGTCGCGACGTGCTTGGTCAGCGGGTAGAGCGTCGCCGTGTCGAAGGCCACCGAGAGGAGAAGGGCAGCATGGACGGGCACCTCCGGTTGGTGGGGGAAGTTTAAGAAGAACGGCGCCGCGAGGAAGACGTAGAGCGGTTGAAATCCGTTGGTGAAGTGTGTCCCGTAGAGCGACCCGCGCCCGGGAGCGATGTTGCGAGTGATGGTGAGGGAGAGGTAGGCGTCGTCGGGGATGATGAGTCCGTCGAGCTGGGCCAGCGGACGCGGCGCGACGAAGACGCGCAGCAGGGCGCTGGCAGCAATCACCGCGCCGAGCGCGCGCGACCAGGCCGAGCCCGATGTCGCTGCAGGCGTCTCAGTCATCGTGTCTCGTCGTCCCAAGGTGCCAGGTTCGGGTAGTCGAGAGCCGCGTGCGCGGGTTCAGCGCGAGGTCGTGGTCGTCGCGCGCAGTCGGAGGTAGCTGTCGTAGCGCTCGGGGTGGATCTCTCCCGCTTCGAGCGCACGGCGCACGGCGCAGCCGGGCTCCGACTCGTGGGCGCAGCGGCGGTAGGAGCAGCGGCCGAGGTGCGCGCGCATCTCGGGGAAGCAGCGGTCGAGATCCTCGAGGGGCAGCTCGTAGGAGGCGAGCTCTCGGATGCCGGGCGTGTCCACCAGGTAGCTCTCGTCGCCCAGGGCGTGAAGGGACGCGACTCTCGTGGTGTGTCGTCCCTTGCCGTGCGCCTCGCTCGTGGCGCCCACGCGCAGGTCGAGTCCCGGACTCAGCGCGTTGGCCAGGCTGCTCTTGCCCACACCGGAGGGACCGCTCATGGCCGAGATGCGCCCACGGCAGACTTCCGATAGCTCGCGCAGCCCCTGCTCCGTGGTCGTGCTGGTCTCGATCACGCGGTAGCCCAGGCCCGCGTAGCGCGCGAAGAGCTCGCGCTCCTGGTCGCTGGCGAGGTCCGCTTTGTTCGCCACGATCACGGCCTCGATGTCGCGCTCCTCGGCGACCACGAGGAAGCGGTCGATGGTGCGCGCCTTGGCGCTTGGTCGGTCGAAGGAGAAGACGACCAGCAGCTGATCGAGGTTGGCGCAGAGCACGTCCTCGCGGCGCTTGCCTCGACCCGGATAGAGGCGCGCGAAGACGGATCGACGTGGCAGCACCTCTTCGAGTACACCGACGCCCGGTGCGGTCTCGAGCACGCGCACGTCGTCGCCGACGACGCAGATGTCGGTGTCGAGGCGCAGCTTCTTCAGCCGTCCGCGCATCCGGCACGTGAGCTCTCCCTCGCGCGTCTCCACGTCGAAGAAGCCCGCGTGGGCGCGCAGCACTCGGCCGAGGCGCAACTCGGCGCGGGGATCACTCATGGTCGCCGGAATTGCGTGCGGGCTCGAGCTTCACGCCAGCGCGGGCCGCCTTCTGGCCCTCGCTCTTGCGCTTGGCTCGGTAGAGGCGCTGTCCACGCTCCGTCAGGCTGCCGACGACGGGGCCGTCGAGCGCGCGCATCTCGTCGGGCGGCTCGTCGCGACTCCCCAGCGGGCGTCGGGGCGTGCTGCGCTGCTCCTCGAGGCGGCGCTCGAAGTCCGCGCGCCAGGCGTTCAGGTCACGCAGGGTGTAGCTCGGGTCGGACGGGTCCTCGAGGATGGCGCGCACGATCTGGTCGCGATCCGTGAACACTGGGTAGAGTTCCGCGGGGTCGTAGCCCTCGCCGCGATCGAAGAGCCCACCGCAGATGGTCCGGAGCGAGCAGACGCCGCAGCTCTCGGAGTAGAGGTGCTCCCAGTCCGTCTGACGCACCGTCTGCTTCTCGTCGAGGAAGTGCACGATGCGCTCCTCGCCTTTGACGATCTTGCGCGTCTCCGTGCTGGCCCAGGCCCAGTCCGCCATGTAGCAGAGGGGCACCTTCTCCACGCGAAAGGTGCGCCCCGATCTGTGCAGGAAGCGCAGGGCGCGGTGCAGGGAGAGCTCGAAGTCGGCGAGCCGCGGCGTGAACTCGTCCTGGTTCACCTCGGCGCGGCCCATGGAGGGATCGAGGTTGTTCCAGACGAAGTGGTGCAGGAAGGGGTGCTGGGCGACCAGCGTGCGCACGTTGAAGTCGAGGTGATCCGCGTTCAGGCGATTGATCACCGAGTTGATGTTCGCGTCGATGCCCTGGGCGTTCGCGTTGTCGAGCGCCGCGAAGGCGCGATCGAGCGTGCCCTCCATGCCGCGCAGCTTCGCCTCCACCTCGGGCTTCACCGAGTAGATCGAGACGTGCACGAGAGACAGGCCGGCGTCGCCCATTTCACGCGCGAAGGCCGGATCCGCCAGGCGGTGGCCGTTGGTGATCATGCGGACGTGCAGCCCTCGCTCGCGCGCGTATTCGCAGATGCGCGGCAGCTCGGGGTGCAGGGTGGGCTCGCCGCCCGTGAGGATGACGCCGAAGTAACCGCGCGCGACGAAGTCGTCGACCAGCACCTTCATGGACTCGAAGTCGTGCGTGTAGGGCGTCGTCGGGTTGCTGCAGAAGCCACAGAAGTGGTTGCAGTGCCGGACGACCTGAATGTAGCCGATGTTCGCCATTCGACCGCAGCATAGCCTAGATCGTTGCCGGGGCTTGCCCCACGCGTCGTCGCCGATTTCCGCGCCGCGGGCTGTCAGCGATGCGATGGAGGCGTGGCCGGCGTCACGCTGCGCAGCTCGGCGCGAAGGAAGCGACCCCAGACCCGATCGAAGGGGTGCACGTGGTGAACCTCGCGCCCATCCGCGTACACGGGCTTGCCGGCGTTGGCCCAGGCGAAGATGCCGCCTTCGAGGTTGTACACGCGGGGGAAGTGCGCCTCGCCCAGCGTCTGCGCCACCTTGGCGCTGCGATAGCCCACGGAGCAATAGACGACGATCCGTCGTGTGCGCAGCTCGGCCAGCGCGTCGAGATCCGGGTGGTCGGGGTCCACGCGCTGGGCCCGCAAGAGGTGGCTCACGGCGAACTCCTCGGGGGCGCGCGCGTCGAGCAGCACGGGCGGGGCCTCCGAGCTCCGCCAAGCGTCGAGGGTGGGCACGTCGACCCAGAGCACGTGCGGGAACTCCGTCGTGATGGAGTCACGTAGATCCTCGGGGCGATCGCCGACCGCGAGCCAGCCCACGAGCGCGAGGGTGCCCAGGAGTGTCGCCGCTGCGAAGCCCACCCTGCGCCAGAGTCGTGGAGCCGTCATGCCGCACAGCCTAGCAGTTCGCGATGCATCGGCGTGCGAACCCAGGCGTGGAGCACGTCGGGCGCTATTGACTGACGCCCGCGCTCAGGGTCACCGGGACTTGTACGGTCTGATTCGCGCGCTTCACCGAGACCTGCACCGTGTCACCGACCGCGTGGGCATCGAGCACTCGGTAGATGTCGCGCGGGGCGTGGACCGGCTCGCCGTCGATGGCCACGATCAGATCGCCCAGCGCCGTGGCGCCCGTGCGCGGGTCTCGTTGCGTCGCCCTCAGCCCGGCGCGGGCGGCGGCAGAGTCCTCGCCGACCTGCATCACCAACACGCCGTCGACTCCGAGTCGCTCCTCGAGCTCGCGCTCCGCGATGGTGATGCCGAGCTGGGGTCGCACCACGTGGCCGCTCGAGATCAGCTGCGGGACGACCCGCGAGATGATGTCGACCGGGATGGCGAAGCCGATGCCCGCGGAGGCGCCCGACGGGCTGTAGATCGCGGTGTTCATGCCCACCAGTCGGCCGTGACTGTCCAGGAGGGGGCCGCCGGAGTTGCCCGGGTTGATGGCCGCGTCCGTCTGGATCACGCCCTGGATCGGGCGGCCCGAGACGGAGCGGATCTCGCGCGAGAGGCCGCTGATGATGCCGCGGGAGAGGCTATGATCGAGCCCGAAGGGGTTGCCGATGGCGAGCACCTCCTGGCCCACGGAGAGATCGTGGGACGTGCCCACGGCCAGGGCGCGCAGGGTGGCCGCGGGCGCGTCGATCTTCAGCACGGCGGTGTCGTAGTCGGCGGCGTAACCCACGAGTCGGGCCGGCCACACGCTGCCATCGCTGAGCGTGACGCGAGCCGCACCGCCTTCGCGCACGACGTGGAAATTGGTCACGACGTGACCCCGTGTGTCCCAGACGAAGCCGGAGCCCGTACCGCGCGGGATCTCGAGCGCGTCGCGCTTGAAGCTCCCCGGTCGTACGTCGAGCGACGTGATGTAGACCACGGCCGGTTCGGCCTCGTGGAAGAGCTGGATGGTGTGCGCTTCTCCGGCTCGAGCCGGTTCGTCCTCGCGCCGCGCGTCCGACGCTTCGGTCGCGCCCGCGTCGCGATCGGCGCTCGCGATGGCGGCAGACCGTCGGGGAGAGGAGGGCACCCCCGGGGTGACCGTGCCGGGCGGCAGCGCGACGGGCGTCGGCACGGGTGCCTCGACCGATTCGGAGGGCGTGTTCCGTGCTTCCGCGGACATGTGCTCGGCGATGCTCAGGCCGAGGGCGGCAAGAGACACGAGGAGTGCGCCGAGAGAGAGCAAGAGCGCGGCGAAGAGAGGTGCCCGCGAGGGGCGCGGGGTGGGGGTGTTGGACGTGGGCATGGCTGCCCCATGCAACAATCCGGAGTCAGGTCTCTTCCATCGGAGTGGCCAGAGCCTGGCGTCCCTCTTCGATCGCCGCCTCGAGTTCGCTCTGGGAGAGGTCGAAGACGGCGGTGAGTTCGCTCGGCTCGTAGCCGTCGAGGAGATGCAACGCGGCGGCTCGTCGCGAGACCTTGGGAAGCTGTCGCCAGCGCTTGCCGACCTCCAACAGGCTGCCGTCCTCGCCATCGCCGTCGCCGAGCAGATCCTCGATGGCGTCGTCGTCCGGCAGTGGCCACCAGGCCTCGCTGGAGACGCCTTCGTCGTCGTCCCCTTCGACCAAGCCCAAGCGATTCTCGCGCGTGGACTCGTCGATGACCTGATGCAGGAGCTCGAGCAGCCACTGGTCGAGGTGCGAGTCCGCGGGTCGCTCGAGGCCCCTCTCCCAGGCGCGAAGAGCCACTTCGTTGACCACGCCATCCACGGCGATGCCCGAACGATCGATGCGTCCTTCGAGCTCGTAGAGCAAGAGTTCGCGGCGCGCTTGTCGCCTCAGCAGATCCAGACGCGGCCTGAGCGCGTGCTCGAAGGCGCGACGATCGTCCTCCCGGACGTGCTCCTCCAGATCGTCGGCGGCCTCCCGCAGGTCCAGGGCGGTCTGCCGGCGTCCGGGTCGTCCGAGCTGCGCGCTGGCGTGTGCGAGCTCTTCTGTCATCAGATCGAAGGCGCTGGCGAGCGCTCCGGCGGCGTCCTCGTCCCGCGAGGTGACGCTGATGGTGCGCTTGGGCAGGCGCAGCGACAGGTGGGCCTCGAAGTTGGCGTGCCGTGCGGGGCGCACGAGCAGGGACAGGCGTCGCTCCCCTTCGGGGTGCTGCTCCGCCAGCTCACGGGCTTGCGTCTCGGCCGAGGCCAAGAGCCTGTTCCGTTCCTCGTCCTCGAGGCCTACGATCTCGATGTGGGTCTTCATGTCAGCTGCTCCGCAACGTGTGCCCCCGCCAGCCGCGCTCTTTAGACACGTTGGGGTGAGGGGAGGCCGGGGCCTAGCCCGCCCCGTGTGAAAACGCAATCGGCGTGAGCGGGCCCAGCTGAACGGCGAGGTGTTACATTTCGTTCCGTTTCCATCTTGATGCACGCTTCGCCGTGCCTACGTCAGGCTTGCAGTCCCCTGCTCCAGGGGACGAGTTGGAGCAGGGAACGTCATGGTTCGACCCTATGGGCGCGCGGCCCACCTCATCCTTCTGCTGGGTTTCGCCCTCAGCCTCTCCGCCTGTCGGCGCGTCGAGGCCGAGGCGCTGCCTCGCCAGGCGGCCAACGATCCCCCCGACTTCGTGGTGGTCAGCCGCACCGCGGAGATCCCCACCTATCCCTGCACGGAGCGCTGCCACTCCCGGCGTGCGCCGAATCCGGAGCCTCGGGAGCTCACGGCCTACCACACGCGCGTCCAGCTGAGGCACGGGCCCGACCCCCACTTCTGCGACTTCTGCCACGTGCTGGAGCATCCCGAGACGTTGCATCGCGTGGACGGAGAGACCTTCGGTTTCGATCAGGCCCACAGGCTCTGCGGTCAGTGCCATGGCGCCAAGCTACGCGACTGGATGAGCGGCATCCACGGCCTGCAGACCGGCACCTGGAACGGCGTGGTCACGCGCCGCGTGTGCACCGCCTGCCACAACCCGCACGCGCCCGATCCCATCCACCTCGAGTCCTTGCCCCCGCCGCAGCGGCCCCGGACCGAGTTGGGCTCTCCCGTCGACGAGCCTTCCTCGGGCGAACAGAACGACGCCGAGGTGAGCCCATGAGCTGCTGCGACGAGAAGAACGGCTGTGGCGAGAAGCATCATCTCCCGGTCCTGGAGGTCGAGGCCGAGCCCGAACCGGAGCTCTCCGGGATCGAGGTCGAGGGCATGGAGCGCCTGCAGTCCACGCGCCGCGACTTCCTGCGTCAGGTCGGCGTCGCCGCTGGCGTGACGGCCGCGGCCAGCGCGACCGGCTGCGGCAGCACGACCTGGGAGGAGTACTTCCACCAGCACTACAAGCGCCTCAGCGACGAGGACAAGGCGCATCTCTTCGCCTTGCTCGAGCAGCGGACGCACGAGAAGTACGGCGTCGAGGTCCACATTCGAGACCCTCAGCCCATCGAGGGCGTGGAGTTCGCCTACGCCCTCAACCTCTCGACCTGCACCGGATGCCGCCAGTGCGAGTACGCCTGCGCGAAGGAGAACAACACCTCGCGCGATCCGGAGATGCACTACATCCGCGTGCTCGAGCTCGACAAGGGCACGATGGACGTGGACCGGTCGAACCACTTCTACGAGGGCGAGGTCCCGAAGCCCGACAAGTACTACATGCCCGTGCAGTGCCATCAGTGCGCCAACCCGCCCTGCGTCGACGCTTGCCCCGTACAGGCGACATGGCGCGAGCCCGACGGCATCGTCGTGGTGGACTACGATTGGTGCATCGGTTGCCGCTACTGCGAGGCGGCGTGCCCCTACTGGGCGCGGCGGTTCAACTGGGCAGAGCCTTCGATTCGACCCTCCGACATCAACCCGGAGCAGGGCTACCTCTCCAATCGCATTCGGCCCAAGGGCGTGATAGAGAAGTGCACGTTCTGCCTGCACCGGACGCGCGTCGGAAGGAACCCGGCGTGCCTCGAGGCTTGCCCCGTCGGCGCGCGAAAGTTCGGAGATTTGAACAATCCGAACAGCGAGATTCGACGCATCATTGCCACGAAGCGCGTGTACATCCTCAAGGAGGAGCTCGGCACGCTTCCCCGCTTCTTCTACTTCTTCGGATGAGCCGGTACTACAATGCGTAAGCCCATTCAGTTCATCATCATCCTGCTGAAGCACGCTTTGACAGGCAGTCGCATGTACTTCGCGTGGATCTCGTTCCTCGCGTTGGTCTTCGCCATCGGCGTGTGCGCGTACGTGGTGCAGTACCAGAACGGCTTGGTGGTCACGAACATGACCGACCAAGTCAGCTGGGGCGCCTATATCGCCAATTTCACATTCCTCGTCGGCCTGGCAGCCGCGGGCGTGATGGTGGTGATCCCGGCCTATCTGTACAAGAACAAGCCGTTGAAGAAGGTCGTCTGGATCGGGGAGTTCCTGGCCATCGCGGCCGTGCTGATGTGCATCATGTTCGTCACGGTCGACCTCGGTCACGCCGATCGCATGTGGCATCTGATCCCCTTCATCGGCAAGTTGAACTGGCCGATGTCGATCCTGTCCTGGGACATCATCGTGCTCAGCGGCTACCTGGTGATCAACGTCTTCTTGATCACCTACGCGATGTACTCGAAGTACCACGGAGGTCATCCGCGCAAGGGCCTCTACGTCCCCATCGTCTTCATCTCGATGTTCTGGGCCGTCAGCATCCACACGGTCACGGCGTTCCTGTACGACTGGCTCGGCGCGCGACCCTTCTGGAACTCCGCCCTCGTGCCTCCGCGCTTCCTGGCCTCGGCCTTCGTAGCGGGCCCGGCCTTCCTGGTCCTGTCGCTGCAGATCATCGACAAGAACTCCGGCTTCTCCGTGCCCAAGGAGGCGATCAACAATCTGCGCCGCATCATGGCCGTGATGATGGTGGTGAACCTCTTCTTCTTCTCCTCGGAGATCTTCACGGAGCTGTACACGGGGTCGGGCCACGCGGCCTCGGCCATCTACCTGCTCGGTGGTCTCGAGGGCCGACACCTGCTCGTGCCCTACATCTGGTCCGCCGTGGCGTTGAACATCTTCGCGGCGTTCGTGTTCTCGATACCGAAGTTCGCGCTGAACCGCACGCTGCTGAACGTGGCCTGCGTGGCCGCCTTCATCGGTGTGTGGATCGAGAAGGGCATGGGCCTCGTGATCCCCGGCTTCATCCCGTCGCCCCTCGGAGAGATGGCCGAGTACCAGCCGTCCGTGATCGAAGGGCTCGTCTCCGCGGGAATCTGGGCCTTTGGCATCCTGGCCTTCACGCTCAGCGTCAAGGTCGGCGCCGAGATCGAGCGTGGCTCACTGCACGCCGAAGGGGTGGTCCCCGACCTCGACGAGTACGCCACGGACGCCGAGCCTCACTCGTCGCCGCCCGTGGCCCACGATGTCGCAGCCACACCGAAGATCGCAGTCGCCCAGGGCGCCGAGGTGTCGTCATGAGTCGCTGGATGCTCGCTTCCGTGGCTGGACTCCTCAGCCTCGGCCTCTCGGCCTGTGGCGCCAAGCCGCAGACGAGCGGCCCGCCGGCGACACGCTTGGACGGCATGAGCCTGGCCGACGTCCCCGGCACCGTCAGCGGCAGCTTGTCGGGCTCGGACTTCACCGTGGTCGAGGCGCGCTATCGCGTCGAGACCTTCCCAGGTCGCGAGCGGGTCGATCTGCTGCTCTCCGACACGCCGCTGAGGCGTTGCGGGCTGCCGATCGTGCGCCAGGGGCGCATCGCCTGGCTGCGCTTCATGGGCACCACCACGCTGCCCACGGGCGAGGCGCGGCTCTCCACGGACGATCAATCGCCCGCCTTCAGCATCCACTACGAGGACGAGGCCGACGGCGACCGAGTCTACGTCGGGCGCGATGGTGGAGACGCTCTGGTCTCCTTCGGCGAGCCCGAGCTCGGCCGCGTCGCGGGCAAGGTCTTCGCCTGCTTCGGCGACGGCCAGGGAAGCTGCATCAAGGGCAGCTTCGTCGCGACGCCCTGTTTCAGCCGCATCGATGGTCGCGCCATTCGTGAAGGCGTGGGCCTCGAGGACGAAGCGCTCGAGCCGGATCGTCCAGGAGACCTGGCGCCGGTGGTCTCGCCGACGGCAGGTGGAGGAGACGTCGAGGGTTCTCGCGAGCTCCTTCCGCCGGTGTCGACGCCGGAGTCATCCGCTGGAGCGGAGCAGGAGCACGCTGAGTGATGCAGGACCGTCCGCAGGCCCGGTGGGCCGCTGTCTTGGTCCTCGCGACGCTGTTCGGCTGCGAGGCGGCGAGCCTGCCTGCGACCACGCCGACCTTCGAGGACGTCTCGCCCATCCTGGAGCGCGCGTGCTCGGAGTGTCACGGTGGCGCCACGCCCGCCGCGGGCTGGGCCACGGCTCGCTACACGGACGTGATCGCGTGCGCCGACGATCGCATGCTGCCGCCGACGGCGCCGGGAGACGAGACCTCGCTGCTCGTCGCCGTGCTCGATCAGGACGATCACGCGGGCCTGTTGACCGCACAGGAGCGCAGCCTGCTCCTCGCCTGGCTCGAGGCCGGGGCGGTCTCGAGGCCGCCCGCGATGCATGCGATCGGATTCGCAGATCCGCGCTCGAGTGAGTTCCACGGCGCGGCCCTTCGTGGGGAGCGCTGGCAGCGCATGCTCGACCCGAACCTCGATGGCTCGTGTGGTCGCTGCCACGAGGGCGCGCCCACGCGACCCGACGGTGTGACGGGGTCGGCGGGTGAAGCGCCCGCCTGCACGAGCTGCCACGACGAAGAGCATGGCGTGCTCTCCTGCACGACCTGCCACGGCTCCGCGGGCCACGCCTATCCGCCGCGCGCTGCCTGCTTCTTCGGTGACGAGGCCGGAGACATCGGCGCCCACGCCAAGCACGTGGACGACGTCGGCCTCGACTGCAGCGTCTGCCACGGCGAACACACGACGGACCTGACGGGCATCCACGGTGATGGTGCGGTGCAGATCGAGTTCCACGATCCTCGCGCCGATGCCTTCCCGGAGCGGCTGGCGGGGACGGTCGCGAGCTACGACAGCGCCACCAAGACCTGCACCGTCGGTTGCCATGACCGCGGTGGCGACATACCCACGCCCGTCTGGGGTGCGGATGTCGGTCCCCTGAACTGCAACTCCTGCCACCACGCCCCGCCCGACGATCACTACGCGGGCTTGTGCACGAGCTGCCATCAGGAACCCAACGCGGACGGCACGGCGTTGGCCGCCGGACCCTTCCACATGGACGGCATGGTCGAGCTGGGCGATGGCTCGGACGACTGCACCGCGTGTCATGGCGTGGACGACGAAGGCTGGCCCGTGGATGGCGCCCATCCCGCCCACCGTGAGCCCGGGCTGCGCGTGCGCGTGCCC
>Ga0210033_1003693_pt1 | contig 12210 bp, 11 predicted proteins | sample CryGeymeta201501_FD_185465 | JGI IMG/M metagenome (GOLD analysis project Ga0210033, IMG submission 185465) | Groundwater microbial communities from Crystal Geyser aquifers in Utah, USA - Crystal Geyser metaG 2015-01 (SPAdes) (version 2) | ecosystem: Environmental > Aquatic > Deep subsurface >... | reverse complement strand
AGTAATTCCTAATTAAAAAGTTTCAATCCTCACCCGCGCCGAGGCGCGGGTGCTGCTGTTGTGCAGACGCTCACCAACGCTGCGAGGCGTGTTTCAATCCTCACCCGCGCCGAGGCGCGGGTGCTGCAAGGGGGGGGGTGCATATTGACATGTAAACGGGGGTTTCAATCCTCACCCGCGCCGAGGCGCGGGTGCTGCCCACGTTGCTGGGCTAAAACATGGACGAAGAACTGTTTCAATCCTCACCCGCGCCGAGGCGCGGGTGCTGCTCGGAACCCGCCGCGCCTGTCCAGGCACGCGCATGTTTCAATCCTCACCCGCGCCGAGGCGCGGGTGCTGCTTTTCCGCCAATGTTAGGTGCCCCAGTCTTAAACTGTTTCAATCCTCACCCGCGCCGAGGCGCGGGTGCTGCTTCAGGCTCAACAATGATCGTCGCCCCATCAGGGTTTCAATCCTCACCCGCGCCGAGGCGCGGGTGCTGCCAGTCGGCCATCCGATGACGTGGCTCCGACCAGTGTTTCAATCCTCACCCGCGCCGAGGCGCGGGTGCTGCGTTCTCTAGGATGAATTCATTCTAGGCTATTTAGAGGTTTCAATCCTCACCCGCGCCGAGGCGCGGGTGCTGCAGGTAGGAAGGTGGGCTTCCCTACGCTATGCAATGTTTCAATCCTCACCCGCGCCGAGGCGCGGGTGCTGCGGCGCAACTGGCTGGCTTTGCGGATACCCTGAGCGTTTCAATCCTCACCCGCGCCGAGGCGCGGGTGCTGCCCACTGCCGTCCAAGCTGTGCTGGCTGGTATGACCAAGTTTCAATCCTCACCCGCGCCGAGGCGCGGGTGCTGCTGTTGATGCGCTTTGGCTGGCAACAGGAAAGGCCGGTTTCAATCCTCACCCGCGCCGAGGCGCGGGTGCTGCGCAAGCTGCTGTACGAAGCACGAGACATGCTCAAGTTTCAATCCTCACCCGCGCCGAGGCGCGGGTGCTGCATAGACGCTTTGCGGTACGCCTGCGAAGGTATCAGGTTTCAATCCTCACCCGCGCCGAGGCGCGGGTGCTGCGGTCGCCTTGATCGTTCACCGGCTGGCCTTCATCGTTTCAATCCTCACCCGCGCCGAGGCGCGGGTGCTGCGCGCTACAAACTGCCCAAAGGTCTGCCGGGATATTGTTTCAATCCTCACCCGCGCCGAGGCGCGGGTGCTGCGAGTTGCCGCCGGCGAGGAACAGGATGCCGCCTGGGTTTCAATCCTCACCCGCGCCGAGGCGCGGGTGCTACGCTTGCCCTTGTCCCATGGCTGGTGCCCTTTCTGGTTTCAATCCTCACCCGCGCCGAGGCGCGGGTGCTGCCTTTCTGGCGGCGCAGGCGGGGCAGCGCAAGGCGGTTTCAATCCTCACCCGCGCCGAGGCGCGGGTGCTGCGTGGCTTCTACGTCGAGGCCGAACTCCTCAAGGCCGTTTCAATCCTCACCCGCGCCGAGGCGCGGGTGCTGCCGCCGACACTGACGCAAAACTACAGCAAACAGGTTGTTTCAATCCTCACCCGCGCCGAGGCGCGGGTGCTGCGCCTTCGCCTCCAGCGTGTGCGGGTGCAGGCGCAGGTTTCAATCCTCACCCGCGCCGAGGCGCGGGTGCTGCGAGGTTGTACAACTACAGCCGTAGCGCGTTTGCGGTTTCAATCCTCACCCGCGCCGAGGCGCGGGTGCTGCAATACATTCGCCAGGTTGTTAACGATGGACGGCAGTTTCAATCCTCACCCGCGCCGAGGCGCGGGTGCTGCGATGCGCCGGGGGATGCTTTCGCGCACGGGATACCGGTTTCAATCCTCACCCGCGCCGAGGCGCGGGTGCTGCGATTGCTAGACGTATAATAAGTCGCTCCATCTGGTTTCAATCCTCACCCGCGCCGAGGCGCGGGTGCTGCAACAGATCCGGCATTCGTGCAGTTCATCTCCCCTGTTTCAATCCTCACCCGCGCCGAGGCGCGGGTGCTGCACGAGGTGGAACACGACAGGCCCAGCGGGATGAGCGTTTCAATCCTCACCCGCGCCGAGGCGCGGGTGCTGCAAGTTTTTGGTGTTTACCGCCGGAGCGCCGTCAGGTTTCAATCCTCACCCGCGCCGAGGCGCGGGTGCTGCGTTCCACGTTGCGAAGCTGGCGGAAAAGTATGTCGGGTTTCAATCCTCACCCGCGCCGAGGCGCGGGTGCTGCCCCCTCCTTTCGCAGGCTTATACAACTATTCAAGCTCTGTTTCAATCCTCACCCGCGCCGAGGCGCGGGTGCTGCTTACAGCCATGATTCGTGGACACTTAAACGATCAAGGTTTCAATCCTCACCCGCGCCGAGGCGCGGGTGCTGCGTGCAGCCCTGTATGCCATCCCGCTCATTTCCTCGTTTCAATCCTCACCCGCGCCGAGGCGCGGGTGCTGCTTTACATGCCAAACGAAGACGAAGTTGAGACAACGGTTTCAATCCTCACCCGCGCCGAGGCGCGGGTGCTGCCCCTTGCTGATGGCTGTGAGCCACGGCCAGAGCAGGGTTTCAATCCTCACCCGCGCCGAGGCGCGGGTGCTGCGCCGCTGCCGGGCAAGTTGAAAACTACCCAGAGTGGGTTTCAATCCTCACCCGCGCCGAGGCGCGGGTGCTGCCCGCCGACGGCTCGCAGGACGCTTACATCAAAGCTGTTTCAATCCTCACCCGCGCCGAGGCGCGGGTGCTGCTGTTCGTACTCGTTTTGCGCTCGAACAGATTCATGTTTCAATCCTCACCCGCGCCGAGGCGCGGGTGCTGCTGTTCGTACTCGTTTTGCGCTCGAACAGATTCATGTTTCAATCCTCACCCGCGCCGAGGCGCGGGTGCTGCCGGCATGTTCGCGCCGATGTTCCCAAGCCTGAAAGAGTTTCAATCCTCACCCGCGCCGAGGCGCGGGTGCTGCACCGCGCCGCCGTCCGTCGTGGTCAGGTTGATGGTTGTTTCAATCCTCACCCGCGCCGAGGCGCGGGTGCTGCCTCGGAACCCGCCGCGCCTGTCCAGGCACGCGCATGTTTCAATCCTCACCCGCGCCGAGGCGCGGGTGCTGCGAGCGCTTGCCATTGTGGCCGCTTGTCCTATCCTGTTTCAATCCTCACCCGCGCCGAGGCGCGGGTGCTGCGCTACGCGCACAATACCGTGATAAGACTCAGGGAGTTTCAATCCTCACCCGCGCCGAGGCGCGGGTGCTGCCATGCCTGGCTTGAAGGCGACGATGTGCCCATCTGGTTTCAATCCTCACCCGCGCCGAGGCGCGGGTGCTGCGCCGCTCTTCGGTACCAGCGTGGCGTCTTTGATGTCGTTTCAATCCTCACCCGCGCCGAGGCGCGGGTGCTGCATGGGGTGAAATCTATACATTCCTGCTAACTTGTGTTTCAATCCTCACCCGCGCCGAGGCGCGGGTGCTGCGTGACCAGATCCTTGATGCCGACAACAATGTCGCGTTTCAATCCTCACCCGCGCCGAGGCGCGGGTGCTGCATGACGCTGGGGGTGACGATGGCTTGCCCTGCGCCGTTTCAATCCTCACCCGCGCCGAGGCGCGGGTGCTGCCGTCCGCTTCCAACGCCATGAACTGCAACGTTTAAAAGCGAACTTTGCGCGAACCTCGAAAAAATTGCTTTTCCGAAGTCCGCACAATTCTTGTGGCGGCGCAATAAATCCACTTCGCACAATGTGTTACGTGAAGCGCGAACCCGCAGGGTTTGGGGCGTTGCTTGGGGTTCGCGCGAGGTCATATTACTAGGGGTCCTTCGAAATCCACGGCGCGGAAGTGTCCGTGTTCTTTGATGTGCAATTCTACCGGTTCGGTGAGTCGGTATAGGCGCAAGTTGTCTTCTTTTTCATTGATTTCGGCGAGCAGGTTGCGCTCCAGTTCTTCGTATTGCATCTGGTTGACGCGGCATTCGAAGACGGAGTTTTGCACGCGCTGGCCGATGCTTTCGCAAACCTTGGCCACGCGGCGCAATCGGCGGCGGCCTTCTTTTGTTTCGGTTGATACGTCGTAGGCGACGATGATGAGCATGTCAGCGTGCCAGGAATGGAAGGTAGGTTTCGGTTTCGCCGCGTATGTGTCTTGCGAGCAGGCGCGCCTGAATTTGCGGCAGCAGACCGATGGGCATTTTGGTTTCCAGCAGCGGGTGGGTGATTTCTTCCTGCTTACGTTCTTGATAGGCGACGACGACAGCGCGTCTGGCATCGCCTTCGAGCAAGACCGCGCCGCCTTCGCGTTCGACGAAATCATTCGCACCGATCTGGCCGCGATTGATGAGAGTGAGCACCAAGCGGTCGGCCATGACGGCGCGGAATTCTTCCATCAAGTCCAGCGCCAGCGCGGCGCGACCGGGGCGCACGGCATGGAGGAAACCAAGCTGCGGGTCGAGGCCAACAGCTTCCAGTGCGGAACGGCAATCGTTCATCAGCATTGAATACAGGAAAGAGAGCAGGGCATTGATGCGGTCGCGCGGCGGTCGGCGGGTGCGGCCATTCATTGGAAAGGTGTTGCGCGCATCGCGCCGGACGATGCCGTTCATGGCGGAGAAATAAACTTTCGCCGCATCGCCTTCGATGCCGCGCACGCTGTCGAGATCGGCGGCTTGCGGCAGGTTGCGCACGGAAGCGCGCAGTGCGGTGGCCGCTGCCGTGATTGTCTTGGCATCGGATTCATCGGCAGCTTCGCGCGCGCCGCGTAACAGCACTTGACGGGCGTTGCGCAACTTGCCTGCAATCATCGAACGGGAAACATTCAGCGCAAAAGTGGCATCGCCCGCTTGCCGATGCTGAGCTTGCCGCAGCAGGATGTTGCCGGAAACCGCGCCCTCCAGCCGCGCCTTGAATCGCCCGTTGCCATCCAGCAGTACCAGCGAGATGCCGTCGTCCGCGCAACGGTGCATGAGCGCGGGTGAGAGCATGATGTTGCCCAGACACACCACGCTGCCCAGATGGTGCAGCGGCACTTGCATTTTCTTCTCGCGTTCAATATCGACTCGTAGCGTGTCGTTCTCCAGATGCAGGTAGGAGTGTGGTGTCATCACGTAGAGGGTATTGAGTATCTGGCGCGCCATTAGTCCTCCGGCTCGTAGAGTGTTTGTTCCAGGGTGGTATGCGCGGCGCAGAGTGCCATCGCCTGCGGTTGGCAGATGTCGTTCAGCGAACACTCTTTGCAGCGCGCATCGTTCGCTGGCGGTGGTAGCTTGCCGGAAGCAAGCATGGCGCGGATGGCGGCGACAGTCGCTTCAACTTGCTGCCGCAGTTCCGGCGTGATGGCAACCTCGCGGCGGCGGCGCGAGGTGTGGTGATAGATCGCGCCTTTCAAAACTGGTTTGCCGAGCATCTCTTCCAGGCATATCGCTTGAGCGGCGAGTTGCAGGTCGTCATGCACCTGCAATTTCTTTCTGCCGTGTTTGTATTCCACTGGATAGATTTTTCCATTGGGATGAAACTCGACCACATCGCATTTTCCCACCAGCCCGAGACGATCAGACCACACCGGCAATGCGCGTTCGCTGCGCACGCCCTCGAAAGACTCAAAACCCGGCTCATCCACCCGCGCATGCGCCGCATTGCCGCGCATGGTGTGGACGTTTTCGTCGAAGGCTTGTTCCAGATGAATCAACGCGCACTGGCGCGGGCAATAGCCCCAGTGCTGGAGCGCGGAAAGCATGATGGGGTCGTCTGTTTCGCTCATGGCGGCAGTGCTATCATTCGTTCGTATCAACCACGTTTACGGAGGCCACCATGGGCGCCATGCTGGAAGTACTGGAAAACCAGGCACTGCAACTCTCACCAAAAGAGCGGGGCGAGTTGATCCACCGTTTGATCGTCAGCCTCGAAAGCGAGCCGGAAGATACGCCGGAAGCCATCGCCAAGGCATGGGATGAGGAAATCGCACGGCGTGTGGCAGACATGGACGCCGGGAAGACGGTCTGGATTCCGGCAGAAGAAGTATTTGCCCGGCTCGACGCCATCATCGAAAACGCGCGTTGATCGATGCGCCTCTCGTTCAACCCCGAGGCGCTCACCGAAGCGGAAGAAGCGACCCGCTGGTATCGGGATAATGGCGGCACCTTACCCAGCCGCGCTTTCGTCCAGGAAATGCGGCGCGTCACCCAGTTGGCAACAGAGCAACCTGGTATCGGTGTTCCCGGACTGCAAGGAACGGTTCGTTTGTATTTCAAGCGGTTTCCATACACATTAGTTTTTCGAGTTCAGGAATCATTCCTAAGGGTGATCGCCATCGCCCATCAAAGCCGCCGCCCCACATATTGGGCGGGGCGACGCTGAGTTCAGCCGACGATCTTCTGTAGCGTCACGCCCTGCGGCACCCCGGCTTCATCCACCGTCACCGAGTAATCGCCGAAATCGCGCGGCACTGAAACGCCTTCCTTGAGCTTGGGCTGAATTCTGTCGAATAGGCTGTGGGCGGGGGCATTGCCTAGTTTGCTGTCGTGCTTGAACACATACAGCCCGCGAGTCGTCATTTCGCCGCGCGCGGCGGAGCGATCATGCTCGAACATTTGCTCAAGCGCTTTCCACAGAAGTTCGAGGTCTTCCTCGCCGAATCCAGTCTGGTTGGCGAGGTGGGCAGAGACGAAACCGTGGGCGACATAGAGGCCGTACGGGACGGTGAACTTGCGGCCCATGGTGCGGTTGTCGCCATCCTGCTTTTCAGCCTCTGCCACTGTAGCAACAGCCATGCGGGTGATGGAGTGCTCTTGCGCCACTACCGGATCGACCGAGCGCGCGAAGGTCAGTTGAACAGGGCCGCGAACCTGACCGCAATTCACACCGGTGGACATCACCGCGCCGAAAGTGCGCACGTCGTAGAAGTTCTTGCACATCCAGTCACGCGCTTCGCCAACAGCATCGCCGCCCTTGCGTTTTTTGTTGTCGCCCTTGAGCAGATCGGCTTTGCCGATACCCACATAGGCGCGTTCGTTCTGGTCGTTGAGGATGGCTTTTTCGCGAATGTAAATATCATATTCAGGTAAGGGCTTCCCATCTTTGTCAGCCTTCACCATTCCGACAAAATTGCGCACCTTGCGTTTGAGGCTCACGTCCGTCACCAGCCCGCGCCCGGTTTCCGCATCCACACGCGGCAGGTTTCCCGCATCGGGGTCGCCGTTGGGGTTGCCGTCTTTCACGTCGAAAAGCAAAACGAAGTCGTAACGATTGTTCAGTGCCATGATGATTACTCTCCCTTATTGGTGGATTCGGATTTGGTGAAGAAGGCTTGACGCTGGTGGTAATAGCCGATGGCAAAGCGCCCCTGATTTTGCAGGTCGAGGTGCGCGGGGAAATCGGCGATGCCGTCCATGATCTGCCCGAGCAGTTTCTCGTAATTAACCGCTTCGCCTTTGTTATCCAGCTTGGCGAGATGATGGTTCTTCAACTTGAGCAGCGTCGAAAAAACCGTGACGGGCGTGCTCGACGCCGCGCCGTAATAGCGGTCGCGTATCGTTGCGTTGAGGTTGGGGCTGGCGCGCTCTTGTATGCGTTCCAGTACCCCAAACAGCCGGCCCAGCCGGTAAGCGGTATTCGTATTGTTTTCGTCCAGAGACACCTTGAGTTCCTCCTTTCCAGAGTAACGGTTGATGCACGCCTTGATAATCGCGGCGCGCGGGTAAGTGATTTCCTGTTCGGCGCGGATGCGGCGAATCGCACCGGAGAGCAGGGTTTGCGGATAGGGCAGGCTTTCGATCACGCTGCGCATCACATCGCCGCCGAGATTGGGGGGTGTGTCATAGCTACCATCACTTTTCCTTCTGCTGGCCGCTTTCAAAATTGCTGATAGCGAGAGCGTTTCCGGTTCGTGCGGCGCGTGGTCTATGCGCAGGTCTTCGAAATGGCGGCGGATGTTGACGGCCAGTTCGCCCACCGTTTTAACGTGCCAGAAGCGAACGGCGATGCGGGCGGCGTTGGGGGAGAGGCCCAGCACATAAAAGCGTGTGCCGTCGTCCTCAAAACTGCCCGCGCCGGTTTTCGGTGCGTTCAGCAGCGTGGCGACAGCGCCCGCGCCGAGGTCTGGGTTGTCCTTGGAGGGATCGCCGAAAAATCCGGGAAACAGCTCCTCCATTGGATGTCCAGGCGTCGCGGCCCAGAACACCGTGGATGCGTCCCCCACCTGAATGCGTTGCTTCGAGCCTTTTGCCAGCAGATGGTTGAGTGCGGTGGTGTAGGCAAAGACGGCACGCTTGCCGATGGGAGCGTTATTGCCCTGCGACTTGCCATAGGAACTGAACGCATCGAGATTGAACGAGACCACGCTGGCACCCGAGCTTTGTGCACCCCATACGCCCTTGACGGAAGGATGCAGGCGCTCGATGACATCCGCCTCGCCCGATACCAGACACAATGCTTTTTCACCGGAGATTTCTGCATCGGCGGCGGTGAGCGCCTCTGCTACCGCTTCGCGCTCGCAAACCGGGCAGGCATCGCCTTCCAGCCGGAAGGTCAGGTTGGCACCGGTTTCCAGAATATCGATCCACAGCGGGTGCTCGAACACTTTGGCAAAGTCGCCGCGCTCCAGGAAGGCCAGCACGGCACGGATGCCTGAGTCGTCGGATTCGGAGAAGCGCGCGCGTATGGCCTCGACGAAGGTCTGTTGTTGTTCGCGGGCGCGTTCCGGTTTTCCTTTGCTGTCGATACCGAACACATAGCCTGAGTTGTCCCACAACAGATTGGGCAAGATATTGACCGCACGCTTAACTGATTGCGGCACAAGGAAAGTCTTGGCGCTTTTCTTCTTTCCTTCGCCTTCGCGCGTGTCGTCAAATCCGGCGAATTCGCCTTTTGCCGTCAGCACCACAAGAAAGGGAATTCCCTTGTGCTCAAAGCCGGGCGGCGCAAGGTCGCTGTCCGGCATGCGGGTCTTGCGTTGGTAATACTCGTTGAGCGCTTGCAGGATCATCCTCGCACCTCCTCGCTATCCCATGCCGGGATGCGCAACACACCGTTTTCCAATGCGGCGCGGAAGAAGCGCGGCTGCGGATCGGTGGGTTTGGTGTAGTCCATGTCGTGCAGCATCCAGCCGAGGTCGCGCGTTTCTGCGATGGGTGCGGCAGGTTGCTGCTTGCTGTTGATCAGGCGGAAGTCGCAGGCGAATTCGCGGCAGCCCAGATAGGGCTGGTTCACGCATTGACCCTTCTCGGCACGGCGCTCGAACATATCGAGGAACTTGCCCATAGTGTTGTTCTCCCCTGCATTGGGTAGCAGTTCGAAATGCGCGTGGATACGGTAGGCCACGTCGCGCAGGAACAGCCCGGCGCGCTGCTGGCGCTCGTCTTCGATATTCAGTCCGAGCGAACCGGAGCCTTTGTTCATCGCCTCCTGCGCATTGCGTACCGAAACCACTGCACCGACTTCATTGCGCCGGATGGAAACCCAACGTATCGGCTTGAGCGCCTCGATCTTGTCGACGTGCCAGCGGATGGCAGGTTTCCACAGGATGGACTCGAACACCGCACGGGCGGAAGAAGGCGTCATCACGTCGTAGCTCACCCGCTCCACCTTCATCTCCGGCCGGGTGAAGCAGGCGAAATCGCCGCTGACTTCAAGACAGTAAGTTCTCATTTCCTCCCCTTGCTTAAACGACGCCTTGCGCCGGATCAAAAACGACATCCTTGCTCATCAATAACCCCAGTTGCGGATGGTAGAGCGTGTCGGAGTGTTGCACATATGTTCCCGGAAAGATTTCACGTATATCGCTGCTCGCCAGCAGTTGCTTGCATTCCTGTTCGCGGATATTGACTGTGTAACGTTGTAGGCGACGCAAGATGCCGCGCCGCTGGTGCGGCTCCATGTTCTGGCTGGCTTCGAGGGCGGCAATCAAACTGGGGCTTCCGCCATAGCGCACGATGATGGCGGTTTGGCCTTCTTCTTTGATCAGCCGGAATTTTTTGGCAGCGGTGCGGAAGTTGAATTCGGCTTTTCTGGCTTCGGCTTGGTTGTTCATGTCCAGCAAACCGATGATGTCGGCTTCGTCCAGACTGTTGAGGCTCGCATAGTAATGGCGGAAGTAGGCTTCGAAGCGTTCGCGTGTGAGCGGGTCGCCTTCGGTCAGGCGCATGATTTCCTGCCCGCTCTGTTGCGCCTTGCGCAGCAGGCCGGGGGCGGCAGGTTTCGGCGGCACGAACACGACGACCTTGCCCATGCCCGGCAATGCACCTTCGCGGTTGCATCTGCCGGCGGCTTGCGCCACGGCATCCAGCCCGGCCAATGCGCGATAGACCATCGGGAAATCGATGTCCACCCCGGCCTCGACCAGCTGGGTGCTAATGACGCGCGTGGGGATGCCGTCTTTCAATCGTTGCTTGATGTCTGTAATCACCTTGCTGCGATGCTGCCCGCACATCAGGGCAGAAAGGTGGATGGTGTCCTTTTGCATCAGCGCGTGCAGTTCGCGGCAGTCCTTGCGCGAGTTGACGATGCACAGTATGGAGTCGTATTGCTGCAAATCTTCTGCGATGGATTCCCAAGTGCGCGCTGCATTGAAGTCGGCGGGCAGTTCGGCTTCGACTCGTTTGAGGTTTGCATAGAGCTGGCCGGGGTTGTCCATCAGTTCGCTCACGTCTTTGAGACCGGCGAATTTCGGACGCGGCGAGAAGGCGGGCTGCGTTGCAGTGGGGAGCACGAAGCTGACCTTGTAGTTGTGCGATAGGTCTTGCATCACATGCAGGATGGGCGCGAGGAATTCTGGCGGCAGCAACTGCGCCTCGTCCAGCACCACCACGCTGTTGACGATGTTGTGCAGCTTGCGGCAGCGGCTGGTCTTGGCGGCGAATAACGATTCAAAAAACTGTACGTTGGTGGTGACGACAATGGGCGCATCCCAGTTTTCCGTCGCGAGCCGCGAGCGCGAATCTTCCTTGTCCGGGTCGAGGTTGCTGTGGTGTTCGATGACATTCTCATTGCCGAATATTTTGCGAAACTCATTCGCAGTCTGTTCGAGAATACTAGTGTAGGGGATGACGTAAATCACGCGGCCCTTGCCGTGATGCATGGCATGGTTTAGTGCAAAAGCCATGCTGGAAAGCGTCTTTCCGCCGCCGGTTGGCACGGTGAGCGAGAACAGCCCGGATGGCTCTGCGGCCTTGTCGCGGCACTGGCGCAGCACCTCGGCGCGGATGCGGTTGACCGGGGTATCGCTTGCCTTGGCGGCTTTACCTGTCATGTGCCGGTCGAATTCGGCTACCAGTTTTGGCAGAGAAGGATAGTTGGCGCGCCGCCCATGTTTTCCCTCATCCATGAATTTTTCCGTATCGAGGAAATCAGCATCCACAAGGCAGGAGAACAGCAACCTGATCCACAGCGCCAGCGAGCCTTGTGGCGGCAACGAGACCGGGCGGGGCTGTTCGAGGATGCTGGTGGCTGGCGCAGCAAGCAGTGCCTCTTGCAGATAGCCTTTCTTTTTTCCATCTTCAACTCTTTGCAGGAGCGAAGACTGTCCACTTTCAAAACTGTTCCAGTCGGGCAGCCCAGCATGGTGTCCTGCAATCAGGTAGGCGAGGATACGTCCCTGCGGCCCTAGCTTTTCGATGGCGTGGATAGCGCCTGCGGTGGAGTGATCGACACGACCGGGCATCCCCTCGATGTGCGCGTCAGCGTCGTATCCGCTGACGGTCTTGATGTATTGCTGGAACTTTTCACGGAACTTCCCAAGGTCGTGCCACAGGCCGGAAAGTCGCGCCCAGTCCTGGCTGTTGAAGGCAGAGGCGAAGTTTGCCGCGAGTTCGGCAACGTCGAGCAGGTGGTCATCCAGAAAATGTTCGACCCATCTTCCCTCCGGCAATTGCCGTACATGAGCTAATGGCTTGTCCATTACATCAGCCATTTCACCTCCACCCCAGCTCGTTCCCGCGGATTTTTGCTCTCGTTCAACCATGCGATTTCGGCATCCAATCTCTCCCCGCGATCCATCAATTGCGACACGGCGGCGTTATCCAGCCGGGGGATGTAGCCCAGCTTGCGGCCTTGCCATTCCACGCGCACGGCACGGTCGTCGTAGCGATTGTCCGGTTCGCGCACCGGTTGCAGCGGCTGGCCGACGGAGAGTTGTGGCCAGAGCACTTCACCTTGGTGGTGCTGAAATCCGGCCACCGGGGAGCGCTGCAAAGTTTTCGACGTGCTCAGGATGGGCTTGGCGTGCGCAATCGCCGGCAGGGCGAATCCGCCGACCAGTGCCGTGAGTGAT
>Ga0210033_1003689_pt1 | contig 12215 bp, 18 predicted proteins | sample CryGeymeta201501_FD_185465 | JGI IMG/M metagenome (GOLD analysis project Ga0210033, IMG submission 185465) | Groundwater microbial communities from Crystal Geyser aquifers in Utah, USA - Crystal Geyser metaG 2015-01 (SPAdes) (version 2) | ecosystem: Environmental > Aquatic > Deep subsurface >... | reverse complement strand
CGGCGTCATGAACTGACGCTGGAGCAGGAATTGCTGGGCGATCTCTTGCTACGACGGGCGTGGGCTGGCAAGGCCAACAGACGTGGCGCCGGCACAGGTGTTCCTGGATAAGCAGGCTGCCTTGCGCGAGGTCGCGAAGGTGTGCGGCCGGCGCCGGGGCAGCTACAACCGGGTGCGCGCTGATTATTCATGATGCAACGGGATAACTTCGTGTTGCCGCTAGGTGTGTGACGGGTTATGCACAGGGTTATCCCCACTTTCTGTGGACAGTCGGTAGCCCGAGAGGTCGCGGGGTTCTTGCCGCGCTGCGGCTCCACCCGGCGAACGCCGGTCTACTCCGGCGCCGCCGGTTTCCCTTTGCGGCAGCGCCGCTTTGCATCGGGCGCAGCCCGTCAGCTTCGGGCGAATGCCCGTGGGTACGACCGGAGCTTGCGGAGGGAGTCGTTATGGCTCTTGGTGTTGTGATGACGCAGGGCCAGCAACGCTATGCCAAGCATGAGCCCCGCCTATTCGAGTGGTACCGTCGGTAAATCTCACGCGGTCTTGAGCGTACGTTTGCGTTCCTTGGTGTAGCGCCACCAGGGCAGCGGCGGCTCTCCAGCCATGAAGCGAGTGGCGGCGATGAAGGTGTCGAGCAGACATGGGTCATGCATGACCCCGGTCTGTGCGCACAGTTGCTGGTAGAGCACGTAGGGATCCTGGCCTATGAGGTCTGTCGGGGCGTGGATGCCGAGTTGATGCAGATCTGCCGCCACGGCCGGGCCGATGTTGGGGATGGCCTCCAGCTCCAAAGCTTGAGCCGCCGTCTTCGCTTTCTTCATGTTTCTGGTCCCTCCCGCAAAACGCCATGATAGCCATCGAACCTCTGGATGGCGTGACGGTCGGCGCCGAGTTCCTCCATGAAGCCAACTTGGCTATGGATTTGGAACTCGTGTTTGCGGCCTGGGTGGTGTTCCGTGCGCCCGCCCCCCGCCATCCTCGACGAACTCCGAGTGCCCACTGGCTCCGCCGTGTGCTACCCGGCGAACCGCATCGAAGGCCTGAAGCTTGGGGTCACGGTGGAGATCGGCGGCGGTACCTACTGGTTGCGCTATATGCAAGCCGGGGGGATGGCTCGGAGTTGTGCGCGAACCTCACCCGTCAGTAGTCACTTGCCGCCCCAGCGGTTCCAGATCAGGCGCTGGATGGCGGCATTCGCCGCGCGCCGGTCGAATAGTTCGGGATCGAATGTGCCGCCGGCCCATTGCCGAAGTGCTTGGGCTGCCTCGGAGTTCGGAGCAGTGAGCAAGGTTTCCAGAAAGTTGTGATACCCATGGATGCCACCCACATCCTCGGGTGGACAGGCGCGGACGCCATCGACGACCCAGGCTTCCCCGGCAGGGTCGTTATCAGCGTTTTCGATGGATTCCACCGTGATCACGTGTTCCCAGTTGTCGCCGTAGTCATAGCGGTAGCGGTACTGCTCCCCACTGGCAAACATGCGATTCAGGTTGGCCTTGCGATCGTCCTCGCTCGGAATGTCGTCCGCGATATCGGAAGGCAACGGCGGAGCGAAGCGGGTGCCGCGAATCACGAATTCGTGTAGGTGGGCATCAGTCCAGCCCATCGCCGCCTGGATGAAATGGTGCAACTTGGCCAGGCTGGCCCGGCCATCGACCACCAGCCGCCGCCAAATGGCTGGCTGGATCATGCCCGGGTGCAACTCGATTTTCAGGGTGATGAGGGTGGGCGAACTCTGACTTGATCGGTGTCGCTTTTTTAGGACATAGGCCATGACGAGGTTTCCTGTTTACGAAATGACGATTTTATGGCCCCGTGAACGGATCCCATGAAATGCGTTCCGTATCCATCACTCGGCCATGCAGATCCAGTCGACTACAGACGACTTCGAAGGGGAATCCACGGTCTACTGGATTTCAGCGAAACAGGTCGTCGACATCCTCCCTCCCAGGGCGGTGCCGCAGCGCCTTGAGCCAGGCCTTGAACTTCTTGGCGTCCTCAATCTCGATTAGATCAATTTTCAAACCTCGAATGGCGAGCTGGACGCTGGTGATATCGCTGGTGAGCATGCTTATGAGCGCGCTGGGGGGCAGGTCGAAGTAAGGGGGAATGTGAAACTGCGCCTTGAAACCTCCTTCGATATTCTGGATTTCCTGTTCCAGTTCGCCGAGTTGATCCTTCAGGATTTTGTTGAAGTGCTTCAGCCGGCTCTCGCTGAGGCTGTTGAGGGCAGCCTGGTCGATGTGTTCCAGCTCCAGTTGCAGTTCCAGCAATTGCAGAAGATCGTTGTTGCCATAGGCCAGGTTGGTGCGCTGCATCAGCACGGTTTTCCGGTCACGCTCCACCGGGTCGGGTTCTCGGTCGGGATGAAGGGCGCTGGCCAGTTTGCGGTAGACCTCGCGGATGGACTGGCTGATCTGGGCTTCTTCAGCGTGTTTCTGCGCCTCGCGGGTGAGTTGTTTGGCCGACTTTTTACGCCTGGCCAGCCGTTCTTCCTGAGCCTGCCGATCGGCCTCGTATTGCGCCTGCCTTTCCTGCACGTGCGCCTCAACCCGCTTCAGGAGGTCTTCGGGGGAATTCATGTCCACGTCGTCGCCCAGTTCGACTCCCAGCATCTCCTCCAATGCAGATTGCGCGTCCTTGAGGGAGGCGGCCTCCTCGTCGTCGTAGTCGGTTCGGCTGTGTTTGTTGAACAGGGCTTTCAATTCCGCATCGTCACGCCCTTCCAACAGCTCCCTGGCCAAACTGGTAATCAGGTGTGCAATCTTGTTACGTTCAGTTTTGGTGATTCCTTTCAGGCCGATAGCCCGATCAAGGCTGTACGCCATCTTGGCTTGCAACGCCTCCAAGGCTTCGACAAGGGGAACCAGTTCACCGGCGTATTTTTGCCGGTACGGCGGGATGGCTGCTTCCCAGGCGGACAGACGGGCTCGCCGTTGTTCAATCTGTTTGATCAGGGTGTTGAATGTCTTCTGGCCTTTGGACAGTGGGGACTGGTTCTGGCCGGTGGCGATGCTGATGGCCTTGACGTGGGCTCGGGTCATGGGTGTGCGGTCGGCCTGCTGTCATTCGACAGCACGATGGGGCACATGGCGATCGTCCGCGTAATCGACGCGTTCCCGCAATTCCTTGCCTACTTTGAAGTGCGGCAGGTATTTGGCCGGAACTTGGACAGGGTCTCCGGATTTTGGATTCCTGCTTTGTCGGGGCGGCCGATAGTTCAAGGCGAAACTCCCAAATCCCCGGATTTCGATGCGATCACCGCGTACCAGGGCACTGGCGATCGAATCCAGGATCAGGGATACCGAGATTTCCGCATCCTTTGGGGTGAGCTTCGCGGCGCGAGCGGCTAGACAGGCGATGAGGTCGGCACGATTCATCGGCAAAATATAGCGCACTCGACGTTCGAGACGACAATCTCTGAGCCAGCACAATTGCCTACTGCTAGCAGCGTACCGAATCCATTCACACCTGTAAGGAAATTTTCCACAATGGACATCCCACGGATATTCAACATCACTGAAAGTGCTCACCGCATCCACAACCCGATCACACCCGAAAAGCTCGTCACTCTCGGGGCGGCGCTGCGTCTGGAATCGGGGGCCCGAGTGCTCGATCTCGGCAGCGGTTCGGGGGAGATGCTGTGCACCTGGGCACGCGATCACGGCGTCATCGGCACCGGCATCGACATGAGCACGTTGTTCACCGAGCAAGCGAAACGCCGTGCTGAAGAACTCGGCGTCGCCGATCAAGTCAGGTTCATCCATGGCGATGCCGCCGACTACGTCTCCGACGAGAAGGTCGATGTGGCGGCCTGTGTCGGGGCCACTTGGATCGCCGGCGGAGTCGCCGGCACTATCGAGCTTCTGGCACGGAGCCTGCGCACCGGAGGGATCATCCTCATCGGCGAGCCCTACTGGCGGCAGTTGCCGCCGACGGAAGAGGTTGCCAAGGGGTGTCTTGCCAACTCACTCTCCGACTTTCTCATGCTCCCGGAACTTCTCGCGTCTTTCGGCCGCCTCGGCTACGACGTCGTTGAGATGGTTCTGGCTGACCAGGACGGCTGGGACAGATACGAGGCGGCCAAATGGCTCACTATGCGCCGATGGCTTGAAGCCAATCCCGGCGACGAGCTCGCGAAGGATGTTCGATCCGAACTGACCTCGGAACCCGAGCGCTACGCCGCTTACACGCGTGAATACCTGGGCTGGGGGGTGTTCGCGCTGATGGCGCGGTAGGTTTTTGGATCCTATGAGGGTCGCATCAGTGTCTGGGGTGGCGCGGGCGGCAGGACGGGCTTGGATCATTATGGGGGGCCGCTTTGGAGCACGTACAGCCGCTTCGAGTCGTAAGGCGCCCGCCAGTCTCCACGTAAGCTGTCCTCCGAGACTACGAAATTCGGTCAAGTTGTCGAAAGCCTCGTTGAGGGATGACCATCCATCCTCGCGCTTGCAGTTGCCTACATGAGAAAACCCCCGGCACCAGAGATGCGCGGGGGTAGGGGAGTTACATCGGGATCGTGACGTCGAATAGCCTGCTGGACATCCGATGGTTGGTCTGAGAAAGCCGATGGAACTGGCTCGTGTCGTTGCAGTGCCTGTCACGACGTGGGAAATATTCGAAGCGCTTCGGGTCAGCAAGATGCTTCGGCCTGACCCGCCAGCTCATCTCGTATCCGGCATAGCCATAGGGTGCCCAGTTGATGGTCGTCATCTGTGGTTTTCCTCTTCAGGCCAGCGTCCAGGTGCCCGTGAAAAGCGCATCACAGGCATCCTCGAAGTGCCGGTATGCTTCTTTCGACAGGCGGCAGAAACTGCCCAGAGATTCATCGAAAGCGGCGATGCAGAAGCCATTGCTGGCTTCGATAACTTGGTACTGAAGGACTTCCATGATTGCTCTCCTCAGAAAAATGCGTCCTCACGGGCGCGGTTGAATTCATGAGGAGTAGGGGAAACAGCGGACGATAAAAACCCCGCCAAGTCAGAGACCTGGCGGGGTGGGGTACTACATCGCGAATTTGCCTCTGCCGTGCTGGACCCGAGCCTGGATCCAGGTGGCGAGTTCGGATGGGTCGGAGAAACGGACAACCGATTTCGCGCCATCCGGGAACTGTGCGTTGAGCAGAGTGCCCTGCTGAACCAGCTTGGTCGGCCCGAGAGAGGCGAGACCCTTGGCATGATCCTGGATCACGCGCAGGCCCTTGCCTTCCCTGACGGTGATGCCGCGCAGAGTCACTTGGACGCGTTTCATCACGCGGCCTCCCGTTGCTTAAGCACGCTGATGGCCCGCTCGTACTCTGGAAGGGTCAGTTCCTCGACTGTCTTGGCCTTGGATTTGAGCCAGGCGAGAAGGCTTTCGGGCGTGCGCTTCGAGGCCGTGAGCAGATCGACCACTTCCTTGGCCTGGATGGGTGTGAGGGTGTTGCCACCCGTCTTTCCAGCCTCCTCGCGTTTGCCTTCCGGTGTGCTCTCCGACTTGGCGTTTTTGTCCGTGCCGAATTCCTTGCGGAGATCGGCAACGTACTTGTTGTCGTCATACAGGCCCAGGTGTACGTCGGCGCTGAAGCCAATGAGCGAGAGGCATTTGCTCATAGCATCCGTCATCGATTTCTTGGGTGCTTCTTCGTCGGTGAAGAAGCCGTTCTTGTTACGGCTGACGAAGGGGGTCTGGCCGAAGTGGATCACCTCGCCGCGTTTGCCCTGGTAGACATACCAGAGCTTGACGCGCAGGACGTGGATCACTTCCTTGCCAACCACGGTGCCGTCCTGGATCAAGGGCGCGCCATCCTGGTAACGCTCTTCCAGAATGTCGATGCCCCAGCCGATGCCACAGGGACCGAAGGTCTCGGTGGCTTTCTGCGCCTGGTAGGTTGCATTGATGGCCGTGCCCGAGAACCCCCCGCCACGGGTAAAGCTCTTGACGAAGTTGGGGTTGGTTACAGCGACTGTATTCCACAGATTCTTGTTCATGGTGCTTCTCCTTGATGTGCGCCCCACGGCGCGTTGATGAAGGCCCGACAGATGCCGAGCACAGGTTTCAAGGAGGAGTAGGAATAACGTGGTGTGATAAAACGTTGTCAACATGTGCAACGGTATATATTATAACCATCGTCAATAAACGATGAGGGTGTCACATGGCTTCGTTCCACCAGACCACGGCCGTCGGTTATGCCGGCGCGTATGTGGATTGCTCCCCGTTCTCTGGCGACGTCTCGTTATGAGGATTGCCACGCGCGGACTGTCGATTCTTGTAACCGCTCTATTTGTGGCCTCCTGTCATGCGGGCGATGCACCAGTTAATCCCGCCAAAAACATCGAGGAAGGACTCAAGCAGCGTTACCCGGCCACGCACATCGACCAGGTACTACCGTCCCCTTTGCCAGGCATCTACGAGGTGGTCATGGGGCGCAATGTGGCATTCAGCGATGCTGATGGTCGTTACTTCATCTTCGGGCACCTCTATGACATGCAGAGCCAGCGTGACCTCACCGCCGAGCGGAAGGAATCGCTGGCCAAAATCAATTGGTCGGTCTTGCCCCTGGAAAACAGCATCCGCTTCATCAACGGCAAGGGCGAGCGCGTTCTGGCGGTGTTCTCCGATCCGGACTGTCCCTATTGCAAGAAGGTGGAAGCGGAACTGGCCAAGCTGGATAACGCGACCCTCTACCTCTTCCCATTCCCCATCCAGGCGTTGCATCCGAACGCGGTGGCCAAGTCCACCGCGATCTGGTGTTCGAAGGATCGCACGCAGGCCTGGCGTGATGCCTTGACCGGAGGGCAGTTGGTGGGGAAGGGTGACTGCGAGAACCCCATCGCCGCCAATGTGGCGCTGGCGGAACGCCTGGGCATCAACGGCACGCCGACCTTGATCGCCCGAGATGGCCGGATGCTTCCCGGTGCTGCTTCCGCCGAGAGGATTTCCGCGTGGCTCGACGCTGGACGCTGATCCTGGCCGTGTGCTTTGTCATGCCCTCGAGCGCAGGGCATCTGGGCGTGTACGGCAATACCTGGGAGATCGCCGAGCCGGACATGTTCGATGCGTTGATGGCCAAGCTCAAGGCGATGGAGAAGTCCGGCAAGCTGAAACAGCTTGAAGAGGTCGCCAAGCGCCGGGCGCTGGCCACCATCGAGAACCCGCAGCCGGTTCCAGGCATTGCCACGGCAAGGAAGTCCCGGAAATGGACATTCGATCCGTCGATCAGGGTTCAGGAGACCGTCAAGGATCACCTGGGCAACGTCATCGCCCCGGCCGGAATGGTCGTCAACCCGCTGGCATTTACCTCGCTGACCAAGCCGTTGTTGTTCATCGACGCACGCGACAAGCGCCAGGTGCGCTATGCCAGTGTGTTCCTGGGCAGGGAACCCAGAGCGAAGGTCATCCTGGTCGGCGGCAGTTGGCTAAATCTGACCCGCGCATGGAAGCGGCAGGTGTTCTACGACCAGGCGGGGTTCATCACCGGCCGGTTCGGTATCCGGCAGGTGCCCGCCGTTGTCCGACAACAAGGGAAGGTGTTGGCAGTTGAAGAACTGGCCCTCTGAACGCGCCGGGCGGCGGCTGGTTAACGGCTTGGTCATGTTGGCCGGGTTCGTGGTTGCCTGGATGGGGACTGCGTTGAATGCGTATGCCGATCCCACCTGCTACGGCAGGTTTCCGAACTACGTGACCGATGTGTGTTGGTCGTGCGCATTTCCGATCAAGGTCTTCGGTAACGTGGCGCTGATTTCCCAGAGCCAGGAAGACACGGCCAACCCGGATACCAAGCTTTGCGCCTGCGGCAATCCACCCACCATCGGCACGACGATTTCATTCTGGGAAGCGGCGCGCATGGCGGATGTGACCAAGACGCCTTACTGCTTCGTTGGCCTGGGCGGCGTGAAGATCGACGCCGGGGTGAACTCCATGCAGTTCGGCCAGATCGATAACCACAGTTCCGGGATCCGCACGACCCGGGGTGCGTTCCGGCATGTGCATTGGTATGTGAACCCGCTGATGACGCTTCTGGGTGTGCTGGTGGATTCCCATTGTACGGAGCACCAGGGCTTCGACATCGCCTACATGTCGGAGATCGACCCGTCCTACGGCGACGATGAGCTGGAGGGCATCCTGAATCCGGATGCCTTTATCTTCGGCGGTGTGGTGGCGCAAGGTGCGTGTTCTGCGGACTGCGTTTCTTCGACCGCCGGCTTTGGCCGCTCGGAGATGTTCTGGTGCGCGGGCTGCAATGGTTCGCTCTACCCGTTGGGCGGAAGCATCCAGACCTGGATCGGTGGCGTGCAGGGATCCTCCCTCATGGTGCAACGGGTGTCCGCGCGGCTGCACCGGATGCTCACCAACTGGTCGGCCTACGGCAGCGACGGCCTGTGCGGTTACTACCCGCAAATCCTGATGGACAAGACGCAATACAAGTATTCGATGCTGTACCCGGTTCCCCAGACCAGGAAGATCGCCGGGCGCTGCTGCCAGCCTTTCGGGCGTTCAACCATCCTGTGGGGGGCGGGGAGGGAGATTCCGCAGATCGGAGAAGACTTCGGGTATCTGATTTTCCGGAAGCGGAATTGCTGCGAGGGGGCGAGCCTGTGAAGAACCTCCTGGATGTGGGATGGCTCCGGTGTGCGGCTTTCACCCTTAGTTGCCTGATCGCCAGCCATGCCGGCGCTGCCCAGCCGTTGCCGTCTGACGATGAAATCAGGGCGCGCGTGCGGGTGCTATCCGGCGGGGTCACCGATACCCTGGACAGGGCAGGGCGGGAGGCTCCGAAACCGGGTGAGATCAGGATTGACGCGCTGCCGACCCTGCCAGGCAATCGGCTGGATGATCTGGAAGCGTTGGCCCGCCAGTTCAACGGCGGCAGGCCGGCGCCGCCGAAGACCGGCTCCGATCTGATGGTGTTCGTCTCACTCACCATGCCTGAGCACGTCATCAAGACGTTGGTCAGGCAGGCGAAGGATGTCGGCGCCGTGATGGTGTTGCGTGGCCTGAAGGGGGGCTCCTGGCAGGAGACCTGGAAGAGGCTCACCGCGCTGAACCAGGGCATAGGCGCGGAATGGATCATCCACCCCGAGGGCTTCAAGCAGTTCAAGGTCGCCAAGGTGCCCACCATCGTGTTGGCGGATGGGCGCACGGCTTCTGTCATGGAAGATGGATGTGCCGAGGCCGGTTCCTACGCGGCGCTGGCCGGTGACGTGTCCATTGAGCAGGCCCTGGGCATCATGAAGGTACGCGGCGAGCCAGCGATCAGCCAGTTGGCGGTGGAGCGTCTGACCAGGCTCAGGAGGGTGCCATGAGTCTGGTGGGCCATATCCGGCGAATGGTGATCCTGATGTGCCTGTCGTTGCAGGCGAACGCCGACGATCCAAGTGCCGTGTTCAACGATGCGAAGGCGTATGCCCAGGGCACGGTCGATGGAACCGAGGGCATCGTGAGCGCCGAGCAGGCGGCCGAGTTGCCGCACTACACCACCAGTTCTCCGGTGCCTTCTTTGGCGCCTGGAAGTGTTGGCCTGGGTAGCGCCGGAATCGGAAAGATCAGCGGATGCGAAGGGCAGAACGACACAGAGTGCGCGGCGGTGAATTTCCTGGCGAAGAATTCGGATACGCGTCTGCGCTTCAATCTTGATCCGGCGACAGATCCGACGCTGCAAGCAGGGAAGCAGGTCTTGGCTGATCCGAATGTGGTGGTTGGCGCTGTGCAGGATGGTTCCGAAAGCGTTTGCTCCTCGATGATGGTGACCGATCCGGCGACTGTCACGACTGAAGTGTGCAATGAGTACAAGACTGTGGGCGAGGTGGTCTGCCAGAAGGCCCTGGTGATTAAGGTTACCGAATCCTCCAGCTGTGTGACGGGTACCGACCTGGCGACCTATATGCCAGGGATCGGATCTTGCTCAAAAGCAAGCGGTCCGGATTGGTGGTACGGTCCAGGCGCATTGAAGGTGAGGTGTGATTCCTTTGACCAAACCAAGCTGTATGTAGCAGCAGAGACATTGGTCAGAGAGGGCTCGTATGGAGCATCAGGTTGCGGACCCGGGGTCAGACCCAACCTGAATTTACTGCCCTATAGAGCCATCAACGCCTATAGCGCGGATTGGTCTGAAATCTACGGTGATTACGGCACCGGATCAATCAGCCATCTCTATGTCAGAGGCGGCTGCAAACCGGGGCAAACTGACTGCACACTGGAAGTTGTGGCATCGGCCAAGCAGTTGGCCAGCATTGCCTCCTGTCCATCAGGCCAGATAACACGTCAGGTAGCCGAGTCCTATGGGTGTGGCAGCGTTTATCAAGATGGCTGCTACACGGTTGCCGGTTGGTGGTCTTGCCCAACTTACGCTGGATCAGCTTCAAGTAGCACGATGCTTTGCGACAACGGGGGGTGGTCTGACAACGGCCCCGTGGGCTGGGTGAATTGTGAGTCCATTGTTACCAGCACCACGCTGAATTTCCAGCGTCAGCACATCACCTATGTCGCAACCGACTCCTGGTCCGATGGCTGTGTCGCGCTTGAAGCGAGGACCCAATGAGCCGGGCCTGCCTTTTTCTAGCGTCTTTACTTCTGGTTTGTCTGCCGGCAACAGCACATGCCGAGGACTGCACGATTACAGGTTCCGTGTGTGTAGAGGGGCCGCAAACCCGCAACATCTCCGGACTCAGCGTGACTCGGGATTGTTGGCGCTACCAGGATACCTATCTGTGCGTAGACCCCGACATAACGAGCGACTGCCAGGAATTGCGCGATCGGGGTTGCGGGCAGATCGGGACTCAGTGCATTGAAATTGCCAACGACGGTGCGTGTGTCCTGTCAGAAAACACCTACCAGTGCCAGAAATCGCCCGCCACGACCAGGCAAGTCCAGGACTGCTCACCCCGGTCGTTCTGCGCCAACGGTGAGTGCTTCGACACGGGTTTCGAACCTGATGCCGATTTCGGCAAGGCGGTGGCGGCGATGGAGTCGGCGAGAGAGGCGGGGACGTATATCGACCCGGATACGCTCCGACTTTTTACCGGGGCCGGATCGAAATGCACGAAGAAACTGGGTGGCCTGGTGAACTGCTGCAAGGGCGGCAGTGGGGGAGGGGGAGGGATGAGCAACCAGGCGCTCGCTGGCCAGATGTTGAGCAATGCGGGGGATTACGTATCGAGCGTCGGTAGCCCATACATGTACGACGCCATGTTCAACAGCGACATGCCTTGGTTGATGGATAAGGCCGTCGATGCCTGGTCGTCGAATGCCTGGTCCCCCTCGTTTAATCCCAGCTTGAGTTTTTACGGAGTGACTGCCCAGATTGGCGGGGCGGTTCCGGCGGGTGCGACGGCGCTGGGATCCGTCGGCAACGTGCAGCTTTTCTTCAATCCGACAACCTTCTACATCGCCATCGCGGTCATGGTGATCCAGGAATTGATCAGCTGCGATCAGGCGGATCAACTCACTGCGATCAAGAAAAGCGAGAACCTCTGTGTCGCGCTCGGCAGTTATTGCTCAAAGAAATTCCTGGGTATTTGTCTGGAAAAGAAGGAAGGCTATTGCTGCTTCAATTCCCGTCTGGCCCGGATCATCCAGCAGCAAGGGCGCGCACAACTTGGCAAGATCTGGGGCAGTGCGAAGTCGCCGGAGTGTTCCGGGTTCACCACGGCGGAGTTCGAGAGCCTGGACTTCAGCCGGATCGACATGACGGAGTTCATCCGCGAAGTCCAGCCCAAGGCAATGGACGTGCAGGCGCTAACGGATCGGATGAATTCGCGGGTACAGACCATGGCGAATCAATAAGGAGGTACTCACATGATGCGACGCTTGCGCGCTTTGACGTTGGCCCTGGCCTTCACCCCAGTCGTGGTCCAGGCAGGTTGGTTCGGGGATGACGAACCGATCGATGCGCAGGCATCCGGCCCGATCATCAAGACTTCGGGTTTGTTCCGGGTTGACCCGGAACGCCGGCAAGCTGGGGTCTATGTGGATTTCACCAATAGCACCAAGACAACCGCCACTGTGCGCGAGTCGATGCGGAAGAACGGCTATGTGTTGGTCGAACAGCAAGATCAGGCACGGGTGGTGCTCATCGTCAGCGGCGATGTGACGATCAAGGGGCTAGGTAGTGCCTGACCGAAAACCCCACCCGCCCAGTAACGGCGGGCATTGCCGTCGACGAAGGCGATGCGAAGATGATGCCTGAATGTCAGTTTGAGGCCGGATTCTCACGAATTTACGGGGAAGCGGGGCCC